>Ga0066709_100001039_pt1 | contig 17283 bp, 13 predicted proteins | sample GraSoiAngelo_158_FD_79665 | JGI IMG/M metagenome (GOLD analysis project Ga0066709, IMG submission 79665) | Grasslands soil microbial communities from the Angelo Coastal Reserve, California, USA - 14_1009_16_30cm | ecosystem: Environmental > Terrestrial > Soil > Grasslands | place: USA...
CTTCAATCGCTGATGAAGCAGAGCAAGCTGAAAGTGCAGGCCGCCATCCAGGGCGACACGGTGCGCGTCACCGGCGCCAAGCGTGACGAGCTGCAAGCGGCGATGGCGCTGATTCGCAAGGACGTCGCCGACATGCCGCTGAGCTTCACCAACTTCCGGGACTGAGCATGCGAATTCTTTTCGCGCTCGCGATGGCGCTCGGCTGCGCGCTCGCCATGGCGCAAAGCGTGACGCTCGGCGGCAGCATGGGCGACAAGGCGCTGCTCGTGATCAACGGGACGCCGCGCATGGTCGCGTTGGGCGCGACAGTACAAGGCGTCAAGCTCGTCAGCGTCGGCGCGAGCGAAGCCGCGATCGAGGTCCAAGGCCGCCGCATGACCTTGCAAATGGGTGGCGCGCCGGCGAGCCTCGGCGGCGCGGCGAGCGACGGCAACGGCTCGGCGATCGTGCTCACCGCGGGGTCGGGTGGGCACTTCATCACCGGCGGGAGCATCAACGGGAAGGCCGTGCAGTTTCTCGTCGACACCGGGGCCACAACGGTCGCGATGGGTCAGTCCGATGCGGAGCGGATCGGACTGGACTACAAGAACGGCAGGCGCGGCATGGCGCAAACCGCCAACGGCGGCGTGCCCACACGCGGCGTCATCCTCAGCGTCGTACGCATCGGCGACGTGCAGGTCTACAACGTCGAGGCCGTCGTGCTGCCGGTGCAGATGGACGCGATCCTGCTCGGCAACAGCTTTCTCACGCGCTTTCAGATGAAGCGCGAGAACGACCGCTTGACGCTGGAGCTGCGCCCCTGAGTGGCCGCTCCGCGAGCGCGAACGCGATGAGCGACGCAACACCGACCGCGCTCAAGCCGAGCAGCAGCTCGCGATAACCCGGCAGTGCCACGAGCAGCCACGCCGTCATCAACGGCGCCGCGGCGCGCGCCAGCAACGCGATGCTCGCCATCGCGCCGCTGATGCGGCCCACATGCTGGCGCTCGAAGTAGTCGGGCAGCAGGCTGCCGCGCACCATCGTCACCAGGCCATTGGCAAAGCCGAACAGCAGCGCGAAGACGAGCAGCGCCGCGGTGCGGTCGGCGAGCGCGAAGATCGCGAGCGACACCGGGAGTCCGCCGAGCACAACGAGGCCGAGCGTGCGCGGCGCGATCGCGCGGCCGAATGCGAAGTGCAGCAATCGCCCGAGCACCTGTGCCGGCCCGAACCACACGACGACGGCGAGCGCCTGCGCTTCGCTGCGGCCCTTGGCAGCGAAGGCTGGCATCAAATGCGCCCACATCGCCGCGGCTGCGAACCAGTAGAGGGTGAAGCTCGCGGCGAGCAGCCAGAACGCTCGCTCGCGCAGCGCCTCGTGCAAGGTGCTGTCGGCGCGCGCGTCGGCGGCACGCGGCGGCGCAGCGTGCTCCGGCGTGCCTTGCAGAGCCCAGGCATGCAGCGGCGCGACGACGACGAGCAACACCACGCCGATCAGCGCGAGCGCATCGCGCCAGCCGCACCACGCCATCAGCCAGGCCGCGGCGGGGAACGACAAGGTGCTCGCGAATCCTCCGACCAGCGTCAGCGTCGTGATGCCGCGCACATAGCGGTCGGGAAAGCGCTTCGTCAACACGTTGAACGCCGGCTCGTACAAGGTCATCGCCATCGACACGCCGAGCAGCGCCCAGGTGAGATAGAGCATCGGCAGGTTGTCGACACGCGACCAGAGGCCGAAGCCGACACCCGCGAGCGCCGCGCCGAGCGTCATCACCTTGCGGCCGCGGCCCCGGTCGATGGCCGCGCCGACGGCGTAGCTGGCAGCGCCCCACATCGCGAGGCCGACGGTGAATGCGCCCATCAACTCCGGCTTGCTCCAGCCGAGCGCGCGTTGCATCGGCAGCACGAAGGACGAGAATGCGTAGTACAGCGCGGCCCAGCAAACGATTTGTCCCACCGCGAGCGCGCTGACGGTGCTGCGGTACGAGGGCGGCGTGGGCATCAGCGGGATTATCGGGATCGAACCCTGTCACGGCTGGGACAGGGCCTTAAAGCACGCTCGTGCTAAAAAGTGGATTGCATTCGTGCCGCTCGAGATTCCGCACAGCGGCATTGCAGGAGTCGAACGATGGACTTGAATTTCACCCCTGAGGAGCAAGCCTTTCGCGCCGAGATCCGCGCCTGGGTCGCCGAAAACTTGCCGAAGGACATCAGCCACAAGGTGCACAACGCCTTGCGGCTGTCGAAAGACGACCTGCAGCGCTGGGCCAAGATCCTCGGCAAGAAAGGCTGGCTCGGCTGGGGCTGGCCGAAGCAGTTCGGTGGCCCGGGCTGGAACGCGGTCCAGCGCCATCTGTTCGAAGAAGAGACCGCTCTCGCGGGCGCGCCGCGCGTCGTGCCGTTCGGGCCGGTGATGGTCGCGCCGGTGATCATGGCCTTCGGCTCGCCCGAGCAGCAAAAGCGCCACCTGCCCGGCATCATGAGCGGCGAGGTGTGGTGGAGCCAGGGCTACAGCGAGCCGGGCTCGGGCTCCGACCTCGCGTCGCTGAAGTGCCGCGCCGAGCGCCGCGGCGACTACTACATCGTCAATGGACAGAAGACCTGGACGACGCTCGGCCAGTACGGCGACTGGATCTTCTGCCTCGTGCGCACCAGCACCGAAGGCAAGCCGCAGACCGGCATCAGCTTTCTGCTGATCGACATGAAGAGCCCCGGCATCACGGTGCGGCCGATCATCACGATGGACGGCGAGCACGAAGTCAACGAGGTCTGGTTCGACAACGTCGAGGTACCCGCCGACAACCTCGTCGGCGAAGAGAACAAGGGCTGGACCTACGCCAAGTACCTGCTCGCGCACGAGCGCACCAACATCGCCGACGTGAACCGCGCCAAGCGCGAGCTCGAGCGACTGAAGCGCATCGCGAAAGCCGAAGCGGTCTACGAAGACCAGCGCTTCCGCGACGAGATCGCCAAGCTCGAGGTCGACATCGTCGCCTTGGAGATGATGGTGCTGCGGGTGATCTCGGCCGAGAAGAGCGGCAAGCAGTCGCTCGACGTCGCCGGCTTGATGAAGATTCGCGGCAGCGAGATCCAGCAGCGCTACAGCGAGCTGATGATGCTCGCCGCCGGGCCGTACAGCGTGCCGCTGATTCACGAGGCGATGGAAGCGGGTTGGCAAGGCGACTATGTCGGCGCAGCCCATGTGGCGTCGCTGGCGTCGACGTACTTCAACATGCGCAAGACGACGATTTACGGCGGATCGAACGAGGTCCAGCGCAACATCGTGTCGCAGACGGTGTTGGGAAGCTGAGCACGAACGTCACCCACCTCCGTTCGGGCTGAGCCTGTCGAAGCCCTTCGACAAGCTCAGGGCGAACGGGAGTTACGCGAATGGGGTTAGAGCGAACGGACAAGCAGGAGCAAGAAATGGACTTCGACTTCACCGACGATCAAGAGATGTTGCGCGACTCGGTGCGCAAATGGGTCGCAAAGGGCTACGACTTCGAGCGCCGCAAAAGCATCGTCCGGTCGGGCGGCTTTTCGCGCGACGCGTGGCGCGAGATCGCCGACCTTGGCTTGACCGGTCTCTACGTGCCAGAGGCGCATGGTGGCATGGGCTTCGGCCCGGTCGATGCGATGGTCGTGATGGAAGAGCTCGGCGGCGGCCTCGTTCTCGAGCCGTATGCGCAGGCTGCGCTGATCGCCGGCGGTGTGCTCGCAGCCTACGCGCCGGATGTCGTGCAATCCGCGTGGCTGCCGAAGATCGCGAGCGGCGACGCCGTCGTCGTACTCGCTCACCAGGAGCGCGCGGCGCGCTATCGCTTGAGCCGGGTCGACACCGCGGCCAAGCAAAGCGGCAACGCATGGACGATCACCGGCGCCAAGAGCATCGTGCCGGTCGGCGACCAGGCCGACGCGTTCATCGTGCCGGCGCGCGTGTCGGGTGCGGTCGATGCGCCCGAAGGCATTGCACTGTTTCTCGTCGAGCGCAGTGCGAGCGGCGTCACGACGCGCGGCTACGCGACGCAAGACGGCGGCCGCGCGGCCGAGGTCAACTTCAGCAGCTCGCCGGCGACGCTGATCGCGGCGGCGGGCCCGGGCTTCGCTGCGCTCGAACACGCGGTAGACATCGGCATCGCAGCGCTGTGCGCCGAAGCAGTCGGCGTGATGGACCGAATCGTCGCGGTGACCGTCGAGTACATGAACACGCGCAAGCAATTCGGCGTGCCGATCGCGACCTTCCAGGCACTGCGGCATCGCATCGCCGACGTGAAGATGCAGCTCGAGCTCGGCCGCTCGATGAGCTACTTCGCGAGCTTGAAGCTCAACGAGCCGCCCGAGCAGCGGCGCCGCGCGCTGGCGCAGGCCAAGCTGCAGCTCGGCAACTCCATGCGCTTCGTCGGCCAACAGTGCATCCAGCTGCACGGCGGCATCGGCGTCACCGACGAGTACATCGCGAGCCATTACTTCAAGCGGCTCACAGTGATGGAAATGACCTTCGGCGACACGATGCATCAGCTGGGCGAAGTGTCGGCGCGGATGCAGGACACGGCGGGGGTCTTCGCCTGACGCCTCGCCCATGAGCCGTTGGGCCGCTCCCAAGGCGAATTCCGGAGCGCGCAGCACGGAGGATGCCCAATGAGCGCCGGCTCGATCACATCGGTTCGCGGCGTTCTGTGCGGCCACTTTACCGACGCGCGCCGGCCCACCGGCTGCACCGTCATCTTGACGCCAGACGGCGCCGTCGCCGGGGTCGACGTCCGTGGCGCGGCGCCGGGCACGCGCGAGACCGAATTGCTGTCGCCGCTCAATGCCATCGAGAAGGCGCATGCGATTCTGTTGTCCGGCGGCAGCGCCTTCGGCCTCGACGCTGCCGGCGGCGTGATGCGCTGGCTCGAGGAGCGCGGCGTCGGCGTGCAGGTCGGCACGCTGCGCATTCCGATCGTGCCGGCCGCGATCCTGTTCGACCTCTCCATCGGTGACCCGCGCATTCGGCCCGACGCGCAAGCCGGCTACGCGGCGTGCGAAGCGGCGAGCGATCGAGCAGCGGCCGAAGGCAACGTCGGCGCCGGTGCGGGTGCGATCGTCGGCAAGCTGTTCGGCATCGATCGCGCGATGAAGGGCGGCATCGGCAGCGCCGCGATCAGCGTCAACGGCATCACGGTGGCGGCGATCGTCGCGGTGAATGCGGTCGGCGACATCGTCGATCCTGCCAGCGGGCGCATCGTCGCCGGTGCGCGCAGTGCCGACGGGCGCACGCTGCTCGGCGCGACGCAAGCCATCCTGCGCGGAGAGAGTCCCGCATCGTTCCTGCCGGCGAGCGCAACGACCTTGGGCGTCGTCGCGACCGACGCGCTGCTGACCAAGGCCGAGGCGAACAAGCTTGCGCAGATGTCGCACGACGGGCTCGCTCGCAGCATCAACCCCGCCCACACGAGGGACGACGGCGACACGATCTTTGCGCTCGCCACCGGCGCGAGTCAACGCAGCGGCAACATGACCGTGCTCGGCACGATGGCCGCCGAAGTCGTTTCGCTCGCCGTGCTGCGTGCCGTCAATGCAGCGGAATCGATAGGCGGCAACGGCGTGCCGAGCATCCCTGCGGCACGAGACTTCGTCCACCCATAGAACAACGACAGGAGACATCGATGCGTTTGCAAATCACCCGCCGCTCGGCCTTGCTGAGCCTGCTCGCGAGCACGCTGCTCGCCGCCTGCGCCAGCCGTCCGCTGCCGAGCGACCCGACACCGCCGATCGTCTTCGTGCACGGCAACGGCGACACCGCCGCGCTGTGGGTGCCAACGATCTGGCGCTTCGAGAGCAACGGCTGGCCGCGCGATCGGCTCTATGCGATCGACGTACCGTATCCGCTCGCGCGCGACGATGACAGCAAGCCGCAAGACGGCCGCACGTCGAGCGCCGACCAGACGCGGTTCCTCGCCGCCGAAATCGACAAAGTGCTGAAGGCGACCGGCGCGCGCAAGGTCGTGCTGTTCGGCCTGTCACGCGGCGGCAACGCGATTCGCAGCTACCTGGCCGACGCCGGCAACGCGGCCAAGGTGTCGCACGCCATCCTCGGCGGGACACCGAACCATGGCGTCTATGCCAACCCGAAGGTCAACCCCGGCGGCGAGTTCAACGGCGCCGGCCCATTCTTGAGCGGGTTGAACTCGCCGAAGGGTGCCAACGGCGACGAGGTCACGCCGGGGCCCAAGTGGATGACGATCCGCTCCGACAACAACGACCGTTACGCGCAGCCCGAAGGAGCCAACACCGGCTTGCCCGGATTCAAAGGCCCGACCGGCGTGAACTTCGACGGCCCCGCGCTCAAGGGCGCAGAGAACGTCGTCATCGCCGCCGTCGATCATCGTGAGACGGCTCTCGGACCCAAGGCTTTCGAACAGGCCTACCGCTTCATCACCGGCAAGCCGCCGGCCAGCGTCGCGATCACCCCCGAGACCAGCGTCGTGCTCAACGGCAAGCTGGTCGGGCTGGGCTTGAACAACGAGCCTGGCAAGGGCAACTACGTCAACAACCTGCCGCTGGTCGGCACAAGCCTCGAGGTCTACGCGGTCAATCCCGCCACCGGCGAACGGCTCGGACCCGCGTTGCATCGCAAGAGCATCGGCGCAGACGGCGCGTGGGGACCGTTCGTCGCCGACCCGAAGATGAACTACGAGTTCGTCATCAGCGCACCCGGGTTTGCGACGACGCACATCTACCGCTCGCCGTTTCCGCGCTCGTCCGAATACGTTCAGCTGCGCGCCGAGCGAATCGCCGATGCCGACCGCGACGCGAAATCCGTGGTCACGTTAGTCCGACCCCGCGGCTACTTCGGCGTGCCGCGCGACGACGTGAGCCTCGACGGCAAGAACCCGCCGGGCGGTGTGCCATCGGGCGTGCCTGTGGCGTCCACCGCCAAGCTCAAGGTGCTCGACGAAGCGAACCGCGCGGTCGTCGGTGCATTCAACGGCGAACGCATCGTCGGCCGGGCGTGGCCGGTCGCGGACAACCACATCGTGTTTCTCGAGCTGATGAACTGAGGCTCGATGACTCTCGCGCAGCTGCTGTTCTCCCAAGGCTTCGGGGCACGCCGCGAGTGCGAAGGGCTGATCGTCTCGGGCCACGTGACGCTCGACGGCAGCGTCTGCGACGATCCCTTTCACGAGCTCGATCCCGCGGGGATCAGCTTCGGTGTTCGCGGCGAGCTGTGGCCGTATCACGCGAAGGCGCTGATCGTGATGAACAAGCCGGCGGGCGTCGAGTGCTCGCAAAAGCCCAGGCATCACGCGAGCGTCTACAGCCTCTTGCCCGCGCCGCTGCGCCGCCGCGATGTGCAAAGTGTCGGGCGGCTCGACGAAGACACGACCGGCTTGCTGCTGTTCACCGACGACGGCGCGCTGATCCACCGGCTCACGTCGCCGAAGCGCCATGTGCGCAAGGTCTACGAGGTCGGCTGCAAGCACCCGGTGACGGCCGAGCAGATCGAGCGGCTGCTCGCCGGCGTGAAGCTCGTCGACGACCCAGCCACCGTGCGCGCGGCCGCGGCGGAGCCGACCGGCGAGCGCGCCGATGGTCTGCACGGGCTGCGGCTCACGCTCACCGACGGCAAGTATCACCAGGTCAAGCGCATGCTGGCCGCGGTGAGCAACCGCGTCGAAGCCTTGCATCGCAGCGCCTTCGGCAAGCTGACACTGCCCAGCGATCTGGCGCCCGGGCAATGGCGCTGGCTCTCCGACGCTGCTGAAATTCTCGAGCAAGCGTGAGCTTCGCCACGGCGTAGCGCGCGGCGCGTGCGCGAGGCGGCGCGCTCGGTGTTACCTTCGGTTGCACGAAGGAGCAGTACGTGATCGACCCGCCGAACTCTGCATTCCCTGCAGGCAGCAGGAGCGACCGCGCCGATCCGTTCGCCGATGCGGCGTCGCCGCAGCGCGCCGAGGTCGACCGCCAAGTCGACAACGAGCGCGTCGCCACCGTCTACGCGCTGACCACGAGTCCGGTGCTCGCCGGCATGGCCTTCTCGGTCCTCGTCGCGGTGATCCTCTGGCCGTTTCGGCCGGCCGCGCTGGTCGCCGGCTGGCTGCTCGTGAAGATCGTGCTCGGCAGCGTTCGCTTGCGCGACGTACAGCGATTCACGCGTTCGCCGACGCGCAACGAGCACATCGCGTACTGGCGGCGTCGATCGATCGCGCTGCTCGCGATCGACGGCGCGAGCTGGGGCGCGATGGGGCTGATGTTCATGCCCGAGGGTCTGCCGGGAATTCATGCGGTGATGCTCGCGTCGCTCGTGGGCATCGCCGGCGTCGGCGTGTTCAGCTACATCAGCCTGGCGCGCGGCTGCGTGCTGTTCGTCGTCTCGGTGCTGCTGCCGTCGGTCGCGTTCCAGGCGCTGCGCGGCAATTCCGAAGGCTGGTTCGCGTCGCTCGGGCTAGTGATCTATCTCGGCTTGATGTGCCTCGAAGCGCGGCGCGGCGAAGCGCGGGTGATCGAGATGCTGCGATTGCGCTTCGAGCACGCATGGATCGCCGACCAGCGGCAGCGCGCGATGTGCCTCGCCGAGCATTCGAATGCGGCCAAGAGCCGCTTCCTCGCGACCGTGAGCCATGAGATGCGCACGCCGCTGAATGGCATCATGGGGATGGCGCAGCTGCTGCAGCGCTCGAGCGTCACTGCGCAACAGATGTCGCAGCTCGACGTGATCTGCAGCTCGTCGCGCCATCTGCAGTCGGTGATCGGTGACCTGCTCGACCTGTCGCGAATCGAGTTCGGCAAGCTCGCGATCGAGGAGCGTGCGCTGCCGCTGGCGAGCACGGTGCGCGAGGTCAGCGACCTGCTGCAGCCGATCGCGCACGACAAGGGTCTGCGCTTTCGCGTCGAGTTCGCGCCCGGCTTGCCGCCCTGGGTCGCGGGCGACGCGTCGCGCATCAAGCAGGTGCTGCACAACCTGATCGGCAACGCGATCAAGTTCACGTTGCAAGGGGAGGTCAGCCTGCAGGTCGCGCCCTGCGCGGCCGGCCTCAGCTTCGCGGTGCACGACAGCGGCGAAGGCATCGCCCCCGAAATGCGCGAGCGAATCTTCGACGCGTTCGAGCAAGGCCCATCCGCCCCGTTGCAGGCGCGCGCCGGCACCGGCCTCGGCCTCACCATCTCGCGCCAGATCGCGCGCGCAATGGGCGGCGACGTCGTTTGCCGATCGAGCGCGGGCCCCGGCGCGACCTTCGAGTTCACCCTGCCGCTGCGCGTCGCCACGCCGCCGCTCGAGCAGCCCGCCGAGACAGCGCCCTCGAATCCGCTGATGCTGTCGGGCCGCGTGCTGGTGGTCGACGACAACCCGGTCAACGCGGTCGTCGCGTCGGCGATGCTCGAATGCATGGGCGTTCGCGTCGACGTCGCCGACGACGGCGCGCAGGCGCTCGAGCTGATGGCCGCGCGCAGCTACCACCTCGTGCTGATGGACTGCCAGCTGCCGATCATCGATGGCTGGGAAGCAACGCGACGCTGGCGTGCTTACGAGCCTGCGGGACAGCATCTGCCGATCGTTGCGCTGACCGCGAACGCGGTGCTCGGCGACCGCGAGCGCTGCCTGGACTCCGGCATGGACGACTATCTTGCGAAGCCGTTCGAGATGGACGACTTGTCCGCGATCGTTCGCCGCCACCTGCGCCAGCCCTTGCTGACCGGCACCGGCTGACTGGGTTCTAATCGCGCGATGCAGGTCTTCCGCGGCTTTCATCATCCCGGCATCGCGAGCGCGTGCGCACTGACGATCGGCAACTTCGACGGCGTTCATCGCGGCCACCAGGCGATGCTCGCGTTGCTGCGCAACGAGGCCCAGCATCGCGGCCTGCCGTCGTGCGTGATGAGCTTCGAGCCGCATCCGCGCGACCACTTCGCCAGGCTCGCCGGCAAGCCCGAGTCCGCGCCGGCACGTATCGCGACCTTGCGCGACAAGCTGAGCGAACTCGAGCGCTGCGGCGTCGATCAGGTTGTCGTGCTGCGCTTCGACCGCGCGTTCGCGTCCCTGTCACCGGCCGCGTTCATCGACCAGGTGCTGGTGCACGGTGTCGGAGCGCGCTACGTGCTCGTCGGCGACGACTTTCGCTTCGGCGCCAAGCGCGCTGGCGACTACGCGATGCTCGACGCCGCCGGCCAAGCCGCCGGCTTCGACGTCGCGCGAATGATGAGCTACGAAGTGCACGGCGTTCGCGTGTCGAGCTCTGCGGTGCGCGAGGCCTTGGCAAGCGGCGACATGGCGCATGTCGCCGAGTTGCTCGGCCGGCCGTACAGCATCAGCGGCCACGTCATTCACGGCCGCAAGCTCGGGCGCGAGCTCGGTTTTCGAACGCTGAATCTGCGCTTCGGGCACCCCAAGCCGGCAGCGATGGGCATCTTCGTCGTCCAGGTCCATGGCCTCGTGCCGCAGCGCGCGTTGGCCGGCGTCGCGAGCCTCGGCGTGCGGCCGAGCGTCGAGGATGCAGGCCGCGTGCTGCTTGAAGTGCACTGCCTCGAATGGCCTGAGCCGCTCGGCGTCGATACCGGCTATGGCCGCTGCGTGCGTGTCGAGCTGCTGCACAAGCTGCACGACGAATTGCGCTACGAGTCGATGGCCGCATTGCGCAAAGGCATTGCGCGAGACGAGGCCGATGCGCGGGCTTGGTTCAGCTCGTATTCCCGTCTCCCTCTGGGAGAGGGAAATACAACTCAAAATCTCCAACCGATCGCGCCGTTGAGCGACCACTGACGCGTCGATTGCGTCAGCGGGCTCGACGCCGCAGGACCGAGCACGCGGCCGATCGAGCCGCCCCACGATGCGCTCCAGCGCGGGTCGATTTCCATACGCCAGCTGGTACCGACCGATGCATCCTTCAGCCCGGCGCCCGGCGTGTAGACCGGGTAGCCGCTCGCGATCGACTCCGACGGCGTGACGCCGTAGTAGCTGCGCATGTAGCGGCCGTCGGCGGCGCTCAGGCCGACGCCGACGTTCCACGTCACGCGCTCGCTCCAGCGCCGGTCGTGGCCGATGCCGAAGTCGAGCACTTGGCCGCCACCGCGGCCGAGCAGGTCGATGGTCCAGCCGCTCGCGACTTTCCAGCCATGGCCGAGCTGCCAGGTCGCTGACGCGCGGGCGCGAATCGTCTGCCGCACGTTCTCGATGCCGGCGAGCGCCGCGCTGTCGGCCGAACGCCGTCCACGGTCAAATCGCAGCGCGATGTTGAAGCGCAAGCTTTCGCGCTGAACGAGGTCGAGGCCGAGGCCGCGGAACACGTCGTCGCTGCGGCGCGTGACGAAGCTGCTCGCATTGCTGACGCTCAAGCGGCCATAGCGCAGGTAGAAACCCGGCACGACCGAGAGAGTGCGCCGCGATCCGCCGGAATACTCGGGCGACAGCGACGTCACGGGACCAATCGCGCCTTCCCATTTCGTCGCGGCAGGTGCCGATGCTGCAGCCGCCGCAGCTTCCGGCTTCGGCGCAACTTCAGCAGGAGGCGGCGACTCGTCCGCTGCATGAGCCACGCAGGCCCACAGCAGCAGGATCGGCAATGCGCGCGAGCATCGCGACATCATTCGATGAGCCCGTAGAATCGAGTCATGCCATTGTGCACCGAGCGACTCACGCTGCCCCGCTGGCACACCGCCACGCGTCGACAGGCCACGCGCGATCGAATTTGATTGGTCGTCATCCCCGCGTACGCGGGGACATTGGCCGCAGCCCGCGCCCTACCCGAATTGCACACTGGGTCCCCGCCTTCGCGGGGATGACACTCGATCATGACCGACAAGACCGCCAAGACCGACTACCGCGCCACGCTGAACCTGCCCGACACGCCGTTCCCGATGCGCGGCGATCTGCCCAAGCGCGAGCCGGGGTGGGTCAAGGAATGGGACGAGCAAGGCGTCTACAAGCAGCTGCGCGACGCGCGCTGGAACCGCCCGAAGTTCGTGTTGCACGACGGCCCGCCGTATGCCAACGGGCAGATCCACATGGGGCACGCGGTCAACAAGATCCTGAAGGACATGATCGTCAAGGCGCGCCAGCTCGAAGGCCTCGATGCGCTGTACGTTCCGGGCTGGGACTGCCATGGACTGCCGATCGAGAACCAGATCGAGAAGACCTACGGCCGCCACCTGCCGCGCGACGAGGTGCAGGCCAAGAGCCGCGCCTATGCGGGCGAGCAGATCGCGCAGCAGATGGTCGACTTCAAGCGCCTGGGTGTGCTCGGCGACTGGGACCGGCCGTATCGCACGATGGACTTCGGCAACGAGGCCGGCGAGATCCGCGCCTTCAAGCGCGTGATGGAGCGCGGCTTCGTCTACCGCGGACTGAAGCCCGTCTACTGGTGCTTCGACTGTGCCTCATCGCTCGCCGAATTCGAGATCGAATACGCCGACAAGACATCGCCGACCGTCGACGTGGCGTTCTTGTGTGCCGAGCCCGACAAGCTCGCCGCCGCCTTCCATCTGCCGCGACTCGACAAGGATGCGTTCGCCGTCATCTGGACGACGACGCCGTGGACCCTGCCGGCCAACCAGGCGCTGAACTTGAACCCCGCTCTCGTCTATGCGCTCGTCGACACCGAGCGCGGCCTGCTGCTGCTCGCCGAGGCGCTGGTCGAGAAGTGCCTCGCGCGCTACGGGCTCGCCGGACGCGTTGTCGCGACCACCCATGGCGGGCACCTCGACGGCATCGGCTTCCACCATCCGCTGGCGAAGGCGCATCCGGGCTATGACCGCATCTCGCCGGTGTATCTCGCCGACTACGCCACGGCCGAGGATGGCACCGGCATCGTCCACTCGTCGCCTGCCTACGGCGTCGACGACTTCAACTCGTGCATGCACCACGGCATGAAGCACGACCAGATCATCAACCCGGTGCAGCCCAACGGCGTCTACGACAGCGCGCTGCCGCTGTTCGGCGGGCAGAACATCTGGAAAGCGAACGCGGCGATCATCGATGCGCTGCGCGATGCGCATCGGTTGCTTGCGACCGACAAGCTGCTGCACAGCTACCCGCATTGCTGGCGCCACAAGTCGCCGGTGATCTATCGCGCCGCGGCGCAGTGGTTCGTTCGCATGGACGAAGGCGACGGCGTGTTCACCGTCGACAAGGCGCCCAAGACGCTGCGTCAAACCGCGCTCGAAGCCATCGAGCAAACGCGCTTCTTCCCCGAGAACGGCAAGACGCGACTGCGCGACATGATCGCCGGGCGGCCCGACTGGTGCATCAGCCGGCAGCGCAACTGGGGCGTTCCGCTGCCGCTGTTCCTGCACAAGGACACCGACGAGCTGCATCCCGACACCTTGCAGTTGATCGATCGTGCGGCGGCGCTCGTCGAGCACGGCGGCATCGAGGCCTTCGCCAAGCTCGACGCCGCTGAATGGCTCGGGGCGAGCGGCGAGCATTCGGCCGAGCACTACCGCAAGAGCAACGACATCCTCGATGTCTGGTTCGACTCGGGCTCGACGTTTTTTCACGTGCTGCGCGGCTCGCATCCGGGCGGCAGCCACGAGAGCGGGCCCGAGGCCGACCTCTACCTCGAAGGCCACGACCAGCACCGCGGCTGGTTCCATTCGTCGCTGCTGATTGCCTGTGCGATCGAAGGCCGCGCGCCGTACCGGCATCTGCTGACGCATGGCTTCACCGTCGATGCGCAGGGCCGCAAGATGAGCAAGTCGGCCGGCAACGGCGTCGACCCGCAAGAGACGAGCAAGAAGCTCGGCGCTGAGATCATCCGGCTGTGGGTCGCGGCGAGCGATTACTCGGGCGACATCGCCGGCGACGACAAGATCCTCGCGCGTGTCGTCGATGCGTATCGGCGCATCCGCAACACGCTGCGCTTCATGCTCGCCAACACGAGCGACTTCGATGCCGCGAAGGACGCGGTGCTGCTCGCCGAGATGCTCGAGATCGACCGCTACGCGCTTGCCCGTGCTGCGCAGTTCCAGGCCGACGTGCTCGCGCACTACGCCGTCTACGAGTTCCACCCAGTGGTGGCGAAGCTGCAGGTCTATTGCAGCGAGGACCTCGGCGCGTTCTACCTCGACATCTTGAAGGATCGCCTCTACACGACGGCGGCGAAGTCGCTTGCGCGGCGCTCGGCGCAGACCGCGCTGTGGCACATCACGCATGCGATGCTGCGCTGGATGGCGCCGTTCCTGAGCTTCACCGCCGAAGAGGCGTGGAAGGTGCTCGCGCCGGGCCGATCGGTGTCGATCTTCACCGAGACCTACAGCGAGGTCGGTCGGTGGGAAGACGCAGCCTTGCTCGCGAAATGGAGCCGCATCCGCGAGATCCGCGACACGGTGAACAAAGACATCGAGGCAGTGCGCAGCGCCGGCGGCGTCGGCCCATCGCTGCAGGCCGAGATCACGATCAGCGCGAACGCCGACGACCACGCGCTGCTCGCGACGCTCGGCGACGACCTGCGCTTCGTGACGATCACGTCGAAAGCGGCGCTGGCCCACGACGAAAGCTTGAAGGTCGACGTGCTGCCGTCGGTTGCACGCAAGTGCGAGCGCTGCTGGCACTACCGCGACGACGTCGGCCACGACGCTGCGCACCCGACGATCTGCGGCCGCTGCACGAGCAATTTGTTCGGCGCGGGTGAAGCGCGCAGGGTGGCCTGATGGCAGCGAATCGCTCGTCCGGCTCCAGCCTCTTCCCTTGGCTCGGCATCGCGCTGATCGTCATCGTCGCCGACCAGTTCACCAAGACGCTGATCCTCGGTGACTTTCGGCTTTACGACAGCCGCGTCGTCACGCCGTTTCTCAACGTCGTCCGCGCACACAATACCGGCGCGGCGTTTTCGTTTCTCGATGGCGCGTCGGGCTGGCAGCGTTGGCTGTTCGTCGGGCTTGGATTAGTGGCCACCGGCTTCATCGTGTGGATGCTCAAGCGGCACGGCGAGCAGCGGCTGTTCGGCTGGGCGCTCGCATTGATTCTCGGCGGCGCGTTGGGCAATGTGATCGATCGCTTACTGCACGGCTACGTCGTGGACTTCATTCAGGTGCATTACCGCGACTGGTTCTTCCCATCGTTCAACGTCGCCGACAGCGCGATCAGCATCGGTGCGGTGCTGCTGATCCTCGATGAGCTGCTGCGCGTGAAGCGCTCGGGCTGACCCAACGCGTCGATCGCGCGGCGCAAAACGTCGAAGCAGTTACCGTGCGCTAGACAGCGCGCGGTCGTGACTTCTTCACAGCCGCGCCGAAGGCCCGACTGGCAGAGTGAGTGCACCTCATAACTGCCATGCAGGCCATCATGAAATTCCACCGCGCAACGCTTGCTTTTGCCTTTACGGCGCTGACCGGTTTGTGCCTCGCCAGCACCCATGCGGCCCCGACAGCGACGATCCAGAAAGTCTCGACCGCCGAGACGCCGAAGGCGTATCGGATGGACGCAGCGCGCTACATCTACGCGTCGTATCCCGATCGCATCTACAAGGGCAAGCTGCCGCCGCTGGTGCACGCCATCGTCGTCGCCGAAGTCGTAGTCGACGGCGCCGGCGGCGTGAAGCACATCAATATGATTCGCGTGCCCACCCATGCACCCGACGTGACCGCGTCGGTGCAGAAGATGATCCACGCCGCCTCGCCGCTGCCCGCGCCGTCGCGCATGGGCGGCGCGACGTTCACCGAGATCTGGCTCGTCGACAAGAGCGGCCGCTTCCAGCTCGACGCATTGACCGAAGGTCAGCGCTAAGCATCGATCTCTCAGTTCGGGCCGGATCGCTTTTCCGGAGCGATCCGGCCCGAATCACGTGTGCTTACGCGGCGGCGTAACGCGAGGTTGGCAAATCGACACGCCGAGTCGGCTGTGTAAGAGATTGCTGCCGCGCGTCCGAGAGTCGTCACCCGAGTTGGCGAATTTCCGCGCCTTCGCGGCGGACGCGCCATGGCATGCAGAGTGCATCGATCGCTGCTTCGTCGTTGGAGTTTTTACGAGATGCATCGAGCGATTCACCCCTTCGTCAAGCTGGCACCGATCGTCGTCGCATCGGCCGCACTGATCTGGTTGGCCGGCACGCCGGCCCACGCGAGCCACCTCGGCGAAAGCCTCACGACCGATCAGCAACTGGTCAGCGTCAACAACCAATTCCTCGGCGCATTGGCGGCGTGGGAGAAGTTGCCGCCGTCGCTGAAGTCGTCGAACCTTGCGAACCTCGTCGGACTCGCGCAAACGCGCCAGCAACTGATGATCGCGCTGCTGCAGCTCGACCCCAAGGTCGCTGCGGCGCGAGCGCTGCCGCAGTCGATCCGCGCGCGGATGCCCTCTCAAGTGGCGGCGTTCGTCGAAGAAACGGTGCGCGTGCAAGGCAACGGCGCGGTCCATGTGTCGGACAACTTCGCCGGCGGAACATCGAAGTCCGTCTTCAAGCTGCTCGGCAACGCCGGCAGCACGCCGCAGAACGTCTACATGGCCGACGCCAGCGGCAGCGAGCGCGACCTGCACAAGCTCGCCGGCAAGAAGCTCACGTTCGCTGCGCTGCGCATCGGCGACAACCTGCTGCTGCTCGACAAGAAACAGGTGCAGGCGCAGCCGCAAGCCGCCGGCAGCACGACGGCGAGCGGCAGCGTGCAGGCGACGACGAGCACGGTGCAAGGCGACCAGAAGACCTTGTCGATCCTCGTGAACTTCAGCGACAAGGCCCTCAGCTGCACTGCCGCCGACGTCGGCAGCCGCGTCTTCGGCGCGACGGGCGCGACCGTCAACAACATCTTCAAGACCGACTCGCGCGGTCTGGTGACCTTCAGCGGCAATGCGGTCGGTCCGTACACGATCAACTACGCGAGCACCGGCAGCTGCGACTACAACGGCTGGGCCTCCGCGGCCGAGGCTGCGGCCAAGGCGGCCGGCGTCGATCCGACGCAGTACGCTCGCGTCAACTACGTGACGCCGTCGAATGGCAGCTGCGGCTGGTCGGGACTCGCGTACATGCCGGGCCGCCAGTCGTGGGTTCAGTCGTGCAGCTCGACCGGCATCTACGCGCACGAGCTCGGCCACAACCTCTCGCTGCACCACGCCGCGACGCCGACCGCCGAATACGGCGACGGCTCCGACCCGATGGGCGGCGCAGCGGCGATCGGGCACAACGGCGCCAACAAGGTGATGGCCGGCTGGCAACCCGCGGGCACCGTGCTCGACGTGAGCAACGCCGGCTCGTTCAACGTGACCAACGTGTCCGACAACAGCGTCAGCGGCACCGCGCAGGTGCTGCGCATGGTCAAGGCCGACACCGCCGAGTTCTACTACGTGAGCCTGCGCGAAGCGACCGGCGTCGACGCCGGATTGGGCGCGAGCTTCGTC
>Ga0066709_100001041_pt1 | contig 17271 bp, 22 predicted proteins | sample GraSoiAngelo_158_FD_79665 | JGI IMG/M metagenome (GOLD analysis project Ga0066709, IMG submission 79665) | Grasslands soil microbial communities from the Angelo Coastal Reserve, California, USA - 14_1009_16_30cm | ecosystem: Environmental > Terrestrial > Soil > Grasslands | place: USA...
ACGCCCCCAGAAGGCGACGGGGTCGGTCGTGGTGCGGAGTCTCGAGGGGACCCGGCCGATTCTTGTCGAGCTGCAGGCACTGGTTTCGCCCACGACATTCGCGATGCCGCGACGCATGGCGAACGGAGTGGAAGCCAACCGGGTGGCCCTGCTCGTGGCGGTCATGGAGAAGCGGATGGGACTGAATCTCGCCGGCCAGGACATCTACGTGAATGTGGTGGGCGGGCTCCAGATTGATGAGCCTGCGCTGGACCTCGGTATCGTGGCTGCGGTGACCTCGAGTCTGCGCAATCGGCCGATTGCCCCGACCACGGTTGTGTTCGGGGAAGTTGGCCTCGGTGGGGAAGTGCGGGCGGTTGGTCAAGCCGAGATCCGGCTAAGGGAGGCGGCCAAGATGGGCTTTCAGCGGTGTTTGCTCCCAGAACGGAACATCTTGAAGATGCCCCCCATCGAATCGTTGGAATTGCTCGGCGTGTCGGAAGTCGGAGAGGCCTTGCATGCGATTTTTTCGTGAGGCAGGACAATGTTCGCGGGTCACGGTTTCCTGCCTCTGGTTGTTCGTCTGTTTCGCCATGGCGTCCGGGTGCGCCCGGACGGCGAAGCCTCCGACACCGCCGGTGCAACCTTTCCCTGTCACGGCAGAGAGTCTCGTCGCACTTCTTGAAGAGCGGAGCGCGGCGATCCGGACTCTGAAGGCGCAGTTCTCGATTCAGGCGACAGGCACCGCGGTCAAAGGCACCCAGCGAATGGAGGCGGCCCTGATCTATCAGCGGCCGAATCTCATTCGTCTCAGGGCATTTGCCAGGATGGGTTTTCCAGTCTTTGATTTATTCATGGCCGATGGGCAATATGAGGTGAGAATTCCGATGCAGGGCAAGTCGCTGAAGGGCAGCGTCGCGGAACTCGATCGACAGCAGGGTCTGGCGACGCCGATCATATTGGGTCTGCAAGCCTCCCTGGGGCATCTTACAGGAGCTCCTGTGCTGGAGACCGATCACATCGCGCTTCGCGAAGAAGATGGTTTCCATGTCCTTGACATCATCCCCGCTGACCTCCGGGACGTCGGTCCACGCCGTTTCTGGTTCGATCCCCACAGCCTGGAAGTCGCACGTCAGGATTTCCTCAGCGAATCCGGTGAAATTCAGGCGTCAATCGTCTTTGAAGATTACCGGGCCGTTGGATCGGCTACCCCGTCGATTAACCGGCCATACCGTGTTCTGGCCGAGGATTCGCACGGTCGCACCAAGTTAGTGTTGAATTTCCGCGAGATCGTGCCAAACGCCGATTTGACCGGGCAGGACTGGGGAACGATGACGGGGGAACCCGCTGCGGTTCCGGAAATGCCAAAGAGGGAAGGTTGATGAAAGTGTTGGGGATCGAATGTGCGACGCCGATACAAAGCGCGGCGGTAGTCGACGGTGATGTGGTGTTGGCCGAAGCCAGCTACCACGCCGATGGGACGCGCAGCAGGCCATTGCTCTCGACCATTGATGCCGTCCTTAAAAAGGCCGGCATGGCACCTCATGAATTGGAGTTGATCGCTGTCTCGGTCGGCCCGGGCTCATTTACCGGCGTGCGGGTAGGGCTGGCGACCGCCAAGGGACTGCGTCTGGGAACAGGGGCTGCCCTGGTTGGTGTGTCCACGTTGGAGACCCTGGCGGAAGGCTATGATGTCGGCGACTGTACGATATGCGCACTCTTGGATGCCGGTCGAGGCGAAGTCTATGCCGCCGTATTCCACCGTCATGGCCACGGCTTGGAGCGATCCACCGCCGATGCGGTGTACGACTTCGATGCTCTGCTCACTCTTCTCAGCGTGCAGAATCAGGCGCACGTCATCGGAAACGGCGCGTTCCGCTATGGAGACGCGTTGAAGGCCGCGATGGGCGATCGAGTAATGTTCTCAGAGAAGGGCCTGCAAGCTGTTCCCTCGGCTGCAATGGTTGCGCGGCTTGGCCTGGCTTACAAGGGGAAAGTCACGGCGGCCGCTTCGGACCCAGGTCCCGTCTATTTGCGACGGGCCGAGGCTGAAGTAAAGTGGGAGAAAGGCCCGGTGAAGTCGCCGTTGCATAAGGTGATTCCGTGAATGCCGGTCCCGAGATGGTTTTGGCCACGATGGAGGAAACCGATCTGGACGAAGTCCTGAAGATCGAACAGGCGTCCTTTACAGAGCCGTGGTCACGGAAGATGTTTGTGGGGGAATTGCGGGGCAACGCCTTCTCGACGAACCTGATTGCCCGCGCGCAATGTGGCCATTTCGTCCCGGAAGGCACCCTGCTGGGCTATGTGATTTTCTGGGTCGTGTTTGACGAGCTTCACGTGATGAATCTTGCGGTGAGGTCGGATTTGCGGCGGCGCGGCATCGCGGGCGATCTCGTCCGTGAGGCGCTGGAGCGCGGGGCGTCGAGAGGCGTCCGCACGGCCTTGCTGGAAGTGCGAGCCTCTAACTCAGCCGCGCTTGCACTCTATGCAGGATTTGGTTTTCAGAGGAGAGGGATCCGCCGAGGATATTATGATCATCCTCGTGAGGACGCGGTGATCATGGTCTTAGAGAAAGGAGGCCACACGATGTTAAGCGAAGATCCGGCGATTCTGGACCAGGTGCGCAGGGAGAGCTCAGAATTCAAAAAGATGGAGGAGACTCATCGACATCTTGAGGATCAATTAGCGCAATTGAGCAAGCTGCATATCTTGACGCCGGAGGAGGAAATTCGAAAGAAGCAAATGCAGTTCGACAAGCTTGCGGCCAAAGATAAGATGGCCGAGATCGTCCGTCAGTACAAGCAGCATCGGACCATCTCGGCCTAGCGACGTCGCGGAAGGATGCTTGGCATGGTCGGAGAGGGCATGGGAAGAGGGCGCGTCTCGGCGCGCCTGGGGAGGGGGGGTGAAACGGCCGGCGAACCGGTACGGACGCCGTTGCAACGCCATATGGCGGGGCTTAAGCGTCGGCTCTATTGGTGCGGCTTCGCGCTGCTGGTCGCCTGTGTGATCACTTTCCCCCATGCCGACGAGATGATTGCATGGCTGAAAAAACCTTACCCGGATGATTTGATCTTCTACGCGCCCACTGAAGCGATTTTTGCCGCGATCAAGGTGGCGCTTCTCGGCGGCGTGACCTTGGCCATGCCGGTGATCCTGTACCATCTCTGGAAGTTTATCGAGCCGGCCTTGCTGCCGGGGGAAGACCGCTGGATCATTCCCTTTCTGCTGGTCGCATCGGGATTCTTCGCCTTGGGACTGGTCTTCGCCAATTTTGTGATCGTCCCATTATCGCTTCAGTTCATGCTGCAGTTCGGGATTGATCGCTCGCTCGTCCCACAGCTCGGCGTCGGGTTCTATGTGGATTTTAATGTCAAGTTTCTGCTGACCTTCGGGTTGGCTTTCGAGCTTCCGCTGGCGATCACGCTGCTGTCACGTCTTCGCGTGATCACGCCCGATCTGCTCGTGAAATACCGCAAATATTCCATCATGGCGAATCTCATCATCTCTGCGATTTTGACTCCCACTTCCGACGTGTTCAACCTGCTTCTGATGGCAGTGCCGCTCATCATCCTCTATGAAGTCGGCATTCTCAGCGCGCGGGTGTTCGGCCGGCCGCCCGACCGCGCGCCTGAAGACTGGGAAGAGGAAGTCCCCCAAGGAACCGCAGGGAAGAGAATCTTGTGAACGGAAGCTACGCGGCCCTCAAAACCCTCCCTGCACTGTTTGCGTTGCTGGTTGTGCTGACTGGCGCCCTCGCTCAGACGAGCCCCAGAGAGGAGTTGCCTGGACTCGGACCCGATGGTTTTGTCAGCGTCCAGTCCCTGGCCCTGGGCGACGGACAGACCATCTATGCAGGCAGCTTCGGCGGCGGCATTTTCAAAAGCGATGATGGGGGCAGGTCGTGGCAGGTCGCGAATGAAGGCTTATCCGACCTCTTTGTCTACGTCGTCATGGTCGCGCCCGACCAAACCCTTTATGCCGGAACATTGAAGGGCGGTGTGTTTCGAAGCCGGAACAGTGGAAAGTCCTGGATGGCGGCCAATGCCGGCCTCGATCGGCTGGAAACGCATGTGCTGATGCATCATCAGGGAACGCTCTATGCCGGGACGGGATCCGGAGTGTTCCGATCGAAGGACCAGGGCGACACGTGGCAGTCCGAAAATGAGGGACTCAGCAATCTTTTGATTCGCGCCCTGGTGGTAGACGCCAAAGGCATGATGTATGCCGGCACGACCGGCATGGGGATTTATCGCAAGCCTCAAGGCACATCCAAATGGCTGCGGATTACGCAGTCGCAACTGTCCCATCCGCGTGACCGCTTGCCAGAAAATTTCGTCAGAGCGCTGGTCGTAAACGAGAGCGGTGAGCTGTTCGCCGGGACTGCCGACAACGGTGTCTATGTCAGCGGAGATCGAGGAGAAACGTGGCGGATGGCTGGCCGGGGTGTGGAAAACGCCTCCATTCGGGCGCTGGCAATCCGAGGACCTTCCTGGTTTGTCGGGACGGGTCAGGGAATGTACCGGAGCGTGGATCGTGGCAAGAACTGGACGCCCATCAATCACGGCCTTACCGAGACCTCGATCCAGACATTCGTCGTGGGCAAGGAAGGTACGGTGTATGCCGGTACAAGCGCCGGAATTTTTAAGACCGAAGATGATGGCGCGCACTGGATGCCGGTCAACCAGGGAATGGGAACGTCCCGCAAACCACTGGGCCCTGTACATTAATACGATGGGCAGTATGCAGAAGAAAGACACCCGCGCGCTTATCGCAACGAAGTTCGGCGAGATCGAGCTCAAATTGTATTTCGACGTGGCGCCGAAGCATTGTGAAAGCTTTCTCAAATTGGCCGCGCTTGGTTTCTATAATGGGACAACATTTCACCGGGTCAATCCCGCCGGCTTGATGGTCATCCAAGGAGGCGATCCGAACAGCAAGACCATGAATCGGGCCACGCATGGGCTTGGCGGCCCAGGGTTCGCCATACCGGCTGAGTTCAGCAGTCGGCCGCATCGCCGCGGGACGCTGTCCATGGCGCGTGGCAACGATCCGAACAGCGCGGGCTCCCAATTTTTTATCTGCGCGGACGACTGTGGCACACTCGACTGGCAGTACACGGTGTTCGGAGAGGTCGTGCGCGGAATGGACACGGTGGATGCCATCTTGAAAGTGAAAAAGGACGGTAATGATAACCCGCTCGAGCGAGTCGAGATGACCCTTACCGTGAAAGAGCTCAGTTGATCACTGCGAGAGTGTTTTGGCTCGTTCTGCCGCTGGTGTCCTGGCTGGTGTCTTGCACCAATTATAAAGCCGTTGTGCCTGAGGTTGTGGATGAAGTTCGTGTGTCGACGGTCCCGACTCCGGAACCTCCGGGAACGATGTATGACCACCCCATACGCTTTTCCGTAGATGAATTGAGCAAGGTGTTAAGAGGCGTGCGGGTGGAGTTCAGAACACATTGGCTGCAGCGATGGCTGACGGGACCATTGAAGCCGCTGCCCTTGTTCGAGGATGCAGAACTAGCTCGGGTAGTCCCCCTGCTCGCCAAAGCGTTGGCAGGTGCCGACCCTCGCGAGCGGGTGGTCTTCTATGTTGCCGAGCGCCGCACGGACATCCATCGTGAAGTTACATCGGGGGCGCTGTTCGTCCGCGGACAACGTCTCCACATCGTCCTGGTCAATTACCGCAATGGAGTCGATGCGCTCGCCGGGGTCCCGGCCTACGATCGTACCCGTCCTGACCTTGCCGTCGCCCCGCAACGGTTCACTCTGACGTTCGAGCCCAAGGAATTCCTCGATGTGCGGGAGCCACAGATATTCGAATCCAGCCCACCGAAAATTGTCGTGGACTATCGGTCGTTCTTGGGCTTGGCGGCCCAAAGAGATGCGGGCCCCGCGCGGTCCTGGTAAGATGAAGATTAGGGATAGCGTGCGTGGATGGTGCTGCGGAGACCGCCGCGGGCTGTAAACTCGCCGGTGACGACAGCACGAACAGGTCGGCAGGCCGAGACGATGTCCTTCAGGATCCGATTGACCGCATTCTCGTAGAAAATTCCCACATTGCGGTAGGCATGAATGTACATCTTGAGTGACTTCAGCTCCAGGCAGCGCTTGTCCGGGAGGTAGGTTACGCGGATCGTCCCGAAGTCGGGCAGTCCTGTTTTGGGGCAGATGGCCGTATATTCGGGGACCTCGATCGTAATCTCATAGCCTTTGAACTGATTGAGCCACGTTTCTATGTCAGGGAGTTCGCTATCAAGCCCGCTCCCGGCATGCTGATCGGTATAGCGCCGCTTCATACCTTGGTCATCCAGTCCGTCTGCCCGATTCGCTCGAGCTCCACATACATGACGACCCACGGACACATCATATCCGGAAAGACTTCGCAATAACCCGCCTTGCGCACACCCCCGCAAGGCCCGTGACTCATAAATTTCGGGCATTCGGCCTTTTCTTCGGCGCCTGGAATGGGCGGACGGTTATGAATGCCTCCCGGCGCACCGGCGAGAGACGGTTCGGGAGTGATCAGCTTGTCCATCAGAGGCCGTCCATGTAGCCGGCAATCTTACTGAGTTTCAATCGAGAGACGGCAATCTCCGGCGCGTACACCACCTCGTCGGCTGCCCAGCCCACAGTGCCACGGGCCTTTCTAGTGACGCCGGTAATGCTCTGGAGCAGGCGATGAATGTTGTCGTTGATCCTGACCGTATTCGCTCTCACAGGTTCCGCCAATTTGCCGTTTTTAATCAGAAAGGAATCGCCGACCACGGTACAGGTAAAATCTCCCGCCCGCAACCCATTAATAGGATAGGTATACCAGATACGTCCGACATAGACGCCCAATTCCACCTCGCGGAGCAGATCCTCCAAAGTTTTCTCATCCCGACCTTTGAAAAAGACATTGGTAGGCGAGATCGACGGGCTGACATCGAACCGACGCCCTCCTCCCGACGACGTCCGAAAGCCGTTTCGCGGCGCCAGGGCGTTTCGATGCTCTTCAGGCGTGACGCCGAGTTTTTCTTTGGCGTCCGGATCCGATAGCAGCCGTTCGGTCTGGTAGAAATTGGAGAGGAGACCAACGAGCACGCCATCCTTGATGAGGTCGGTGCGGCCGGTCGGTAGTCCTTCGCACGTGATACCTTTGCTTCCCATGTAACCTTGCACGGCACCGTGATCGTATAGGGTCACGAGGTCGCTTGCGATCTGGCGGCTCAGTTGTCCGTGAAACGCCGAGCTGCGGTCGTAAAAGGCATCGGCGCTTAGACTGGGGAGAATGAGATTGTTCATGAGATCCGTGACCGGCTGCGGTCCCAGAATCACGGGGTACTCGCCGTCGTCGACACGGACGCCGCGCATGGCTGCCACGGCGTTCCGCGCGGCCTCGGCGCCGGCCTCTCCCTTCAGCTTATTCAGATAGGTGGCGCATCCGAAGCCGGTTCCTTTCGCGTCTTCACGTTCGACCATCGCGGTCACATACGATGACAGCAGAGTGGACTCGTCCGTTTGAACTTTTCCGAGACGGGTGGAGGCAATTGCCATACGTTCTTGAAGGACGGTCACGTCGCCGCTGATCACCAGCCCCAGATCCCGCAATTTCATTTTGCCGCGACCCAATGCCTTCAGGGCAGGCGCTCCTTCAAACTCGCTGAGCGCCTGCGTAATGACCTGCCACCCGGCGTGAACCAGGTGCTGGTCCTTCAGCTCCATACTGAGCGGATCGTGGTATTTCATCAACACCCGTTTCTCGCCCGACGGACCGGGGAGCATTCTGAAGTCAGGATCATGAACGGACGTCCGCCGAGCCTTCTCAAAGGCGGCTTTGACGCCATCGAGGGAGAGATTGCCCGGTTCGGATCCCATGCCGATGCGCTGCTCTTTGAGATGGAAGAAGACGGCACGGACGCTGAGCCCGTAGGATTCCGTGGACTTTGGTTCTTCCACGCCGTTGCATGGAATGTGAGACGTATAATTCAGGCGGGACGAGAGCGTGGCGTTGTCTGCCACGAAGATCTCCGCTTCACGGACGTCCTTCTGTCGCTTGATATATCGCAGACCCGCTTCGGCGGTTTCCTTCAACGTCGCCAGGCTGATCATAGCGCTATTCCAACCCCGCGAGCCGGGCGCGACTCCGCATGGTCGGACCGCCATTGCCAAGTCGGCGGCTCTGCATGGGCTGGCCTTTGCCGCAGGTGGGAATCGGGTAGAGGCGAAAATCCCGGCCGACGGCATCTACGCGCATCAGGTAGTCTTTCGTATCCGCCATGATGCCGCCGCCTCGGTATAACTGGCCGATTTGTCCCTGGTGGATCTCGTACACCTTCTGCGCCGAAATGCGGAAGTTCTCTCGGGACTCGGCAATGGATGGGATACGATGGCCGACGATGTAATACCCCTTGTCTACTTCGCGAATGATCTCTTCGGGCGATCGCGTCCCTGCACCGAACACCGTCGTGGACATCCGAACGAGGGGAACGAGTCCGGCACTGGTGGCCATGTACGACCCGTTCGGCGGCACGCCGAGGACCGCGGCTGTTTGCCGGCTGTTCATGAAGCCCTTAAAGATGCCCTTTTCAATGTGCATGACCTTTCGGCCCTGTGTCCCCTCGTGGTCGTACTTATAATGGCCGAACCCCGGCAAGGACGGATCCGAATAGGCGTTGACGAGCGGGGAAGCGATCTGCTTGCCGAGTTGTGTGTCGTGCAACGAACGTAGGAGCCAGCTTCGGCCGGCGTATGCCGTCTCCATCTTCAAGGCGCGGTCCAATTCCGTCGGATGTCCGATGATTTCATGCGCCTTCAGCGTATTGAAATGCGGATCGGACACCACCACGACATCCTTCTGGCTGCTGCGCAGCGGTGGAGAGTTCGCCAATTTGACTGCGTCTCTGGCCAGATTGGCTGAGAAGGTATGAAGGTCGAGATTGCGGATGTATTCTTCGACCACCCCTTCCGTCACTACCTCCCATCCTCGTTGATGCCCCATGGAATCAGATAATTCCTGGTCTCCTGACTCCGTAATGGCGACGACATACGTGGATCCTTGAGTCAGCGCAAACGATTGGTCTATACATGCGCCCTCCGTGCTCGCAAACAGCTCGCGCGCGAGCAACGTGACTGCCGATACGGAGTTATACTTGACCTGCTCGTCCATGTGCTCGAGTGAACGGGACACGTCTGTAACGTAGCGAAGCATCTCGTCGATACCCACCGTTCTCGGGTCCATCGCGTATTCTGCTTTGACTTTGTCCTTGTGCGCCTCCGTCTGGGCCAGTTTGGTGTCAGATAGGGCAGCGCCGAGATCCTTAAACTTCGACCGCGCCATTAGCTTTTCCTCGGAATTTGCAATCGCGCGGTCGTAGGCATGTTTGAAACCGGTGACCAGTTTGGTTGTGAGACCGGCCATGTCTCCTTTCCCAAATGTCTGTCCGAAATATCCGGGGGCAACAGTCTTATCGCCGGCGAGTACGCGGATACCGACGGCGAAGCGGCAGTCTTCACGGCTGAATTTCTCGGCGCCGTTTTCCGCTCCGACCCTTTTTTCCTGCACGATTTCGATCCGCATGTCGGCGTACTTTGAGAGTTTGTGCCGACGGGCAACGTCAGCGAGGAGGTCAGCGGCGCGCGGCGTCAGCGATTCGATCAAATCCGTTGTCAGCGCTCGCGTCATCAGAAAGATCCTCGGGCATTGAGAGATTCCTGCATCACTTTGCGTTCCAACATTACCCACAGTACCCACAGTGACGCCACAGAGATGAAGCACAAGCCATTCACAATACTAAGAAACTAGTATAGGGGAGCATTTGATACGCACGCAAGGAAAACGTTCTTAAATCATCCGCCGGCACCTTTGAAGTATAATTGTCTTTATTTTTCAAATAGTAACGTGTGCATGGGACAAAAGGCCTAGCATCTTCCTGTGGGCTAGGCCATCACGAAGGAAAAATTTAGGTCTTCTGTTTGATTGCATTCATTACGCCACATCGTCATACTGCATTGTGCGTCGTCACTCAGCTTTTGAATTGACAACAATTGTAGGTCTTGTTAAGCTTTTAACTTACTGTAATCAAGAACATTTTCACTCCTCAGTACTGTTGAATCTGAAAGACTTTCGCTGCCTCAGCGGTTAGCCAAGGAGGATATTTACTATGAGTCTCGATTATGTGAAATTCTCGCCCGGATTCGATCGTTTCATGCCCAAAGAATATCGGGACATGGTCAATCACGGTCCCTTCGGCAAAAAGACGACGGTTTCGCAGATGGGTTCCTTCAAAGAGATCCTTGAAGAGCACCCAATGTGCGCCGGGTGCGCGATGACTCTTTTCATCAGACTCGCTATGATCTCATTCCCGAATCCTGAGGACACGATTACTGTCGGTACCGCCGGATGCGGCCGTTTAGCCATCTCGCAAGCCGCCATTCCGTTCGTGTATGGCAATTATGGCGACCAGAATGCGGTGGCGAGCGGGTTGAGCCGCGGACTCAAGTTGCGGTTCGGTGATAAACCCAAGGATGTGGTCGTGATGGCGGGCGATGGCGGGATGGCCGATATCGGGTTCAGCATGACCCTCCATTCCTGGTTCCGGAAGGAGCGGTTCACCACGATCATGCTGGACAACGAGGTTTACGGAAATACCGGCGGACAGGAAAGCGGCATGACCAACAAAGGACAGGTTCTCAAGATGGCTCCGCTCGGCAAGAAATTTGAAAAAATGGACATGGTCGGCATGGCGAAGCTCGCGGGTTGCGCCTATGTCGCGACAGTCGTTCCCAATAATCCTCGGCGCGTGGAAAGTGTCATCAAGAAGGCCGTTCTGATTGCCCGTGAAGTGGGCCCCACGTACATCCAGGCGTACACGTCCTGCAACATTGAGTACTCCATCCCCACTGATAAGGTCATGGAGGACGCCAATAGCGTTGAGGGGGATCGCTACAAATTTGAAGAGTACATCACCGATGATGCCAAGAATTACCTGGCGAACCGCTATGGCTACAAGATTTACCAGGAGAAGCCGGCGGCCGCCCTTCCGAAGGCCTGACATTTCTGTCGAGATTAGGGAGGCGAATAAATGGCAAAACGTTTCAACATTCGCATGGCGGGCGTCGGTGGGCAGGGCGTGGTCACGGGCTCGCATATTCTCAGTACCGCGGTCATTAGAGCCGGGGGCGAGAGTACGATCGTTCCCTTCTATGGTTCCGAAAAACGGATGGCACCGGTTGAGAGTTACGTGCGCGTGTCGGATGAGCCGATTTATGAAATCGGCGAAATTACCTTTCCTCACATCTGCATCATCTTTCATCCGCAGGTCATCACGCATGGCAAGTCGTACACGATGCCGTTTTACTTCGGCCTGAAGCAGGATGGGGTGTTGCTCATCAACCATGACGGCCCGATGAAGTTGCCACCGCAAGAGACGAACGAACTCAAAGAGCGCAACGCCAAGCTCTACTATATTCCGGCAACGCAGCTTTCTTTGAAAGTGGCCGGTCTCGATCTTGCGACGAATATGGCGCTGATGGGTGCGATCGGGGCCATTACCCGCTTAACCACTCTCGAGGCGCTTGGCGAAGCCGTGAAGGATCGATTCCTGGGGAAGGGCTTTGTGGTGTCTGGCGGGACCGCCGCGCTCGACAGTGTGGTGGAAAGGAAGTTCAAACAGAAACAGGAACTGATCGACAAGAATGTTGCCGTGATCAAGGCGGGCTGGGATTACGCCGAGTCACACGGTTGGGGTGTTGAGGAGAGGGCTGAAGCAAAGAGGGTGGACGATTTGGCTGCTGCCCAAGCCGCATCCCACTGAACCGAGGAAGAGGAGACCTGCATGTATCTTGTTGCCGACATCAATGTGGATATTTGTGCAGCCACGAGTTGCAAGCTGTGCACACAATATTGTCCCGAAGCTAACACCATCCTGTATGACGACAACGCCGGCAAGGAGAAGGGCCTTAAATACGGATCGGCGTATGTGGCGGTGGACCGGTGCAAAGGCTGCGCGCAATGCGTGTGGGTCTGCGATAACATGGCCAAACATCATGCGATCACTATGACGATGATAGACCAACTTCCCAAGGCCGCCATTACCGACCGCATCACGTATCTTGACAAGGGCACGAAAGCGATCGCCGCGCCCGTCGAAGTGGCATAAGCCTTATGGTGACCCAAAGCCTGCCTGCGGAAAAAGACCGGATCATCGTGCCAGGACCGGCCGGGTTCATGCCCCCATCGGCCGCACAGCTTGGTGTGTCATTGCCCCCTGCTGGCATCGGGATTACCTATGGCCACCACCTGCCTGAAGACCTCGCAATCGAGGAGATCGCCCGGCAAATGCTGACGAAGCCGAATGCCACCATCTTCCCGGGTCCGATGGTGCTGTGGGCGTGGAACGACCATGCCGTCGAGAAGGCGCAGGCGGTCCTGGAAATCGCCGCACAGATTCCCAATGTGCTGATCATCCCGATGCCGGATTACCGGCCGAAGTATCCCAAAGTGGATCCCGAGGAAGTGATCAACCCGAACCATCCGAACCTCACGATCTGGGGCAACAAGATCGAAGCCTGTATTTTCGTCGGCGTGCATTGCCACTATGCCAACCTGACTTTGAAGATGATCAGGGCCGGCACGAACTGCTGCACCGCCGCGTTGTGCGCCGAGCAGGGGCATGAAGATGCAATGCTGAGCGTCCATGACATGGATGCTGCGAAACTTCGCAAAGTGGCCAAGATCTTCAAGCGTGTCCGGGAGGAGATGGGAATCGCGCTGCCGGCGGACGGAAGAAATGTCCGGTATACGGGTCTTCAAAGCCGGGTCAACGGGAACGAAACCCACACGAATCCATTTTCGTTCAAGCCGGGCCCTCCGCCCGCGGGAGTTCAGATGGTTCCTGAAGGGCAGATGCCTCACTGAATTCATGGTCGAACTCATTGCAAGCGAGGAGACGGTATGAGTAACCCTCTTGAACCCGACGTGAAGACCAACCCGCAGGGCGACCCAATCAGTACACTTGAGCCCGAACAGAAGACGAACCCACAGGGTGATCCGATCACCTCGGCCGCGCCCATCAAGGTCGGAGGCGGCTCGAAAGATCCTCACGAGGCCGCGAAAAAGCAACGAGTCGTCACCCCCGAATACATGTTCTTCGAGGCGCCGCGGAAGCGAGAATTCATCACGGGCAGCGAGGCAGCCAAGGAAGCGGTGCGACGGTCCAACGTGGATTTCTCGGTGGCCTATCCGATCACCCCTCAGAGTGAAACCATGCAGTTGATCGGCGTGCTCTATGGGGAAGGGTATGTCAAAGAATACTATCGCGGCGAAGAAGAATACGGCGTGATGTCTGCGATCGCCGGAGGGTCGCGAGCAGGCGTGCGGTGCTTTACGGCGACGGCCGGCCCCGGCACGCTTCGCGGACTCGAGCCAATCGCCTCATGGCCCGGCCATCGTTTGCCGGCCGTGGCCATGTTTACGTGTCGGGTGGTCAATGCGCCCCTGGCGATCCAACCCGATAATATCGAAGTTTCCTATCTCCTGAACTGCGGGATGATCGTGTTTCATGCGGAAAATCAGCAGGACCTCTTCGACTTCATCATGAAGGGCTTCATCATCGGCGAGCAGAACGATGTGACGCTGCCGGTCGGCGTCGCGTGCGACGGCTTCTTCGTGACGCACGCACGGAACTACGTCGACATGCAGGAGAAGGGCATTAAATTGCCTCCCCGTCAGGCTTGGAAGGGTGCGGTGCCGGTGCTGGACGCTGAGAACCCGCCGGCCAGACTGTCCCGTGACGCGCCAGTCCAGAAGAGCAACTTCATGGCGTACAACATCCACGCCGTCTGGCAGCAGGAAGTGTGGGCGGCGGTTGAACGTTCACGCCGGTACATCGATAAGTATATGGGTGGCATGCTCACGGCCGAAAATGTGGAGGGCGCCGAGGCGGTCATTGTTGCGTCTGGAAGCGCCTGCGCCCAATCACGCGAAGCCGTGCGACTCTGCAAGGAACAAGGACTCAATGTCGGCTTGATCAAGATCCGTTCGCTGCGTCCGTTCCCGACCGCAGAATTGCGGAAGCTTCTGACGAAGACAAAATTGGTCGTCATCCCGGAGTTTAACTACGTGGCCTGGCTTGCCAAGGATGTGGCGGCGGCGGTGTATGGTTATTCGAACGCCAAGATCATCGCGGGGCCGCATGTCTATGGCGGCATGTCCATGCCGGTCGAAATGATCGTGGACGAGGTCGTGGGCGGTCTGACCGGAAAGAAATCCATTGCGGTGCCGGATTCGGCCATTATGGGCCGGGACGTGAACCAGGCCGACGTCGCGCATTTCATGCAGAACATCTGACACACACTTACGCCGAAACGTGAAGAGGCCGTCCGGCTTTCCGGACGGCCTCTTTTGTTTCCCTGGCAGCTTGTGGCTCAGTCTTCGATCATCTCTTCGCTGTCCGGCATTCCATAGGCGACGAATTTGGCATAGCTCAGGTAGATCGCGGTGCTGTCCCGCATCGCCTTGGCTCCTTGTTTCATCCTGTCCAGCTTAATCGGATCCGAAGCTTCGGATTCGTGCAGGATCGTGACCTGGCGCTCCAGGAGCGTGTTGAACTCATACATCGCACGTTCAATGTTAATATAAGCTTCTTTGATGGCATCGGTCATGGGCTGTCCTCGAGGTGAACGAAACAAGATGACGTTACACCACGCTTCTCGTACCGGTCAACAGGGCGGGGACGGCCTCGTCCGCGTTCCGGATGCCGTGCTCGCTGCGATTACGGCCAGAGCCGGTGAAGCCGACCGCCATTCCATCGAGGGCGTCAGGCGCCTCTCGAAGTTATTTACGGTCGGACGCGGTGAGTTGACGGGCGACTATCTGGCCGATCCCGGATTGAGGCGGGCATATCTCCAATACTTTCTGCCTGTGAATTTTGCGAAGGTCGCATGTCTCCTGCGCGAAATGCCTTCCCTGCCGCTCAGGCCTCTTCGAATTCTTGATCTCGGAAGCGGCCCCGGCGTGGCATCATTAGCGGTCCGCGGTCATATTCATCGGCGCCAAGTTGCAGGGCAGGTCGACACGGAGGTATTGGCCATTGACCAGGGACATGCCGCTCTTCAGGAAGCGCGAGCGTTGTGGGCGATCACGCCTGCGGTCGTTCCGGGAATACGCTTGTCTTCGATGCCGTTGGACGTTGAGCGGCCGGGGAAGCGAGCGCCGTGGAAGACCGGCCGATTCGATGTCATCATCGCCGCGAATAGTGTGAACGAGCTGTTCCGTTCCACAGCGGACCCCATCACCCGGCGTGTCAAGCTGCTTCAGCAGCTTTTGGACTCGATGTCGGATGATGGAACGCTCATGATCATCGAACCGGCCTTACGGGAAACCACGCGAGACCTGCATCTCGTCCGCGACAAGCTGCTGTCGGGCAGCGGCTGCAACGTCTATAGTCCATGCTTGCATGACCGGCACTGTCCGGCGTTGGTGCACCCGGACGACTGGTGCCACGAAGAACGGCCCTGGTCGCCGCCGGCGATCGTCCGCGAGATAGATCGGAAGGTCGGCTTCATTAAAGATGCGCTGAAGTTTTCCTACCTGCTGTTGCGCAAGGATGGCCGGACGATCCTCGAGCGAGCCCCGGCCGTCTATCGCGTCGTGAGTGAAAAGATGGTAATGAAGGGCGAGCAGCGAGTATGGCTCTGCAATGAAATGGGGCGGCAACTTGTCGGCCGGCTTGATAAGGCCAGCTCCCTTACCAACGAAGCGTTCGATCAGTGGCACCGCGGGGCGATAGTCCGGCTGGATGAGATTGAGCGCCACGGTGCCCTTGGGCGGGTGACGGCGGGGGCGAAGGCCGAGCTTCTCAGGCCTGCCGACCGGTGATTACTCGAATGCCTCGAGAGACGACTTTTCGAAAAAGCCCTGTTTGCACGCGTTGCACGTGACAAAATAAAATGCGCCGCGGACGGAGGGTTGCACCCAAAAATCCAGCGATGCCCCGGTTTTCTCGCACGCCGGGCACCGCATGCCCTTCAGCCAATACGGCACATCCGGCTGGTTCCGCAAGTAGCCTTCCATGTCCATGTGGACCGGCATGCTGTAACGGCATCCCTGGCAATACGCTTTGTATTCTCCGTCGGTGATCCGCGAATCGGGCGGGATCATAAAGTCATGAGACGTTTTGCAGACCGGACACGTCAACCCCTTCAATCGCTGCTCGACCGCTTTAAAATCCATCCGGCGCAATCCTCCCTTTAAGCGTCAGTGTAGCTGATTGCTTCGAGGGGCGGCAATCAGTGCTTGTCATAAGCTGGCTTCTACGCACTGTGTACTAGACCGCTTCCAGTGCCTTGGTCAGCGACTGCACCACCTTGACTCGCGCGTAGAACTTGTCGTTCGCATCCACGACCGTCCAGGGCGCCCACGCCGTACTGGTTTTTTCGATCATCTCCTCCACCGCGTTCCTGTAATCGTTCCCCACTTGGCCCGGTTGCGACAATCCTCGTCCGTTAGTTTGTAGGGCCGAAAGGGATCGAGCTCACATCCCTTGAACCGCCGCAACTGCTCCTCCTGACCACCACCGTGCCGAAGTTCGACAGCTGCCATTCAAATTCGTTGATCTCGCGGAAAGCCCGCAGAACCCCTCCACCCGTTCCACCATCATCCGCCCATAGTGCGATCGGTCGAAAATGGCGATCTGCCCCAACGGAGGCAGGGCCTTTCAGAATCGCCAGAGATAATGATGGCGTCCCTCTTCGCCGCTGGGCGCCGCGAATGTGTTCACGTTGAAGCCGCGGGGATCCAGCGTTTCGGTCACGCGCTTGATGCGGCCGCCCTTGCCGGCTGCGCCTCTTTCTTGACCGCCCGCGCCACCAAGACCACCGCCGACGGATTTGATTTCATCCTTCATCGACAGATAGGCGTACTCCCTTTGAGGGGAATGATTTCGCTGTCTTATTCCGCTACACTCTGAGCAGGAGATCAAGATGGAGCCAGATTTTGGAAGCCGCCGAGGCTTGGCCTTAGCCCAGTGGTATCTCAGCACCCTGGAATGTCCAATGGATAAATACAGTGTGCTTCAAAAGGCGATACAGGAAGGGGCAGATCCAGCAGTGATCAACGCCTTACGCGAACTTCCCGAGTTCTCACTCTCCGCCAATCCGGAGCCCGACACACAACGGGTCGGACCGGCGCCGCCGCATGAAGAGCGCACGTATACGTCAAGCATCGGCAATTACTACGATCCGACCACGGGTGCATATACCGAAAGTAGAAGTGCCGCCTAGCCGGGCGCAACCATCACGAGCT
>Ga0066709_100001042_pt1 | contig 17269 bp, 20 predicted proteins | sample GraSoiAngelo_158_FD_79665 | JGI IMG/M metagenome (GOLD analysis project Ga0066709, IMG submission 79665) | Grasslands soil microbial communities from the Angelo Coastal Reserve, California, USA - 14_1009_16_30cm | ecosystem: Environmental > Terrestrial > Soil > Grasslands | place: USA...
ACGCTGGTGAGCCTCATCAAGGGCATCGAGCTGGGTACCTCCAAGCGGATGAGCGAGGTCATCGTGGAAACCGCGGGCGTGGCCGCGGACCGGGTGGCCGTCGTGTCCGGGCCGAACCTCGCCGCCGAGATCGCCGCGGAACAGCCGACCGCGACCGTGGTGGCGTGTGCCGACCCGGTCCGCGCGGCGGTCGTGCAGAAGGCGGTGGCGACCCGCTACTTCCGGCCGTACACCAACGACGACGTGGTCGGCTGCGAACTCGGCGGTGCGGTGAAGAACGTCATCGCGCTGGCGTATGGGATGGCCAGCGCCATGGGCTTCGGCGACAACACGAAGGCCACGCTGATCACCCGCGGGCTCGCCGAGACCGCGCGGCTGGGGGTACGGCTCGGTGCCGACCCGCTGACCTTCTCGGGCCTCGCCGGCCTCGGCGACCTGGTCGCCACGTGCTCGTCGCCGCTGTCGCGCAACCGCACCTTCGGCGAGCACCTCGGTCGCGGCGAGAACCTGGAACAGGCGCAGGCGGCCACCCGGCACACCGCCGAGGGGGTCAAGAGCTGCCTGGCGATCCGCGACCTGGCGCGGCGCTGTGACGTGGAGATGCCCATCACCGAACAGGTCGAGCTGGTCTGCCACGAGGGCGCCGACCCGCGGGTGGCGGTCGCCGCGCTGATGAGCCGGGAAACGAAGCCGGAATGAGCGAGCGCAGCGTTTTGGGGGACGGCACTCGCGTCGTGCGTGCCGGGCTGCCGCCGGCGGTACCGGGACAGCCGTTCCTGCCCGGCCCGGTGTTCGCCGCGCCGTACCACCTCGATCCGGCCACCGGTCCGGTACCCGGCCGCGACGGGTACGGCCGCACCGACAACCCGACGTGGCGGGCGCTGGAGTCGGCCATCGGGGACCTGGAGGGCGGCGAGTGCGTGGTGTTCTCGTCCGGCATGGCGGCCATCACCGCGGTACTGCTGACCGTGCTGCGGCCGGGCGACACCGTGGTACTGCCCGCCGACGGGTACTACCGCACGCGCGCGCTGGCGGCGCAGACGCTGGCCGGTCTCGGTGTCACCGTCCGGGAGGTGCCGACCGCCGGCCGGTACCCGCCGTTCGACGGCGTCGCGCTGGTACTGCTGGAGACGCCGGCCAATCCGGGGCTGGACGTGTGCGACATCGCCGCGCTCGCCTCCGTCGCGCACGGGGCCGGCGCGCTCGTGGCCGTGGACTCCACGACCGCCACGCCACTGGGCCAGCAGCCGCTCGCGCTCGGCGCCGATCTCGTGGTCGCCAGTGGTACCAAGGCGTTGACCGGCCACTCGGATCTGGTACTCGGCTACGTTGCGGGTCCGGCGCTCGACCCGATCCGGAACTGGCGCAACGGCACCGGCGCGGTACCCGGTCCGTTCGAGACCTGGCTCGCGCACCGTTCACTGTCCACTTTGGACCTTCGGCTGGCCCGGCAGAGCGCGACCGCGGCCGCGGTCGCCGACCTGCTCGCCACCCGCCCCGAGGTCGGCTCCGTACGCTGGCCCGGCCGCCCCGCCGACCCGGCGTACCCGGTCGCCAGCAGGCAGATGCGCCGCATCCCCGGCATCGTCACGTTCACGCTGCCGGACGCGGCCCACGTGGCCCGGTTCCTCGGCGCGACCCGGCTCGTCGGCGCGGCCACCTCGTTCGGCGGCCCGCACACCACCGCCGACCGCCGCGCGCAGTGGGGCGACCCGGTACCTGACGGCCTGGTACGGCTGTCCTGCGGCCTGGAGGACACCGCCGACGTGGTCGCCGACCTGACGGTGGCGCTGGATACCGCCGCACGGTCGAGTTAGCCCTACCCACAGTTCGGGGGCCGCGGGGATTCAACCCGACCGGCCGGCGTGGTGGTCAGAGCAGCTTGCGTTTCTTGAGGTAGGCGGCGAGGTCGTCGTACGCCCCGCCCTCGTTGGCGAACAGCGCGACGTTGCGCGCGGTCGCGAACCAGGACGCGGTCGACGGCCGCACCTCGGCCAGCGCCCGCTCGAAGTCCCGCTGCTCCATCATCCGTACCGTGCCGGACGCCAGCGAGTCGGCCATCGCGTGCTCGGCCGCGGTCTCGCACAGGTGCGCCAGATCCGCACCGGAGAAGTGCTCGGTCGCCGCCACGAGGGCACCGAGGTCGATGTTGGCGATCGGCCGCTCCCGCACGTGGTACCGGAGGATCGCGGCCCGGGCCGACGCGTCCGGCGGCAGTACCAGCGCCATCCGGTCCAGCCGTCCCGGCCGCCGCAGCGCGCCGTCCACGTCCCACGGCGCGTTGGTCGCGGCCAGGACGAAGACGCCGTCGTTGTTGCCCTCCATGCCATCCAGTTCGGCCAGCAACTGGTTGCCGAGGGTACGCAGGACGGACGAGTGCAGTTGGCTGCGCTTGTGCCCGAGCGCGTCGATCTCGTCGAGGAACAGCACGCACGGGGCGTTGCGCCGGGCCGCCTCGAAGATCTCGTGCAGGTTCTTCTCCGAGTTGCCCACCCACATGTTGAGAACGTCCACAATGGACAGTGCGAGGAACCTCGCCTGCATCTCGCCCGCGACGGCCCGCGCCAGGAACGTCTTGCCGCAGCCGGGCGGCCCGTACAGCAGCAGGCCGCCGCGCAGGCTCTTGCCGTACATCGCGCGCAGTTGCGGGTTGCGCAGCGGGCCGAGGAACGCCAGTTCCAGCCGCTGCTTCACCTCGGTCATGCCGCCGACGTCGGCCAGCCGGACCGTCGAGACCTCCACGTCGAACGCCCGGTCGGCGGCGCCGCGTACCGGATCGGCGACGTCGTCGGCACGGGTGAACCGCGGCGGGATGACGTCGGACAGCTGCTCCTCGTAGGCGCGCCAGTCGACGCCGGCCGGGCCGGCCGGCGGGCCTGCGGCCGGCGCTGGCGGTGTGGCCGGCGCTGGCGGTGTGGCCGGCGCTGGCGGTGTGGCCGGCGCGCCGATCGCCTTCGCCATCAGCTCCCGCGCGGCGGTGTCGTCCGGCGCGTACTGCAACGCCTGCGCCGCATGGCTGACCGCCTCGCTCTTGCGCCCTGCGTCGAGCAGCAGCTGTACGAGGTGCAGCCGCAGCGGTACATCCTCCGGACGGCTCTGCACCGCGGCGGCGATGCTGTCAATCAGTGGCGACTCCGACACGCGACGAGATTATCGTGCCCAGCACCACTCTGGCCCGGGCCGGCGGCGCCTGAAGAGCCCCGGCCCGCGCGCGGAGCGCGCGGAGCGCGCGCCAAGAACTCAGAGTAGGGTCAGCGCGTGATGAGCCCACGGAGGATCCGGGTTGCGGTCGTGTTCGGCGGCCGGAGCACGGAGCACGCGATCTCCTGTGTCAGCGCGGGCAACATCCTCGCCGCCCTCGACCCGGACGAGTTCGAGGCGGTACCCGTCGGCATCACCCGCGCCGGCCAGTGGGTGCTCACCAGTGGCGACCCCGGCCAGTTGGCCATCTCCGGCCGGCGGCTGCCCGAGGTCACCGCCGGTTCCGGTACCGCCGTCGTCCTGTCCAACGACCCGGCCGCGCGCGGTCTGGTGGTGCTCGACCCGGCCGAGGGTGCCGGCGCGCTCGGCGATGTCGACGTGGTGTTCCCGGCGCTGCACGGTGCGTACGGCGAAGACGGCACCATCCAGGGCCTGCTGGAGCTGGCCGGCATCCCGTACGTCGGCGCCAACGTGTTCGCCTCCGCGGCCGCGATGGACAAGGAGTTCACCAAGAAACTCGCAACCGCTGCGGGCATCCCGACCGGCCCCTACGCGGTCCTGCGCGCCGGCCAGTCGCTGACCGACGAGGACAAGCGCCGGCTGGGCCTGCCGGTGTTCGTCAAGCCGGCCCGGGCCGGCTCCTCGCACGGCATCAGCAAGGTGTCCGCCTGGCCCGACCTGGACGACGCGGTCGCCGCCGCCCGCGCGATCGACCCGAAGGTACTCGTCGAGCAGGCGGTACCTGGCCGGGAGATCGAGTGCGGCGTCCTCGAAGGGGAGTACGGCGGCAGCCCCGACGCGTCCCTGCTCGCCGAGATCCGGGTCGTGCGCGACCACGAGTTCTACGACTTCGAGGCCAAGTACCTCGACGACGCCTGCGAGTTCGACATCCCGGCCAACCTGCCGGAGCAGGTGACCCGGCAGATCCAGGACTACGCCCGGCGCACCTTCACCGCGCTGGACTGCGCCGGCCTCGCCCGCGTCGACTTCTTCGTCACCGGCGACTTCGAGGTCTACCTCAACGAGATCAACACGATGCCGGGCTTCACGAAGATGTCGATGTTCCCGCGGATGTGGGCGGCCACCGGCCTGGAGTACCCGAAGCTCATCTCCCGCCTCATCCGCACCGCGCTACGCCGCGGGACGGGACTGCATTAACCGCTACACCCGGTGGGGAACGAGCTGGTCGCGGGCAGGGCGCCGGCGATCGACGGGGAGAACGCGACGACCCACTGCGCCTGGGCGTCGTAGCTGTCCGGCACGGTGACGGTCACCGGTACGCTGCGGTCCACCGTGGTCCAGGCCGTCGCCGACGAACCCTTGCGGGGGTACCAGCACACGCCCGACAGGTTGTACACCGTCGCGGTCGGCTCGACCGACGCGACCGGGGCGCCGCAGGCGAGCGTGATGGCGGGGTCGCCGTATGCGGCGTTCTGCTCCGAGCCCGACGTCACCGGGCGGCGCGCCCGGTCGCGCACCGTTTCCGGCAGGTGGGACACGAGCAGTGCGCAGGCATCGGTGTCGTGTGCCGACAGGGGCGGCGCCGCCATGTCCACCGGCGCTGTGGAGTGCACCGAGGGCGAGGTGACCGGGGGCGACCCGGCCGCGGACGGGTGGTCGGTGGCGCTCAGCAGGCGGTACACGACGAGCCCGGCGACCAGCGCCACCGGTACCGCGACGACGGCGGCCCACCGCGCCGCGCTCCGGGTGACCGGGTCAGCCACTTACAGCCGGACCACCGAACAGGTCAGGGTACGCGTGATACCGCTGACGAGCTGGACCTTGCTCACGATCATCTTGCCCAGCTCATCGACGCTGTGTGCCTCCGTCAGCACGATCACGTCGTACGGCCCGGTCACTGCGTCCACCCGGACCACGCCGTTGATATCCGTGATCGCGGCGGCCACGTCGCGCGCCTTTCCGACCTCCGTCTGGATCAGGATGTAAGCCTGGACCACGACACGCCCCCCTCTGTGCGGCAATCTCGCGGGTCGCCCGTGAAACTACCGCACAAGAGCGCGAGCACATACGGGGGAGTGCACAACGGGTGCACGATGAGTAGGCAGGAGGTGCCCGTGGTGGACGAAACCATTGCGGAAGCGGGTGAGTTCGGGCTCATCCAGCGGGTGACCGCGCGGCTGAAGGAAGGGCCGGGGGTCCTGCTCGGGCCGGGCGACGACGCGGCGGTGCTGGCCGCGCCGGACGGTCGGGTGGTCGCCACCACCGACGTCCTGGTCGAGGGGCGGCACTTCCGCCGCGACTGGTCGGCGGCCGCCGACGTGGGACACCGGGCCGCCGCCGCCAACCTGGCCGACGTGGCCGCCATGGGAGCGGTACCCACAGCGCTGCTGGTCGGCTTCGTCGCCCCGCCCGAGCTGCCGGTGGCCTGGGCGGAGGAGCTGGCCGACGGGCTGGCCGAGGAGGCCGCGCTCGCCGGTGCGGGGATCATCGGCGGCGACATGTCCAGCGGGCCGGTACTGATGATCTCCGTGACCGCGCTCGGCGACCTGGGCGGGCGGGCTCCGGTACGGCGCGACGGCGCCCGGCCGGGTGACCTGCTCGCGCTGGCCGGGCGGGTCGGGTACGCGGCGGCGGGGTACACGGTGCTGTCCCGCGGATTCCGCTCGCCGCGGCTGCTCGTCGAGGCGCACCGCCGCCCGGAGGTACCGTACGCGGCCGGCCCGCAGGCCGCCGGGCTCGGCGCCACCAGCATGATCGACGTGTCCGACGGGCTGCTCGCCGACCTCGGTCACCTCGCCACGGCCAGCGGGGTCGGGATCGACGTGCACCGGGCGGCGTTCCCGGTACCGGCGCAGATGCGCGACGCGGCCGGCGCGCTCGGCGTCGACCCGCACGCGTGGATCCTCACCGGCGGCGACGACCACGCGCTGGCGGCCACCTTCCCGGCCGGTACCGTGCTGCCGGACGGCTGGTCGGCGATCGGCACGGTACGGGAGGGCAGCCGGGTGACCGTGGACGGTGACCTCTTCGAGGGCAGCGGCGGCTGGGACCACTTCGCGTGAGGATCGAGCGGGGGCGGTACACCTCGCCGGTGGCCGCTGCCCTGGTGAGCGCGGCGCTCGCCGACCTGACCGGCCGGTACGGCGGCGACGGCGACGGTACCCCGGTCGACCCGGCGCAGTTCGACCCGCCGGGCGGTGCGTTCCTGGTCGCCTGGCTGGACAGTCGTCCGGCCGGCTGCGGCGGCTGGCGCACCCACCATGGCGCGCCGGCCACCGCCGAGATCAAGCGGATGTACACGGTACCCGAGGCGCGCGGTCGGGGCGTCGCGCTCGCCCTGCTGCGGGCACTGGAGGACTCGGCGCGGGCGGTCGGGTACCGCCGCATGATCCTGGAAACCGGGTACCGGCAGCCCGAAGCGATCGCGCTCTACGAGAAGGCAGATTACGTCCGGATACCGGACTTCGGTCACTACAAGAACGAGCCGGGCGTCCGCTCGTTCGGCCTGGACCTCTGACTAGCCCCGGACGACCTTGCCGGCCTTGATGCACGAGGTGCACACGTTGAGGCGCTTGGTCGTCCCGCCACCGGCCGGGGTCCGGACGGTCTGGATGTTCGGGTTCCAGCGCCGGTTGGTCCGCCGGTGCGAGTGGGACACGTTGTGGCCGAAGCCGGGCCTCTTGCCACACACGTCGCACACGCTAGCCACGGAAGTCTCCTGGGTTGATTTCGAGCAACCGGTCAAGAGTACCGGACGCCTCCCGCGCCGGGCCAATCGCCCACCTTGTCGGGGGGCGTCAATAGACTTCGAGCGTGCTGGACCGTCTGGACGCCGCCGCCGTACACCGCTGGTGCGCCGCGGGCCTCGACGCGCTGCGCCGGCACCAGCAGGAGATCGACGACCTCAACGTGTACCCGGTACCCGACGGGGACACCGGCACCAACCTGGTGCTCACGCTGGCCGCCGCGCACGACGAGCTGGCCGGCAACGTCACCGACCTGGCCGGCGACCTGCGCCGGATGGCCCGCGGGGCGCTGCTCGGCGCCCGGGGCAACTCCGGCGTGATCATCGCCCAGATGGTGAAGGGCATCGCGGAGGCGTTTGCGGCGGTGCGGGTACCGGATGGGGCAGCGCTGAGCACCGCGCTGGCCGAGGCGGCGCGACTGGCCCGGGCGGCGGTTGCCGCGCCGGTCGAGGGCACCGTGCTCTCGGTGGCCGACGGCGCGGCGCGGGCCGCCGCCGAGGCCGATGCCGACCTCGCCGAGGTGGCCCAGGCGGCGGCCAAGGGCGCCGCGGAGGCCCTGGCGCGGACCCCCGACCAGCTCGCGGTGCTGGCCCGGGCCGGCGTGGTCGACGCCGGCGGCCGGGGGCTCTGCGTGCTGCTGGACGCCCTGGTGGAGGTGGTGACCGGGGTGGCCACGCCGGTCCAGCCGGCCCCGCGGCGGCGGGTGACCGTGCGGGAGACCGGGTCGCCGGAGTACGCCTACGAGGTGCAGTACCTGCTGGACGCTCCGGCCGAGGCGATCGCCGCGCTGAAGTCGGCGCTGGGCGGCCTGGGTGACTCGCTGGTCGTGGTCGCCGTGGAGCCGCCGGTCTGGAACGTCCACGTGCACGTCAACGACATCGGCGCGGCGATCGAGGCGGGCATCGAGGCGGGCCGGCCGCGGCGGATCACCGTCACCCGGTTCGCCGATCAGCCACCGCCGGCCCCGGCCGGGCTGGCCCGCGCCGTCGTCGTGGTCGTCACCGGGGCCGGGCTCACCGCCGTCCTCGACCAGGAGGGTGCGGTGACGGTACCCGGGCCGAACCCGTCGACGGCGGAGATCCTCGCCGCGATCCGGCGCTCCGGGGCGACCGAGGCCGTCGTGCTGCCGAACGCGGGTCCGGTGCAGGCGGTCGCCGCGGCCGCGGCGACGGAGGCGCGGGCGGACGGGGTGCGGGTGGGCGTGGTACCGACCCGGTCGCCGGTGCAGGCGCTGGCCGCGCTGGCCGTGCGCGACCCGGGCCGGCGCTTCGAGGACGACCTGGTGGCGATGGCCGACGCGGCCGGTGCGTGCCGGTACGCCGAGGTGACCTTCGCGGTCCGGGAAGCCGTCACGGTGGCCGGGGTCTGCCAGCCCGGCGACGTCATCGCGCTGATCGAAGGGGAGGTCAACCTCATCGGCACCGAGCTGGCACCGACCTGCCGCGACCTGGTCGACCGGATGCTCGCCGCCGGCGGAGAGCTGGTCACGCTGGTCACCGGCGACCAGGCGCCGCCCGAACTCGGGCCGCTGCTGCGTGACCACGTGGGCGAGCGGTGGCCGTTCGTCGAGGTCGTGCTGCTGCCGGGCGGGCCGCCCCGGTACCCGTTGGTGGTGGGCGTCGAGTGAGCGGAGCGAGCCAGGAGGACATCGAATGACGGACCTGGAGACGCCGCTGCGCAAGGTGCTCGGCGAGAAGACGTCGAAGGCGCTGGCCGGCCACCTGGAGCTGGAGACCGTCGGTGACCTGCTGTACCACTTTCCGCGCCGGTATGACGAGCGCGGCGAGCACACCGACATCCGCGCGCTGGCAGTGGGCGAGCAGGTCACCGTCATGGCCCAGGTGCAGCGCACCCACCTGCGGCCGATGCGGGCACGCCGCGGCCAGCTGCTGGAGGTCACCGTCGGCGACGGCACCGGCGGGGTACTCGGGCTGACGTTCTTCAACCAGGCCTGGCGCGAGCGCGATCTGCGGCCCGGCCGGTGGGGGCTGTTCGCCGGCAAGGTGACCGAGTTCCGCGGCAAGCGGCAGCTCAACGGGCCGGACTACGTGATCCTCGACGACCAGGACGGCACCGAGATCGACGAGTTCGCCGGCGCGCTGATCCCGGTATATCCGGCCGCCGCCGCGGTACCGACGTGGGTGATCGCGCGTTGCGTCCGGGTGGCACTGGACACCTTCGAGCCGCCACCCGACCCGCTTCCGGAAGCGGTACGCCGGCGGCGGCACCTGACCGACCTGGGTACCGCCCTGCGGCAGATCCACCGGCCGGACAGCCAGGCGAGCCTCGCCGCCGCCCGGCGCCGGCTCAAGTGGGACGAGGCGTTCGCGGTGCAGGTGAGCCTCGTACAGCGCAAGCTGCGCGCGCTGGACTGGCCGGCGGTACCCCGGCCGCGCGCCGGCGGCGGGCTGCTCGACGGGTTCGACGCGACGCTGCCGTACCAGCTGACCGAGGGCCAGCGCGCCGTCGGCGCGGACATCTCCACCGACCTGTCCGCGCCGCATCCCATGCACCGGCTGCTGCAGGGCGAGGTCGGCTCCGGCAAGACCGTCTGCGCGCTGCGCGCGATGCTCCAGGTCGTCGACGCGGGCGGGCAGGCCGCCCTGCTCGCGCCCACGGAGGTACTCGCGGCGCAGCACCAGCGGGCCGTCGCCGACCTGCTCGGCCCGATGGGACGGGCCGGCGAGCTGGACTCCGCCGACCAGGCGACCCGGGTGACGCTGCTGACCGGCTCGCTCGGCGCCGCGGCCCGCCGGTCCACGCTGGCGTCGGTCGCCTCCGGCGAGGCCGGCATCGTCATCGGTACCCACGCCCTGCTCTACGAGGGCGTCGACTTCGCCGATCTCGGCCTGGTCGTCGTCGACGAGCAGCACCGGTTCGGCGTCGAACAGCGCGACGCGCTGCGCGCCAAGGCCAACCAGCCACCACACGTGCTGGTCATGACCGCCACGCCGATCCCCCGGACGGTCGCCATGACGGTGTACGGCGACCTGGAGATCTCCACGCTCACCGAACTGCCCCGCGGCCGGTCGCCGATCGCCTCCCACGTGGTACCCGCGGCCGAGAAGCCGGCCTTCCTCGACCGGGCCTGGCGGCGGCTGACCGAGGAGGTGGCGGCGGGGCACCAGGCCTACGTCGTGTGCCCGCGGATCGGCGACGGGGACACCGACTCCGACCCGGTCGGTGAGGAGGGGCGGAGGCCGCCGCTCGCGGTACTCGACGTCGCTCCGCTGCTGGCCGACGGACCGCTGAAAGGGCTGCGCATCGGGGTACTGCACGGGCGGCTGCCGGCCGACGAGAAGGACACCGTGATGCGCGCCTTCGCGGCCGGTGACCTCGATGTCCTGGTCGCCACCACGGTCGTCGAGGTCGGCGTCGACGTACCCAACGCGACCGTCATGATCGTGCTCGACGCCGACCGGTTCGGCGTCTCCCAGCTGCACCAGCTCCGTGGCCGGGTCGGCCGGGGTACCGCGCCGGGCCTGTGCCTGCTCGTCACCGAGGCGCCACCGGCCTCGCCGGCCCGCGAGCGCCTCGACGCGGTGGCGTCCACCTCCGACGGGTTCCGCCTGGCCGAGCTCGACCTGGAGCAGCGCCGCGAGGGTGACGTGCTCGGCGCGACCCAGTCCGGCCGGCGCTCGCACCTGCGGCTGCTGTCCCTGCTGCGCGACCGGGAACTGATCGGTGACGCGCGCACCGAGGCCATCACGCTCGTCGAGGCCGACCCGGAACTGACCGGCCACCCGGTCCTGCGCGACTGGGTCACCGCGCTCGTCGACGAGGAACGCGCCGAATACCTGGAGAAGGGGTGAGCCGGATCGTCGCCGGTACCTTCAAGGGCCGGCGGATCGCCACCCCGGCCGGCCAGGCGACCCGGCCGACCTCGGACCGGGTACGGGAGGCGCTGTTCGGGGCGCTCGGCGACCTCACCGGTACCCGCTTCGCCGACCTCTACGCCGGCTCCGGCGCCGTCGGCCTCGAAGCCGCGTCGCGGGGCGCGGCGCACGTCCTGCTGGTGGAGAACGATCCGCGGGCCGGCCGGGTGATCCGCGACAACATCGCCCTGTTGCGCGCCGGTGACGTCGTCAAGCTCGCACCGTCGCGGGTGGACAGTGTCCTGCTGGGCGGCCCCGGCACCGGTGGGCGCTATGACGTCGTGTTCGCCGACCCGCCGTACGAGAGCGCCGAGGACGAGGTCGCGGCGGTGCTGGGTGACCTGGTCGCGCACGGCTGGCTCGCGGCCGACGCGCTCGTCGTCGTCGAGCGCAGCACCCGGTCGCCGGAGCCGGGCTGGGTGAAGGGGATCACCGGAGAACGCTCTCGCCGGTACGGGGAGACCATGCTTTGGTACGGTCGCGCTTCATGAGACGTGCGGTCTGCCCGGGCTCGTTCGACCCGGTGACCAACGGGCACCTCGACATCATCGGTCGGGCCTCCCGGCTGTTCGACGAGGTGATCGTCGCCGTACTGGTCAACGAGTCCAAGTCCGGCCTGTTCCCGCACGACGAGCGGGTCGAGATGCTACGCGAGGTCACCGCGGTGTACCGGAACGTGCGGGTGGACGGCTTCCAGGGCCTGCTCGTCGACTACTGCCGGGAGCAGGGCGCCGAGGTCGTGATCAAGGGTATCCGGGCGGTCAGCGACTTCGACTACGAGCTGAAGATGGCCCAGATGAACGTCGGCCTGGCCGGGGTGGAGACGCTGTTCATGCCGACCAACCCGCTGTACTCGTTCCTGTCCTCCAGCCTGATCAAAGACGTGGCGAAGTGGGGCGGCGACGTCACCCCGCACGTACCCGAGATCGTCGCGCTGCGCCTGGCGGACCGGCTGAGGAAGCCCGCGCCGAACGGCTGACCGTCCCGGACGCCGGGCCGTGTCGCATGCGGCGCATGATTGCGAAGGGGCCGGATTGGCGGGCGGCAACGCGGCCGTGCCGTCATGATGAGTCTGCCGCGGCGGGGGGAACGCCGCGGGCCGCCTTGTGGACAGGAGAACCCGGTGGATCCGCTGGACCGCATCGACGAGATCATCGCGCTGGTGGAGGGCGCCCGCTCGGTGCCCATTTCCCGCAACTGGCTGCTCGACCGGGGCGAGCTGATCGGCCTGCTCGACCAGCTGCGCCAGGAGCTGCCGACCGAACTGCGCCGGGCGACCGCGCTGCTCGAAGAGCGCGACAAGATCCTCGACGCCGGCCGGCACGAGGCCGAACGGATCATCTCCGAGGGGGAGGCCGAACACGCCCGGCTGGTCTCGGTCAACGAGGTCACCGTGTCCGCCGAGCACGAGTCGTCCAGGATCATCGGCGAGGCGCGCAGCGAGGCGCAGCGGCTGCGCGACGAGGTCGACGACTACGTCGACACCGCGCTGGCCAACTTCGAGCAGTTCCTCACCCGGTCGCTGGCCTCGATCGAGCGCGGCCGGGACAAGATGCACGCGCTGCGCGAGATCGGCTCGTTCCAGTCGCCGGAGAACGAGCCGGGCCCGCTGCCGTTCTGACCTGGCAGGGGCGATTCGACGGCTCACCTGCCCCTCGGGTACCCTTTTCCTTCGGCCTTGCCAGGCCGGAGCCTGACCATGCATGAACATTCGCTGAAGCACCTCGACCCCCGGGCACCGCTCGTCCTCGACACCAGGGACCTGCCCCGTCGCCCCGGGGCGATGCGTGTCATCCAGCGCACCGTTCACGCACCGTCAGACCTCGGGCTGGACCTGATCCGGGTACCGGAAGGCGCCGACCTCACGCTCGACCTGCGACTGGAATCGGTCACCGAGGGAGTTCTCGTCTCCGGTACCGTCGCCGGCCCGGTCGAGGGGGAGTGCGGCCGCTGCCTGCGCCCGGTCACCGACGCGGTACGCGTCTCCCTGCAGGAGCTGTACGCCTACGAGGACAGCACCACGGAGGAGACCACCGAGGAGGACGAGGTCGGTCGACTCCAGGGCGACCTGCTCGACCTGGAGCCGGCGCTGCGGGACGCGGTGGTGCTCGCACTGCCGAACCACCCGCGGTGCCGGGAGGACTGCCCGGGACTGTGCCCCGAGTGTGGGGTACCGAGGGACGAGCTGCCGGCTGACCACAGCCATGAGCGGCTCGACCCCCGCTGGGCGGCGCTCGCGAAGCTCACCGAGGACACGGAGCAAGAAGGGTAGCCAGTCGTGGCCGTTCCGAAGCGCAGGATGTCGCGCAGCAACACCCGGTCCCGCCGGGCCCATTGGAAGACCACCGCCGTGGCGACCGTCGCCTGCCCGCAGTGCAAGTCGCCCAAGCTGCCGCACGCCGCGTGCAGCGTGTGCGGCATGTACAACGGCCGCCAGGTCATCGAGGTCTGACCAGCGGGCCGGGGGTGACGGGATCCGACGGGCGTCCGGCCGGGCCGGAAACCACACGGATCGCCGTCGACCTCCTCGGCGGGGATGACGCCCCCGCCGTCGTGGTTGACGGCGCTCTGCTGGCCCTAGACGCCGACCCCGAAATCCAGCTCCACCTCGTCGGGCCACCGGAAGTGGCGGACGAGGTCCTCGTCGCGCGTCCCGGCCGGTGCACCGTCGAGGCGGTACCGGTCGCGGTCGGCATGACCGACGCGCCCAGCCGGGCGGTGCGGCACCACACGTCCGTGCGGGCCGGCGTCGCGGCGGTCGCCGAGGGGCGGGCGCACGCGCTCGTCTCGGCCGGCATGAGCGGCGCCGTGGTCACCGCGGCGGCGCTGGGACTGGGGCGGACGGCGGGGGTACGCAAGCCGGCGCTCGCCGCGCTGCTGCCGTCCCAGGCCAATCCCGTGGTACTCCTCGACGTCGGCGCCTCCCCGGAACTGTCCGCCACCGTGCTGCTCCAGCACGCCGGGCTCGGCGCGGCCTACGCGACCCGCGTGCTCGGTCTGCCGGTACCGCGCGTGGGGCTGCTGTCCATCGGCAGCGAGCCGGGCAAGGGCGACCGCGCCCGGCGTACCGCCGACGAGGCGTTGCGCGCCAACCAGCCCGGGTACGTCGGGCTCGTCGAGGGCGGCGACGTACCGATGGGCGGCCCGGCCGACGTCGTGGTCACCGACGGCTTCACCGGCAACGTCCTGCTCAAGGGCGTCGAAGGCGCCTTCACGCTGGCCGGAGGCGTGGCCTCGCCCCGGCAGGTACCCCGTGCCGCCGCCCTGCTCGGGGTCGGCGGCACCATCGTCGTCTGTCACGGCGCCGCCAGCGGTACCGATCTGGCTTCCGGCATCGCCCTCGCGGCCCGGCTGCACCGCAACAACCTTGTGGAGGTGTCCCCATCATGAAGGGCCGACCGCCCGTGACCCACCTCGAAGCCGCCTTCGGCGTGGCGTTCGAGCCGGAACTGCTGGAGCGGGCGCTGACCCACCGCTCGTACGCGTACGAGCACGGCGGTCTGCCCACCAACGAGCGGCTGGAGTTCCTCGGTGACTCGGTGCTCGGCGTGGTGGTGACGACCGCGCTGTTCCACGCCCATCCGGACCTGCCCGAGGGGCAGCTGGCGAAGCTGCGGGCCAGCGTGGTGAACATGCGCGCGCTCGCCGACGTGGCGCGCGGGCTCGGCCCGTACGGACTCGGCCCGTACCTGCTGCTCGGCAAGGGCGAGGAGACCACCGGCGGGCGGGACAAGGCGAGCATCCTGGCCGACACCCTGGAAGCCCTGCTCGGCGCGATCTACCTGCAGCACGGGCTCGACATCGCCGCCCGGGTGATCCGCAAGCTGTTCGATCCGCTGATGGCCGACGCCGCCGGGCGGGGCGCCGCGCTGGACTGGAAGACCAGCCTGCAGGAGCTGACCGCGAGCCTCGGCCTCGGGGTACCGGAGTACAAGGTCGAGGAGGCCGGACCCGACCACGCCAAGGTGTTCACCGCGTGGGCGGTGGTGGCCGGCGTCCGGTACGGCGGCTCGGACGGCCGCAGTAAGAAGGAGGCCGAGCAGCGCGCCGCCGAGGCGGCCTGGCGCCAGCTGTCGGACCTGGCGTGACCGAGCGGAGCGAGGTCACCAGCCAACTCAGCCGGCTCATCGGTCATGAGGCCACCCCGCGGAGCGAGGTGGCACCATGACCCTGGTGGCGGCCGATGCGGTGACCGCGGAGACGCCGGCGCGTACCCGCCCGGTGCTGGCCGACCTGTGGGTGCCGCTGCTGCTGTATGTCGGCACCCGCATCGTCCAGCTGCTGTTCATCGCCTGGCTGGCCCCGGCCGGCGGCCCGTCGATCAGGTCGCGGCTGCTGGCATGGGACGGCGACTGGTTCATGCGCGTGGCCACCCAGGGGTACCCGCACACCTACAGTTACGACGCCAGCGGCCAGATGGTCGGCAACGGCCTCGCGTTCTTCCCGGCGTACCCGCTGCTCATCCGGGGGCTGTGGAAGCTCGGGGTACCTGCGGACATCGCCGCGCTGAGCATCTCCTGGCTCGCCGGTGCGGTCGCCGCCGTGCTGCTGTACCTGCTGGGCACCGAACTGGTCGACCGGCGGGTCGGGCTGGTGCTGACCGCGCTGTTCCTGGCCCAGCCGATGTCCGTGGTCTTCTCGATGGGGTACAGCGAGGCGCTGTTCAGCGTGCTGGTGATCGGGATGTTCTACGCGGCGTACCGGCGGGCGTTCCTCGTCGCCGGGGTACTCGGGCTCGGTGCCGCGCTGACCCGCCCGACGGGCCTGGCCGCGGCGGTCGGGCTCGCGGTCGCGGCGGTGCTCGCGATGCGGGCGGGCACGGTACCGGGATGGCGGGCGGCCACCGGCGCGTTGGTCGCGCTCGCCGGGGTACCCGCATACCTGCTCTGGGTCGCCGCCCGGGTCGGTGACCTCAACGCCTGGTTCACCATCCAGACCGCCGGGTGGGGTACCACGTTCGACTGGGGCCGGTCGACCTGGAACTTCCTGGTCACCGCCATCCATCAGGGCAACGGCTGGGTACAGGTCAGCGTCGCGCTGATCCTGCTCGCCGCGGTCGTGGCAACGCTGTTCGCGGTCCGGCGCGCCTGGCCGCCGATCGTCGTGTACGGCCTGCTCGCTCTGGTACTCGTCGTCGGCCAGGCCGGGTACTACCACTCCAAGCCGCGCCTGCTGCTGCCGGTACTGTTGACCCTCCTCCCGGCCGCCTACGCCGCCGCGAAGGCCAGGCCCGCCACGGTCACCCTCGGCGTGGTCGGGTACTCCGTCTTCGGTCTCTGGTACGGCGCCTACATGATCACCGTCTGGACGTACACCATCTGATGCCTGAGCTGCCCGAAGTCGAGACCGTCCGGGCCGGCCTCGCCCGCTGGGTCGCCGGCCGCACCGTCGCGACCGTCGAGGCGCACCACCCCCGCGCGATCCGCCGGCACCTGCCCGGCTCGATGCACTTCGCCGCGGTACTGGCCGGGCGGAAGATCCTCGACGTGTGCCGGCGCGGCAAGTACCTGTGGCTGCCGCTCGACTCCGGCGACGCGATCCTCGCCCACCTCGGCATGTCCGGGCAGCTGCTGTGCCAGCCGGCTTCCGCACCGGACGAGCCGCACCTGCGGGTACGGCTGCGGTTCACCGACGGCGACCCCGAACTGCGCTTCGTCGACCAGCGCACCTTCGGCGGCCTGGCGGTCTCCGAGGCCGGCGCCGACCTGCCGCACGAGATCGCGCACATCGCCCGGGACCCGATGGATCCGCTGTTCTCCGACGCCGGCTTCGTGGCCGCCCTCCGTGCCCGGCACACCGAGGTCAAGCGTGCGCTGCTGGACCAGTCGCTGATCTCCGGCGTCGGCAACATCTACGCCGACGAGGCGCTGTGGCGTGCCCGACTGCATGGTGCCCGGCCGACCGACCGGCTGACCGGGCCGGCCGCGCTACGGCTGCTGGCGTATGTGCGGGAGGTGCTCGCCGAGGCGATCGGGCAAGGGGGTACCAGCTTCGACGCGCTGTACGTCAATGTTAACGGGGAGAGCGGGTACTTCGACAGGTCGTTGAGCGTCTACGGCCGCGAGGGCGAACCGTGCCCCCGGTGCGGTAACCCCATCCGCCGGGAACCGTTCATGAACCGTTCCTCCTACTCCTGCCCCCGCTGCCAGCCTCGTCCGAGAACCCGGCGCCCTCAGGCCGCCTCGGCGGGCTGAAGATCTTCGAGGTTGTAGGTGATCACGGTCGGCTCTTCCCGGTCTGGATCGATCTTGAACTCGACCGTGACGTAGACCTTGGTCCACCCCTCAACCCGGGTGACCTCGCCGACGGCGCCGTAGTCGCCGAACGGCACGATCACCTTGTCGCCGATCTGCGGCCACTTCCGCTTCGGCACTTCACGCCTCCTCACCAGGGTCGAATACCGAATTTCCGAGTCATATGGCGCCCGACTACATGGTCCATGCCGGTCGCGAGCCCGTCCAGCGCGATCCGCCACCTGTGGATAAA
>Ga0066709_100001043_pt1 | contig 17261 bp, 16 predicted proteins | sample GraSoiAngelo_158_FD_79665 | JGI IMG/M metagenome (GOLD analysis project Ga0066709, IMG submission 79665) | Grasslands soil microbial communities from the Angelo Coastal Reserve, California, USA - 14_1009_16_30cm | ecosystem: Environmental > Terrestrial > Soil > Grasslands | place: USA...
CGCTTATTTTCACTTTTTCGCGACCTACTTCCAACACGGCGTGCTTCCGCCGCCTGATTGGAACAATATCGCGGCGAGCACATTGACGATCCTCAGACTCGCCTGGTTCAAAATATCAGGCCTAGGTTTCCATGCAGTCGGCGTGTTCATCATTCTGAGCGGGTGGACGCTGATGCAATCAACGCTCCGTCGTGCAGAGACCGGAAAAATTGACTGGGGCGCGTGGTATCGGGCGCGGTCCCTGCGGCTTTACCCGATGTATTGGGTCGCGCATTTGGTGTATCTGGTGTCGCCTTTTGTTGCCCGCCTCGAGCCGGTGGATGATCGCATCATCCTAAGCTTGCTCGGCCTGCGGTTCATCGATATCCAGATGAACTTCATGTATCTCAACGCGGCGTGGTGGTATTTCTCCATGCTGATCCAGTTCTATGTGATCTTTCCCCTGCTCTTCTGGACGGCGCGTCGCAGTGGGCCATGGCTATTCTTGCTAATCGGATGTGCCGCGGGATTTCTTGCGCGCTACGTGTTGCTCGTCCTCTGGCCGCAAAACGGATTGTGGGTACTCGGCGGTTTCGCAATTTGTCGTTTGCCGGAATTTGCGCTCGGAATGTCGCTAGCAATGTGGCATACGCAATCGCCCGCGCGCCTGGAATGGTTTCTTCTTCGCGGCGCAGGATTCGTAGCCGGCCTGGTCCTTTACCCTGCGGCACTGCAACTTTACCATGGACTTTACCCCTACATCTTTGTCGATTTCGCCACAGGCGCGTGTTGCATGTTGGAAATTGTCGGAATCGCTGGATTTATTTCGCTATTTCAGGGGCCGACGAAACTGTTTGGTCTGGTGGGACTTTATTCGTACGGGCTTTATCTCACTCATCAACCGTACGTCATTTGGTTGGGGCTGCGCATTCGTGAGGTCCCAATCTGGATATTCCTGTTGATCTGTATTCCGACTCTGGCTGTTCTCAGCGCGTGGGGAATGGTTTTGGAAAAAGGAACCAACGCGCTCGTGAACAAACTCGTCTCATTCAGAAAACCAGCGCGCGACTAGACGTTTCTCTTTTCGATTTCCTTCCTGCAGCACGCGCAGTTCGGCGATGGCTTCGTAATCCTTTCGGGAGAGTCTTGTGGTTCTGGGTGTCAGACCTCACGATTTACACCGGTGTCGAGGCGCTTGTGTCAAGCGCCTTCGGTTTGGGTTCGGCGTTTGACACAAACGCCACTACATCAACATCATATCGGTAGTCGTGCTCGTTGGCCACGGTTGCATTTTCAAATTCAATTTGCCGGCGATTCGACCACGTCCTGTACGGACGAAAGCGCCATAAATGCTGGATCGAATAGCAGTGTAACGGATACGCAATATTCCGTAAGAAAAAGCATCCGCCAATAATCTGAGTCGCGATAGCATAATTACCCTAGGGCGGGTTGCCTAAAGGGATGGAGCCAAAAGTAAGGGAAAAATTCAACCAGAAAGAGATCACCACTACGAAAACACGAAATCTGTTTATGAACATTCTGGGGATATTCATTGCGCTACTCCTCGCCGGAACCGTTGCCCCGGCGGCAACGATTACAGTGCTTGAGACGTTCGATTTCCCCGGGACCGGGAATAATACACTCCCGCAAAAGATTAATGACGGCGGGCTGATCGTTGGAATTGTCGTTGACTCAGCTGGAGTGAGCAAGGGCTGGCTTCGGGCGCGTTCGGGCAACTTCAGTGCGGCGTTCAGTGACCCTAACGACACCGGCAATTTCACGGAGGGTCGGGGGATTAATAATTCGAAAGTCGTCAACGGCGATTACCTCGACGGAGCCACTGCCACCTTGCACGGTTACCGTCTATTCCACGGGACCTTTACGAACTACGACGCCCCCAATGCGACGCAAACGATACCGCTCGGGATAAACAATGTGGGCGACTTCTGCGGTTCTCTCGTCCTCAGTGATGGCAGCCAAGTGGCGTTTCTCAATCTCTCTGGGAACGTCACCAGGTTCTCCGTCCCTGGCGCAACCGCGAGCCTTGCTTATTCACTTAATTCGTCAAATCAGGTCGCCGGTTACTACATAGACGCCGCCGGAGTCACCCACGGCTTTCTCCGTGCTAGCGACGGCACCCTTAGCTTTCCAATCGATCCTGCCGGTTCGACTGGATCGATCCTGTTTGCAAATAACGATGCGAATTGGGTCGTAGGCAGATATACTGATAGTTCCGGCATAACTCATGGGCTCTTTTTCAAGACCCCGGACACCATCCTGACCTTTGACTACCCTGGTGCGGCGGGCTTTACGTCGCTCAACGGTGTCAATCAAAATGGATACGTCTCTGGTCGTTATCTTGATTCGGCGGGAATTGCCCACGGGTTCCTAGGCATAATAAGCAGCGGCACAGCTCAACCTGAGCAGAGAAAGTCGCCGGTGAAGCCGGTCAAACCGGCCTACCCAGTACGCCTGGGAGCACCCGCCTCTTAAACACGAGTTTAGGCCAGGACAAATCTGGAATCCTTCCTGCAGACTAGTTTTCCGGCGTATGGGAGGCCGAGCATCGTGCCTCCCGCGCCGGCGCTCCAGTGTTTGAGTTCGCCGGTCGTCTTAAAACACTAGCTTCGGAAAGGGCCGGTTGAAAGCGCCGTCCCCACCCGTCCTTTTTCGCTGCATTCGCCGCTTCCAAGTATTAGGCGGGCGACTCAGCTGTTCCGTGGCCACTTCACATTGGCGAGTTCGTCAGGCAATTGCTTGGGATCAACGGGATAAACGAGCGACAGATCCATCTTGGATTTGGAGCCTTGCAAGAATTCCAGTTCCTCCGGCGCACCGACGATCAGCCAGAGGACCTCGGCATCGGTATCGTTGAACACCTGACGCAATTGGCTAGGTCCGACCAGCACCCCGCCGTACTTCTGCACAGTTAACGCGTCATTGCCGACCCGCATCCAGCCGGTGCCTTCGAGCACAAAATAAAATTCTTCCGCACGGATGTGTTTGTGCAGTGTGTTCGCGCTTTTCGGCGGCAATCGCCATAGTCGCGCGCCGATGTTCTCACTGCCGGTGCGCTCCAGATAATCGGCGTTCGGAATTTTCATCAAGTTGGAAGGTCGCCAGTGAAGGTCTTCCGGATTGATGAGATAATAACCTTGAATCGCTTTCATCAACGAGTTGAGTAAGAGTAGCCGTATAAGCTAGGCTTCGCCAGGTTCAGCGACGATCGACATCGCACACTGCACCTGGGTTAATTCTAATGGGTGGGTTTTCCGAACGCTGTTTTCATCGTCACGACAAGAGCACTGTCGCCTTATTCCAAATTCCCTCAGCTACGACCGACGCAGATTCGGCGCGGGCGAGTCTCGCGGATTGACCGGCCCACGCCTGCATACGCTGCAGGTCTCCGGTCTTCTGCTCATGCAATCGCATCGGATTCGTTAGGCCACACTGCACCGGATACGGAGCCGGTTCCGGCGCATCCGATGCAAGCGCTGCTTTCGCGTATTGGGTCGCGATGCTGCGGCCCGGTCGGCCCGGGGCTCAAACTTGCAAGTGAAATCAACCCTTGTGTCAAGCCCTGGTCTGCGAAGGCGGGTCATTCGGATTTCGTTTTTAGAAGATTCGATTCTTAGTTTCCGCCTGGTGCCTCTCGAAAGAGAGAGCCGCCATCTCCCCTTACGTCGGACCGCAAAATCCTACCGACTCGCAATGGCAGTAGAGCGGTCCGAGGACGAGGCTCGGCCATGAAAACAATTACATTATTGGGCTTAGGAGGGGCGGCTTTTCTCAGTCTTGCTCAACCAACATTGGCAGGTCCTCATGGCGGCGGAGGCGGTTTTAGTGGCGGTGGCCACTTTGGCGGTGGCGGCCGCGTCGGCGGCTTTGCTGGCGGCGGCTCTCGCGCTGCGCCAGTCTTCTCCGGTGGCGGCCTTCGAACAGCGCCGGCTTTCCGAGGTGCATACTTTACCGGCCGAAGTTTCAGCAGACCAAGTGCGGCACCTCGATTCTATTATGGCGGTTCTGGAATGCCAGCTGTGAGGTCGCGTGGGTTCACTGCTTCGGGCACCAGATCAATAGCTTCGACCCGTGGCAGGATCTCGGCGATTGGACAAAATCGCCCCGGGTCGCTCCCAAGGCAAAACATGCGACTCGCAAACTCGCAAGTCGCAGCGACAAATCGGCAGCTAAATCGTACCGGCTCAATGACAGGGCGGAACCGGGTTTCGGATCCGCGGACTTCAGCAGTAAACCGTCAGTCGTTCGCCAAGAACCATGCGTCCGAGCGGCATGACGCGAACAACTGGCATCGCGATTGGGACAGGCGTCGCGCGCACTTTGATCACAACCGGGTGTTTGTCTTTATTGACGGTTTCTGGTGGGGACTTTACCCGTGGGATTACTATCCTTACTACGACTACGGCTACCCGTACGACTACTACGACGGTTACCCGTCTGACTATTACAACGGTTACCCATACAGTTACTACGATCCTTCCTACCCATCTGACTATAATGACCAGCCGGCCTATGGCGGTTCACAGCAATCTGTGGTCAATGCAACAGTAAGCGCTGTCCAGTCGGAGCTTACGAAGCTTGGTTACTATAACGGCACGATCGACGGAGTACTCGGTGACGAGGCAGGAGCCGCTCTTGCACGTTACCAGCAAGACCAGGACATAAGCGTTACGGGGACCGTTAACGCGGCTACGCTTCAATCGCTGGGAATCCGATGATGAGATTGCACATCCTCCTCTTTAGACCGCCACGCGAGACGACGGAAGCGAGCACCGAGCGTGGTGCTCACTTCCGGTTCGGTAGCCCCGGAAAGGCGAAGTGACACTGGCCCGTCGCTTCCTAACGAGACAAAGAGCTGCTGAAAATGAACGGCACATTTCCGCACTGAAAGCTTTTTGCCGCAACCACTGCTAAAACAAACGGAGCTCTTCCAGCACGGCCCACCGGGGTGATGCAAAAAGCATCACGGCAATCGCCAATCGGCATTATCTGCAAGCCGGCAAGCAATTATGGACTGCTCGTATGAATAAGGGGGCTGACGGAAGAACAGCAGCTCACAGGCAAAATTAACGCCGACCAAACCAATGAAACTGGAAGCGTTCGCATATAACGGAACCGAAATCCGAAAATCAAAAAACAAACCGAACTGATTCAATCAACAAAGAAAGTACATCTATGAAACTGGGTTTTATTTGTCTTGGTCTGCCAGGCCACCTCAACCCAATGACTACCCTGGCGCGTCAACTTCAGGCGCGCAATCACGAGGTTGTCTTCCTTTATTCGTCAGGCGCTGCCGGGCTACCGTTTGTTCGTGGTCCCGAGAAGGATCACATCAACGAAAAGCTACCAGAGATGAGCAAAAAGGAGGGACAGGATTGCCTTGCAATTTTCTATTCGCGCAGTGCTGACTCAAACGGAGGCGATATTGAAATCATTGCCCGCAATTGTGCAGGAAAACGGGATCGATGCGCTGATAATCGATATAGTTCAGTTCTATGCAGAATTGGGTGCGCTGCAGTTAGGCACGCCGTATGTGCATGTATCAACCGGAGTGCACCATGACTACTCTGGTTACACTCCACTCTGCCTGTATGGCTGGCCCCATGAGACAACTCCTGCCGCTCTGGCCAGAAACCGAGAAGGTGTCGCAAAGTGGGCTAACTTGTTAGAAAGCATAAATGGAGGCATCAAGGCATATGCCGAAAGCCTTGGACTTAAAATCGACTGGAACGATCTCTCTTCCACTCTTTCGCCGTTTGCGTCGATTACGCAGGTCCCACGAACCTTCGACTTTGAAGGTTCTCATTGGCCTTCGCAGTTCGACCACACCGGCCCATTCCACAACGGCAAAGGCCGGGAGAAGGTGGATTTTCCTTGGGAGCGATTAACGGGAGAACCACTTATCTACGCTTCGATGGGGACGATTTTGAACGGCCAGGTGGATGTCTTCCGCACTATCGTAGCTGCGGTGGCGAAGACTAAAAATTTACAACTCGTGCTTTCTATCGGCGATCAAGTCGATCCGAAGCAGATCGGACCCGTTCCAAACAATGCCATCATCGCAAAGCGAGTGCCACAATTGGAGTTGCTGAAACAAACCACAGTTTGCATTACCCATGCCGGGTTGAACACCGTGCTCGAATCTTTGGCTCAAGGCGTTCCGCAATTAGCCATCCCCATAACCTATGATCAACCGGGGGTCGCAGCGAGGATCGCGCACCAAAAGACCGGTGCAGTCACCTCATTAGCTGGGTTAACCGCCGACCACCTCGCATTCATTTTGGAGGAGGTGCTGACCAACCCAGCCTATCGAGAGAATGCACGTAAATTGCAGAAAGCGATCATTGAGGCCAACGGACTTTCAGTCGCCGCTGACCTAATAGAGGAATCTCTTGGGACGGATAAAAAAGTCAACGCAGCAGCCTAGTCCCGTGAAGAGTCCGCCAAGAATCGAAGCGAAACACATGAGATCACCAGACCCGGCTCGAGCACAATCGTGTGCGGAATCATCGGATATTGGATCTTGTCGTTATAGTTCCGAAAGCTTCCGGTGTCTCCCGGTGTGATCGGAAAGTTCGTAGTCGGGAAACCGAGATCCAGATACTATGTCAGATCGCATGGAAGAACTTCCTTCTTATCATGTACTAAGCGTCCGGTTTCCAGAGACGCTTGCGAAAGTAAGCTCGCCAGCTCTCAGGGAGCGCGGGTAGCTCGCTCACGCGCTGCAGAAGGTCCTGCTTCGCCGCGTCGGCGGTGTAGAGCTCGACAATGTCAGCGACGGTGACGCCGTTCTTATCGCGCGCTATTAGTTCGATAGAATCGCCAGCGGCCACCTCTCCCTCCTTGGCAACGGCAAAGTAAAAGCCATTGCGACCGCTATGCAGAAAGCGTTTAATTATATCCGCGCGGCCGAAGCGAATACCTAGCTTGAAACACGGCATCCTGGGTTGAGTTACAACGAACTCTGCCGAGCCGACGCGAAACCGGTCGCCGATATGAACGGCTCTGTCGTCGAGCCCGCCTTCCGTGGTGAAGTTTTCGCCGAAAGCTCCCCAGCCCAGCTCCGCGGCCGGAAGTTCGTCGCGCCAGAACGCGTAGTGTTCCGACGGGTAAACGTAAACCGCCTTGTCGACTCCTCCATGTACCGTCAGGTCAGATTGCTCATCGCCATCTAAGTTCAGCTTCGTAAGATGCACTCGGCCGGGCACAGGCGCTTTGAAGATCGACGTGCGAATGGTCCGTCCTTTCCATTCCAATTCGCGCGGAAGGCCTACGTTCACGGACAAGAGTTTCATTTTGGTTCCGGCTTCTGTTTTGATTGGGCTGTTCTGTCTAGAAGCCCAAGTCGCTCAATCCAGGATGTCCATCAGGCCGGCGTCCGAGCGGCCAGTGGTATTTACGATCTGACTCCTGAATCGGGAGATCGTTGATCGACGCAAACCGCCGGGCCATGAGCCCGTCGTCATTGAACTCCCAGTTCTCGTTGCCATAGGAACGATACCAGTGGCCCGAGTCGTCGTGCCACTCGTAAGCGAAGCGCACAGCAATACGATTTTCCGTGTAAGCCCAAAGCTCTTTGATGAGCCGATAGTTCAATTCCTTCGCCCACTTCCGTTTTAGAAACTGGATAATCTCCTGTCGTCCATTCGGGAACTCAGCCCGATTTCTCCAGCGCGAGTCAATCGCGTAAGCTAGCGCCACTTTTTTCGGATCACGAGTATTCCAGGCGTCTTCAGCCAAGCGCACCTTTTGAATCGCACTTTCGCGCGTGAACGGAGGCAAAGGGGGGCGGGTTGGCTTCGTTGCAGTTGTCATAACTTCTTCTCCTTTAGATACCGGTTTACCTCTACCCTGAAATCAGACATCGCCATTCTTACCCTTGGGCGATCACATTCGGACCGATTAAGACGAGCAACGCCGATTTCCTCGCTATTATTCGCACGTTCATGGCTAGCTCAGAAATCCTGGGCGGTGGGCCGAATGACGATTTCATCGATTTCCACATCCGCCGGTTGCTCGATGGCGTAAGCAATCGCGCGCGCGATCGAATCAGCCGGAATAGCCTTCGTCGTCTTGTAGAACTCGCGCAAGTTGTTCCTGGTCGCTTCGTCCGAGCTGCTTTCCGGAAGCTCCGTGGCAACAGCACCAGGAGAGATTATCGTGCAACGAATGTTTTCGGAATGTAGTTCCATTCTGAGTCCTTCAGTCAACGTGCGGACTGCGGCTTTCGCAGCGCAGTAAACCGTTCCGCCAGGCGCGAACACTTTGATGCCGAAAACGGAAGCCATGTTGATGATGTGACCCTGCTTTTGCCTTAGCATGATCGGCAGCACCGCGGCTACGCCATACAAGAGGCCCTTGATGTTCACATCGATCATCCGCTCCCATTCATCGACCTTGAGCGCCGCCATAGGCGCGATAGGCATGATACCGGCGTCGTTCATAATGACATCGACGGGTCCGAAGTTGTCGACAGCTCCTTTGACAAGCGCTTCCACTTCAGGGCGCTTCGTGACGTCGACCGCAAACCCGATAGCTTTCTCTCTGCGGCCGAAATCTCTTTCACTACTGCGTCGATCCGGTCCTTACGCCGTGCACCCAGGACGACTCTCGCTCCGTGTCGCGCAAGGAACTTCGCGGTGCTTTCTCCAATGCCGCTGCTGGCTCCAGTAATTACTACAACCTTATCTGCAATATTTGTCGTTCTCATTTTCTATTTCCGCCCATCCGCATACTTTTCTAAGGTAGGAATCACAGGTTTCATATTAATTTGGAGACCCATCGGGGGCGGCCTGACTTAACTGGCATCGTTTTTAAAACGGTCGAGCGCCATTTCGGTGTATTGGCCGACTTCGATGAGGTACCCGTCGGGATCACGCATGTAGCAACGCCATTCCCAGCCGTGATTGTCTAGCGGCTCGGTAAGAAAGAAGGCGCCTTTGTCGCCCCATTGTTTGTAGCAGGCCCAGATGTCGGCGACACGCAAGTTGAGGAAGCTATTCACTTTGTTGGGATCCGACGGTGTTTCGAGAAGGACCTCAGGCTTGTCGGGAGTCGGGCCACCGCCGGAATTGAGGATGATCCAGGTATTAGCCAGCTTGATGTAGCAGGGGTTTTCCGCCTTGATCACTTTCCCGCCAAGAATGCGGACATAGAAATCCTTCGATTTTCCCTGGTCCTTTACCGTGAAGAAGTGCGTGGCGAAGAATCCTTCGTGTGCAATCGGCGCGTCGGGTAAATCAACGGTTGTACTCATGGTTTTGTGTATACTAGTAGTAACGCAATGTGCTTCATTGTCGGTAATTCGTTGACATTGCTATCTCCCGAGCTCTAAGCCCAACATTTCAGAAGAATTCCGCCGCCGCGTCAGTACCGCTCAGCCGCGAAGACCGATTCGGGATCTGAGCCGGAAACTTTGCCGACTCCGATCCACCCAATTCGGCTGACGAGGGCGCCGATCAAAAACGAAAGCGCTGCCAAAGGAATGAAACCAAAGAAACGGAGAACGAGCGCGAGCGGACCGTTCAACACTTCGCCAATGCGAATCTGCCAGCCAGTACCATGTTCGTGAATCGCGCGATCGGCTGCGCCGTATTTGTCGATACTGAGCCAAACGAGGAGCGCGAGCTCAACCGTGGCGGCGTAAAATCCGAGAGAGTTGAGCGCCGCGATTCGGTGTCCCAGCAATTCCAGCACGGCGGCGGCGGACCCCAGGCCGGCAGTTCCAAAATGAATTGGGAGCAATGTGCGATGTAAAAACCACGCGGGAATCGCCGTTGCTCCGATGAGCACACCAGTATAAGTCGCGAGCAAAGTTCCAAGAATTGCCGCACCAGAAATGAAAATCCCAGCAGCCACGCGCAGAAGTTGACCCAGCGCGCCTGGAATAATCTCATGCGCGTGCAATTCGAGCGCGATCGAACCTGAAACCACGCACGTGCCAAATGCCGTCAAAATCCACGCGCCCATCGACATGGCGGAGCGATGTTTGAAAACGCGCAGCATGTTGAGGAAGAGATGCGGCCGGCCGAGATCCATAATCAGAAGAATTGGCGAAAGAACCGCGCCGGCCACGGCCGCACTCCACATCGCTGCGCGTGCAAGATCGACCTGATGAAACAAGACCGCGCCGAAAGCGATCACTGCCGACATACCGCCGATTCCGCCAAAGAAAAAGTAGAGCGGAACTTCCCACGTCCAGACCGGCGGTTTAACCACCGGCTGGCCGTAATAGCCGGGTTTTCGCGGTATCGGCCCACCGACAACGTCGACGCCGCGACCGGGGACGACTCCCTCCTGCCAGGCTTTCTCGCGCAGTTGTTCAAGCCGCTGTTCTGATGCAGGGGTGTTCATCAAGAGGAAAATGCGAATGCCAGCAGCGTCACAATGAGCGAGGCGATTGCAGTCGCGAAGGCCGCAGTCCACGCAGATTTCAAATAAATTGTCGGCACCTGCGGTTTTGGCGGAAGCCCGTAAGCTTCGGGTTCGCCCAGGATCAGGAAGAAAGCGTGAATGCCACGCACGGAAGTTTCGGTCGGGTCATAAAGTTGTGCGTCATCGTAACCGTGCTGGTGCAGTTCATTGACGCGCTGCGTTGCTCGTGCACGCAAATCGTCAAGGCGACCGAACACGATCGATTCGGTCGGACAAACCTTCGCGCACGCCGGAACGAGTCCGCTCTTTTGTCGATCGTAACAAAACGTGCATTTGAATGCGCCGCCGGCATCGGGTAACGGCGCAGGGCGGCGATCGATCACGCCGAAAGGACACGAGACGACACAGTATCCGCATCCATTACACACATCGTCCTGCGTGAAAACGGTGCCGGTTTCCGTGCGAACAATCGACCCCGTCGGACAGGCTTCAAGGCAGCCGGCTTCTTCGCAATGTTTACAGACGTCCGAGAGAAAAACCCAGCGAAACGGATCGGCTTCAGGGCCGTTGCCTAACGAGTGAGAGCCGACGATCTGGCCTCCTTTTTGTCGATCCTGTTCGAGAAACAAAACGTGCCGCCACGTGGAAGCGCCGAGATGGCCAGTGTTGTCGTAGGAATTTCCCGTCCACGTGAAGCCGTCGTCCGGAACTTCGTTCCATTCTTTGCATGCGACCTCGCACGCTTTGCAACCGATGCAGACTGTCGGGTCAGTGAAGAAACCGACTTCGACGTGATCCCGCACAAACGTGTGCCGGCGCTGGTTCGTGCTCTGTGTGCCCTCGCCGATCATAAGACCTGGTGTGGACGGGACGCTGGTCCGTCTGCGACTTGCGTTCCACAATTTTGGTGCACCCGACGGACGCGCTCGACCACTCCTGGCGCCCTCATTCTTTTCCTTCCATCGCGAGACCGCCGCCGCGCGTAGTCACGCTGCGCCGCGGTTCCTCGGGATGTAGAACGGGCGGGCCTGTTTGGGGCGCGTATTTGTTTAGGAAGTCGGCGAACGCGCGGCCACCGGGCAATCGGCCCGGCACAATGTTGCAGGTGCACGCTTTCGCTTCCATGATCGTCACATTCGGTTCGCCGGAGATCGAGAGAAGATCATTGGCGGCGCCGCCGCGTACGAGACCGGCTGTTCCATAGTGATAGGGCAATGCAACCTGGTGTACTGTTCGTCCATTGAGCTGCAATGGTCGAATCCGGCGACTAACGAGCGCGCGCGCTTCAATCGCTGCACGTAAAGTAACAATGCAAACATGATCACCGTTGCGAATCTTGAGCTCACGTGCAAGCTCCAGCGAGATTTCGGCGAACATTTCCGGCTGCAATTCCGAGAGGTGACTCAAAAAGCGCGACATGCCGCCGGCAGTATGATGTTCGGTCAGCCGATAGGTGGTCAGCACAAATGGAAATCTCGAATCACCCGGCGGCGCAAACCGATTGTCTGGACGCGGGAACCAATGCTCCGGCGGATTGGTGTCGCGCGAATAAAGTTCATTCGATACGGGCGACTCAAGCGGTTCGTAATGCGTCGGGAACGGGCCGTCCTTCAAGCCTTTTGGCACGTAGATCCAGCCCAAGCCGTCCTCGTGCAGGATAAACGGCGCATCACCTGGAATTGCATCGAGACCTTCAGCGCCTACCTCTGGCTCATAGTCCGGAGCTTTTCCTTGTACAAAGCCGGCAACGTCGATACCGGTCCATTTTTCCGAGTCCCACCACACAAGTTTTTTCCGTTCGCTCCATGGACGGCCGTCCGGCCGCGCACTGGCGCGATTGTAAATGATTCTACGATCGCTCGGCCACGCGAAGCCCCAGCCGTGACCGAGGTAATCTCTCGATTTCCGTGCGTTTGCCTTGTTTACGCCATCGCGACCGAACACGCCGGAGTAAATCCAAGCGCCGCATGCAGTGGATCCGTCAGCTTTCAATTCCGCGAAACCGTCCACCTGCGGGCCGTGATGCGTATTGCCATCGCGATCTACACCGAAAACGACGCCCTCGCTCCCACCGCGCTCAGCGCCCGCGGCTACAGGTTGCGTGTACCAGCCGTTGATCTCGGCGAGCACAGCTTCCATTTGCGGCTCGCCCAGTTTGTCCTCCGGATACCACCAATCGAGCGCGCGCAACGGTTCATCGAGCGGATTGTTTGATGTTTTCGCTTTGGCGATTAGACGCAAAGCCAATCGGTGCATGAACCACGCATCCGAGCGCGCGTCATCTGGCGGGTCCACAGCCTTCTCGCGCCACTGCAAGAGTCTCTGCGTGTTTGTGAATGCGCCTTCCTTTTCGGCGTGACCGGCCGCGGGGAAAAAGAAAACTTCAGTTTCGATCTCCTCCGACTTCAGCTCGCCACGCTCGATTTCAGGTGATTCGCGCCAGAAATTTGCAGACTCAATTTCGACAATCTCACGCACGACTAACCATTTCAGTTTCGAGAGCGCTGTTCGCTGCAGCCGCGAGTTGGGCGCGCCGACAGCAGGATTTTGCCCCATCAAAAACATGCCCTCCATTTTTCCATCGAGCATGTCGTAGAGGTACTCGAAAAAGGAATGGTTGCCCGTGAGTTTGGGGAGCCAGCCGTAGCCGAAATCATTTTCTGCGGTCGCGCGCTTACCGTAGTACGCCTTGAGTGTACTCACGATGTATTTCGGGTAGTTCGACCAGAGGCCAGTTTTTTTCGTGTAGTTATCGAGATATTGCTGAAGCGTGTCATCGCCTTTGCGCGGCATCGTGAGATAGCCGGGCAAAATGTCGTACAGCGTCGGAATATCGGTCGAACCTTGGATCGAAGCGTGACCGCGCAACGCAAGAATCCCGCCGCCGGGCCGGCCAATATTTCCAAGCAGCAATTGCAAAATCGCGGCCGCGCGAATGATCTGCACGCCTTTCGAATGCTGAGTCCAACCGACGGCGTAGCAGACCGCAGCGGTCCTCTCCGGACCGGATGCAGCAGCGAGCGCATGCGCCACCTTGTGAAAAAGGTCCGGCGGAATGCCGCAGATTTTCTCGACCATCTCCGGTGTGTAGCGAGAGAAGTGCCGTTTCAATTTCTGAAAGACGGATTGCGGATCTTGCAATGTGAGATCGCGTTGCGGGCGGCTCAGATCGCCGCCTTTGTAAAGCCAACTGTCGCCTTCGTAAGCACGCTTCTCTGCGTTCCAGCCGGAGAAATAGCCGTCTCCGTTATCTTCAGGGTCGCGGTATTCGTCGGACAAAATGCACGAGGCATTCGTGTAATGAACGACGTAATCGCGAAAGAAGAGCTCATATTCGATCAAGTGGTTGATGAGTCCGCCGAGAAAAACAATGTCTGTGCCGGCACGGATCGGCACCCAGATATCGGCCAGCGCGCTGGTGCGCGAAAATCTTGGATCCACATGGATGATTGTGGCGCCGCGTTGCTTTGCTCTCATCACCCAGCGAAAACCGACTGGATGCGCCTCGGCCATCGATGAGCCTTCGATCAAAATGCAATCGGCGTTCGCGAGATCTTGTTGCGCGGTCGTAGCTCCGCCCCGGCCAAAAGAGGTGCCCAGACCGGGCACCGTGCTGCTATGTCATATCCGGGCCTGGTTGGATATGCACACCATGCCTAGGCCTCCGGTAAAAAGCTTTTTGATCAGATAATTTTCTTCGTTGTCGAGCGTAGCGCCGCCGAGATGGCAGATCGCAGTCGTGTGATTGATGGTCTGATTGTCGGTCTTGTGCACGAATGTGCGTCTGCGCGATTCCCAAACCCGGTCCGCCACCATGTCCATGGCGCGGTCGAGCGACATCTCCTGCCATTCCTTCGCATGTGGCGCGCGATATTTCATTTTAGTTTCGCGTCGCGAATGCGTCAGCAGTTGATACGATGCCGCGCCTTTTGGGCAAAGATTTCCCTGGCTGATCGGTGATTCCGGATCGCCTTCGATCGAAATCAGTTTTCCGTCTTTGTGATAAATCAGCTGACCACAACCAACACCGCAGTACGGACAGACCGATCGCGCAATCTGTGCGTCATCAATGCGCGCACGCAGCATGCGCGTTTTTTCGGACATCGATTCGAACCCGGTTCCGTCTTTGCCTTCTCGAATTTGGCGCAGGAGCGGCCATTTAGAAAGCAAAGCGCTTAGAGAGGCCATGGCAGAATTCTGCTGTGTCAATCTTTAGGAATACACGAAGTCACCGTCCATCGCACGAACACATTTAGAAGAAGTGAAGGAACAATCTGATCACGCCGATTCGACATTGAGCGAAACCATGGTCGCTCGCATTGAAATTCAGCAGCTGGGAGATCCCAGCCATCAAAAGGAAATAACCGATGCGGTCGAAGCTTTAGACGGTGTGATCGAACTCAAAATAGAAAAGGGAGCGCTTCACGTCTCTTACGATCCGCTGGCCACGAGTCAGAAGAAAATCGAGGAGGCCATTCGCTCGACCGGCAGCACGGTCAAAGCCGCGGCCACGGATACAGAAACCGCGCATCTCGACCTGCCAGCGCAGCCGATAGTAGAGCAAACTCCCGTCGAAAACGCACACCACGACGAACACTCCTGATTGTCGCGTCCTCCGACTACAAGATTATTTCAAGCGAGCGACCAAGTAATGAGGAGTATCCGCTCGCGCGTTTAAGCTCCTGAATTCTGACTTCCGACCTCCGACCTCTGACTTGTGGCTTCCTGTCTCTCAACCCTCACTTGTCACGCCGTAGTTTCAACGAAGGAGAAACCATCACCTTTCACCTATGCCTTGATCTTCATAATTTTCGCACTTCGTCCATCATCGAGTTTAATCCAGTTGCCCACGTCCGCGTTCAGCAGCGCCTTGCCGAGCGGAGAAATCCAACTGACGCCGTCTCGTTCGAAATCGAGTTCGTCGACGCCGACGATGGTAAACGTTTCGGTCGCGCCTTTCTTATCCTTCACCGTTACCGTTGCGCCAAACGTGACGCTGTTCGACGGAGCATCCGGAGGATCAACAACATGGACCGATGCCAGAATTTGTTCGAGTTCGATGACGCGCTCGCTGGCGGCGTTTGTCGCGCGAAGCTTCTGCAGTTCGTTGCGCAGACGCTTCGCGCCGCGCGCAGTGATGTAATTAGTCGCCCCCGGCGGCAGCCCTGACCCCGATCGCTTCCGTCCGCTGCGCTCCGGAAGATCGACATCCTCTTTAACGAACGCCCTGCTCATTCAGAAAAGTATCGCACTGACGTCATCGGGCGTCCTCATCCGATGTGTATCAACGCGCCGTGAATCCCCCGTCGACAAGCAGACTGTGCCCCGTAACAAACGACGCTCTGTCGGAACAAAGCCATAATACCGCCTCTGCTACTTCGTCGACTCGCCCCAGGCGGCCGATGGGATGCAAGGTGGAGAGGTCGTTCTTTTCCATACTCAACCCCGCGGCAATTCGGTCGACCATCTCCGTATCTATCACTGCCGGGTTGACCGCATTTACCCGGATCCCTTGCGCGGAGTACTCCAACGCGGCGGTCTTGGTAAGACCGATCACCGCGTGCTTCGACGCGATGTAAATCCCGATGTTTGGAAACCCAATTAATCCGGCCACCGACGCGCAGTTGACGATGGCGCCGCCGCAGCGGTCCAGCATCCGCGGAATCTCGTACTTCATAGAGAGCCAGACGCCTTTGACATTAATGTCCATCACCGCGTCGTAGTTGGCTTCGGTCTGCTCAACAAGCGGTCGCACTTCGCCCTCTATGCCGGCGTTGTTAAAAGCCAAATCGAGTCCTCCGTATTCGCTAACCGCATGCTTCACCAGCGCCTCGATATCGGCCGCAACCAGCACGTCGGTTCGCCGAAAGCTGGCCGTCCCACCCGCTGCGCGGATCATCGAAACAGTTTCCTCTCCTCGCTGGACGTTGCGATTACCGATCACGACTCGCGCACCATCGCGAGCAAACGCCAGCGCCGCGGCGCGGCCGATTCCTGAACCTCCGCCGGTTACTAATGCGACCTTGCCTTCAAACTCTTTCATGTGTCATCTCGTTGTTTTCGAATGCCGACTGGTTCGCATACTACTCGAAGGGCGTGCGCCGGGTCACGTCTTTTGGTAGGACCCGCTTGGCGTGATGTCCGCGCTGGCACGAATGCTACTGATTCACTCCGCGCGCAGTGCAATCATCGGCGCGATGCGACTAGCTCTGCGCGCCGGGACCCAGCAGGCGAGAAACGCGATGCTCAACAACAGTAAGGCGACACATGTGAAGGTGATCGGATCGGAACTGCTCACGCCGTAGAGCAGGCTCTTCATCATGCGCGCGCCGCCGAAGGCAATGAGTAGCCCACATAACGAACCAATCGCGGCGAGCACCATGCCTTGTTTCAGGATGAGCTTCTGCACATCGGAAAGCTGCGCGCCGAGCGCCATGTGCAATCCAATCTCTCGCGTGCGTCCCGCGACCACGTGCGACATGACACCGTAAATCCCGACCGCCGCGAGAATTAGGGCGAGGACACCGAAACTGCCGAGCGCGATTGCGGCCATGCGCGCAGGGAAAAGTGATGTGCCCATGTGCTCTTGCAGTGTCTTTGCTGCGTAAACGGAAATCGACGGATCGAGTTTTTGCACTTCACCGCGCAACGCGGCTAACACCTGCCGCGGATCACCGTGCGTGCGCGCCACGAGCGTAACCGTGCCGCTATAATCCTGATATAGCGGAGTGTAGACCGCGGGCTTGGGATCTTCGCCTAACGAGTTATATTTTCCGTCGGGCACAACCCCAACGATCTCGGAAAAGGGATCCTTAGGCCCATGCCAGTTGAAGCGTCGCCCGATCGGGTCCCTTCCATTGAAAAACTTTTTCGCGAACGTCTCGTTCACG
>Ga0066709_100001044_pt1 | contig 17257 bp, 11 predicted proteins | sample GraSoiAngelo_158_FD_79665 | JGI IMG/M metagenome (GOLD analysis project Ga0066709, IMG submission 79665) | Grasslands soil microbial communities from the Angelo Coastal Reserve, California, USA - 14_1009_16_30cm | ecosystem: Environmental > Terrestrial > Soil > Grasslands | place: USA...
GCTTGACCTGCCCGCGGCGGGCCGCTGGCGCGAGGTGCCGAGCGACCGGATCGACGAGATTGCCGCGGCTGCCGAGGACGCCGACGGGCTGCTGGTAGTCGGCGGTGGGAGTTCGATCGACCTTGCAAAAGCCGTGTCGGTCGCAACGGGGTTGCCGGTTGTCTCGGTACCGACCACGTACGCGGGCGCCGAATGGGCCACGAGTTTCGGGATCCGCGACCAGGAGCGCCGGATGCAGGGCGGCGGGTCGGGAGCGAACCTCGCCGGCATCGTCTACGACCCGGATCTGACCCTCGGGCTCCCACTCGAGGTGACGGTTGGCACCGCCATGAACGCGCTCGCGCACTGCGCCGAGGCGCTCTACGTGAAGGGACGGAGTCCGCAGTCCGACGTGCTCGCCATCGAGGGCGCCCGGACGATCAATGAGGCGCTGCCGCGGGTGGCCGCCTTCGGCGAGGACCGGCAGGCGCGGACGAAGCTACTTGCGGGCGCCGATGTCGCCGGGCATGCGCTCGGGCTCGCGGGGTTGGGCCTCGGCCACGCGATGGCGCAGGCGGTCGGGGGGCGCTATGGGTTGCCCCACGGCGCACTGAACGCGATCTGCCTCCCGGCCGCGCTGCGGTTCAACGAGCCGGTCGCCGGCGATGAGATCGCCCGCTTCGCGGAAGCCCTCGCAACGGACGATCCCGTGGCGCGGGTGCAAGAGTTGGCGCTGCTCGGCGGATTCGAGCGCCTGCGCGATCTCGGGGTGCCGGAAGAGGACCTCGACGAGCTGGGCGGCGCGGCGTCGCAACGAGGTGGAGCAAAGGCGAACCCCCGGCAAGCTGAGCCTGCCGAGGTCGCCGAACTCCTACGTTCCGTCTGGTAAGGCCGGACTAGTGGCCGTCGAAAGAGCTCGAGAGGATCATCCGGCCTCCTTCCTTCGATCCGGCGATTTCGGGGCAATAGGTTGAGTCGCTCGCAGACGCACGGGCGGCCGGGTGACGGCTCCCGGCCGCTTGCGCGCCCCTCTCACCGCAGAAGCTCCGCGTCCGAACCGGGCTCTTCAAGCTGGCTCTGCCTACGGTCGGCACTTGCGGTCTCCTCTCACGGTCTGCGGCTCTTTCTTGACTGACGGCGCAGCGATGTTCCCACCACCCGCTTAAGCTCCGCTTAAGGCGCTCGCTTGCGACGCCGTCTGAAGGCCGTAGCGGCTTTGCCGCTGCGGCCGGCTAAACCCCGCTGAAGGTGAAGGCACGGTCCGGTCACTCGACGATCGTCGCGGCTAAGGCGCTCGCTTGCGACGCCGACCTGGAGGACGTCGCGGCTTTGCCGCGGCGTCCGTTTCCTCCCGGTCGGCGAGCTCTGCGCCGGCTCTGCCTTTCTGAAAACCTGTTCTAAGAGCCCGGCTGAAGGAGGCGGAACAATCGAAATGCGGCTCGAGTACCGGATTCTCGGCCCACTCGAAGTGCGGCGCGGAGCGGATGTCGTTCCGATCGCGGGGGGCAACCAGCGCAAGGTGCTGCTGGCGCTCGTGCTCGAGCCGAATCGCTCGGTTTCCAGGGAACATTTGATCGACGCGCTGTGGGGAGAACGGCCTCCCGCGCGGGCGACGAACGCCCTCCAGGTGCACGTTTCCGCGCTCCGCGATCTGCTCGAGGTGGGGGTCGATCGCGGCGCCGTGCTCGCGACCACCCCGACGGGCTACCAGTTGAACGCGCCGGAAGAGACAATCGACAGCAGGCGCTTCGAACGGCTGGCCGCCGAAGGTCGCGCTGCTCTCTTCGCCGAAGACGCCGAGCTGGCTGCGCGGCACCTGTCCGAGGCAGAGGAGCTCTGGCGGGGGCCCGCGCTCGTAGATGTCGTGTACGCCGAGTTCGCCGCACACGAGGCCGCGCGGCTGGAGGAGCTCCGCCTGAGCACGTTCGAGGATCTCGCGGATGCCGAGCTCGCAATCGGAGGCCACGAGCAGTTGATCCCTCGGCTCCAGGCCTTCGTCGCAGCCCAGCCGTTGCGGGAACGCGCGCGGGCGCAGCTGATGCTCGCTCTCTACCGGGACGGCCGCCAGTCGGATGCGCTCGCGGAGTACCGCACCGCGCGCGAGACGCTGGTCGAGGAGATCGGAATCGAGCCCGGGCCTGCGCTGCAGGCGCTCGAGCGGGCGATCCTCGTCCAGGACGACGGCCTCGCTGCCCCCACGGCGGGTGCTGTCGTCGAGCGCCGGGTCGAGCTGCCGGCCGCGCGCACACCGCTGCTCGGGCGCGAGCACGAGCTGGCCGAGGCGGCGGACCTGCTGCGATCCGGCGACGCGCGCCTGCTGACGCTGACCGGCCCCGGCGGGATCGGGAAGACGAGGCTCGCGACCGAGGTTGCACGCCGGCTCGCGTCGGACGAGCACCGCAGCGCGGTCTTCGTCGATCTCTCGCATCTCTCCGACCCTGGACTGGTCGCCTCGACGATCGCTAACGCCCTTCGCCTCAGCACAGGCGGGCGTCCTCTCGAGGAGGCACTCGCCGACCACCTGGCCCACGAGCCGCCGCTGCTCGTGCTCGACAACTTCGAGCAGCTGACGGAGGCCGCGCCGCTGCTCGGGCGCCTGCTGACGGCGTCGCCCGAGCTGCAGCTGCTCGTCACGAGCCGGGCCGTCCTCCATCTGACGGGCGAACACGAGTTTCCGGTCGGCCCGCTGGCGCTGCCCGACGAGGGGGACGACGAGGAGGCGGCGCGCGCGGCGCCGGCCGTCGCCCTCTTCGTCGCTCGCGCACAGGCGGCGAAGCGCGACTTCGAGCTCTCGGCGGAGAACGTGGCCGACGTGGTCGCTCTCTGCGCCGCGCTCGACGCGCTGCCGCTCGCGATCGAACTCGCCGCGGCCCGCGTGAAGCTCCTCAGCCCCGGCGAGCTGCTGGCGCGCTTCGGCAAGCGGCTCGAGCTGCCCGCCGCCGTCCAGGATGCGCCCGAACGGCACCGCACGCTCCGCGCGGCGATCGACTCGAGCTACGAGCTGCTCGACGACGCTGAGCGGCGGCTATTCGGGCGGCTCTCCGTCTTCGTCGGCGGCTGGACGCTGGAGGCCGCCGAGTCCGTCTGCGGCGGCGACGGAGCCGACGACGTGCTGCCGGTGCTCGGCTCGCTGGCCGACAAGAGCCTGGTCGTCGACACGGGCTCCCACGTGCGGAGGTTCACGATGCTCCAGATCGTCCGCGAATACGCGCTCGAGCGCCTCGGGGCCGCGGGCGAGGAGAACGATCTCCGCGGGCGCCACGCCGCGTACTTCGCCGGCGTCGCCGAGGAGGGAGAGCCGGAGCTGAACGGCCCGAGCCAGGATGTCTGGGCGGCGCGCCTGGACGCCGAGCGCGACAACTTCCGGGCGGCGCTCGCCTTCACCCTCGAGAGCGGCGACGGATTGACCGCACTGCGGCTTGCCGGCGCGCTGCGGCGGCTCTGGTTGCTCCACGCGGACCTGAGCGAGGGCCGGGCGGCGCTCGAGGCCGCGCTGGCCGCGGCGCTGGACGCGCCGCTCGTCTCGAGGGCGAAGGCACTGAACGGCCTCGGCGTGCTCGCCGCAGAGGACGGCGACATCGAGGCGGCCGAGCGGGCCTTCGAGGAAAGCCTCGAGGTCGCGGGCCGGCTCGACGACGACGAGCGCAGGATGGCTGTGCTGACGAACCTCGGCAACATCGCCTTCTTCCGCCAGGATTTCGACCGCGCGCGAGAGCTCTACGACGAGGGCGCGCGGCTTGCCGAAAAGCTCGGCTCGACCTTCAACGCGGCTACAGCCGCGCGCGATCTCGGTCTCATCGAACTCGCCCTGGGCAACGTCGGGGCCGCGATCGAGCGCTGCGAAGAGGCGCTCGAGCTGGCGCGCGCCGGCGGGACGCCGCAGCTGGTCGCGGCCTGCCTGCGCTCGCTTGCGTCGGCAATCGTGATCCGCGGCGAGCTCGGCCGCGCCCAAGAACTTGTCGAAGAGAGCCTCGGGATCGTGCGGCGCCTGAACGAGCCGCGGGCCGTCGCCGAGTGCCTCGAGACCGCCGCCGGCATCGCCGCGGCCGGAGGCGACGGCGCCCGGGCGGCCGCGCTATTCGGAGCCGCCGATGCCGTCCTCGAGTCGGTCGGGACGAGCCGGACGCCCGAACGCCAACCGTGGATCGACGTCTACCAACAGGCTGCGCGCCTGAAGCTCGAGCCAGGCCGGTTCGAAGAGGAGCTCGCGCGCGGGGCGAGCCTCTCGCTCGACGAGGCAATCGAGCTGGCCACGTCAGGGCAGGTCGTGGTCTCCTGAGGCGCTCGCTTGCGGCGCCGACCTAAAGGAGGTCCCGGCTTGGCCGGGGCGTCCGTCTAATCCCGGTTCGCGAAGGCAGCATCGGTGATCCTTTCACGAAACGGGCGCTTAGCAGCTTTGGGCGCTGGGTGTGCCGCCCGGCCCAGCGTCGTAGAGGACGCTGTCGTTCGAAGCGATCTGGAGGCAGAACGTGGTCGGCTCCGCGTGCAGGACGGTCACACCTGCGATGTCCGTGACGTTTGCGCCGACGAAGGTGCCGCGGTCGGCCTGGTAGGCGGCAAGCTCGTGCTCGGCCTGCATCGCGGCGGCCGCTGCGGCGACGGAATTCGCCTGCTGGACGATCGGGTTCTGTTTCGGGCTCGCGGGCCTCGAGCCGCCGCGCGTCAGCTGCGAAGAGAACAGCATCAGGGAGATCACGAGGCTGACGACGAGCGAGACGAGTCCCAGGCCGCGGGTCATCTCCAGGTCATCGGCCAAGCGCCCCGAAGCCTTGATTTTCGATAAACAAGACTAATGCCTGCGATTAAGGGAGCAGTGGTAGACTCCCGGTCCCATGGCTGCGCCCGTGTCTGTCGACGTGCTCGTGATCGGAAGCGGCGCTTCCGGGCTCGCCGCCGCCGTCTCGGCGCACCGCGCGGGCGCCAGCGTCGCCCTCGCCGCCAAGGGATCGCTGCAATCCTGCAACTCGGCGAAGGCGCAGGGCGGGATCCAGGCCGCCTTCGGCGACGACGACTCGCCGGAGCAGCACGCCGAGGACGTTTGGAAGAGCTCGCACGAGACCGCCGAGCGGCGGCTCGTCCAGGTGCTGACGGGTGAGGCGCCGGGCGCGATCCACTGGCTCGAAGAGCTCGGCGTTCAGTTCACGCGCGAGAACGGCGGCTACCGGCTCGCGAAGTGCGGCGGCGCCTCCCGCAAGCGGTTGCTCCAGGTCGGCGATCGCACCGGCCATGCGATCACGGCTGCGCTCCGGGACGCCATCGCGGCTTCATCGGTGAAGACGTTAACGAAGTCGCCGCTGAGCTCGCTCGAGCCGGCCGCGAACGGCTGGCGGGCCCGCTGCGGGGAGCACGTGATCGACGCCGGGGCGGTCGTGCTCGCGGCCGGTGGCCGCTGCTACCGCGAGGCCGAGGAGCGGGGCGAGCTTTCGACCAATCACCCCGGGGCAACCGGCGAAGTGACGCAGATCGCGCTCGACCTGGGCGCCGAATCCCGCGACCTCGACGCGCTTCAGTACCACCCGAACGGCGGCGCCTGGCCGGCGAACATGCAGGGCTATTCGATCCCGGAGACCACCCGCGCCTACGGCGCGACGCTCCTGAACGTCGAGCGCGAGGAGTTCGCGGATCCGCTCGGCCCCCGCGACGAGGTCTCGCAGGCGATCTTCGACGAGGTCGCCGCCGGGCGTGGCGTGGAGACTCCCGACGGCCGCCCTGCGGTCTATCTCGACACGACGCGAGTTCCCGAAGCAGACGCCGACGTTTCGCTGCCCTACATGCTGCGCCGCTACCGTGCGGCCGGAGTCGACCCTTTGAAGGAGCCGATCCTGACCTATCCGGTCCTGCACTACCAGAACGGCGGGCTCGTGATCGACGAGCATGCGGAGACGACCCTCGAGGGCGTTTTCGCGTGCGGCGAGATCGCCGGCGGCACGCACGGACGCAACCGGATGATGGGCAACAGCCTTCTCGAATGCACCGTTTTTGGGCGGCGCGCCGGGAAGGCCGCATTCGAGAAGGCTAGGACATGAGCGTCGTCGTGACCGACCTCCAGCACTCGGTCGAGAATGCGGCGGCTCACCTGTACGTGTGGGCGCTCAAGGACATCCCCCAGGATCTCCGCGACGCGTTGGTCGAGGCCCAAGCGCGGGAGACATCGGTGCCGGGACGGCGAGTCCTCGACACTATCGTCCGCAACGTTGACGTTGCGGACGAGGAAGACAACCTCGTCTGCCAGGACACGGGCATTGCCGTCTACACGTGCCGTGTCGGCGAGCATTTTCCCCTGCATCCGACGCGAATCTACGAGGCGCTGAAGCACGGCACCGAGCGCGCGACGGTCGAGCACCCGCTGCGCTCGAACGCCGTTCACACGATCACGCGCGAGAACACAGGCCCGAACACCGGTTACCGGCTGCCGATCGTCCACTGGGAGTTCATCCCCGACTGGGACGGCCTCGACGTGAAGTGCGTGCCGAAGGGATCGGGCTCCGAGAACATGAGCTTCCTGAAGATGTGCACCCCCGCCGACGGGGTGAAGGGGATCAAGCAGTTCGTGCTCGAGTCGATCGTCGGAGCGGGAGGCAAGCCCTGTCCGCCGGGGATCGTCGGCGTCGGGATAGGCGGCTCGGCCGACTACGCGATGTATCTGGCGAAGGAGGCGATCGCGCGCCCGGTCGGCACGCGCAACCCGGATCCGATCGTCGCTCAGCTCGAGGACGAGCTCTACGGCCTCCTGAACGAGACCGGGATCGGCCCGATGGGCCTCGGCGGCGACGTCACCGTGCTGCAGTGCCACATCGAGCACGCCGACACGCACATGACCCTGAACCCCGTCGCGGTCAACTACCAGTGCTGGGCCGCGCGCCGGGCTTCCGCCCACATCAGCGTCGAAGGCGACGTCGAGTACGACCGGGAGGCGTGATGATTAGTAACAGACTGTTACTAACTTCGGTTTGGCCTGAGCAGCGGGTTCGCGTTGCGTTCACCGCCACCTCGGGACGTGTCGTTCCTTGTAACAGACTGTTACTTGGGAATCGGGGGGCGGCCTGATGGCACAGCACGAGGTCACCTTCCCGATCACCGACGAGAGCGAGATCCTCAAGCTCCGCGCCGGCGACGAGGTCACCGTTCAGGGCCACATCATCGGCATCCGCGACCGGACGCAGATCCGGATCTTCGACCAGGGCGTCGAGCCGCCGATGGACCTCCGCGGCGCCTTCCTGCTTCACACCGCACCCGGCGTCCGCAAGCTCGAGGACGGCCGCTACGAGAAGGTCTGCATCGGCACGACGACCTCGGCGCGGATGGTTCGCTTCACCGAGCCGCTGGGCGCGCAGTACGGCGTCCGGGCGATCTGCGGCAAGGGCGGATTCCCGGACGACGCGATCGAGCCGATGCGCAAGCTCGGGATGGTCTACTTCGCGATCGTCGGCGGCGCGGCCGCACTGGAAACGACCCAGATCGAAGAGATCGAGGAGGTCGCCTGGGAGGAGCTCATGCCCGAGTGCCTCTGGAAGTTCCGCGTCAAGGACTTCGGGCCGCTGACGGTCGGCATCGATGCCCACGGCAACTCCCTCTACCACGACGTTCAGTCCGCGGCTCAGGAGAAGCTGAAGGAGCTCTATGCCCGCCTTTGACGACGGTTTCCTCGATCTGCCGCAGCGCCCAGGCAAGCCGCGCGCGGAAGGCCTGACTCACGTCATTGACAAGGGCCTCAACCTGCGCGACATCGAAGGCATGTTCGACACAGGTGGGCAGTTCGTCGACATCGTCAAGCTCGGCTGGGGAACGTCGTACGTCACGAACAACCTCGAGAAGAAGATCGCGCTCTACCGCTCGTTCGAGACGCCCGTCGTCTGCGGGGGAACGCTGTTCGAGGCCGTCTACGGCCGGGGCCGGCTGGACGAGTTCAAGCACTGGCTGCGCGAGCAGCGGTTCTCGCACGTCGAGATCTCCGACGGAACGATCGAGATCCCGCGCGAACGCAAGCTCGAGCTGATCGCCGAATTCGCGCAGGACTTCACCGTCCTTTCCGAGGTCGGCTCGAAGGACGCCGATGTCGTCTACGCGCCCTACCAATGGGTCGAGTGGATCAAGGAGGAGCTCGCGGCGGGCGCCTGGAAGGTGATCACCGAGGGCCGCGAGGGCGGCACGGCGGGGATCTATCGCCCGACCGGCGAGATGCGAACCGGCCTGGTGGACGAGATCGTCCACGAGATCGCGGTCTCCGACCTCGTTTTCGAGGCGCCGACGAAGGAGTCGCAGGCCTGGTTCGTGAAGGAATTTGGCCCCAACGTCAACCTCGGCAACATCCCGCCCGACGAAGTGATCCCGCTGGAGACGCTGCGGCTCGGGCTTCGCGGCGACACGCTGAAGGAGGTGCTGCTTAGCGCGGGGGAACCCCTGGTTCCCCCGCGAGCCCCCTCCTCATGACTGCTATCTCGCAAATCGATTTCGAGGCCATGTCCGCAGAAGATTTGCTCCGCTGGGGCTTCGAGGAGTTCGGCGACAAGCTCTGCCTGACGTGCTCCTGGCAGAAGCAGTCGTCCGTGCTCGTGCACATGGTCAGCGAGCTCGGCCTCGACGTTCCCGTGATCGAGCTGGATACGCAGCTCTTCTTCCGCGAGAGCTACGAGACGCGCGACCGGCTCGTCGAGCGTTACGGACTCACACTCCAGAGCCCGCAGGTGATCACGGTCGCCGAGCAGCACAAGCGCGAGGGGCCGAACCTCTGGGAGACCGACCCGGACCGCTGCTGCCACATCCGCAAGGTCGAGCCCCTGCTGGAAGCTCTCGACCCGTATGAGGCCTGGATCGCCGGCATCCGCCGCGACCAGTCGCCGAGTCGCGCGGCGACGCCGAAGCTGCAGTGGTCGGATCGCTACGGCGTCTGGAAGTTCCACCCGCTCGCGGACTGGGACGAGAAGCGAGTCTGGGCCTACATCCAGGTGAATGAGATTCCGTACAACCCGCTGCACGAGTCCGGCTACCGCTCGATCGGCTGCATCCCCTGCACCCGGCCGACCTCGCCCGACGAGGAGGAGCGCGCCGGCCGCTGGGCCGGCTCCGACAAATTGGAATGCGGCATCCACGTCGAAACGAAATAGGAGGCACATGACCGACCACATCTACGCCGCCGAGCACCCGGAGGCAACGCACGTTCGGCCCGGCGGCTTCACGCTCTGGTTCACCGGTTTGTCCGGCTCGGGCAAGACGACGATCGCGCACCTCGTCGGTCCTGAGCTCGACAGGCGCGGCCTCATCGTCGAATACCTCGATGGGGACACGGTGCGGACCCACCTCTCGAAGGGCCTCGGCTTCTCGAAGGAGGACCGCGACACGCACATCGAGCGGGTCGGTTGGGTCGCCTCGCGTTTGACGCGCCAGGGCGGCGCCGTAATCGCGGCTGCGATCTCGCCGTACGAGGACACGCGCCGGCAGGTGCGAGAACGGGTGGAGGAGGTCGGCACGTTCGTCGAGGTCTACGTCAAGGCGTCGGTCGACGCCTGCGCCGAACGCGACGTCAAGGGTCTCTACGAGAAGGCGTTCAAGGGCGAGATCAGCGAATTCACCGGCGTCTCCGATCCATACGAGGAGCCGTCGAGCCCCGAGCTCGTCGTCGACACGGAGCTGCACGAGCCGGAGGAGAGCGCTTCGCTCGTCCTCGCAAAGCTCGAGGAGCTCGGACTCGTCGCCACTGAGGTGCCTGCATGACGGCCGTCGAGACGCAGCACCACCTGATCGCGCCCCACGGCGGCTACCTCGTCGACCGCACCGGGCCCCGGCCCGACAACGTCGACAGCCTCGAGCAGGTTCCGCTGACCTCCCGCGAGCTGTCCGACCTCGACATGCTGGCCTCCGGCGCGCTGTCGCCGCTCGAGGGGTTCATGGGCCGCGACGACTACGACCGGGTGCTCGAGGAGATGCGCCTCGCGAAAGGGATTCCGTGGGCGCTGCCCGTCTGTCTCGCCGTCGACCACGAGCCCCAGAGCGACGAGGTCACGCTCACTGACGAGGACGGCAAGCCGTTCGCCGTCCTCGAGATGGACGAGGTCTACGAGTACGACAAGGAACGCGAGGCGCGCAACGCCTTCCGCACCACGGACGACGCCCATCCGGGCGTCGCGCGGCTCTACGCGCAGAAGCCGCTCTATCTCGCCGGCAAGGTGACCGTCTTCGAGCGGGCGCAGCCCGCCTTCCCGGAGCTCGCGCTCGATCCCGCTGAGACCCGCGCCGCCTTCGCCGAACGCGGCTGGAAGCGGGTCGTCGGCTTCCAGACCCGCAATCCCATCCACCGTGCCCACGAGTACCTGACCAAGGGCGCGCTCGAGACCGTGGACGGCCTGCTGATCCATCCGCTGGTCGGTGACACCAAGTCGGACGACGTGCCGGCGGCCACGCGCGTCGAGTGCTACCGCGTCCTGCTCGAGAACTACTACCCGCAGGGCCGCGTCGTCCTCTCGGCCTTCCCGGCCGCGATGCGCTACGCGGGGCCGCGCGAGGCGATCTGGCACGCGATCTGCCGCAAGAACTACGGCTGCTCGCACTTCATCGTCGGCCGCGACCACGCGGGCGTCGGCGACTACTACGGCACCTACGATGCTCAGCTGATCTTCGACGACTTTGAGCCACACGAGCTCGACATCGAGCCGATGTTCTTCGAGCACGCGTTCTGGTGCAAGGTCTGCGGTCAGATGGCGACTCCGAAAACGTGCCCCCACGGAGGCGACGACCACGTCTTCCTCTCGGGCACGAAGGTGCGGGAGCTGCTTGCCGCCGGCCAGCTGCCGCCGCCTGAGTTCAGCCGGCCACAAGTCGCCGACGTTCTCATCGACCACTACCGCACCGTCGCCGGCAGCTAGCGCTTTGCGCCGGAGGCGGAAAGGGCAATGACCTGGCAGTTCACGCTCACGGGACTGCTGATCGGCGGCCTCGTCGGCCTGACCGGGATGGGCGGCGGCTCCCTCCTGACGCCGATCCTCGTGATCCTCTTCGGGTTCCAACCGACCTACGCCGTCGGAACGGACATCCTCCACGGCGCGACCTTCAAGTCCTTCGGCGCCATCAGGCATCGCCGACTCGGCACGGTGCACGCGCGCCTGACGTTCTGGATGTTCCTCGGGTCGGGGCCGATGTCCCTGCTCGGCGTCTCGCTCGCGACCTGGTTGAAGCACCACTACGGCGACGGCGTCCAGTCGGTCGAGGCCTACGCGATCGGTGCCGCGCTGATCCTCGGCGGCCTCGGCCTCGTTGCTAAGACGCTGGTCAAGATCGGCGTCCAGCCAGACGACGCGCCCTTCCTCCTCACCCGCCGTGACCGCTGGGTCGCCTTCACGATCGGCGCCGTCTTCGGCTTCGTCGTCGGGCTGACCTCGGTCGGCAGCGGCACCTTCTTCGGGCTCGTGATGGTGCTCGTCTATCCGCTGACCGTGGCGAAGATCGTCGGCACCGACATCTTTCACGCGGCTGCGCTGCTTTGGGTCGCCGGCATTGGCCACCTTGTCGCCGGCAACGTCGACCTGCACGCGATGTTCTGGCTCCTGCTCGGGTCGATCCCCGGCGTCCTCCTGACGAGCCAGCTGACGCTGCGGCTGCCGGGTCAGGCGCTGCGACTCGGGCTGGCCACCGTCCTGATCCTCAGCGGCGTCAAGCTCGTGAACGCGCCGGGCGCGGACTGGATCGTGCTCGCGGGCTTCATCGTCGGTGGAATCGTCTTCGCCGCTTGGGGCGCGCACGAGGTGCGAGACCGGCGCCGCGAGGAGCGCCGCGCGCTCGCAACCGAGCTCCCCTAGTAAGAGCCCCTTTCACAATGAAGCACTGAGCCGCCGGTCCGCGCTGGACGGCCCCTGGCCGCGTCCTCAGTCGCGCCCGTATCTACTGATACGGGCACTCCCTGCGTCCTTGCCAGGAACCGACCATCGCACCCCGGCGACGAGGCCCCATCATGAAAGGGGCTCCTACCGATCGACAACGAGGTCCGCGAACGAGGCCGACGACTTCCCGAACTCCCACCAGCCGTGGACGTACGGCTTCACGTAGGCGACGTTGCGGCCGTAGACGAGCGGGATACACGCGACTTGCTCGGCGACCGCCATCCGATCCGCTTCATGGAAGAGCTCCAGTCGGGCACGGCCGTCGCGCTCGCGCCGTGCCTGCTCGATCAGCTCGTCGAAGGGGGCGTGTGAGAAGCCGCCCTCGTTCGTGCGGCTGTCCGACTGGAAGAGCAGGCGCAGGTAGTACTCCGGATCGGGGTAGCCCGGGAACCACCCGGTAACGCGCAATGGCGCTTCGTCAACGCGTCCGCCGGGCTGCATCGCCTCTTCGCTCCGCCACGACCAAGTGCGGACCGAAACGCCGCCGCCGAAAACGTCCTGCCAGCTCGCGGCAACGGTGGCGAGAACCTCCTCCCACACCTCCATGCCCGCGAGCTCGAGCTCGCCGTCGAAGCCGGAGCGAGCGAGGTGGTCGCGAGCTGCGTCCGGGTCGTATCTCAGCGCGATCTCCGGCGTGTGGCCCTGGAGCGCAGGCGGGACGACGCCTCCGGTCGCGACGATCAGGTTCGCGGGACAGGCCGCCGAGAGCGCTTCGCGGTCGGTCGCATGGGCGAGGGCGCGCCGCAGCTCGAGGTTCGAGGTCGGCGACTGCGTATGGTCGAAGCGAATGTAGGCCGACCATGCCGCCGGGCCGAGCGCAGCGTCCGGATGGACGTCGCCGGGCATCAGGTCGGCGAGCCGCGGCGTGTAGCGGACCGTGATCAGCTCCGCTTCGTCACGCTCGTAGCGCGGCAGGGCTTCAGCGATCGACGAGCGGACGAACCGGACGGTCTCTGCGTTACCCGGCCGGGGGTGGTCGTACTCGGGACGCCGGCTCAGCACGAGCTCTTCGTCGGTCCGGCTCTCGATCGCGAACGGACCGCTGACGACCTGGTTCTCGGGCAGCGTCCAGTCGACGCCGTGTCGCTCGATCGCGTGCCGCGGCTGCGGCCCGCCGTCGGGGCGGTTCATGACGCTCATGAAGTACGGGGCGGGGGCGGCGAGCCTGAACTCGACCGTCCGGTCGTCAAGCGCCCGGACCCCGATCCGGTCGGTGTCGTTGTTTCGGCCCAGGTAGTAGTCCTGGCCGTTCTCGAGCACGAAGTAGATCGCGACGGACGAGCCGGGGCTCGCCGGGTCGAGCACGCGCTTGACTCCGAATTCGACGTCGTGCGCGGTCAGCGGCGTTCCGTCCGACCACGTCAGTCCCTCGCGGAGATGGAAGACGTAGCGGAGCCCATCGTCGGAGATCTCCCACCGCTCGGCGAGGGACGGAACAAGAGTCCGTCCCGACTGTGCCTCCACGAGGCGGTCGAAGAGCTGCATGCAGAGCTGGATGTTCGGCCAGGCGATCGCCGAGTTCGGGTCGGGGTCGTTCGGGAGGAAGCTCGTCACCATCCGCAGCGTCTCGGTCGCTGCGGGAGCCGCCGCGGGCACTGTCCAGTACTCGAAGGCGCGCTGGTAGGTCTCGTTCGCCTCGGCGAATCGGAGCGCCGTGTGGAGCGCGAGCGCGAGCTTGAACAGCACGACCGCCATCTCCTGGCGCTCGCCGCGCCGCTCGAGCAGCGGCAGCAGCGCCCGGTAGTGCTCGACGGCCTCGTCGAGCGCGTACTCCTCGCGAGCTCGGTCGCCGGCGCGGCTGAGGTAGGCGACCGCCTTCTCTTCGTCCTCGGCGGCGAGCCAGTGGTAGGCGAGCAGGCCGAGTGCCTCCTCCTCTTCGCCCTCTGCGCGGCGCCGCTCGAGCCACTCGCCGGCGCGGCGGTGAAGGCTGCGCCGCGGCTCAGAGAGCAGCGTCCGGTACGCGGCCTCCTGGATCAGCGCATGCTTGAAGCGGTATTCCGGCTGCGGCCACCGCCGGCCTTCGCGGACGAGGTCGAGCCGCTGCAGCTCGTTCAGACTTGCCCGAACGTTCTCGTTGCCGGCGAGCACGCCCTCCAGTAGCGGCAGGCCGAAGCGACGGCCGAGCGCGGAGGCGGCCGTCAGCACGTCGTGCGCCCCTGTGGGGAGGCGGTCGATCCGCGCGAGCAGCACCTTCTCGACCGTCGGCGGGATCTCGATCTCAACCTCATGGTCGAAACGCCAGCCCCAGTCCTCGTGCACGAGCGCGCCCGTGTCGGCCAGTGAGCGAACGAGCTCTTCGAGGTAGAACGGATTTCCTTCTGCCTGCTCGAGCAGGCGGCTCTTCAGCTCCTCGGGCAGCGTTTCCTCACCGACGAGAGCCAGCAGGAGCTCCCGCTGCGCGTCGCCGGGTAGCGGCTCGAGCGCGACCTCGTTCGCCAGGTGCGGGTACTCGCGGGCAGCGAGCTCGTGCAGGCGCCAGGAGGGATGGTCGCGCTCGCTCCGCTGCGCGATCACGAGCAGGACGGCGGCCTCCTCGCCGATCGAGACCAGCCGTTCGACGAGCTGGATCGAGGTCGGGTCGGCCCAATGGAGGTCTTCGATCGCGACGGCGACCGGCCGATCCTCCGCGAGCCTGCGAAAGAGCTCTTCGACGACCTCGAAGGTGCGGTATTGAAGCGCCTCCGGAGAGAGCTCTGCGAGCCGCGCGACGGCGTCGGCCTCGAGCGTGAGGCCGAGCAGCGAGCCGAGGTACGGGTAGAGCTCGCCCGCCCGCTGGGGGAAGAGCCCTTCGACGCGCCGGCGAAGAGCGACACGGACGCGGAGCTCCGGCTCGTCCGCGCCGACGCCGAGCCAGTCGCGCAGGAGATCGCGAAACGGCCAGTAGGGCAGCGACTCGCCGTAGGAGATGCAGCGGCCCTCGAGCCAGAGCGGGGGCGCCGCGGCGGCCGTCTCCGAAGCCTCGAAGGCCCGGCACAGCTCCGCGACCAGCCGGCTCTTCCCGATCCCAGCGTCTCCGCTGATGAAGAGGACACCGCCCGAGCCGCCGAGTGTCCGCTCGAGTGAGCCCTGGGCCAGCCTGAGCTCCTGCTCGCGACCGACAAGCCTGGCCTCCACGCCTTCGAGGCCGCGGACTTTGCGGCCTTCGGCGAGCGCACGCTCGACGCCCGTCGCCCGCACGGGCTCAGCCTTCCCCTTGAGCTCCAGCTCGACCGGTTCCCCCCACGCAAACAGCGGCTCGGCCTGCCGCCGGGTCGCGTCGTCGACGAGCACCGTTCCGGGCTCGGCGCTCGCCTGCAGGCGCGCCGCCGTGTTGACGGTGTCGCCGAAGGCTGCGTACTCGACCCTGTTGGCGCCGCCGATTTCGCCGAGCACGACCGGACCGGTCGTAACGCCGACGCGGACGCCGAATCCCGGGACGCCCCAGCCGCGCTCGACCTCGTCGCCGTAGGTGTCGATCTCCTCCACGATCCGCAGCGCCGCGCGAAGCGCCCGCTCGGCGTCGTCCTCGTACGAGACCGGTGCGCCGAAGAAGGCGAGGACACCGTCACCGGCGAGATCCTTGACGTGGCCGCCGAGCTGATCGATGTCGGCGACGATGCGAGCGACCGCCTCGCCCACGACGAGCTTGACTTCTTCGGGGTCGAGCCGCTCGCCAAGCGACGTCGAGCCGACGAGGTCGGCGAACAGGACCGTCACGACCTTCCGCTCCTCGCGAAGCTCCTGGGTCGGCGCGGCTCGCGTCACGTCGCTCATCGCTCGCATTGTTGCCGCTTGGACCGCGGAGCGACATCTAAACTCGCCGCACTTTGGCGCGTCTCCTGCCGGCCCTGCTCGACGTCGGGCTGCTCGGCGGCTCGGCCGCGGCCTTCGCCGTCACCGAGCGGCTGAAGCTCGAGCGCAGCCCGATCTTCGGCACCCAGGTCGGCAAGGTCGTCTCGCCCGATTCGGGCCGGCGGGTGCCGATCTGGTTTCGCATCCGGAAGTCGGACAGTCTCTCGCTGGCGATCGTCGACTCCCACGACCGCGTTGTGCGGGCATTCAACTCGCACCACACCCGCGCGGGGCTGAAGAAGTACAGGTGGAACGGTCGCGACGACTCCGGGTCACCCGTGCCGGACGGGACGTACAAGCCGCGGGTGCATCTCGGAAGTGAGCACCGGACAATCCTGCTGCCGAATCCGATCCTTGTCGACACGAAGGCTCCGCACATCTCGCTCGCTCGCACGAGCCTCCAGGTCGTCTCGCCGGACGGCGACACCGTCCACGATTACCTGACCGTCTTCTTCCACACGAGCGAGCCGGCGCGCGCGGTGCTCTACGCCAATGGAAGAAAGGTCGTCAAGGTGTAGTCATTCAATGCCAACTCCCTGAAGTGGGGCAAAGGGAACGGGATGCCGACGAAGCCCGGCGTCTACCGGCTCTGGCTGCGGGCGATCGACGAGGCCGGGAACCGCGGGCCGCGGACGCGAGCCTTCACGGTTCAGGTCCGCTACATCGAGCTTGGCCGGCAGGTGATTCGGGCCCGCGCCGGAGGCAAGATCGCCGTCCGCGTCTCGACGGATGCCCGCTTCTACTACTGGCGGATCGGCCCGCGTGGCGGGCGCGTCCGCAACCGCCGGCTCTCGATCGCCGCCGGCGCCGCGGGACGCTATGAGCTTGTCGTTTCCGAGCGTGGTCACAAGGCACGGGCCCTGGTCGTGGTGAGCCCGTGATCGCCGAGCTCGCCCGCGCCGGCGGGCCCGTCGCAGCGGCGGGGCTCGCGACCCTTTTCGTCGCCTCGCGCCGCGAGCTGCGGCTCGGCGGGCTGACGGCCTGGGCCCTCGGCTGCCTCGCGCTCGCCTATTACCTGGCTCCTCACGGTCACCGGCCGCTGCTCGCCGCCGCCGCCGTGGGCGGCCTCGTTCTGGCGGCGGCGGGCGCCTACCTACTCCTGCGCTGGCCGTGGCTGCTCGCGCTCGCGGCGCTCGCCTGCGTGCCGGCGCGGATCCAGGTCACGGTCGGTTCGACCCAGGCGAGCCTGCTCGTGCCGATGTACGGCGTCGTCGCGGCGGCGGCGCTTGCGTTTGCCTGGCAACTCCTCAAGGGCGACAAGCGTGCGCGGGAACTGGGCCCGCTGACACTGCCCCTCGCTGCCTTCGTGTTTTGGAGCGGGCTCAGCCTCGCGTGGTCGCAAGACCTTCGTCAAGGGGCGATCGAACTGCTCGCCTTCTACCTGCCCTTCGCGCTCCTCGCCGTCGCGCTTGCACGGCTCCCTTGGCGACAGGAATGGTTCGGGGCGACCTGGGTCCTCCTGGCGGGGATGGCAGTCGTCTTCGCGATTGTCGGCATCTACCAGTACGAGACCCGCGACGTCTTCTGGAACCCGAAGGTGATCTACGGAAACGCCTACGCGCCCTTCTACCGCGTCA
>Ga0066709_100001045_pt1 | contig 17254 bp, 12 predicted proteins | sample GraSoiAngelo_158_FD_79665 | JGI IMG/M metagenome (GOLD analysis project Ga0066709, IMG submission 79665) | Grasslands soil microbial communities from the Angelo Coastal Reserve, California, USA - 14_1009_16_30cm | ecosystem: Environmental > Terrestrial > Soil > Grasslands | place: USA...
GCACCCGCGGACGAGGAGCGTCACGTCGTCGTCCGCGTCGAGCCGCACCCGGTAGCGGCCGTCCCCGGCGCGCAGCACCTGCACGGAGAAGCGGCTTCGCCGGCGCCACCACTCCGCGATCTCGTCGAGGCGCGCCACGAACACCGCCGGCTCGCGCCGGCGCGCCGCGGTGAGCGTCTCGCGGAGCGCTCCGTCGAGCTCGCGGATGCGCTCCGGATGGAGCTGGATCGTGAAGAGGTCGCCGCGCTCGTGCGTGCGGTCCAGCATGTGGACCCATTGCGCGCCCGCGTCGGCCCCTTCCAGGCGCAGCCGCTCGACCATGGTCTCGTCGTCGGGTATCGCGACCGGGATGTCGACGAGGCCGTCGCGCAGGCGCGGTCGCGCCGCGACGCTGGCGGCGTCGTGCGCCGAGTACAGCCGCAGCGCGAGGCCGTAGCTCGCGACGCGTGCCTGCGCAGGGTCGCTCGCGAGCATCGGGAATGCGACGGCCTGGCTGCTGTGCCAGCGAAAGCCCAGCTCCTTGAGGACGTCGAGGGTCGCGTCGTTGTACCGCAGATACGGGCCGCGGAAACCGACCGCGGCGATACCCGCGCGCGAGAAGATCTCGGCGGCCTTCGCGATCGTCTCGCGCTGCCGGCGGCGGTCCAGGACCGCGTGGTCGCCGTGCACGAGTCCGTGCAGCGCGAGCTCCGCCCCGCGGTCGGCATAGCCGCGGAGCAGAGCGGGATGGCGGGCGAGCACGCACGCGGTGGTGGGCCAGGTCGGCCGGACCCCGAGATCCGACAGCAGCCGCATGTAGCGATCGAGCCGCCCGGCCATCCCCGCGGCGGTGACGCCGAAGCGCGAGAGCACCGCCGCGGTCCGCGCGGCGGAGCCCGCGGGTCCGCGAGAGCGCAGGCTCATCGCGAGGCTCATGCGTCTTCGCTCCCCTCGGCGGCCACCGGCAGCATGGCGGCGACCCTCCCGCCGCGCGCGGCGCCCTCGACGACGGCGACGTACCGCGGCTCCTGGCGTGACCAGCGGTAGGGCTCGTTCTCCAGGGCAGCCCGTGCGACGAGGCGCTCGGCGAGCGCGGGATCGGCCGCGAGCTCGCGGATCGCGCGCGCCAGGTCGTGCGCGTCGCCGGACTCGAACATCTGAAAGCAACCCTCGCCGAAGGACGCCTCGACCGCGCGGGTGCGCGACATGATGATCGGCCTCCGCATCACGATGAGGTCGAACATGCGACTGCAGTGGGTGAGGTCACGGAAGTCGTTGCGCTTGATCGCGAGGACGCCGGCGTCCGCGTCCGCGATCGCGCGCAGCAGCGCCTCGATCGGCGCCCAGCCCTGGCTGAAGGAGACGCGGTCGGCGACCGACAGCTCGTGCGCGAGCGCCTGGAGCGGCGTGCGCTGCGTCCCGTCCCCGAAGACGACAAGGCGCAGGCCCGGCATCTCGTCCTTGAGCAGCGCGATGGCCTGGAGCACCGTGTCGAGCCCGTAGTGCTCCTCGATCGACCCGTGGCAGATGAGCACGAAGCGGTCGGGCCGCCGCGGCGCTCCGGGGTAGCGGCGGGGATCGAAGCGCCGCTCGTCGGAGCCGTTGACGCTGATCGCGATCTTCTCGCGCGGCGCGCCGCGCTCGACGAACCGTTCGCGCATGAGGTCGGTGGAGGTGATGACCGCGTCGGCGAACCGGATGCTGGCCTGCTCGAGGAGCATCAGCAGCCGTACGAACGCGTGTCGCGGGGGGAGCTTGAACTTCATCGCGAAGAACTCGGGCATGCATTCGTACAGGTCGAGGACGATCCCCGCCCCGAGGAGCCGCGGCACGGCGGCGGCGAAAACGAGACTGTCGGGCAGCGAGTTCACCTGCACGACGGCGTACCGGTGGCGGAGGTGCAGCGCCGTGACGAGCACCGCCGCGGCGGCGAAGAAGGCCGCGTACTCGAAGAGGTAGCGCAGGACGCCGCCGCGCTTGCGCTCCAGCGGAACGCGGTAGATCGTGAGTCGACCGTCACGCTCCCGGAGCGGCTGGCCGGGCACTCTGAGGCAGATGACGTCGACGTCGTGCCCCGCGGCGACGAGCGCCTCGATCTCACGCGTGCCGCGCGCGTCGAGCGGGATGCCGCTCTGGCGGATCACGCACATATGGGCCATCGGGCGGCAACCTAGAGACGCGGAATTAAGACGAGAGTGACGGCGTCTTGACCGCCGACCCAGCGGGAGCGCTGCCATGCCGTGCCGGCCAGCCGGTATCTCAACGTTCCCTGCTAACCGGCCTCAACGAGCCGAGATCGCCGATGACCGCGCCGAGCCCGAGCACCGTGCCCAGCGTGATCATCGTCCGGCTGTACGTGAGTCCGAGCTCGACCGACGAGAAGACGAACTGCGTGAGCACGAGGAGCACCGGCAGGGCTGCCGCCCAGCGGAGCCATGGGTCGGCGAGCCGGACGTGCCACCGGGAGCCAAGCACGAGCACCCGCGCCACGAGGAACCAAAGCGCGAAACCGCCGAGCGGTCCCGCTTTCAGCCATAGCCAGAGGACGGCGTTGTGCGTCTCGTAGCGCCAGTACGTGAAGCCCCAGAGCGGCGGCGGCTCCTCGCGGAAGATGTACTGCTGGCCGAGACCCACACCGGTAAGCGGGAGCTGGTGCATCGTGTACTCGATGTTCCGGTTCTCGATCTCGCGCCAGGCGCCGGAGAGCTGATCCCGCGCGCCGACCTCCGATGGGTCGATGACGCTGCGGAGCGCGCGGATCGGCTGACCGAGCGCACCGGTGTCCTGGCCGAACACGACGATGTAGGCGCCGAGCAGGAGCGCGCCGACGGTCGCGAACACGAGACCCCGGCGCGGCGTACCCGCGAGCGCGAGAAGCGTGATCGCGAAGGCGATCGTGCCGAGCGCGATGAAGGCGACGCGGCGTTCGGTGAAGAGCTCCGCTCCGAGAATGACCGGCTGCAGCGCGAAGAGCGCGTACGCGAGCTTCGTGCGGATGCCGAGCAGCGCCGCGACCACCGCGAGGCCGATCGCGACGTCGAAGAAGACCACGTCCTCGTGGCTCGTGACGGCGTCGAGATCGTACGCGAGCTTGAGCGATTCGCCGTAGTTCCCCACGCCCTGGAGCGCTTTCACGCCGACGAGCGCCATGAAGACGGCGAGGACTGCGGTGAGCTGCGTGCGGTCCCGCACGAGATTCGCCGCGAGGAAGTACATGAGGCACACGTGAGCCGGCTCGCGGATCTCGTTCAGGGCGACGACGGGATCCCAGGCCCCGCCGCGCGCCGCGCCGATCACCATCCCGACCGCGAAGACCGACAGGTAGAGCAGCACCGGCCAGCCGAACGGTCCCATGCGCGCACCCAGCCGTTCGCCGGCGAGCCGCCGCGCGAACCAGCTCGCGTAGGTCAGCAGGATCAGGAGGTCGAGGAGGCTGAGCCGGAGCGGGATCGGCGTGAACTGCGAGAGGTTCTGGTAGATGGGCGCTTGCGACGTCAGCGGCGTCAGACCGGGTATGGGGAACTGCTCGAAGAGCAGGGCGGCGCCGAACACGAGGTAGAGGCCGACCACGGGATGGACGCACACCGCGAGCACCATGAGGATCGCGGCCGGCGGCACGAGGAGCCGGGGATCGCCACCGGTGAGCACGATCGCCGCCGCGTACGCGCTCGCGATCGCCAGCGCGGCCCCGCCCAGCAGGACCGCATCGCGGCGCGCGCGTACGACGTACCAGTCGCTCGTGCGCCAGATCCGCTCGCTGCCGAGAGCGGCGCTCACCGCGAGACGCTCATCGCGAGAGCAGGACCGTCAGCTGGGCCGCGGCCATCGCCGCGGCCAGCGCCACCGCGACGCCGGGACGCGTGACGCGCTCGCCGCCCCAGGCGCCGAGCGCGACGCACGAGATCAGGAAGCCAACGACGAGCGCCGTGTACGTCACACGCGGACCGGATGGAGCGCGGGCGCGAGGTCCGCCGCCGCGACGGCGGCGCGATTCAGCACGATCTGTGGCGTCGCGCTCGGCCCGAGGCGCGCGAGCGCCTGACGCACGACCGGGAGCGGGGTCGCCCCTTCGCGTAGCACGACGAACAGCTGGTCCAGGAGCCCGGCCCACGGCAGGACGAACGCCTCGCCCGCGAGGATCGGAGGAAGGTCGACGACCACCGTGCCATGCGAGGCGACCTTGCCGGCGAGGAACGACGAGAGCGCGCGCAGGCTCGGCCGCGCGACGGCGCGATCTCCGACCGGAAGGAACGCGAGGCGTGGTCGCGATGCCCACCGCAGGAGCCCCGCGAGCTCGCCCCGCGTCGCGAGGTGGTCCGCGAGGCCCCCGGCTTTCTCCGCGCCGGCGTCGGCGGTCAGCGAGGGCTGCAGCCAGTTCGCGTCGACCAGAAGGACCGTCTCGTCGCGGAGGGCCGCGAGCGAGAGCGCCGTCCCGAGCGCGGTCGTGGTCGTGCCTTCCCCGGAGAGGGCGCTCGTGAAACCGACGCTGCGGAAGCCGCTCGCGTCGATCCGGCTGGCGAGGCCCTCGAAGACGCGCGTGAGCTGAGCCGCTCCCGTCATCGCCCCGCGGCGCGGGATCCGGCGCCCGCGTCCTCGAAGGCGATCAGGGCGAGCTCCGCCCGCAGATCGCGCTTGCCGCGACCGTCGGTGCCGACGCGCGGGACCGTGGCGAAGAGCCGCGCCGGGGCCAGCCGGCCGACCGTGGCCGGGCCGGCGAGTCGATCGGCGAGGAGCGCGCCGACGAGAACGAGCAGCGCCGCCAGGACCGCACCGGCGGCCAGCGCGATCGTCACCAGCAGCGCCGCCGGCTTCACCCCACCACGGGGGACCGTCTCCTCGCGCGCCTCGTCGAGGATCTGGAACTCGCTCCCGCTCACGTCGACCAGCGCCGGGGCCAGCACCGCCTGGTCGATGCGACCTCTCAGATCGCCCAGGCGGATCTGGACGTAGTCGAGGGCCAACCGCAGCTGATCGCGGCGGCGTTGCTCGAGATCGCTGAGCGGGCCGTCGTGGTTCTGGTCGAACTCCTCGACCTGTCGCTGCAGGTCCAGGGCCTGCGCTTGGCCGAGCGCGAGCTGCTTCTGGTAGAGCCCGCTGATCTGCGACGTGGCCGTCACGCGCGCCTGCGCCACCCGCTGGCCCCGCACGGCGAGCGCGGCGTCGACCATCTCGCGCGCGATGGACGCATCGCGCCCGGTGAATGAGAGGCTCAGGAGGTTCGTCCCGAGGGTCTGCACGCGGAGGCGCTTGCGGATGTCGTCGAGCGCCTTTCTCTCCTGGACCGCGTTCCCGAGGGTGCCGTTGAGCGACGTGCGCGCGACGACGTCGCGCAGGAAGCTGTCCGCCAGGAAGAGCTGGTTGAACAGCGACGCCTGCTGCGACGCGGCCGTCTGGACGACCGTGACGTTGGGATCCTCGGGATTGCCCGCGAGCTGCGGCGGAGCGCGCTGGACCCAGATGATCGCCTCCGACTCGAAGGTCGTGGTGTATTCGCTGTACGCGGCGACCAGCCCGGCGCCCCACACGAGGGCCAGCATCGCGCCGAGCAGCCAGCGATAGCGACGCGCAGTCTTCAGGTACGGGCCCATCGGCCGCCGAAGGTAGGGCCGTCCGATTGCGATTGTGTGGATTCGTTCTTGACGAATCGCTTCCGCATCGCCAGGGTCCTGGCGTTCGTGCCACGGGCCTCAACAAGCTCCCGCAGGCGGTCTCAACGCGTTTTTCGCGTCTTATGCAGTGACACGAAACGGACGGAGGTCGCGAGGTAAACGCGACGGGGCAACGGACACCGCCGAAGGACCCTCGCCGGTTCCTGCCCGGAGTGCGTGTGGGCGCCGGAAGCGTGATCGAGGACGATGTCCGGCTGGGGAGCGAGGCCGAGCCCTCGCGGCGGTGGAAAGGGCTCGAGATCGGAAACGATGCGCTCATCCGCGCCGGCTCCGCCGTGCACGACGGCGTACGGGTCGGGGACCGGTTGGAGACGGGTCGCAACGTCGTGATCGGAACCGACACCGTCGTCGGGAGCGACTGTCGCATCCGGGACAACACGATCGTCGGCGCGGACTGCACGATCGGCGACGGCGTGCAGATCCACGCGAACTGCTACATCGCGCGGGGCTCCACCATCGAGGACGGCGTGACCATCGCGCCTGGGGTCTGCATGGTGGATGACCCGCATCCGGGCAGTAAGACCAGGCTCTGCCAGCGCGGGCCGACGATCGAGCGCGGGGCCCAGATCGGGACGAACGTGACGATCCTCCCCTTCGTGACCATCGGCGAGCGTTCGGTCGTCGGCGCCGGAAGCGTGGTCACGCACAACGTGGCCTCGGAGCTCGTCGTCGTGGGGAACCCGGCCCGGGTCCTGAAGTCGATCACCGAGGTCACCTGCCCGCTCGACCTCCAGCGCGGCGAATACCTGCGGAGTCCTGACCGGGGATCGTCGCGCGGCGAGTGAAGATCCTGTGGCTCCCCCATCTGCCATGGGCGCGGATGGAGGGCCAGCGCGAGTGGCACCTCGTCAAACGGCTGCTGGCGCGCGGTCACGAGATCCACGTCCTCACGTGGGAGGCCATCGGGGAGCTCGGCGCGCTGCTCCGTACGCTCGGCTCGCGCACCGTCCACGACGGAGCGCTGACGATCCATCGTGCGCCGCGCCTGCCGAATCCGGTCGGGCGGATCACCCGCGATTATTCACGCGGCTTCCCGCCCAATGAGTGGCTGTTCCGGCGCCACGTCCGCCGGATCCTCGCGGACGAGCGGATCGACCTCTTCGTGTACGGGCTGAGCCACAAGGCCGTCGGCCTGCCCCCGTTCGACGTCGCCGTGCCGCGCGTCTTCGATTACCTCGACCTGTGCCTCTATCCCGGGGTCGAGGACGCGTATCTCGCCAACAGCGACCTCGTCCTCTGCACCTCGACCGTCCTCGTGGAACGCGTGAGAGCCCGCGGCGTGCGCGCGGCGTACCTCCCGAACGGAGTCGACCGCGGGCGCCTGGCATCCGGGAAAGCGGAGGCCGTCCGCCGGGCGCTCGGGCTGACCGGCAAGCGCGTCGTGAGCCTCATCGGCCTCACCTGCAGCCCGACCCTTTTCTTCGTCGACGCGATCGCTCGGGCGCGCCGCGAGATGCCCGACATCGTGTTCCTCGCCGTCGGGGCCGCCGGCTGGCTGCCGCGTGAGGGACTGAGCCCCTTCGCGGCGCGCTGTCGCCAGCTCGGGGTCCCGCTCGTCGCGACCGGCCCGGTGCCGAACGCCGCGGTCGCGGATTACTTCATGGCGACCGACGTCGGTCTCTATCCCGGCGATGCGAACCCGTACTTCGACGCCGCCTGCCCGATCAAGGTGCTCGAGTACTCGGCGGCCGGTAAGCCTGTCGTCGCCACCGATCTCGAAGAGCTGCGCCGGTTCGGCTGGCCGAATGTCTTCCTCGAGCCGCCCGAGCCGGCGGCGTTCGCCGCCGGCATCGTGCGCGCCTTCTCGGAGCACCCGCCAATGCCCGACCTCGCTTCGTTCGACTGGGACGTCCTCGCCGCGCGATTCGAGGAGAGTTGCGAGGCGCTCCTCTCGGAGCGGGCGTCCACCCGAGCCGCGTCCGCGCAGGTGCGGCGCGGGGAGGTGCTCGACGAGCGCCCCGTCCCCTCAAGCCCGGTCTGAGCGTGCGCGTCCTCGTCGTGCTCGGCACGCGCCCCGAAGCGATCAAGCTCTGCCCGGTCATCCGTGAGCTCCGGGTCCGGGATGAGCTCGACGTCCGCGTGTGCGTCACCGGTCAGCACCGCGAGATGCTCCAGCCGATCCTGGATCTCTTCGACGTCGTGCCCGACCACGACCTCTCGCTCATGCGACCGAACCAGACCCTCTCGGCGCTGACCGCCGCCGTGCTGACCGGCGCCACCGCGGTCATCGAGGCCGAGCGCCCGGACTGGGTCGTCGTTCAGGGTGATACGACGACCGCTTTCGCCGCCAGCCTGGCCGCGTTCTACCGTAGGGCGCGGATCGCCCACGTCGAAGCCGGGCTCCGCACGGGCGACATGCGCCGGCCGTTCCCGGAAGAGGCGAACCGCCGCATCGTCGACCTCCTCGGAGACCTCTACCTCGCGCCGACGGAGCGCGCGCGACAGAACCTCCTGCGCGAGGCCGTCGACCCCGCGCGGATCCACGTGACCGGCAACACGGTGATCGACGCGCTCCACCACGTCGTCGCCGGCGACTACGACCTGGCCGGAGGTCCGCTTGCCCGGATACCGTTCCATCGCCGGATCGTGCTCGTCACCGCGCACCGCCGCGAGAGCTTCGGCGCGGGCTTCGTCTCGATCTGCCACGCGCTCCGCCAGATCGTGGACGCGCGCGACGACGTCCACATCGTCTACCCGGTGCACCTCAACCCGAATGTTCGCGATCCGGTCCACCAGCTCCTCGGCGGCCACCCGCGGATCAGCCTCATCCCACCGCTCGATTACGTCTCGCTGATCCACCTGATGCGGCGGTGCACGCTCATCCTCACCGACTCGGGTGGCATCCAGGAGGAGGCCCCCAGCCTGGGCAAGCCTGTCCTCGTGCTGCGCGACGCGACCGAACGCCCGGAGGCCGTCGAGGCGGGCTGCGCGCGCATCGTCGGCACCGACGCCGCGCGCATCGTCGCCGAGGCGCGCCGCCTCCTCGAGGACGAGAGCGCGTACGAGCGAATGGCCCGTGTCGCGAATCCATTCGGCGACGGCCACGCGAGCGGGCGGATCGTGCAGCTGCTCCTGCGCGTTGGGCCGTCGGCGGCCGTCGGACTTCCCCGAGCTCAGCTGCTCCCTGCCCCGCGAGCGACGAACTCGAGCAACGCGACGCCGTAGCCCGAGAAGCTCACGGTGGCGGAGCTTTCGGCCGGGAGCCGCAGGAGCGCCGGGCCCGTGTCGAGCGGAGTGCGTTCGTCGAGCGAACGCTGCGTCACCGCGCTCAGGCCGGCGAGGCCCTTCACCGTCACCCGTACGGTGGCCGGCACGCCGCTTCCCGCCACCGCGGTCGCGCTGTCCAGCTGCCGATCCACGACCAGCACGTGCACGCTCGGCGAGCCGGGCGGACGGACCGCGAGGGCTTCGATCCCGCTTAGGCTCGAGCTCGACGAGAGCACCGTGCTCCCGGGAGGGAAGTAGCGCGCCAGGTAGTAATCGCGCCAGTACGGCAGGAGCGGCTCGGCGGTCTGCGCGTCCAGGAGCGAGAACTGGCCGAGCTCGGGGTGCGTGAACTGGTACTGGCAGAGGACCGCGGCGCCGCCGAGCGCCAGCCGCCGGAACGCGCTCGCCCCCCAGGCGGCGCCGAACGCATCCCAGGCGCGCCGTGCCTCGGGCCGCCGATCGTACGCGGAGTTGACGTTGAGCTCGGTGATCCAGACCGGGATGCCAGGCGCCCACTTCTTCACCTGGGCGAGGCCGCGCTCGATGCCGTCGAGACCGAATCCGCCGTCGTCGCCGCCGAAGAGGAAGCGATCGGTCTGCGTATTGAGCCAGCCGCCATAGCCGTGGAAGCTGACGATGTCGGGCTTCTGGACGGCCCCTGCCATGAGCGCGGGCAGGTAATCGTGCGCCTCGCCCGTCGTGGCGTGTGCCGTCGCGGGCCCGATGAGCTTGATCGTGGGATCGGCTTGCCGCATCTTCGGGGCGGCACCGTTCCACATCGCGACGTACTGATCCACGCTCAGGCGGTTGCCGGACGGTGGGCAGCCCTCGAGCTGCTCCGGTTCGTTCCAGAGCTCCCAGTAGGGGATGCGCTCGCTGGTGCCGGCGGGATTTGTGATGACTTGCCCATCCTCGGCGACGAAGGATCCGGCGTTGAAGTAGCCGACGAGCCGCGCCATGTAGTCGCCGAACTCGGCGAACGTCCGGTCGCGGATCCCACCGGCCGCGCAGTCCCACATCCACTCCGGCGCGTACGCGACCGCGAGCACGACCTCGCCTCCGGCGCGCCGGATGTCGTGGACGATCGACTCGAGGTTGCCGAAGCGCCAGTCCCCTCTCGTCACACCCGCCGGGAGGACCTTCTCGGCCCCGACCGTCGTCGCGTTGATCCGCACGACCGGCGGGGCGAGGGCGTCGAATCGCTCACGCGCCGCCGAGCCCGCGAGCTGACCCGGCCACACGAACTGCGTGCCGAGCCGGGTGTCGATGGTGCCGCTCGAGCCGGATGCCTCGACGGTCACGACGACATCCGGGTCCCGCCCGGGAGGTGCCGCGGCTACCAGACCCGCCACCACGGCCGCGGCGAGGACGATGGAAACGGCGGCGAACGTGATCGCTCTCGGCATCTGGGGTCTCGCGCAATTCACAGGCCGATCGATTGAGCGGTCGTTGACGCGGAATTGACGGATGAGAACGAGGACCCGCGTCTTCCGGACGAGCGGCGCGCGGCGGTCATTGCGTCGGCACAGCGCCCTTCAATCAGAGCGCGTCAGGATCGGCTTGACCTTCGGGGCGGCGGCCGGGCTCACGCCCGACGCAGCGCGACCCGCCCGCCCCTCGACGGCGCACACAGGAGATCGCGCAGCGTACGTACCCGCGCTGCGCGATCTCGCTTCGTGTCGCGCGGGGGCTCGGCTCGTCTCAGGCGGCGTCCGCGCTCCGCGGCCCCTCGGCTCCGGCCAGCGCGGGCTGGAGCTCCGTCGGGCCTCCCGGCGCGGCGCCCGTGCGGTCGCGGCGAAGGAGCGAACCCGCGATCCACCCCGTCACATCCGGAGGCAGGAGGCCGGTCCGCAGCACAGCCGCGAGATAGCCGCCGCCGCCGAGCACGGCGGCGAGCATCCAGGGCGCGCCGAGCGTCCGGCTCCCGAAAAGGAAAGCGCCGAGGAGGACGCCGAGCGCAACCGCCCGAGCGGCGACCCGGCGCGACTCGGCACCGAAGATCCCCGACGGTAGCGCGCGCAACGTGCAGACGAGGAAGAGCACCTCGGTGACGAGCTTGCCCACCGCCGCCCCGATCGCGCCATTGCCGAGTGACGCCGCGGCCGCGGGGATCAGCAGCCAGTTGATCGCGGGATTGAGCAGGCACGACGCGGCGACGAACGCGATCCAGCGACGCTCGCGTCCGATCGCCATGAGGATGCAGACCAGCAGATAGTCGACGTACACGAGCCCCAGCGAGACGGCCTGGACGCGCAGGATCGGCACGGCAGGCGCGTACGACGCCAGCGTGAAGAGAAAGCCGACGATCTCGTCGGCCAGCGCAAAGAGCGTGACCGCGACGGGTACCGTGATGACGAGGAGCAGGTGCAGCGTCTTGCGTACCGTTGCCTGGAACTCGGCCGCGGACGTCACCCACAGCCGCGAGGCCACCGGGAACGTCGCGGTCGTCAGGACGAGCGGAATGAAGTTGAACGCCTCCACGACACGCGACGCCGCGCCATACCACCCGACCGTCGCCTCGTCGGCCATCTGCCCGAGGATCACGACGTCGATGCGGATCACGAATATCCCGAGTCCTTGCGCGGCGAGGAACGGCAGCCCCGCACGCAGGAGGTCGCGCCACGACGGCGGGGACGGCGGCCGCTGCCGGAAGCCGGTCAGGCGTCCGAGGGTGACGCCGGTCAGAGCGAGGCGGAGGCACGACGCCAGCACCATCACCGCGGCGACCATCGCCGCGCCGTAGCCCCGTGAAAGCAGCGGAACGACGAGCGCGACCATGGCCACGTTCCCGATCACACGCGCGAGCGCCGGCACGAGCATCCGTTCGTGGGCCTGATAGACCGCGGCGAGCAGCTGCGCGAATCCCTCAGCCACCATGAGCAGGCCGAGGATCGCGACGAGGAAGCGCACCTCGGCCGTGTACCCGAGCGCCTGCGCGACGCCCAGCAGGAGGACGTACAGGAGCGCGCCGAGGATCGCGACGACGATCGCGGCCCGCCGGAGATACGGCCGGGCGAGCGCCGGCTCTCGTGCGACCACGCGCGTGACCACCTGACTCAGGCCGACATCGACGACCACCCCGACGATCGCGCTGAGCGTCAGCGCCAGGTAGAGACGCCCGAACTCGACGTCCCCGAGGGTCCGGGATACCACCACCATGAGGACCATCGCGACGAGGCTCGAGACGATCTGGGCGCCCCCGAGCAACGACCCGTTGCGGAGGATGCTGACGAGCGGGTCCACAAGTGCGCCTAGATCGTCGCGCCGGCGGGAGTCGGCGGCACGTCGGTCGGCCTCGCGACCGGCGCCGGCACGGCCTCCTCCCGAGCGTCGACCCCAATGAAGCGCAGCCAGGCCAGAGACGAAGCCATCCCCGCGACGAACGAGGTCGTGTTCTGGTGACCGAAGGTCGCCCTGAACTTCGCTGTCGGCAGCCGGTGCCTCGTCGTCTGCAGGTCGTGCATCTCGCGGGTCACGACCGGACGCCCACGCCTGTCGGGCGCATCGGGCAGGTCTCGACCGAGGGCGCGCGCGAGACGACGCTTCACCTCCGCCCGTGCCTCGACGGATAGCCGGCCCTTCAGCCACACGTAGGCCGCCAGCTCCTGGACATCGCGCCGCAGATCGCGGAGTCCCGCGCGATACCGGCCGCCGGGCACGAGGTGGATCGTCGCCGGGTCGACGCCGAGACCGGCGGCCAGGCCGCCGTAGAACTCGCGCCAGGTGGTCGTCTCGTCGTCCGCGACGTTGTAGAACCCTGAGGCCGGGGCGGGATGGCCGACGACCGCCGCGATGCTCCGCACGAGGTTGTCCACGTACATCAGGTTGCAGATGCCGCCGCCATCGCCGACCAGGTACGCGGCTCCGCGGACGAGGTCGCTGCCCGACCCGAGGACGTAGGGCGAGCCGGGTCCCCAGATCAGGCCGGGCCGCAGGACGACGGTCGTCAGGCGCCCGTCGCCCATCCGCTCGCGCAAGAAGTTCTCGGCGCGTCCCTTCTCGCGCGCGTACCGCATCCAATGGTCGAGCCTGGGGAGTGCGTCATCGGCGAGGTCGGGGCGCTCGAGCTGCCCGTACACCGTGGCCGAGCTCAGATGCACGAGCACGCGTACGCGCGCGGCGAGGGCTGCGGCGTGGACGCTCTCGGCGATCCGCGGCATGTCCGCCGGGTTCCCTTTCGTGAGGTCCACCACGGCCTCGCAGCCCTCCAGTGCGCGAGCCAGGGAATCGGGCCGCGAGGCGTCGCCGAATCGATAGGTCAGGCCGAGGTGCGCGGTCCGCGCGACGCTCTTCGCGGCGCGGACGATAGGGATGACCTCGTCGCTCCGCCCGTCGAGGACCGCCAGCTCGACGAATCGGGCGCCGACGAAGCCGCCGGCGCCCAGGATCGCTACGCCGCCAGCCATCGCCGCCCCTTCCAGTGCCGCGCGTCGCTCTGCGCCTGTTCCCCAGGCGCCAGCCACGGGAGCGGAAGCGGCGTCGCGCGGCGATAGCACTCGTCGATCGTCCGCACGACGTCGAGCGCGTCGTCGCCTCCGACGGGGACGGGCTCACCGTGCACCATCGCTCGCAACACCCGCACGAGCTGGTAGTAGATGCAGTCGTGATGGCTTCGCGGCGTCCCCTCACGCGGATGCGGTCGCAGGTCGGACGGCCAGGTCGCCGCGCTCAGCACGTGCTCCCAGGCGCCGCCGTGGGGGCGCCACCACAGCCCGTCGATCCGCGTCGGGTCCAGGCGCAGCTCTCCGGCCGAGCCAAGGATGTGGAGGCCGGTCACCAGAGGCTGGTTCCACGACAGCTGCACGACGCCGGCGGCCCGCGGGTACGCGACCTCGATCCGGCAGTTCGCCTCGACGCCGTCCGTCTGGCCGTCGTCGGCGTAGCCGGCCACGATCGCCCGGCCGAACAGCGCCCCCAGGAAATCCAGCACGTGCGAGCCGAGGTCGACGAGGACGCCACCGCCGGCGGTCGCGCGACGGAACGCCGAATCGCTGCTGACGGGCCAGCCGTAGACCTGGCCCTGGCGGTAGACGAAGCGGAGGCCTTCGCCGAGAGCCCCTCGGGCGAGGAGCGCGCGCGCTTCCACCAGGCTCGGGTACAGCCGCCGGGTCATGCCGACCGCGAGGACGCGCCCCGCGACGCGGGCGGCCGTCACCATGCGCTCGGCGTCGTCGAGCCGGATGGCCATCGGCTTCTCGCACAGGACGTGGCTGCCGGCCGCGAGGGCCGCGACGCTGTGCTCCATGTGAAAGCCAGGCGGCGAGGCGACGATCGTCAGATCCGGCGTCTGGGCGAGCGCCTCGGCGGGTCTCGCGAACGTGCGCGCGGAAGGGAAGTGCCGCGCGAGCGCGGCGGTCCGGGCGGGATCCGGATCGACGAGGGCCGCGACGCGAGCGATCCCACGGGACTCGAGGGTTCGCAGCGGAGCGAGGTAGAGGCCCTCGACCACGGCGCCGCAGCCGATGACGGCAAGGGCGAGCGGTGCGGGATCCGCGCTGTCGTGCCCGTGGGATCGCCGAGACATCAAGCCACGCCGAGCCCCCGCGTCGAGGTGCACCGCCGGCGAGGCTAGGTCGGGGTCATTGAAGGGATGTTGGCGCCGCGTTGAACCGCACCGGCCAGACGCGCAGCCGGACCGTCTCGTGGCCGCTCGCTTTCATGAGAGCCACGCAGCGCGTCTCAATCCCGGGGCGCTTCCATCCGCCCCGATGGCCGCGGGCATCGTTCGGTCGCGCAGCGTCGTGATTCTCTTCACGGCGCTCCTCGCCCCTTCGCTCGCAGCCGGCGCGGTGCTGGCACACGCGCCCGCCGCGCTCGCCGCAGAGCCCTCGCCCGCGGCGCCCTCCGCCGCTCGCCTCCCGGTGGGCCCGGCGACCCCCGCCGCCGCCGCGAATCCGATCACCGTCGAGAACCAGAACCCCGGATCGATGGGCTGGCTGCTCGGGTCGCCGGTAGGCGGCGACACGGCGAATCAGATGAAGGGCTACTGGTCGGCGGTGAGCGCGAAGGCCGGCGACACGATCACCCTCTACGCCACGACCAATCCGGCGCAGGCTTTCACGCTCGACATCTACCGCATGGGCTGGTACGGGGGCGCGGGTGGCCGCCTGCGTCTCACCGTCGCGCTGACGGGGATCTCGCAGCCGCCCTGCACGCCGGACGCGACGACCGGGATGATCGCCTGCGGCTGGACGGGCAGCTACAGCCTCACCATCCCCGGCGATTGGGTCAGCGGCATGTACCTCGGTCTCCTCACGAACGCGGCCGGCTACCGGAACAACACGATCTTCGTGGTGCGTGACGATCGTCCCGCGCCGTTCCTCTACCAGCAGGGGATCAACACGGACCAGGCGTACAACAACTATCCGAACGACGGAGCCACCGGGAAGAGCCTCTACACGTTTAACAGCTACGGCGCGAACACGGTCTCGGGGCAGACGCGCGCGGTGAAGGTCTCGTTCGATCGCCCGTACAAGGACTTCGGTTTCGACCAGGTCGACGAGATCGAGTTCATCCGCTGGATCGAGCGCATGGGCTATGACGTCACGTACCAGACGGACGTCGACACCCACGCAAATCCCGACGCGCTGAAGAACCACAAAGCGGTGCTCTCCGTCGGCCACGACGAGTACTGGTCGATGGAGATGCGCAACGGCTTCGAGTCGGCGCGCGACGCGGGCGTCAGCCTCGCCTTCTTCGCGGCCGATGCGTCCGAGGTGCAGGTGCGGTTCGAGCCGTCGGCCGACGGCGTCGCGAACCGCGTCGTCGTCTGCTACAAGGACGCCGTGCTCGACCCGGTGCAGGGGCCGACGACGACGACCAAGTGGCGCCTGCCCCCGGTGAACCGGCCGGAGCAGACGATGCGTGGCGTCCAGGTCGTCTCGATGGTGAACGGCGGGAACGCCAATTTCGTCGTGGCGAACAGCTCCCACTGGATCTACGCCGGTACGGGCTTCAAGGACGGCGACAGCGTCCCGGGCATCGTCGGCTACGAGATGGACAGCTTCCAGTCGAGCTACCCGGGCCCCAACTCGACGAGCTTCACGCTCCTCTCGAGCTCGCCGTTCACGGACTACGCCGGCGTTCCGCAGGTCTCGAATTCCTCGATCTACCTCGCACCGAGCGGCGCGTGGGTCTGGTCGTCGGGCACCATCTCGTGGAGCTGGGGGCTCGACGGCTTCTGGCATCAGCGCAACGACGTACGTATCCAGCAGACGTCGGTGAATCTGCTCAACGCCTTCATCAACGGCGCACCGCTAGACAACCTCTTCATGACGGTCCCGACCACCGCGGTCGCCGGTCAACCGTTCACGATCGACGTCACCGCCGCCGACTCCCTCGGGAACCCGATCGCCCAGTACGGCGGGACCGTGCACTTCAGCAGCAGCGACGCGGCGACGGCGGCCAAGCTGCCCCCCGACTCCAAGCTGACGAAGGGCCAGGGCTCGTTCTCCGTGACGCTCGCGACCGCGGGGTCGCAGACGATCACCGTCTCCGACGCGGCCGCCGCGAAGACGACCACCGTGCCAATCACGGTGAGCGCGGCGCCGGCCAGCCGGTTCGCTCTGGCGACCGGCGGCAACCCGACAGTCGGGACGAGCTTCACCTTCACCGCGGCCGCCCAGGATCCGTACGGGAACACCGACCCGACGTACACCGGGACGGTGCACTTCACGAGCAGCGACACGTCGGCCGTGCTGCCGCCGAACTCGACCCTGACGAACGGCCAGGGCAGCTTCTCGGCGACGCTCACGAAGGCCGGGTCGCAGACGATCGTGGCCACCGATACGGTCACGGCGGCGATCACGGGGACGCTCGCGCTGAACGTGCGCGGCACCGCGGCGAGCCTGGACGTCGTGGTCCCCGCGACCGCCAAAGCGGGCACGGCCTTCTCGGTCGCCGTCACCGCCAAGAACTCCGACGGCACGACGGCGACGGGCTACAACGGCACGGTGCACTTCACCAGCAGCGATACCTCGACTGGCGTGGTGCTCCCGGCGGACTCGCCGCTCACGAACGGCCAGGGCACCTTCTCGGCGACGCTCGCCAAGGCCGGCGCCCAGACGATCACCGCCGCCGACAGCAACAACGCGCTCTCCACGACCGTGACAGTCGCGATCAGCGCGGCAAGCGCGACCAAACTCGTCCTCGCGAGCAGCGCCAGTCCCGTCGCCGGCACGAGCTTCGGCTTCAGCGTCACGGCACAGGATCAGTTCGGCAACACCGACCTCGCCTACGCCGGGACGGTGCACTTCACGAGCAGCGATACCGCGACTGGCGTCGTCCTGCCGGCCGACACCATGCTCTCGAACGGGCAGGCCACGCTTGCGGCGACGCTCATCAAGTCGGGCGCGCAGACGATCACCGGCCGCGACACCGTCACCGCGACGATCACCGGC
>Ga0066709_100001047_pt1 | contig 17250 bp, 14 predicted proteins | sample GraSoiAngelo_158_FD_79665 | JGI IMG/M metagenome (GOLD analysis project Ga0066709, IMG submission 79665) | Grasslands soil microbial communities from the Angelo Coastal Reserve, California, USA - 14_1009_16_30cm | ecosystem: Environmental > Terrestrial > Soil > Grasslands | place: USA...
GTGGCCCGGAGAACAAAATAGGGAGGGTCGGAAAATCCCCAATGTGCAGATTCGGTCCAGAACGGTGTGGGCTCCGTTCATGCAATGGACGGCCACACTGGTAAATGGCGTTGATCCGGGGCACCTGAGACTGATGAGGCACGGCAGGAAGCGTGAAATCGGCGTAGCACCCCGTCTCGGCCAGAATCTGCATTTCAGAATCGACCCCGCAATAGAGCCCCGCCAGAGAGTTAGCAAGCGCAAAATTGCCGTGGACAAACGCATACATCGGTCTCCCCACTCCGTCCAGCCGTGAAAGGCATCGATGTTTCTGCGCCAAGATGTCTCGAAAGTCCTCAAGTGTGCGCCTGAGGTTCGAGGCATCATCGGGCTGTTGGACACCGTGGTGTAAATGGATCTCCACTTCGCCAAACCCGTGCGCCTGTTCCTCCGCGAGCCGATCCAGTAGAGATGGATGGTATTGCTCAGCCGGGAAAAAATAGGTGTGGCGAAACGGCACACCATCGCAATCCTGAACTGCTCGACCGATCGCACGAGCCTGCTTGCACCAGTGTTCGAGGCGTAATTGCTGTGTTACCCAATCTGTGGGTTTGTGGTCCTCGTTCCAGGACGGTTCAAAATGGTTCGCCACGACGAAAATAAGGTGTTGAGGGCGGTTACGCTCGCCGATACGCCGGAACCACGCGTCGATGGCCCATAGCGGGTATCGCCTGAGCCAGGGAATGGACCAACGAAGTCTCCTTAGAAAGCCTGCCTGCTTTGATTTCACGTTCATTGCACTCACGCACTCAGCTAACACTAGATGCCCTTGCAGTCGCCACCTTCAATCCGCGTGCCGAGCCGCGTACGAGATCAATGACCACCTGCCCGTTCCGTGAGGTCTCGGCAAGTTTGCGAAATTCCTCATCGTCCTTTCCGATAACGATCACTTCGGCGCCATCGAGCACCTCGGCAAGGGTCGGACGCATGAGCGACGAGATGTGCGGAATCTCGTGTTCGATATACTCCTTGTTGGCACCGAAGAGCCTCGCTATTTGAACTTCGCGATCGTAGATGGCCAGTTTGAGCCCTTTGCCGATCAGTGTTTCGACCAGCGTCACCATTGGGCTCTCGCGCAGATCGTCCGTCCCAGTTTTGAAACTCAATCCGAGCACAGCTATCTGCTTCCGGCCAGTCTCGAGCACCATTTCCACGGCGCGTGCTACCTGACGGCGGTTGCTGACCAATATCGAATCCAGTAACGGTACCTCGACGTCAAGTTCCCTCGCCTTGAACGAAAGAGCGCGCAAGTCCTTAGGAAGGCAGGATCCACCAAAAGCAAATCCGGGCTTCAGGTAGTAGGACGACAAATTGAGCTTGGTATCCCGACAGAAAGCTTGCATTACTTCGCGGCAATCAACGCCCAGACTTTGGCAGATGTTACCAATCTCGTTGGCGAACGTTACCTTAATCGCGTGAAAAGAGTTGCAAGCGTATTTCACCATTTCGGCCTCCTTGATACCCATCGTGATGGAGGCTGCGTCGACATGCGAGTAAAGCCATCGCAACCGTCCGGCAACTTCCTCATCATCTGCCCCGATGAGCGTAAAGGGGGGATGTTGGAAATCCTCGACGGAGGTGCCTTCCCGCAGAAACTCTGGATTGAGCGCTATGCCAAATTCGCGGCCCACGCGTTTCCCTGAAAAGACTTCGAGTGTTGGCACGACGATATCCGCGGTTGCACCCGGCAGTACCGTGCTGCGTATGACCACAATGTGATAACGCCGCTTTAGCTCCAGCGCCCTGCCCAGTTGTTCACAAACACTTTTCACGTAGCGGAGGTCGAGGCTCCCGTTGGAGCGTCCGGGTGTTCCCACACACACCATGGAAACATCGCTTGCCTCTACCGCTTCAGCAGCATTGATTGTAGCCCGCAGTCGTCCCTTTGCTGTGGCCAAGCTGACCAACTCTTCCAAGCGTGGTTCAACCACAGGACTGTGCCCCTGGTTGATCATGTCCACCTTCAGTTGGTTTACGTCCACACCGATTACTTCGTGTCCGGCTTCCGCCAAACACGCAGCAGAGACGCATCCCACATATCCCAACCCAAAGATATCTAGTTTCAAGGTCCACTCCTCTGGCTGACTGTCGCCAACTTCCCTTCGGTGTCGCTGATCAGAGATGTGTCAGCGCCTGCCTCACCCATAATCACAGGTGCCCTCCGAAACTACTCGCACGGTGGATCCTTGGACGCCTCCACTTGCATGCGAGTCCCTGATGATGCGGATTAGCAAATCTTCAAACTGGCTCGCGACTACCGGCCAGTCGTACCGTGCAACGGTCTCGTACGCCGCCTCTTCCAGCCTCCTGCTAAGGGATCTGTCGCACAGTAGTGCAATAACAGCATCGGCAAAGCCTTCGACTGCATCGGCTAACAGGATGTCACGGCCGTGGCAGACGTCCAAGCCTTCTGCCCCAATGCTGGTGGACACCACAGCCCTTCGCATCGCCATCGCCTCGAAGATTTTGAGCCGTGTTCCACCTCCTACTCGCAAGGGCACGACAAACACTGCAGCTTCTCTGAGATGATCGATCACCGATGGAACTTCTCCTGTCACCTCGATTTCCCTGGAGGCCAGCCGTTTAACGCGTGGGTGCGGATTTCGGCCAACAATGCGGAAACAGGCAGCTGGAACGGCTGCCTTAATTCGCGGCCAGATCTCACTACAGAAGTACTCGACCCCGTCAATATTGGCTCCCCAATCCATCGAGCCCACAAACATCACCAGCGGCGCAGTCGCCTCAGATGGAGTGAATGAGCGGAACTGTTGCAAATCAACACCGGTTCGTACGACGCTGATGTTGGAATGACCCACCATGGATTGCATTTGCTTCCGATCGATTTCGGAGACCGCAACCACGTGATCAAATCGGCCAATAGTTTTGAGTTCGTATGTGAACATCCTAACGGCTTCCCATCGGAAAGCGAGGCGCCTGATAAAAGCGTGTTCATGATCCGCCTGACGTCGCCACAAGGCAGATTCCACGTTGTGTTGAAACAGCACGGTGGGTGTTGCAGCCGCACGCGGGAAGTTAAGAGAGGGAGCCAGAAAATCGCATACGGCAATATCGTAGCGATGGTTTGTCAAGTTCTTAGCCAAGAAGCGCTGAACCTCCGGCGCCGTAAACTTTGCGACGGCAAAAGGCACGCGTGATGGAAACCGGCGCAGGTACGAAAGCCCCAGCTTGATGGGGGTTTCAGGAGCTCCAGTGCAAACCGCAATTGTACCGGGGAACTGTTTTTCAATCTCCCGTTCGTAGTCCTCATCGCGCCGGCCACGATAATATGAAAGAAGCGTGACTGTGTGGTGAGCCGCAAGGTGCTTAAGGATGTTGTATGAGCGAATTCTACCGCCTGTGTGTACGGGCAGCAGCTTGGAAGCCTTTACCCAAAGAATCCGCATCTGTGTACTCCATTGGCCCAGGTTGCGCGTCGATGCGGCTAGATAATCGAGCCGCTTGGGCAACTGCGGCGCCCTGCTGTTCGCCATCGAAGAAGTGGCGCTGCCAAATCTCAAAATTCACCAACATCCACAACCGCTCCGCATGGTTCTCGCCTGCGTCGTGCCGTGCAACAAGTTGACGCACATAGTTCGGGTTGAAGATACCGCGTTCCATCGCTCTTGCGCTGAGGACATAGTCATCTAAGATGTTGTGGAATTGTCCCCGCAGCCAGCGGCCCACCGGTACCGGAAAGCCCATCTTCTTGCGGCTCAGAATCTCCTTCGGCAGCACATTGCGCATAGCTTTGCGGAGCACGTACTTTGTCGTCGATCCATGTAACTTCATGCCGTCGGGCAAACGCGTTGCGAACTCCACTAGCTTGTGGTCCAAGAACGGCACGCGGCTCTCAAGAGACGCTGCCATACTCATTTGGTCCTGCCTCATCAGCAGTTCGTGCAGGTACGTTTTCAAATCGGCGGCGAGTAGTCGGTCGAGCAGGCTTTCCGCGCTCGAGCCGTCAATGTAGCCAAGCGAGAGCCGATAGGGATCGATTTCATCCATTCGTGCCTGCGTGTCGGACGTGAACAACCGCTGCTGCATCAAAGGCGAATAAACCGCAAAGTTGTCGAAGTAGATTTCTCGTAACTCCGCCGGCAGACAGAGAAACGTGCGCTGGAATTTCTGACGCAGCCCCGAACCCCCTTCGATCAGCCGCTTCACCCACCGTTGCGCCGACGCCGGCAGTATGCGCTGGTAGTGTCGTCCCAGCCTCAGGTTCTGGATGGTCAGACGATATTTGTTGTAACCGGCCAGCAATTCGTCGCTGCCTTCCCCACTCAGCACGACTTTGACATGCCGTCTGGCGAGCTCAGACACGAAATACAGTGGCACACTTGACGGATGGGCCAGCGGTTCGTCCTCCTGATAGACTAGTGCTGGAAGTCTTTCGAAAAACTGCTCCGGACTGACGACGATTTCGTGATGATCTGTCGCAAAGGCGCGCGCGGCCATACGGGCATAACTCAGTTCGTTCGCTTCCCTCTCCGCAAACGCCACCGAAAACGTCTTGATGGGCTCCTTGACCAATCTGCTCATCGCGGCGGTAATCGCGCTCGAATCAACCCCACCCGACAGAAACACACCCAAGGGCACATCCGACATCAGGTGAATCCGCACGGACTCTCGAAACAGGTCGCCGAACCGTTCGGTGTATTCGCTTTCGCTAGCCTGTTCGTGTGGCTTGACAAAACTCAGATCCCAATACGGTTCAATCCGGATCTGACCAGCCAGCCACTGTAGTGTGTGGCCCGGGGGCAAGCGTTTTACTCCGCGAAAGAGGGTGTCCTCACCGGACGTGCACCGATTCGCCGCGTAATCTGCAAGCGCGTCGTAATTCAATTCCGGCGCGACAGCACGGCTGGCAATCAACGCCTTGATTTCAGACGCGAAGTAGAGCGTCCCGTCCTCCTTTGCTGCGTAATACAACGGTTTGATCCCCAGCCTGTCGCGGGCCAGCACAAGCTTCCGCTGTACAGAATCCCAGATCGCGTACGCAAACATTCCACGGAGTTTACTTACGCTATCGACACCCCATTCCTCGTAAGCATGGATAATTGTCTCCGTGTCGCTTTCGCTGCGGTACACATGTCCGCGCGCATCGAGCAGCGGGCGCAGTTCTCGATGGTTGTAAATCTCACCATTGAACGTGATCCAGGTCGTGCCGTCTTCATTGGACATTGGCTGATGGCCATTACCGAGGTCCACAATGGAAAGACGCCGGTGCCCAAGTCCAACTGTGTCGCCGAACCACGTGCCGGCATCATCTGGCCCACGGTGGGTCAAAGCGTCGCACATGATGAACACCTGGCTCCTATCGACCCGCTCTTTTACCTGTATTGGATGGACAACTCCACAGATCCCGCACATAAGTTCACTGTCTCGAACAAGCTATTTCTGAAACCCCAGCCTGGCCGCGGCCGGATTCACCATGCCGCAAGGTCGTGATGCCTGTCCCGAACTCCCGCATCAGCACGCGCTCGAGAAACTCCGCGACGTGGAGGGAATCGCTCACCGGAAAGATAATGGTGGTGAACCTTTGGGCTCCTCTCCCCTCAATCTCCATCACCGCGACCGGAGCCCGTTGCCGCTGAGCGTATGCGCGCGACACCCACCCTTGTTCGATCCGCACCGGCGCCCGAACAACACCCACCCGTTCAATGGTGGTGTACGTCGCCAGTATCAACTCGTGGCCTGCCGCCGAGACAACTCGCACTTCATGCCCTTCGGCACTGGCGCGGCACTCGGAGGAAAAATGAAAGTGCAGTCGATAGCGATGATGGCCACGAGCATCCAGTGTGTCACAAACAATCAAATACGCGGGCTCGTTTCGAAAGGGTTCACTCTTATGCAAACAAATCGAACGTTCGTGACAAACCGGATCGGCAAACCGTGCATATCCGTTTTGACGGCCTACGAACAAGACACGGTCATCCGCTATGCTCCATAAGAGTACAGAGCTTACCGCAATGTGATCCCATGCAAATGTTCCCTTCGGCACCGACTGTGACGCGCCATCAACAGTCACGGTGTTATGCGCGCTGCTCAGACGAAATTCATCACGTGCATTCTTGTCGGCAGTATACGTGTACGAACCTGGGTCCACGATCCAATTGACACAGCCCCTGGCAAATTCAAACGACAGCGCATCCGCATGTGCGTGTCCACAATTCATGGCCCCATGAGGTCCACATTTAACCAGAGCGTAGGTCGACTCCCGTTCCCAACCGTCACGCATGACGAAATAGCCTCCCTCAACGAAAGCCCGGTTGCATTCAACCGGTGACTCGGGCTTAAGATTCTCGTAACTGGCTAATCCGTCAGGACCCAGTAACCACAAGGTCTCAACAGCCGCGCTTCCGGCAACAAACTTCCAGTCAGCTCGCTTGAACAAGGCGGCACCTGTTGCTAGCGTGTCTCGGAAATCATCCGCTTGCCTTTCACTTAGAGTGATCAGGCGGCCACCATCGTCGTCGCCGTAAAAGGGGGAACTACCGTCGGGGCGGGTGATCCACATGAGATGATCGAGAAGTAGTTTGAGCTTCTCTTCAAGGCTCTCCGGCAGGCTTGTCCCAGACGCGTGCGCCAGCAGTAATAGGTGAATGTAGAAGTCCGTGGTGTAGCGGTGATAATAGGATGACTGCTCAAAGTAAACGCCGTCGGGCCGGACGTGAATTGGTAATTGGTCGCTCAGAATCCGCATTCCTAACTTCCGCCAATGCTCGGAACGCTTCAGTTCCGGCAAAGCGGTACCGAGGTAGAACAACCCCAGCGCTTCGCCTGTAAGGTGCGTGTTCGGGGCGAAGTACTGTGATAAATAGGTCTCAATGTGTCTACCCGATATCAGCAGGAATTTGAACAGCCGAAGAATGAAGAACTGGGTCAACACGCCGGAATCCGCCAGCAAGTACAGAGCCCACAGCCAAGAAGTCACACGCAGAGCCACTTCCAGACTACTCGCCCAGTTGATTCCGAGCTTTGGGGGGTTCGTATCCATCCACGACGAAATCAACTGAACGCAGGTTGCGGCATACCGCTCATCGCCGGTCAGCCAATACGCCTGTCCTAGTGTGACCAGGAACTGATGGCGATTGAGCTCCCAGGTCACTTTTTTGTCGCCCGCAACTTCCGGATTCAGAAAATCGATCTGACTCCAATGCACAAGCGGTGTCCGCCTGCCAGAAAGAGGTTCCAATCTCCAGTCAATCGGATCTCCAAAGCTGAGATCGGAGAGTCCGAGTAGGTCAAAACGGCCTGAGCAGACGCGATCGGCGCGAGCAATCAGGCGGAGCCGTTCAGCAGGAAAGCGCGAATCCACCAACTCAACAATTTCACGCCGGCGGCCCAGCGAGGGGAAGAATGTCTTGGCCGTTGAGGTCCGGATACGCTGAAGGATGAACGCGGCACTCGTTTCGGCGGATGCCGTGCGCGATTCGGGATGGAGTTCCGCCACCCACGCCCGATTGCTGATTTCCGGTGGAAAAAAGACGCCGGGCAACCGTTCAGCCAGCTTGGCGGTTTCCTGCTTCCCGCGGGTCCACAGTTCATAGAAACTACGGTTGCGAAGCTTCTTCAATTTGGCGGCACTCACAGGCATTCGTCTTTCACTCCGTTCGCCGGGCACCTGCTGACGGTAGATCGATCGCGCGTGGGGTAGCCGTGCGAACCGACTCCAGTGTCCTCAGGCAGGCAATCGTGGCACGCGCCCCATCGTCTACAGTCACCTCAGGCTTTCTTCCGTCCCGCAAGCAAGTCACAAACGACTCCATCTGAGCGCGGTAGCCTTTCTCGGGCCACCATCTCGACTTCGAGCGACGGAGAACCGTGTTGACCCTCAGTCGTTTGAAGTCCTCAACGAGGGCGCCGACCCCGGCGGTGTACACCTCGACGCGTTCGCCGCCGGAGGTTCTGCTCCCAACCGTACAGTACGTTAGATTCGCGATCGATCCGTCTGCGAAAAGGAAGCTGGCCGCGACGTTGTTTTCGCCCACAGGCTCCTTCTGTTGAGCCGGTAAGGAAAACGCCGAAACACGGATTGGTTCCGATTGCAGGAGCCAATACATCAGATCGATGAAATGGCACGCTTCGCCGACAATAGCTCCGCCATTGGCGGGATCCGTCATCCAATACCCCGCAGAGATTCCTGGTGAGTTGACACGACAATGTATAACGGCAGGAGCCGAGCGGCCGTCCAACGTGCGCTTCAAGTCCCGGTACAGCGGAGCGAACCGCCGGTTGAATCCGATTGTCAGTTGTCGTCCGCTATCTTCGACTGCTCGCAACAGGTCCCAGCATTCGTCCTCTGTCAGTGCCATTGGCTTTTCCAGGAAAACGTGCTTACCGGCATTCAAAGCAGCTGTTGCCTGCAAGGCATGGTGCTGATTCTGGGTTGTGATCACAACCAGATCAACCTCCGGGTCGTTCAAAATCTCTTCATAATCTGAGCAGCAGTAAGCCGCACCGAAGCGTCGCGCGTAATTCTTGGCGCGCGCGCCGCTTTGAGAATGCACGGCCTTCAAGGTCACACCCGGCAGCTTTGCTAGTACGGGCAGATGCGCCCAACGCGCGATATTGCCAGCTCCAACCAGAGCAACACCCAAATGCGGAGTGCGGGTAGTGCTCGTTGGACGTACAGTCAGATCGAGTTTCCGTCTCGGGCGGAAGTCCCGAGCGGAGGAACCTGAATCGGCCGGGTAACTGAACAACACGGCAAGGCTGTTGGAAGCGGGATCCATAATGGTTTGATAGGCCGCAGCGGCGTCTTCGAGCGCAAACTCGTGCGTCGTCAGCGGCCGTAGTTGGACGTGGTCGCGCTCCACGAGCCGCAGAAACTCGTCCATGTTTCGCCTTTCGGTCCAGCGCACGTAGGAGATCGGGTAGTCTTGTCCGTGTTTTTCGTAGACAGGATCGTAACTGCCGGGTCCATAGGCTCGTGACATGAAGAGCTGGATTTCTTTCAGGTACATCTCCTGCCAGGGAAGGTTTATTTCCACTGCGCCGACGACGACGAGCCGGCCACGGTCGCTGCAGATACGCACTGCCTGCTGGCAAGGTACGGGTGATCTGGCCGCAGCCGCCACGATGACGCAGTCCGCGCCTCGGCCCTTGGTCAGCGCAGCGACGGCCGCGGCGAGCGATTCACCGCTAATGACGCCGTAATCGGCGCCAAGCCGCTGTGCGAGCTGAATTCGCTCCGGCTTCAGATCAACGGCAATGACAACTCCCCCCTGAAGCTTGACCAACTGGGAAATGAGTTGCCCCACAAGGCCGACGCCGATGACGGCTACGACATCGCCAATGCTAATCGCTGCGGTGCGCACGGCATTGAGCGCGATGCTGCCAAGCGTTGTAAAGCAGGCGAGATCCAGCGACACGGTCTCCGGTACGCGCACGACGAGATTCTGCCCTGCCAAGATAGTTTCCGCGTGCCCGGTGCCTTCACCCCCGTAGGCGACCCGGTCGCCTACAGCCAGGTCGGCGACGGTGTGATGCTTTGCCACAAGAATGCCTGCTCCCGAGTAGCCGAGGACCGCGTATTCGTCAAATTTCGCTCGCACTTCAGCAAGAGTGCGAACCGGACCGTTGGATTTTATCGCTTCGCAAACCTTAACCAGATGTGAAGGATTCTCTGCCACTCCTTTGACCACGCCTTCCTGGTGAATGCTGGCTGTCTCCGTGCCGCTGCTAATGAGCGAGAAGACCGGCCTGATCAAAACGTGATGCGGCGCGAGCGCTGGATCTGGCACTTCATCCACAATAATTTCTTTGAATCCTCGTCGTAATACCTGTCTCATGACTCCTTCTTCACTTCTTGACGGAATCGATGCTTAAACCCTCCTTAACCAGCTCTCCGCTGCCCGTCACAGGCGCCCCGCGTAACGCTCGATTCGAACCGGCCAGTTCGCGGTATAGCGCAAGCCATTCATCGCGGATTGCCGCCCAAGTGAAACGACGCGCAGATTCACGCGCTTTGAGAACGAGTCTTGAAGCGAGCGCTGGGTCCTCCAACAAACGTATCGCACTGGCGGCGAGCGCCTCGTGATCTCCGCACTGGACCCTCAAGCCCGTCGCTGCGTGTGTCAGAATATAGGGAATGCCGCCTGCGTTCGTCGTGACTGCAGGAAGTCGCGAAGCAAAGCTTTCGGTGATCGACGCCGGCATGTTGTCAAGCTCGCTCGCGGTCAGGTAGATGTCCGCCGCGTCGTACAGCCTGGGCATCTGCTCGAATGGAACACGGCCGATGAATTCGGTATGTTGAAGCTTGAGTTCGCGCGCAAGCTGTTCGAGCTGCGGACGCATCCAACCATCAGCCGCGATAGTCAACCGGGCTTCCGGGTAACGCTTCCGTATGCAAGCGAAGGCGCGCAGAACACAGCCGACGTTGTACAGAGGTTCGAGCAAGCGGCTGCACAAGAACACCGGACGCAGCGGGGCCCGATTGCGAAATTGAAACCCATCCGATTCGACAATGTTAAAGATGGCGCGTGCTTTCAATCCGAATCGTGCGAAGACCTCCACCAAGTACCCGGAAGGCACGACGATAGCGTCCGCCAAGCGCATGGACGGGACCGCCGTCATGCGCCAGCGTCTGAGATGATCTTCGGCTTCACCACTCCGATAGTTGAGGATGATCGGCTTGCCATAGAGCTTTGCAATGAGGACAGCAGGCAACGCGGAAAGTAGATACGAATAGTAGGCTGCAGAGAATACCTGGACGACATCATACCGGCGTAGCCGCGCAAGCAGTATCCCACAGTAAAACAACGTCGTGACCGCAGTGCGAACGTACTTGATCGACTGCAACTCCCGGAGCACACCCGGCAGCCGCGGATTGTGGGGAATGAAATCCACTGCCAGTGTTGGCTCCCTATTTAGGCCTGTCAATAGACGCACAGCCTGACGGGATTGTCCTCCGAGAATATCCAGCGATGGCGCCACAATGCAAACCCGGATCTTAGACGAATCGCCGGTATCTCTATTCACTGTCTGGATCTCTCCAGCATTAGCCCGGCATACAATTTCTCAACCGCTTCTACCATCTGTGCCATCCCGAGCCTGGTCATCACGAACTGGCGGCCACGGCTCGCAACAGCCTCGCGCTTGCCTGCGTCTGTCAGCACCAGTAAAATGCGGTCGGCCAGCGCTTCGGCATTGCGTGCAGGGACCAAAAAGCCGGTGCTACCGTCTTCGATCATTTCGGTAACGCCACCTACGGCTGTCGCGACCACTGCGACACCGGCGCCCATTGCTTCCATGACGGCGTTCGGAAATCCTTCATGCAAAGAAGCCAGTACTGCCACGTCGAAACCAGCCTGGAGACGCTCCCCGTCGATGCGATGGCCGAGCAGATGCACTCGATCGGCGATACCCAATCGAGCCGCCTGCGTTTCAATCTCGCCGCGGAGCGGCCCGTCCCCCACCAGCACGAAATGAACTTTCTGCAGGCGTTGGAGAACGGCCCGAGCGGCGTTGATGAAATAGAAGTGGCCCTTTACCGGCCGCATGTTCGCGATCATCCCAACAAGCTGCACGTCTTTGTGAACTCCAAGCTCGCTGCAAAGCTCGTCCCGGGCTTTCTGGAAACCCGGAGTTTGCTCCGGCAGGTTCAAACCGTTCCTGATGACAACAATCTTCTGGGGCGCTACATTGCTCGTCGCAATAATGTGCTTGCGGATTGCTTCGGAGTTCACCAGAATCCGATGAGCCAGCCGGTTAATAATGCGTCTGCCCCAGTCGTGAACCTGGCGGTCCGAAAGCCGCAGGTGGCGTTGGCAAGCAATGACCTGGACGCGAGTTTTTTGCGCCGCCACCACGGCCAGCCACGCGGCGTAGAAGTCATGTGCATGAAGGATGTCGGTCTGTTCACGTACCAAAAGCTGATGTAACCGCATGAATTGCCAGGCGGCGTTGGCGTTGTAAAAGTTAGTCACCGGAAATTCCGCGATGTTCGGAAAACGCGCAGAAATCTCGCGATACAGCGGCCCTGCATTGCGAATAGCCGCCACGCCTACATCGTACCGATTGGAATCCAGGCGTTTCAGCAACTCGACGGCTTGACGTTCCGTGCCTCCGATCTCGAAGTTGTTGATCAGGTGAAGAACACGCGGCCGATAGCCCGCCTCGCCATCGTGCCGCACTACAATATGTGCGCGCCGTTCTACCGGCCCCATCAACTTGCTCATGTTGTTCTCTGCCTCAAGTCCGAAGTGTGTCCGAAAAAGTTGCGGCCTAGCAATAAGCGGAGCGCAGCGTAAAAGATGACGCCAAGTGTAATGGCCCACAGTCGAACACACGAGGAATCCGAAGGGCAAGCATGAGACGCGGCCGGATGATGTGGAAATCGTACAGGTCAAAGAGATAGAAGGATCCTTGCGCGACTGTCGTCGAGAGCACCAGCTTGATCCAAGCACGTTCGCCAACAAGCAGGCGCCACATTTCGCCGGCAAACCGGATGCAGATTGCCGATAGACCACACAGGAAAATCAGCACGCCTTCGAAAATCCTTAGAAACAGTCTTCGTGACATTTTTGTGCGGTCCTACTCCTCTAAGTAACGACGCGATGTCTGTCAGATATGTTGTGGGCAGACATGCAGAAAGCACCGTGTGACGTTGCATCATGTCCAAAATTTCCAGAGATGAGCGCGGAAATTCTACACTCGGGTTAGTACTGTTGGGCATCGGCGGATCCGCCTTTTTTGACGGGCAAATGTCAGGGCTATATGGTTCTTTATATCCGGAACGACGTGGTCAAATTATCAGCGGTCTGTATATGGTGGGATCAGAAAATTTGTCGGGGATGCACCTCATGAAACCAATTCCAGGACCTTCTGAAAATTCCTTTAACGAAATTCGCAAGGTTGAAACAGAATGGCCACGGGTCGGACCACGAAAACACGTCGTAGACCTTGGGGTAGCGATAGAAGGACAGCCATTCCCACCAAGAGAGGCTCCCAGTCCGGTGATAATCTCGAATAAACGCGCGAAAGTCATCGAAGAATGACAACCAGCGAATACGAGTCTGATATGCGGTGGCCGGCGAGCAGCGGCGCCCCGTTTGGTCTGCATACGCGGTTCTAGGGATGTTCACGCCGCTGGCTGCTCCAAGGTAGTGCCACAAATTGTAGCGTGCGTTGACTTCGAGCAGATAAAGCCGATTCCGCCGTGCGTCTTTCTTGAAGTCTATCTTGACGGGACCAACGAACTTCAGGGCGTTGAGTATCTCTGTGCCCAACTGCACAACCTCAGGTTCTCTAACCAATTCTAGATAGGTGCTCGTACCAGAATCCTCCGGATATGTCCGGATCTTCCTGCCCACGAAGTATGCCAGCGGTTCTGACTGGCGATTGTAGTAAGCGTGGAAACTGTAGATGCAATCAGGTCCGCCAGGAACGTATTCCTGAACTACAAAGTCGGGCGTGAACTGCCGCATTTTTTCGTGAAGCAGGGTGAGTTCTTCCAGCGACTCGGCGTGGAGCACCTTCTGAGGCATCTTGGTGACTTCCTGGATTGCTCGCGATTGACGCCAACCGATATGCAGGCTGGGTTTCAGAACACAGGGCAGCGAAATCCGTTCGGTGATATCGTTAACCGTCCGGATCTCGGAAGACAGAATCGTCCGTGGCACAGGCAACCCCAGCCGTTCAGCCAACGCGTCGAAGCGGAACTTGTCGACAACGTCTTCCACCATTTCAGCCCCGGGCATCAAAAAGCTATAATGCTTGTCAAGCTTCCCTCGATGTCGGGAGATAGCCAGCAATGTTGCGTCGTCACCATAGACTAACACCGCTTTAGAATTGAGACTTTCGCCGATTTTCACCAGGTTACAAATAAACTCTTGAGGAGCCACCCCTGAAGCCGCCACGACTTCCTTGCGATGACAGTAGCGTGAATGAAACGTGTAATCGTTATGGACAGGCGATGCGACCAAGAGCAAAGCTTCTTCGTTCGCAAAGCACCGCAGCAGATTAAGACTACCGGTGCCACAAATAACAACGGCCGCTTTATTGCCCAGCTTTCATCTCCAACCTAAATGCATCATTCACTCGACGGTTCGCTTCCGTTTTGCCACACTAGAAGCGTGAAGCGCCATGCCAGCGCGCCGCAGCCTGAGGAGCCCTCGAATCAGAAAACCTGGCAGACGTGCCATTAAAACATATAGGCGGGATGGACACAAAGTCACTGAAGCAGAACACGAGATCCGCTCCGGCCTCCATCAGTTCCCGTCTGATCTCCAAGGAGCCAGGCATCACGCGCCTCGCGTTCCCGCGGCGACACCAGCGCCATGGATGCAACTCGATGTTGAAAGCTTCTCGAGCGGTCGCGAAGTGGACTTTGAACTTCCTCCTACGCCCGGCCATCTCCAAGACTTCTTCCAGACACTGACGCATCGTCTTACCGATCATTGGGGCTGATCCGGCGACGTGAAGCCGGTGACGAGGATCGCTAGCGCCGGTCATCCGCCCATTCCGCCCCATGAATCTTGCAATTCCACACATAGATCTCTTATGAACGCTCCAGATTTGGCCCTATCGCGTCCCGCACCGGTTCCCAAACCACGCGCGAGTCGCCACGCAGAAACTTCACGAAAGCCACGACTGAAGCCAGATTGGCAAGCGCAAAATAGTAAGGAATGGTCAGCAGCCCGATGGGGCGCCACAGACGGCTCAAGACCCAGCCGGCGAGCGCCGCCAAGTAAAACAGAGTCATACCACTGAAAGTGACTGCGTACAATCGATCCTTGGTGGCCACCAGAAAGTTCGACGCGTACGCCGTCATCAGGAAAAGCGGAATGGTGTAGCGCAGGACTTTGTGCGAAATCAATTGAAACGCAAACATGCGCTGTCTCAGGCTGAGCAGCCAGCGGTACCGGTGGAATGCGCTCATCGTCTGCTCGATCACACGCACGCGCATGCGAAACTCCTCGACTGCACGCCTGTTGGTGTGTTCTATGGCCAGAGCCTCCGGTTCGTACACCGTTCGAAGTCCTTGCAGATGGATCTCGCTGGCGATCACGAAATCGTCGATCATGTCGCCCGCGAGCCGCCGGTGGCAGCTCCTCCTGACGGCGTACAGACAGCCACTCACACCGATGAGCGAGCCCAGGCGGCTTTCGCTCTGCCGGATCTGTTTCTCCCAGCTCCAATAAGCACTGCAGCCGCGGCCAACTCCCGAAGCCGTAGGATCTGCATAGAGCAATTGGCCCGCAACGCACCCGACCTCAGGATCGGCGAAACTGCGCACGATTCTCTGAACCGAGTCCGCATGCCACTTCGTCGTGGCGTCGGAGAAAACCAGGATCTCCCCGGAGGACACCCGCACGGCCTGATTCTGAGCGGCGCTTTTGCCCAGCCGGACCGTCTGCCGGTGAAGGAGCACGCCCCGCGACTCATAACTCCGAACGATTTCATCTGTGCGATCCGTTGAGGAATCGGAAGCGACTATGATTTCCAGTTTCTCTTTCGGGTAGTCTAAAGCCAGAGCGTTCTCGATCTTGGCGGCAATGTCGCGCTCCTCGTTGCGAGCGGCAATGATTACCGAAACTTTCGGGGTGATGTCGGCGCGGCGGGCAGGCCGGCCAAAGATGCGGCTCAACACATAGGCCAGGGCGGGATACCCCGCATAAGTATACGCAATGACGGCACACGATATGATGAAGACAACTTCAGCGGTCATAGCTTAATCTCCCCGTCCATGGACAACTGTCTCAGTGCCCTATGCGCGTCCGTTTTTTTGGAAGCCGCCTGTGACAATTCTCCGATCTTTTGCGGATAAAAGAACGACACCTGCCGGCCATTAGACAGTTGTCGAGTGCCACAACTGAAAGTTGCAAACTGTCCGTGGCTTCTCCGGCCGTGCGTCGATTGGCAGAGCAAGCCGCACCGGTTACAATTCAATCGCCAGTGTCCGACCCGCTCCAAGTGCACAGCAACGGCATCGCCTCCTTCTTCGGCAAGGGCCACGTAGTGCGATTTCATTCGAAACTGGTTTCTGATATAAGCAATGTCTCTATGCGCATCGGACAAGCGTCTCCTTTCGAGTCGTCGTCGAACCGGAAGAACATACTCGAACTCTGTGCGCATTTGTTTTTCGGATAGAGAAGACGAACGGCACACGCTCTCGTTGCCGTTGGGCGCAGCCGGACTTTAACCAAACCCGCTGCACTTTTGGGAGACGACCGACAAAAACGGAAGCAGGGGTGTGGAGGCTGGGAAGCAAGCCGAGGCAATAGGCGCACTTGAACCCCCCGACTGACAAAGAGATCGTCGACGAAGTTCGAAAGGGAGAGCATGTTGCCATTCTGGAGAAAACGTGGATATCAAAGACCCGAAGCCCGTGAAATGACTGAGCGCTACCATCGTGGGGAGCTAGAGATCGCATTCGACCCGAGCCATCCTGCTCATATACTGCCACCTCCACTGCCCCGCTCACAAAGAGTGCTCGACATCGGGTGCGGTGCCGGACAAACTCTTATAGCCGCATATCCGGATCGAATCTCCTTCGGTCTTGATATTGATCTTGATGCTCTCAAGCTGGGCAGATCTCTCGCGGACCACGTTTGCTTCGTTTGTGGGCAAGCGGAGGTCCTCCCATGGCCGGATGAGCAGTTTGATATGGTGATCGCGCGGGTGTCGCTGCCCTGGACAAATATCAGCTCCAGCTTGAAAGAGATCCATCGAGTACTGAGCAAAGGCGGGGAACTCTGGATGACCCTGCAGACGTTTTCTCTTCCATGGAGGCGGGCAAAGTCGGCCAATTACAGGGGCCGGATCTTCTTTGGCTATATCGTGCTTAACAGCGTCCTTTTTCACTTCGCGCAAAAGCAGTTTCCCTTCCTGGGAATGTATGAATCATTTCAGACGGAAAGGGGAATCTCGCGAGCATTGAGAAAGAATGGGTTTGAATGCATCTCTATCAGCAAGGGAAGGCATTTCCTGGTAACCGCCAGATCTGGATGTGCCCCCAGCGCGTCGAATAAGTGACCTTTGCACCGCGCGGGCGTTATGGCGATGCTAAGTCGGGTGATCGAGGGAAGCCAGGCAAGTGCAGAGACCGCCGATGCCCATTGAGTTATGTCTGCTGCAGTCGCAAGTCGCCGGTTGGTATCGGTTCCAGATGCGAATCGATCGCCTCCTGAATGAAGAAATCCCGACTGCTGTTTGGTTGCCAGGCCAGAAGCCGCTTTGAAGCAGAGTTGTCGATCTGGGTCACCA
>Ga0066709_100001048_pt1 | contig 17248 bp, 13 predicted proteins | sample GraSoiAngelo_158_FD_79665 | JGI IMG/M metagenome (GOLD analysis project Ga0066709, IMG submission 79665) | Grasslands soil microbial communities from the Angelo Coastal Reserve, California, USA - 14_1009_16_30cm | ecosystem: Environmental > Terrestrial > Soil > Grasslands | place: USA...
CAGGGAGTGATTTTTTCCAACGAACTGCTGGATGCCTTCCCGGTTCGGCGCCTCGGCTGGGATGCTCAGGGGAAAAAATGGTTCGAGTGGGACGTGGGCTGGGAAGCTGGGCGCTTTGTGTGGCTTAAGATGCCCCTCAGCCCCAGTCCGCCTTCCGCTCTTCGCGTTCCGCACTTGGACCGGTTGCCCGAGGCCTTCCTTTCCGCGTTGCCCGACGGTTTCACCACCGAGGCGTCACTGGCTGCCGAGGCCTGGTGGCGGCGAGCCGCCTGCTCGTTGAATCGCGGCCATTTGTTGACTTTAGACTACGGCCTGACGGCCGACGAGTTTCTGCTGCCCCAACGCGCGAACGGGACGTTGCGCGGATACCACCGTCAACGTTTGTCCGATGATGTTCTGGCCAACGTCGGCGATCAGGACCTCACCGCGCATGTCAATTTTACAGCCCTGGACGCGGCCGGCAGTTCCCAGGGCCTCAAAACCGAAGGACTCTGTTCTCAGGCGCAATGCCTGACCCGCATCGCCGAACAGGCCTGGAAGACGCGATCCGGTTTTGGCGAATGGACCCCGAACCGAACCCGCCAATTTCAGACGCTCACTCATCCGGAACATTTGGGGCGCCCGTTCAAGGTCTTGATTCAATCCCGGTGACGATGATCGCGCCGTCGCGGGCGCACCACCAGGAACGTGAGCACGATGAAGAGGAAGAAGGCGACATAGATCCAGGTGAAGGTCTGTTCGCTCCAGTCGTGAAAGAGAATCCGCCCGAACCAGTGTCGCATGAATGAACCAGTGTAGCCCGTCCCGTCACCCGCGCGGATTCGCAACTGGCTTTCCCAGGTGGTCAGGGGGCAGATGAATCCCGCCAGCGATTCCGCCAGCACCAGGGCCATGGCCAGGAGATGAACCAGCCGAAAACGGAGGTCGCGAACGAACGGCCAGCGGCAAAAGTGGCCGACCCAGATGGCGACGAACCCGACAACCACAAACACCACGAAGGCGAAGTGGACCAGCAACACCAGGTCGGCCAGCAGTGAATAAATATTCTTGCCCGACTGCATAAACCGGCAACCGCGAACCTCTCCGCGAAGCCCAGCCGCCACCCCTCGAGCGCGCCTCTCCTGACCCGCAGCAGCTCGGCTCCAGCAGCCGGATTTGGAATGGCCCCCGCTCCCTGCCGCTCCCCCGCGGCGGCGGCCCGCCTCCCGGCGTATCCGGTCCGACGCCTTGGGCGGCCCGCGTAAATTTTTTGCCTGGCAGCAATTGGGACACCGCTTACGAAATCAATGCGGTCCGGTTCGGCCCATCGCGTTCACCGCGAATGCGTACTCTTCGACGATTGTGCCATTGATCAAGTGATCTTGAATGATTCGCTCCAACACCGCCGGCGTGCAGGAGTGGTACCAGACGCCTTCGGGATAGACGAGCGCGATGGGACCCTGGGTGCAGACGCGCAAACAATTCACCTTCGTGCGGTAGACCAGCGGCTCGGGACCGACGAGCCTCAATTCTTTCAGGCGGCGCTTCAGAAATTCCCACGATTCAAGACCGACTTCCTTCGCGCAGCAGTTCGGCTCCGTCTGTTCCGCGCACAGAAGAATGTGTCGGCGATACTTTTCCAGTCCAAGCGCCGCAGCCGTTTTCTGTAAGATCGGGTCGTGCATGAACGCTCCCTGAGTTTACTGAGGAAACTCCAGGAGGCACCACAATTCGACGATAGAAGGATGGCCACAAAAAGGCTCGGCGCGAAACAACGACCTGCGGACCGCCGACGGTTCACGTCCGCGGCGCGTGCGCGGGACGAGGCGGCTGGGAACAAGCTAAGTACCCCCTTCCATAAATACGACCACGTGGTCGGATTTATGGAACGGGGTACTAAGGACGATGGCAAAATCGTGCTTGCCTGCGGCTGGTGGTGAGCTTTAAGTCTCCCTCAAAGCCGGACGAAAGAACCACTGTGCCTGGCATCTTTTATCAGCCGCTGAACCGAAGACGGTTTCTTGCCGCGACCAGCCGGGCGCTGGCGGGCGCGGCCTTGATCCGGGATTGGAACGTCCGTGGTGACGGTGTCGCGCCCAAAGACGAACCGGCGCACTTTGCATTACTCGCGGACACCCACGTTCCTGCCGATCCAAAAAATGTGTATCGCGGTTTCCTCCCCTGGCAGAACCTGAAGAAGACCGTCCCGCAAGTGATCGATACGCACCCGGACGGGGTGATTCTCGACGGCGACGCGGCCCGGCTGACGGGCGAGATTGCGGACTATGAAGCCGTCAGGCAGTTGCTGGCGCCGTTGGCTGAACAGACGCCGGTTTATCTCGGCCTCGGCAATCATGATGACCGGGATAATTTCCTTAAAGTCTTCGAGAACCCGCAAGGCAACCGTCAGAAAATCGCCGGAAAGCACGTGCTGGTGATCGAGCGGCCCTCGCTGCGCCTCCTAATCCTCGATTCGCTGCTCTACCCGAACAAAACCGCGGGACTTCTGGGCAAGTCGCAACGAGAGTGGCTCGCCCGATTCCTGGAAAACTCCGACCGGCGACCAACGATCGTCTTCGTCCACCACACGCTTGGCGACGACGATGGCGACTTGCTCGATGTTCAACGACTTTTCGAGTTGGTTCGGCCGCACAAAAAAGTGAAGACGATCTTTTACGGGCACTCCCACAAATACGCCTTCAGCCAGGAGGACGGAATCCACCTGGTGAATATTCCCGCCGTCGGCTACAACTTCAGCGACGAGGAACCGGTGGGCTGGGTGGACGCGCTGTTTACCTCGAAGGGAGTCGAGCTGAAGTTGCGCGCCTTCGCCGGCAACCGCGAAGGCGACGGCCGCTCCCGATCGTTAACCTGGCGCTCGTAACAACCGATCCAAGGTTACCAGGCGGGCTTCTCCGGCAGGCAGGCGTCGAATTCCTTGACCAGGTTTGACTCGTAGTCTCCGGCATAGGACCCGGCGAAAAAACGATCCAAGGCTTCATCACACAAACGTTTCCATGAGTTTTCCTCGTTGCCCGGATTGACAGGGAAGAAGAGCGCGTTGTTTGCTCTGGCCGCCTTGTAATCGCCCGGCGCGTCGCCGATCATGAGGATTTTGTTCGCGCCATACCTTCCCGCGGCGGCGAACTTCAAGTGCTCGGTCTTGGTGCCCATTTCCTGACCGGCGATTATCCTGACAAACGTGTCGATCCCGTGCTCGGCCCATTCCCGCTGGAGCGCTTCCGCCGGCGTCTGCGAAATGCACATCGCGTCGGATTTCTGATTGATTTTCTCCAGACACTCCCGGACCAAAGGAAAGGGCGGCACACCTTTGACAATGTCCGCGATTTGCGCGTTGACGGCGTCGGACCAGCGTTTGATTCGTTCGAGACCCCGGTTGCCGTTCTTTACCTCGGCGTTGAGCGTCGCGTTGCCGAGCTTGGTCTCGCGTTTGATCCATTCATCGAGCGCGGCGAGGTCGGGCATTTTCACGCCGCGCGCCTGGACCTGCGGTCGGACGCCCAGCAATTGGACGGCCTTCGAGAGGGCCGGAAAACGATTTGCGCCGCGGTCTTTCGAGTAGAGGTTCACGAACTCCCAGACCTCGCGGGCGTACTTGCTGACGGCCTGCAGGTCGAAATGTTTGATAAACATCGGTGCGAAACATTCCTTGTGCTTGATCTCCATGCTGTCGAAAATGCAGCCGTCCGAGTCGATGCCGATGAAAAATTCCTTCGCGGGTTTGAATTCGCGCAGGATTTGGGCCGGGTCCATACGATTTAGGATTTAGGATTTATGTCCTGGGCCGCTAAACAGATCGCACTGTCATTAACCACAAAAGACCCGGAGCGGCAAGGCCATAAAACAAAGCGGATCGTGGAGGATCGCCTCTCGGTTTCTGTACGCTTTTCGCGCAGCAAAAATTGAGGGTTGCCTTGGGATTTATCCGGCGGATGACCGCGTCGGAAGATGCCGCGCGGCGAAACGACGTTTGAATAGAATCCGGAGACCGCACCGCCAATCTTTCAAAGATCTTTTGCCCCTTGAATTTTCCGTTTTTGATTTTCCACACTTCAGCCCGCGGAAAATCACGGATTCTACCCGGCAGGCGTCGGCCGGTAAATCGGTCCCCGATCGAGGACCGACTGAAGCAAACCGTCCTCGAGATAGTCCGGGTGCGAGTCGATCGGGCGGGGCCCTTGGCCACTGTAGGCCAAAAGGGCGCGCACTTCCGGGTTCAGGAAATAAGCGCCGGGGACAAGTTCGGCGAGCAGGCCAAAGCTCGCGGGATCGTCCCGTTGCAAATCAGCAACGACGTCGGCCGCCGGACGTCCACGTGCAGCGTCCAGGAGCCTTTTCAATCCGCCGGCAAGGTCCGGGCGGAAGGAGATGACCGCATCGAGTCCCTCGCCTGCGACGCCGGCTTGGCTTGCGGAAGGAAATCCTTCCGCGGCGGGGATCAAGACGTCCGCCAGGGCCGCGAGCACGTCGCGTTCGTTGATATCGAAGGTCATGATCTATTCCCGCGAAACGTTAAGTCGGAGTTCTCTGATTTCGGCGTTCTTGCACGAGCCGTTCGGCGCAACGCAGTGACATGGCTGCGATGGTGGCGGTCGGGTTCATGCCGCTGGAGGTGGGCCAGATACTGCCGTCGAAGATGAACAGGTTCGCGACGTCGTGACACCGGCCCCAGGCATCCACGACCGAGGTGTCCCGCTCGGTTCCCATCTTGCAGGTGCCGAGGATGTGCCAGCCGGTTTCGCGGATGAGCGGAGCGACAACGACTTCGTACGCGCCAGCGGCTTCAAGGGATTCCTTCGCGCGAGCGAGGTGGAATTGAAGCAGACGCCGGGAATTTTCCGACATGCGATAGATCAATTTGGGCGCAGGGATACCGTGCGCGTCCTTGAGGGCCGGGTCCAGCACGACGCGATTTCGTTCCTCGGGCAAGTCCTCGGCAATGATGCCCCACATGGCGGACCGGCCGAGACGTTTGCGGAGTTCGCGTTGGAAGCAGGCCCCCCAAATCGAGTTTTCCGCGCCCCAAGGATATCCGCGCGTCATGGAGAGCGGGCCGCCGGTGGGTTGAAGGCCCCACTTGGCTCCCCGCACGAACCCGCGCGAAACATCCGTCTCGTAGAACTCCAGACAGTGGATATGTTGACCCCACAGACCGTGGCTGCTGCCCAGGTCTTCGCCGAACAGGCCGACAACCGTGCCGAAGGGATGCAGCATCAGCCGGCGGCCGACGAGTCCCGAGGAATTAGCCAGACCGTGTGGAAACCGGGACGAGGCCGAGAGCAGCAGAAGTCGAGGCGTGCCGATTCCGTTGGCGGCCAGAACGGTGACGGCGGCTCTTTGAATATTCTCCTTTCCCTCGCGATCCACGCAGAGGACGCCGGTGACCAGACCGCTGCTGTTCGTTTCCAGTCGGCGAACCCGTGTGCCGGTCAGGAGCCGCACTCCATTCCGCACATTTTGAGGCCAATGCGTGATGTCGGCCGACCCTTTGGCGCCTTCGACACAGCCCCACATGCACGTGGCCCGCTGAGTGCAAGGCCGGAGCGGACCGTAAGCGCGGGTGGCGATGGCGTTGGGCGCCGGCCACCAATGCCAACCAAGTTGGTTGTGCGCCCGGGCGACGCGGCGGCCCATCGGCGCCAAGGGCGCCGGCGGCAGTGGCGGTCCTTTGCCCGGCGGGAAAGCAGGATCACCAGCCAAACCGGACACTCCGAAGTCCGCCTCCACGCGTTCGTAGTAGGGCACCAACTCTTCGTAGTCGAGCCGCCAATCGTCGCCCACACCATCGAGTGAGCGCGTGCGAAAATCGCTCGGCATATTGCGCTGCCAATGCGCCGCGTAAATGACCGTGCTTCCGCCGACAGCGTTAAACATGACGGCCGAGATGTCGGAATCTTTGTCGTCGATGGGATAATCCGCGGGTGCCTGGCGGCGATTGGGATTGGCGGACCAGTAGCGGCCCAGGGTTAACTCGAAGTCGGGATGATTGGCGCGCGCATGCGAGTAGTCGGGCCAATCGCCTTGTTCGAGCACGACGACACTCATGCCTGCTTCGACGAAACGCTTCGCGGCGACCGCGCCAGTGGGTCCCGCCCCGATGATCAGCACATCGGGAACCGATTCTGTGATTTGGGCGGACATTGTCTTACCCGCGCCGGCGACGTTGCGCCGCCGGGCAGCGCGTGGATCGGTTATCAGGACGCGAGGGTGCAGGAGACGGGAATGGGAGTCGAGCCGTTTCCTTGGCTGGTGAGGACAAAGGGGCACAGCTCAGGTTCGTTCGCTTTTGCGCACGCATCGGGACCAGGAACCGGTTCGAGCGGGTAGTAGCCGACGTGGGTCGGCTCAAACTTCTCCAATGAAGAATGAGCGGACTCACGTCCGCTGCTACAAGGTTCATGGAGAGCCTCTATTCGCCTTGGCGCACGCATTGGGGCATGAACAGCAGGCTTGGAGCGCCGATCTCCAGGTCGGCCGCGATCGGACCGCGCGGCACCACGCCGAGCTGGAGCTGGGCGCTCCTGTTTAGGGAAAGCGACTCAGACCGTGTAACTGCCCGAGGCGATTGTGCCGCCCCGGCCGGTCCAATTGGTATGGAAAAATTCGCCGCGCGGTTTGTCCACGCGCTCGTAGGTGTGGGCGCCGAAGTAGTCACGCTGCGCCTGGAGCAGATTGGCCGGCAGCACCGCGGCGCGATATTGGTCGTAAAAGGCCAGGGCGGTGCTGAAGGCGGGCACCGGGATACCGCGTTTCATGGCCGCAGCGACGACGTTGCGCCAGCCTTTCTGGGAGCGCTTGATCTCGCCGCGGAAATAGTCGTCGAGCATCAGGTTCGCGAGTTTGGAATTCCTGTCAAAGGCTTCCTTGATCTTGCCGAGGAACCGGCTGCGGATGATGCAGCCGCCGCGCCACATGAGGGCGATGCCGCCATAGTTGAGATTCCAGGTGTATTCGGCGGCGGCGGCGCGCATGAGCATGTAACCCTGCGCGTAACTGACGATCTTCGAGGCGTAGAGCGCGTCGCGAATGTCGTTGGTGAATTGCTTTTTCGCCTCGGGTTTCCTGGCCTGGGCGAGGGTCGGACGCGGGCCCTTTAATTTCCTGGCCGCCTTCAAGCGTTCGTCTTTGAGAGCCGACACGCAGCGGGCATAAACGGCTTCGGCGATGAGCGTGATGGGAATGCCGAGGTCGGCGCTGCTTTGAACGGTCCATTTGCCGGTGCCTTTCTGCCCGGCGGTGTCGAGGATGTTTTCGACGAGCGGCTGGCCGTCGGTGTCTTTGAACGCGAGGATGTCACGGGTGATCTCGATCAGATAGCTCTCCAGTTCGCCTTCATTCCATTCCTTGAACACCGAGTGCATCTCGTCGGCGGTCAGGGCCAGGCCATGTTTCATGATGTTGTAGGCCTCGCAGATGAGTTGCATGTCGCCGTACTCGATGCCGTTGTGGACCATTTTCACGTAATGGCCGGCCCCCTGTTCTCCGACCCAATCGCAGCAGGGCGAACCGTCAGCCACTTTGGCGGCGATGGACTGGAAGATCGGCTTGAGGTGCGGCCAGGCCGCCGGCGACCCGCCGGGCATGATGCTGGGGCCATGCCGCGCGCCTTCCTCACCGCCGGAGACACCAGTGCCGATGTAGAGCAGGCCCTTGCTTTCGAGATATTTTGCGCGGCGGTTGGTGTCTTCGTAGAGCGAGTTGCCGCCGTCGATGATGATGTCGCCAGGTTCGAGGCGCGGGATGAGTTGCTCGATGAATTCGTCCACCGGCTTGCCGGCCTTGACCATGAGCATGACGCGGCGGGGCTTTTTGAGGAGCCCGACCATCTCCTCGATCGAATGGGCGCCGCGGACGTTGGTGCCTTTGGCCTCTTTGGCGAGGAACTCGTCCACCCTGGCGAGAGTGCGGTTGAAGGCGACCACGCTATAGCCGTGGTCGTTCATGTTGAGGATCAAATTCTGGCCCATGACGGCCAGACCAATGAGTGCGATATCGGCTGAAGGTTCCATTTTCGTTTCAGTAAATCAAGGGGCCACGATACAAAAGCCAGCCGGTTGCGCCAGAAGTTTTTTGGAGCCGGCCGGCTGATCAATGCGCGAACTGCAAGCGCGGGTCAGTTTCCAGAAGGGTCTTCATGTTTTGCCAACGCGTCTCGTTCATTTCGTAAAAGGCGTGCAGATAAACGGCGACCACTTCCGGCGGGTGTTTCGACAGAACGCTTTCCACCGCCGCCTGAAGGATGGCGTCAGCCATCGTTCCCGGCAGGGCCTCGACCACGCCATCTTTATGCGGCACGCCGAGCGCGTCGAGGAAATCCGCCAGCAGCGCCCTGTGCTGCTTCAGCAACCAGCCCCGCAACAAGCCGCCGGCGGCGAGTTCCATGGTCGGGCGGGTGAGGGTGGAGAGCATGGTGACGTGGCGCTGGGCGCGTGGCTGTCGTTCCAGGAAAATCGGCCGGACTCTGCGCGCCTGGGCAACGGCTGCCAGGGTCGCTTTGTAAAGTTCCTTTTCCGATTGATAGGCGTACTCCAGAATCTCCGCGGCCAGTTGCGGAGACATAAAGCCGAACAATTCGTGGGCGGCGAGCATGTCAAGGACGTTGTCGGTTTGTAATCGGTCACGCGGGAGATTGAAGAGACCGTCGTCACCGCAGCGTTCTTCGCCGCGGCGAGCTGCTTTACTTCTTCTTGGTCCAGCAGCAAGGTGTTTCCGGCTTCGAGCGCCAGCACCGCGAGGCGCGCGCCCGCGCAAATTTCCAGCGTCTTTGCGCCGATGCAAGGAATGTCGAAGCGCGTGTCGTGATTTTCCTTGGCGACTTTCACCGCCACCGCGCGGCCCTCCCTGCCGGCCAGTTCGCCGCCGCGCGCGAGGCATTGGTCGGTGCCTTCCAAACCCTCGACCGCGAGCACGGTGCCGTTTTTGACAACCACGGTCTGGCCGATTTCCAGCCGCGAAACTTCTTTGGCGACGCGGAAGCCCAATCGCACGTCGGCCTGCTGGCCGTCGGACAATTTGGGGCCGAGATGAAAGCCATGACTTGGCATCAGCGGCTTCAGCCACGGGGTCGAATCGATCAGCTCGACTCCTTCTTTCTTCAGCTCATCGGCAATCGCGGCGAAAATGGTGTGCGCGTTCCTCTCCCTCAGCTTGAGCAGCATGGCCATAGCGCGCAGGTCAGGACGGAAATCGAACAAATTCTTGGGCGCGATTTGGCCGGCCATCACGCATTGGCTGATGCCGCGCTCGGTGAAGGCGCCAATCAGTTTCGAGAGTTGGCCGAGGTTGACCCAGACAATATCGTCCACCAGCGGCGCCAGAGCCGGGTCGGTCTCGCCATGAACAGCGACTGCCACCAACCGCTTGACGCCCATGCTGCGCGCCTGTCGCGCGAACAGCAACGGCAGCGAGCGGTTGCCAGCGATCAGACCGAGGCTGTCTGGAGTGCTGTTCATTGGCCGCGAAACAAATCCGGCCTCATTGAAGAACAAAACGTCGGGCTTGGAAACTGGAAAAAACGCACTGGATTGCATTCTTGAGACGCGGGCGGGGAGCGGGCGCCTGACGGCCCGATCTTTCGCGCAGCGAATAGGATCGGTAAGGCGGGGGGACGCGCCGCAAGCGTGGATCGTAGCGACGGGATTCCGTTGCAGGGAGAGGGGGGTAACAGAAGCTAGAATAGCACGCTAGTTGCTACTGACTCAAACTTGGCAAACAGAACAAGCCCGGTGTCCATGAGTAGGGCAGGCCTGACCGGCCCCCGAGACGGGCGCAAAATCGTTAGTTCCGGCCGAAAGAGCCGGTGAGCGAAACGGTGACAAACCAAGCCATTATAAGCTGGAACAGAGCGAACCGCAGGCCGGCAATTTGCGCGGCAGCGGCGCGGTGGATCCTGATGTTGATTCTGGTCGGAACGGCGATCGCGGCGCCGGCCCCTCCTGCTTCAGAGCGGTGGTCCTCGCCCTCGACAGGGCAAACCGCGCCGGGCGCCCAGCCGGGAGGAGCGGATGCGAATCCCGCCACGACGAATCTCCGGTCGGGCCTGAGCCCGGGCATTTGGAGTCTGTGGCTGCCGTTGTTTTGTTGCCTGGTGCTCCTGGCGAGCCTGGTGTACTCGATCCGCAAGCTGCACAACGCGAACAACCAGCTCGAACGCCGCAGCCGCGATTTGTCCTCCAGCAATGAGCAACTCAAAAGAGAGATCGGCGAACGGGGGCGGATCGAGCAAGCCCTACGAGCTTCGGAGAATTTTTACTCCTCGCTGGTGGAGACGGTGCCGCAGAACATTTTTCGCAAGGATTTGCAAGGACGCTACACCTTCGTCAATCAGGCATTTTGCGCCACCTCAGGCAAACCGGCCTCGGAAATCAGCGGCAAAACGGACCATGAGCTTTTCCCCGCCGACCTGGCGGCCAGTTTCCAGCGGGAAGACGAACACGTGCTGGCGGGGGGCAAACAGATTGAGACCGAACAGAATTATCCAACGCCGATGCGCGGGAGGATTTCGGTGCAGATGATCCGGACGCCGTTGTTCGATTCCGACGGCCGGTCGATCGGCATTCAGGGGATTTTTTGGGACGTCAGCGAGCGCAAACGGGCGGCGCGGGAGTTGGACTCGGTGCATCGCCAATTGATCGACGCGTCGCGGCGGGTCGGGATGGCGGAAGTGGCGACCGGTGTGCTGCACAACGTTGGCAACGTATTGAACAGCGTGAACGTCTCGGCCACGTTGGTGTCCGAGCACGTCAAGAAATCCAAGCTGTCGAGTCTGGGCAAAGTTGCGAGCCTGCTTTCCGAGAATGCCGACGAGCCCCGATTCCTGATGGAACACCCGCGGGGGAAACAGTTGCCGGGTTACTTAAAGGACCTGGCCGAGCATTTAAGGAAAGAACAGGCGACCGTACTTGCAGAGTTGGAGTTGCTGGATAAAAACATCGAGCACATCAAGGAGATCGTCGCCATGCAACAGACCTACGCAAAACTCTCCGGTCTGAAAGTGGCAGCAAAGTCCAGTGACATCGTGGATGATGCCTTGCGCCTGAATTCCTCGGCGCTCACACGCCATGAAGTCCAAGTCGTGCGGGAATATGAGGATGACCCAGTCATCATCGTGGACAAACACCAGGTCTTGCAGACCCTGGTCAATCTCATCCGTAATGCCAAATACGCGTGCGACGAATCCGGTCGTTCCAATAAACAGATCAAGCTCCGCATTGGCAGAAACGGAAGCGACCGCGTCAGGATACAAGTGGCGGACAACGGGGTCGGCATCCCGCGGGAGAATTTGAGCCGCATTTTCACGCGTGGATTTACGACTCGAGCCGATGGACACGGGTTCGGACTGCACAGTTGCATGATGGCTGTCCAGGATCTGGGCGGGTCATTGACCGGTCAGAGCGACGGGTGGGGTCTGGGCGCTCTCTTCATCCTGGATTTGCCATGCCAGCCGAAAGGAACTTCACAATGAATCCGGGCAACAATCCGACGGCACAGCGCATCCTGGTGATCGACGACAACCGCGCCATTCACGAGGACTTTCGGAAAATTCTCGGCCCCCAGCCGTGCGATCGGGTGACCCTCGAGGAACGCGAGGCCGAATTGTTCGGGGAACTGGCTCCGGCTTCCAGACGTCCATTCTTCCAGATTGATTCCGCCTACCAAGGCCAGGAAGGGCTGCGCCTGGTCCGCCAGGCGATGGGAGCGGGCCGGCCATACGCCATGGCTTTTGTGGACGTGCGCATGGGACCCGGCTGGGACGGCATCGAGACCACGGCCAAATTGTGGGAAGCATACCCGGACCTTCAGGTGGTTATCTGCACCGCTCACTCGGATTATTCCTGGGACGACATGGTGGCCAAATTGGGCTACTCCGAGCGCCTGGTCATCCTCAAGAAGCCCTTTGACAATGTCGAAGTGCAGCAACTGGCCAATGCGCTGACGCAAAAGTGGTGCTTGCTGCAGCAGGCCAAAGCCAAAATGGATGATTTGGAACAAGTCGTCAGCGCCCGGACCGAGCAGCTCCAGCGGACCAATACCCAGTTGCAAGCCGAGGTCGCCGAACGCAGAGAGGTCGAGTCGGCTCTGCGCCATGTCGCCGAAGGAGTCTCCGCGGCCACCGGCGAGAAGTTCTTCCGCTCGCTGGTCAAGTCTCTGGCTCAGGCTCTGGGGGCCGACTACGCCTACGTGGGCGAGCAGGTGGGTGCGGAGCGGAAGTCAATCAAGACCATCGCCCTGTGCGCCGACGGGCAGCTCGTGGAGGCTTGCGAGTATGACCTGTCCAACAGCCCGTCCGAGCGGGTCCTGGCCCAACAACTGGTTTGTTGTCCCGAAGGGGTCCAGAAACAATTTCCCAACGACCGCTGGTTGGCCGAGCTGAAAGCTGAAAGCTACACTGGCACTCCGCTTTTCGACGCCACCGGTCGCGCCACGGGCGTAATGGCGGTCATTAGCCGGAAGCCGTTGCTCAAACCCGAACTGACCCGGGCGCTGTTGAAAATCTACGCTGTTCGCGCCGCCACAGAACTGGAACGCAAGCGGGCAGAGCAGGTGCTTGGTCAGCAATTCGATCGGATCAGTTTGCTCAACCGGATCACCCGGGCCATTGCCGAGCGGCAGGGCATGGAGAACAACTTCAAGGTCACTCTGGAATTCCTCGAGAACCACCTGGCCATCGATTTCGGTCGGGTCTATTCCTGTGCTCCCCCGGCCACAGAGCTGACGCTCGTCGCCCGCGGCCAGAGCAGCCTGCCACTGACCGAAGAGCCGGGTCTGCCGGAGGGAACGAAAATCCCCGTGACGGCCACCGGGCTGCAAGCGTGTCTGAGCAGCCAGTTGGTCTACCAGCCCGATGTCACGCGGGAAACTACGCCCCTGTTCCGGCTGCTGGCACAGGCCGGGATCGGCTCGGTCGTGGCAACGCCCCTTTCCGTCGAGAACAAGGTCTTCGGCATCCTGGTTGTGGGACGGCGAGCCGCCCGCGCATTCAACGAGGCCGAAGTCGAATTCTTGAGAAACCTGAGTGAGCACATTTCTTTGGCGGCGCACCACGCCCGCTTGCATACGGACCTCCAATCCGCCTACGACAAATTGCAGCAGAGCCAGCAGGCCATCATGCAGCAGGAGCGCCTGGCCGCAGTGGGGCAGTTGTCCGCGGGCATCGCCCACGACTTCAACAATATCCTCTGCGTCATCCAGGGCTACGCGAGCATGCTCCTGGATGTCGAGGACCGCGGGCCCAAGAAGGTGGAAGCCCTGAAACAGATCTCCACCGCCGCGCAGCGCGCCGCGCATCTGACCCGCCAACTGCTGACTTTCAGCCGCAAACAGGTGATGCAACCGCAGGCCCTGGACTTCAACGAAGTCATCGGCAACGTGAGCCGAATGCTGCAGCGCCTGGTCGGCGAGGACATCGCCGTGCAATTTCACTTCTCCCCCAAGCCGGTCTATGTTCACGCCGACCTGGGGATGATCGAGCAGATCCTCATGAACCTGGCGGTCAACGCCCGCGACGCCATGGCTCGAGGCGGGCAACTCACCCTGAGCGCCTCGGCTGTGGAAACAGACGAGCCCAAGCGACTGAGCAATTCGGAGGCGCGCCCGGGCCAGTTTGCGTGTCTGAGCGTGACCGACAGCGGGTGTGGCATTCCGCCGGAAGTTATGACGCGAATTTTCGAACCGTTCTTTACCACCAAGCCTGTTGGGAAGGGGACAGGATTGGGGCTGGCCACAGTTTATGGGATTGTCAAACAACACGACGGGTGGATCGAAGTGACCAGCGAAGTGGGGAGAGGCACTACTTTCAAAGTGTTTTTGCCCGCGGTTTCCAAACCCGCCGGCACCCACACGGAGTTGATCATCCATGGCGAGCCGGACCGGGGTCACGAGAAAGTTCTGCTGGTCGAGGACGAAGCCGCCTTGCGCGGTCTGGCCAGCAAGCTGTTGCAAAAGCAGGGCTACAGTGTCGTCGAAGCGGCCTCTGGCGTCGAGGCCATCGAGGTCTGGGAACAGTCGGACAGAAGTTTCGACCTCTTGCTGACCGACATGGTCATGCCGGGAGGGGTGTCGGGCCGCGAACTCGCGGAAAGGCTGTCCTCCGAAAAACCGGAGTTAAGAATCATTTTCACCAGCGGCTACAGCACGGAAATGGTGCGAGACAATTGTGTCCTGGAGGAGGAAGTCAATTTCCTGCCCAAACCCTATCCGCCCAGGGCTCTGATCCAAATCGTGCGCGCCTGTCTGAACGAACCCAGACCCATGGCGTCCCTGGCCGCCGCCTAGCAGGCCGTCAGACCTGCGACACGTGGGATGAGTTTTGCGTTGCCGTATCCTTCCTGAGCGCTGGAGTACTTCTAACCCGGCCTGCTCAAAGATTGCTTCAGTTCGAGGTTCATAATTTTGACCCGAGATCCGCTCGGCACCCGCTGTGGGGGGGCATTTTTTGGCTTTGACTCCCGGGGGCCTTTGGGTGTGGCATCGTCACGTCATCATGACCACAGAACCTATGCACAAATTGATTGGCCGGCTCGGATTGCCTTGGTGGGTCGCCTCGCTCGCCGTTCTCGCCGCCGACAAACCCGGAGACAACCGCTGCTACGAATTGCGCGCCTATTACGCCGCGCCGGGCAAACTGGACGCCCTCAACGCCCGGTTCCGCAATCACACCATGCAGATCTTTGAAAAGCACGGCATGGTCAACATCGGCTACTGGATGCCGGCGGATAATCCGGACAACAAACTGATTTATGTACTGGCATTTCCCAGCCGCGATGCGGCGAAGAAGTCCTGGGCCGATTTTTCCAAAGATCCCGATTGGCAGAAGGTGCTCGCCGAATCGGAGGCCGGCGGCCGGCTGGTGACCAAAGTCGATTCCGTCTTCATGGCGCCCACCGATTATTCGCCGGAGATAAAACCGGCCAAAGCCGGCGCGCCGCGGCTTTTCGAGTTGCGCACCTACACGGTCGCGCCCGGCAAACTGGACGATCTCCACGCCCGCTTTCGCGAGCACACCTGCAAATTGTTTGAGAAACACGGCATGGCCAATTTCGCTTACTGGACGCCGCAGGACAAAGACAAGGGGGGCGACAACACGCTGATTTACATCGTCGCGCACCGGAACAAGGAGACCGCCGAAGCGTCCTGGAAGGCGTTTCGCGATGACCCGGCCTGGGTCGCCGTGAAGAAGGCCTCGGAAGAAAAAGCCGGCGGTTCGCTCACCGCCCCGGACGGCGTGAAATCAGTGTTCATGGCGCCCACCGACTATTCGCCCACGCAATAGGGAGAATGAAGTTATTCGCGACGGTCGGCGCAACTGATGACAGCGTGGCGGCACGCTTGCCCAACGTTTTCGCCGAAGTCCTGCTCGCTTGTCAGCCTATGACGATCGAAAGTCCGACGCGTTGTTAATGCCGAATCCGCCCGGCCAGATCCTCCGCCGGGTAGGTCCAGATTTCCGCCAGTGTGGGGTGATAATGGGGCATCGCGGACAGGTCCTGAACCGTCAGGTGCCCGGCCATCGCCGCGATGATTTCGTGGATGAGCTCGCCGCCCATCGGCCCGATACAACACCCGCCCAGAATCTCGCCGCTGGCCGGGTCGGCGAGCAGTTTCACGAAGCCGTCCTGGGCGTCCATGATCAACGATTTGCCGTGATCGTCGAACGGGTAGCGGGCGGTGAGATAAGGGATGTTCTTTGCCGTTGCTTCCTTTTCGCCAAATCCAACCACGCCGATCTGCGGATCCGTGAACACGACCCGCGTGAGCAAGCGATAGTTGACGGCGGGCGCCCGGTCGGGATGCGCGATGTTGTGCGCGGCGATCTCGCCCTGTTGAATCGCGATGTGTACGATCTCGTGCGGCCCCGTGCAATCGCCTGCGGCGTAAATATGCGGAACGTTCGTCCGCATATGCGCATCGGCGACGATCCGCCGGCCTTCGGTTTTGACCCCCGCCTGCTCGAGTTGCAACCCGGTTGTGTTGGGTGTGCGCCCGAGCGCGAAGAGAATTTCCTCGGCCGCCACGCGCGCCGTCCTGCCGTCGTGCTCGAACGCGACTTCTTTGGAATCGCCGTCGCGCCGGGCGCCGAGCAATCGGGTGTTGGTGAAAACCGTGATGCCCTCGCGGCGGAAAACCTTTTCCAATTCGGCCGAGGCGTCGGCGTCGAAGTCCCGCAGGATATGTGCGCTGCGCTGAATCAGGGTCACTTCGGTGCCGAACCGGGCGAAGAACTGGGCAAATTCGACCGCCACCGCGCCACCGCCCAGGACAATCAACGACTCGGGCGGCCGGGTCAGGGTCAACGCTTCATCACTCGTGAGATAACCGACCTCTTTGAGCGAAGGCAAGGGAGGCTCCGAGACAACCGAGCCGGTGCTGATGACAAAATATCTCGCGGAGAGCGATGCCCCAGTGCTGAGCGACAGGGTGCGCGCGTCGAGGAAGCGGGCGCCCGCCCGGACGAATTTGAACCGGCTGCCGGTCAATTGCCGCGCGCGGTCGTCGGCGCAATCCTTGACGATCGCGTTTTTGCGCCCCATGACCGCCGCGAAGTCAAAGCCGACCTGCGGCGCCCGCAGACCCCAGGTGTCCGCCTTCCGTGTCAGGTGCAACACATCCGCCGCGTAGAGCAAGGCTTTCGTCGGCATGCATCCACGCAGAATGCAAAGGCCGCCCACCTCCTGGCCGCCTTCGATGACGGCTGTGTTCAGGCCGGCCCTGGCCGCCGTGCGGGCCGCCGCGTAACCGGCGCTGCCGCCGCCGATGACGGCGAGATCGAAATCGAAATGTGCCATGCCAGAGAAGATGAAGCAGGACGAAAGGCCGTCAATTGATTTGTGGGCGAGATTCGTGATGCGTGATGCGTGGCACCGCGCGCGAGGCAACTGTGTTCACGGATCACGAACCACGGACCGGGCTTCGCGCGCCTCTGGCGGGCCATGATTGACAGAAACGGACTCACCTTGGACAATGGAACGCATGTCCAACGTCAGCTACCCTCGCAGTCCGCGCGAAACGATGTGCGGCTGGACGCATCTGCCGCGATATATCGACAAAATCCGGCTGCACCTGTCGGGCAACTTGCACGCGGATTACCAGGAAAACCTGGGCAAGGGCTTTGATGAACGGTGGCTCAAGGCAGCCGGGCTTACGCACGAACAATTCATCCGTGTGGTCCAGGGCACGATCACCGACGGGCATGTCTGCGACTGGGTGTTGAAGAACGTGAAACGGTTCGAAGCCGAAAAGAAGGCGCATG
>Ga0066709_100001049_pt1 | contig 17247 bp, 18 predicted proteins | sample GraSoiAngelo_158_FD_79665 | JGI IMG/M metagenome (GOLD analysis project Ga0066709, IMG submission 79665) | Grasslands soil microbial communities from the Angelo Coastal Reserve, California, USA - 14_1009_16_30cm | ecosystem: Environmental > Terrestrial > Soil > Grasslands | place: USA...
AGCAGGCCGACGTTGACGACGATCCGTTTGCTCACGGCAGCACCTCATTGGAACTGCCGCATCCTTACCGAGAGCAGAAGTCCGAGGGCCATCATGGAGACCACCATCGACGAGCCGCCATAGCTCATGAAGGGCAGCGGGATCCCGACGACCGGGATCAACCCCGTCACCATTCCCACGTTCACGAGCACCTGGGTCGACACCAGCGCGGTGACGCCCAGGGCGACCAGTCGGCCCACCGGCTCGCGCGTCGAGGCCGCGATGTCGAAGCCGCGAAGCAGGAGCAGCGCATAACAGGTGAGCAACACCAGGCAGCCGACGAAACCCCACGTCTCGGCGAATACGGCGAAGATGAAATCGGTGTGGCGCTCCGGGAGGAAGGCCAGCCGGCTCTGCGTGGCGCCGGCCACCCCCTTGCCCAGGAGCTGTCCCGAGCCTATCGCGATCTTGGCCTGGATCACGTTGTACGCGCGCCCGAGCGGGTCACGCAGCGGATCCAGGAACACGAGAATCCGGTCCCGTTGATAGTCCTTCAGCGCGATCCACGCCAGGGGCGCCGCCGCGAGTCCCATGAGGACGAGTCCTCCCAGGATCCGCAGCCGCATCCCGGCCGCGATGAGCAGGGCGATCAGCACGGGGAACAGCAGCAGCGCGGTGCCGAGGTCGGGCTGCTTGACGATGAGCACGGCCGGCACCAGGGCCAGCGGCGCCGCCACGACGAGCACGGCCTTGCCGACGGGCTGCGCCCAGCGCGTCGACAAGAGCCAGACCACCATCAGGACGAAGCAGAGCTTGAAGAGCTCCGAGGGCTGCACGGAGAGGGGTCCCACCAGCAGCCACCGCCGCGCGCCCGACACCGTGCGGCCGAAGACGAACAGCGTCAGCAGCACGATGAGCCCCATCAGGTAGAGCCCGGGGGCGATCCGCACGAGTCGCCGGTAGTCGATGCTGGCCACCACCAGCAGCGCGATCAGGCCGAGGCCGAACCAGGCGATCTGTCGCAGCGCGACGCCGGTGCCCGCGCGCCCCACGCTCAGCGTGGCCAGCGTGGTGGCGCTGAGCGCGACGAGGCAGACGGTGGCGCCCAGCAGCGGCCAGTCGACGTTCTGAAGCAGCCGGCGATCGATCCCTACCATGTTGAAGGGGGTCAACCGCCGAAGGCGGCGAAGGCGACTTTCTCGAGGAAGATCGTGTTGAAGATCTGGCGCGCGATGGGCGCCGCCGCGGAGCCGCCGTGGCCGCCGCGCTCGACCAGCACGATCACGACCACCTCGGGATCCTTCACCGGGGCGAAGGCGGCGAACCACGCGTGGTCCTGCCCCTTCTCCGACTTGGAGTTGGCGACGGTCTGCGCGGTGCCGGTCTTGCCGGCGATGTCGAGCCCGGGGATGCGCGCGGCCACGCCGGTGCCGCCGTCGTTGACGACGGCCCACAGCGACTGGCGCAGGAATGCGAACACCATCGGCGAGAGGTCGACGTGGCCGGTCACGCTGCCGGCATCCCCCCACACCACGCCCTTCTCGGGACGCTCGATGCGCTGCACCAGGCGCGGCTTCCACAGCACGCCGCCGTTGGCGATGGCGGCCATCATGCGCGCCACCTGCATGGGCGTCACCAGCACCTGGCCCTGGCCGATCGACATGTTGACCGTCTCGCCGGCGTGCCAGGACATCGGCTTGCCCTTCTTGGACATCCTCGGCTGCGGGATGAGCCCGGGCTTCTCGCTGCCGAAATCCAGGCCGGTGGGCGTCCCGAGGCCGAAGGCGTGGGCCCACTTGGCCATGGCGGGCGCGCCCACCTTGAGGCCGGCGTTGTAGAAGAAGACGTCGCAGGAGTCGCGGATCCCTTTCATGAGATCCACGCTGCCGTGGCCTTCCTTCTTCCAGTCGCGGAACGTCCAGTTGCCCAGGTGGAACTCGCCCGTGCACGTCACGCGGTCGCTCGGCGTCAGCGAGCCTTCCTGCAGGCCGGCCGCCGTCACCACCATCTTGAAGATCGAGCCCGGCGGGTACATCGACTGGATCGTGCGGTTGAGCAGCGGGTGATTCGGGTCCTGCATCACGCGCAGCCACGCGTTGCGATCGATGGTGCCCGTGAAGCGGTCGATCTGGAACGACGGCGTGGAGACCATGGCCAGCACGTCGCCGTTGCGCGGATCCATCACCACGATCGCGCCGGCCTTGCCCTCCATGGCCTTCTCGGCCACCTCCTGCACGCGGCGGTCGATCGTCGTGATGACCTGCGCGCCGGGGTGCGGCTCGGTGGACTGCACGAGGCGGATCTGGCGGCCCATGGCGTCCACCTCGATCCGTTCGCCGCCGTCCTTGCCGCGCAGGAACTCGTCGAGCAGCCGCTCCAGGCCCGTCTGGCCCACCATGTCGCCGCGGCGGTAGCGGCCCCCCTTGAGCTGCTCGTCGCTGGCCTCGCGCACGTAGCCGAGCAGGTGCGCGGCGAAGCGGCTGTTGGGATAGGCGCGCTGCGGCTCCACTTCCACGATGACGCCGGGCAGCTCGAGCTTCCACTCCTCGACCTTCGCCACGTCGTCCATGCTGAGGCCGCGACGCACGCGCACGGGCAGGATGGAATCGGGCGAGACCTTGGCCACCGCGTCCTGCAGGTCCGCGAAGGGAATCTGCAGCAGCGAGGCGAGGCGGCCGAGCGTGACGTCGCGCTGGACGGGATCGCGATCGAGCTCGCGCGGGATCAGCGAGAGCGTGAAGGCCGGCCGGTTGTCCACGAGCGGCAGGCCGTTGCGATCGAAGAGGATGCCGCGCGGCGCCGCGATGGGCCGCACGCGGATACGGTTCTTGTCGGAGGCTTCCTGGAAGCGGCCGCCCTCGAGCACCTGCAGGTACCAGAGCTGGCAGACGATGGTGAGCAGGGCCACGCTCACGATGATGGCCATCCCGAGCACCCGCCGGCGTCCCGGATCCGGTCGCCCGGGCATCGGGCCGCCGAGGTAGCCGAGGTTCACGAGACGCGCTCCCGCGTGGCTTCCGCCCACGCCAGCGCCAGCACGAGCGCGGCGCCCAGGAAGCCGTTGTAGAGCGCCTGCGGCAGCACGACGTAGGCCATCAGCTCGCCGAAGGGCGCCGGGAAGTGGAACAGCTTGAGCAGCGCGAAGCGCGCCAGCCCTTCGATGATGGTCAGCAGCACGAGGCCGGGCACCTGCACCAGCGGCTGGCTCACGCGCAGCCGGCCGCCGACGGCGCCGATGGCGAAGCCGATCAGCGACTTGGTCAGCGCCTGCACGCCGAGCATGCCGCCGGAAGCAGCGTCTTGCAGCAGGCCGGCCAGGAAGCCGGTGCCGCAGCCGAACTCCGGCCCGCGCCGCAGCGCGAGCAGCACCACCACGATCAGCGGGATGTCGGGCGCGACGTCGGCGATGCGCAGGGCCGGGCCCAGCGTGGCGTGGGCGATGCCCCCGCCGAAGATCGCGACGGCGATGAAGGTTCGCATCAGTTGGCCGTGGCCGGGAACAGCGCGGCCACGTCGTGCGTGCCCTCGCCGACGATCAGCAGCACCTCGTCGATGCGGGCGAAGTCCACGGCGGGCGTGAGCTGCGCGTAGTGGAAGAGCGCCGAGCCCCGGTCGTCGATGGCGCGCACGCGGCCGATCGGGATGCCGCGCGGGAAGAGACCACCGGCGCCGGAGGTGACCACGAGGTCGCCGACCTGGATGCCGGCGCCGTCACGCGCCATGTACTTGAAGCGCATGGTGCCGCGCGGCTCGCCCTCGACGATGCCCTGCGTGCGCGCACGCACGGCGTGGCCCCCGACGGTGGAGGTGGGGTCCGTCAGCACCTGCACGATGGAGGCGCCCGGCCGCACGTCGACCACGCGTCCGATGAGCCCGTCGGGGCCGATGACAGCGGTCAGGCGCAGCACGCGGTCGCCGCGGCCGCGGTTGACCGTCAGCGAGCGCACCCAGCCGCCCCACTCGCGCGCGATGACCTCGCCGGACAGCGTGGCGAGCGGCATCGACTCCTTCAGCGCGAGCAGCCGCCGCAGCCGGCGGTTCTCCTCGACGGTCTCGGTGACGCGCAGCGCGGCCACGCGGAGTTGCTGGCTCTCCTCGCGCAGGCGGCGGTTCTCCGAGCGGACGTTCTTCCAGTCACGGTAGGTCGACCACAGCCCCACGGTCGCGCGGTTCACGCGGGAGAGCACGCTCTGCACGGGGGTAGTGACGATGGCCAGCGCGTCCGAGGCGCCCGCGATGTGACCGCGCATCTGCAGGGTGAGCAGCAGGAGGCACACCAAGGCCACCGTGCCCAGCAGGACGAATGCGCGAATCTTCACCATCGACCCCCGGACGAACGGATCAGGCCGGGATGGCCACCTTCTTCAGCAGATCGAGCTCGTCGAGCACCTTGCCGGTTCCCAGCGCCACGCACGAGAGCGGGTCCTCGCCCTGCGTGACCGGCAGGTTCGTTTCCTGGCGCAGCAGATGATCGAGGCCGCGCAGGAGGGCGCCGCCGCCCGTGAGCACGATGCCCTTGTCCACGATGTCGGCGGCCAGCTCGGGCGGCGTCCGCTCCAGGCACGTGCGGACCGTCTCCACGATCGTCATCACCGGCTCCCGCAGCGCCTCGCGGATCTCCTCGTCGGTGATCACGATCGTCTTCGGGATGCCGTCGATGAGGTCGCGGCCCTTGACCTCCATGGTACGCCGCTCGCCGCCCATCGGATAGGCGGAGCCGAGCGCCATCTTGATCTCTTCCGCGCGGCGCTCGCCCACGAGCAGGTTGTAGTGCTTCTTGATGTACTGCACGATCGCCTCGTCCATCTCGTCGCCGGCGATGCGCACCGACTTCGCGTAGACGATGCCGGAGAGCGAGATGACCGCGACCTCGGTAGTGCCGCCGCCGATGTCCACGATCATGTTGCCGCCCGGCTCCTGGATCGGCAGCCCGGCGCCGATGGCGGCCGCCATCGGCTCCTCGATCAGGTACACCTCGCGCGCGCCCGCCTGCATGGCCGAGTCCCGCACCGCGCGCTTCTCGACCTGCGTGATCCCCGACGGCACGCCGACCACGATGCGCGGCCGCACCAGCGTGCGGCGACGGTGCACCTTCGAGATGAAGTAGTGCAGCATCTTCTCCGTGACGTCGAAGTCGGCGATGACGCCGTCCTTCAGCGGCCGGATGGCCACGATGTTGCCCGGCGTGCGTCCGAGCATCGCCTTGGCCTCGTGGCCGACTGCCAGCACGGAATGATCCGCCTGGTGGATCGCCACGATGGACGGCTCGTTGAGCACGATGCCCTCGCCGCGCACGTACACGAGCGTGTTGGCGGTTCCGAGGTCCACGGCAAGGTCGTTCGAGAACATTCCAGCCAGCAGGTTGTAGAACATCAGCGCTCCATGGGTCGCGGGGTTCGAGATTTCGCCCGTTTCGAGAGCGATCGTACAGTAGCACAGGTCATGCCATGTTGGGAAGAAAAGCCTAATTTTCCGAGCGTTTAGGCCGCCGCCCGCCTCGCCGATGGCCCGCGACAAACGCCGCCGCTTCCGCGAAAAGGAAAAGATTTTCAGAGGCTTGGCTGGCCCGACCCCAACCTCGGAAACGGCCTCCGACCCGGTCGCCGGATCGCCTCTCGCTCGAGGGGGGTCTGATCGCCGTTGACCGTGCCGAAAACGGTCAAAAGCTCCACGGCAAACGTCCAAGGTGGCACGAAACGAGTCAGCCCGCCGACGGCCGGCGGCCGAGCGTCGGGACGATGCGCTCGCGGTAGAGCCGGGCGGCGGCCCGGACCACCCCCTCGGCTTCGGCGCGGCCGCGCAGCTGGCCGACGTTGACGATCTTGTTCTCGAGCGCCTTGTAGTCGAGGAAGAAGCGCTCGAGCTCTCGGAGCCGATGCGGTGGCAGGTCGGCGATGTCGCGATAGTGTTCGTACTCGGGGTCGTCCACGTGGATGGCGATGACCTTGTCGTCCTCGCCCTTCTCGTCGCTCATGGTGAGGACCCCGATGGCGCGGGCGCGCAGCAGGCAGAGCGGGACCACCGGCTCCTGGCCGAGCACGAGGACGTCGAGCGGATCGCCGTCGCCGCAGAACGTGCGCGGCAGGAAGCCGTAGTTGGCCGGATAGTGCACGGCGCTGTGAAGCACGCGATCGACGCCGAGCAGCCCCGTCGCCTTGTCGAGCTCGTACTTGACCTTCGAGCCCTTCGCGATCTCGATGACCGCGCGGAAGTGCTGCGTGATGTCTTCACCCAGCTCCACGTCGTGCCACGCATGCATACAGCGCCGATGATACGCTGCGAACCGCTGGAGGAGCGCCCCGGCTTCGCGTCGAGACCCCGCACGATTCACCAGTGCCAGAGCACCGCCACGGCTCCGCCGGGGCGCTGCGAACGTCGGGGGGTTTGGGGGGCCATGTCGAGGCCCCCATGACGTTTAACCATTCCAGAGCAGCGCCACGGCTCCGCCGGGGCGCTGTGAACGTCGGGGGTTGGGGGGCCATGTCGAGGCCCCCATGTCTATGGAAAATTTCGAGGTGTGGTTCGAGCGGGGCGTTACCGACGGCCTGCCGGTGGTGCCGCCGACGCGCGAGCGCGTCGAGCGGATGCTCGCTGGCACGCGCCGCGAGCGCGGCGAGCTGCTCGGCGAGATGCCGCCCAACTTCGGCCGCCTCACCGTCGAGAAGGCCGCGGTGAACGCGGTGATGGCGGGCTGCCGCCCCGACTACCTGCCGGTGGTGATCGCCGCCGCCGAGTGCGCGTGCGATCCCGCGTTCAATTTGCACGGGGTGTCGACGTCCACGCATTTCTCCGCCCCGCTCGTCGTCGTCAACGGTCCCATCCGCGCGCGCATCGGCCTCAACGCGTCCTTCGGCGTGTTCGGGCCGGGCTATCGCGCCAACGCCACCATCGGCCGCGCGCTGCGCCTGCTGATGATCAACATCGGCGGCGCGCGGCCCGGCGAGATGTCGATGTCCACCTTCGGCCATCCCGGCCGCTACACGTATTGCATCGCCGAGCACGAGGAGGCGAGCCCGTGGCCGCCCTATCACACGACGCAGGGGCTCGCGCGAGAGCAGAGCGCGGTGACGCTGTTCGCCGGCGAGGCGCCCCACGGGATCTCCGACCACGCCAGCCGCACGGCGCGGAGCCTGGCCGGCTCGCTCGGATGGACGATGGCCGGGCTCTGGAACAGCAAGCACTTCCCGCTCTACTCGCACACGATGCTGGTGGTGGGCCCCGAGCACGCACGGACGTTTGCCGACGACGGCTGGTCGCGTCACGACCTCGCCCGCGAGCTCTACGAGCGCGTCCGCGTCCCCTATCGCTCGCTGCTGCCGGACGAGGACCACGGCGAGAGCACCAACCTGCGATTCTCCAAAGAGCCGCCGGCGCCCGATGCGCTGATTTCCAAGTTCCCGTCGCCGGAGGAAATCCACATCGTCGTGGCCGGCGGCACGGCGGGGCGCTTCTCGGTCGCCATCCCCGGGTGGCTGGGAAGCAAGAACGGCTCGCGCCCCGTCACGCGCGCTGTAGAAAATGGGTTGACTTGATCGGCGGCGACATGTAATTCTTGCGTCGGCTTTTTGGAACACACGGAGTCGGAACGAGTGAAGAGACCGAGACACACGCCGCGCGGACCAGCGTCCCCGCGGCGCTTTTTTTTGCTCAGTAGCGCCGGTTTGCCTGCCAATTCAGGCAGGTAACCCCGCCATGACGGCGGGAGCACACAGGGGCTGAAGACCCCCGAAGAGAGAGGTCGCAGGATGGCACAGGGACAGGTGAAGTGGTTCAACGATGCCAAGGGGTACGGGTTCATCACTCAGGAGGGCGGAGAGGACGTGTTCGTCCACTACAGCGCCATCCAGGCCCAGGGCTTCAAGTCCTTGGCCGAAGGTGACAAAGTCGAGTTCGAGGTAACCCGCGGCCCGAAGGGTCTTCAGGCAGCGAACGTTCGGAAGATCAGCTAAGCCCCCCCTGTCACTCCCGCCCGGGCCCGCCTCACGGGCCCGGGCCCGCCACGCAGGTCTTACAAAAATGAAAGGCCCCGACGATGGCTGCGGCGCGTGTGTCGTTTCTCGCGCGTCGCGCCGCCCCGCTGGTGAGGCGGGATCGTCGGGGCCGGTGGTGCCTGGACTCCCAGGCGTGCCACCCGAAGCTAGCGTGGACCCTGCCTAGGAGGCAACCACCTCACAGATCACCGTAGGGGAACACATCGGCTGGATCACCTCCTGTTCTCGGCAAGGGCGCCACGCAGGCCCAGGTTCCGCTGACCGCGAACCGGATGCCGACTCCCGGCCCGAGGCTCGGTCACGTCAGCCGCCGACGGGATTGTCGGCGGGGACGCTGATGGAGCGCTGTTATCGCTCCGACCGACTTGTGAACTCATCCTACATCAGCCGTTTCGGTCAGGCCAAGAAAAAGTGACGCGGAACGTCACTTCACGACGATGCGCTCGCGATTCTTCTCCCACAGCGCCGCGCCGACGCCGTCGACCTTGCGCAGATCGTTCGGCTTCTTGAAATTTCCGTGCTCGTCGCGATACTTCACGATCTTCTCGGCGAGGCTGCGGCCGACACCGGACAGCGTCATCAGATCTTTCAGCCCCGCGGTGTTGATGTTGACCTTGTCGTCGGCGCCGACGCTGACAGTCGCGCCGACAGTTTCGGTGACGACGCCCGCCGTCGACACCACCGGCGTCACGAGGGCGAGCAGCAGGACGAGCGCGATGCGATGAACCATGACATGCCTCCTCGGGTGAACGGTGCACGGCACGCTCGAAACGTCGAGCGGCGCCATTCAACGAGGTCGGCACGCGAGCGGTCAACGTCCAACGTTTCAGTCACGCCCGCGGGATACAGTCAGTCGTCGGCGCGGTCGGCGAGCGAGTCGACGTAGTCCTGCCATTCGATGGGCAGCAGGCTCTTCTTGCGCGTGTTGCACTCCTTGCAGGCGGGCACCACGTTGCCGCGGATGGAGGTGCCGCCGCGGCCGAGCGGCACGAGATGGTCCATCGTGAGCGCCTTGTGGCCGACCTGGCGGCGACAGTAGTAGCAGACCCCCGTCGAGATGCGGCGCTTCCACCAGCCGCTGACGCGCAGCTCGCGCGCGCGCGCGCGCTGGCGCTTGAGCTCGTCGGGGTCGACCGGCGCGTAATACTCACTCATACGCGGCCAGCTCGGTGGAGAGATCTTCCCACTCGCGCAGGAGGCCGCTCATCTGCTCCTCGGCCGCCTTGCGCTCGCGGGAGACGGCGCGCACGCGGTCGCCGTTGGCGTACATGCGCGGATCGGTCAGCATCGCGCCGATCTCGGCGATGCGCTGCTCGAGCGTGTGGATCTGCCGCTCCAGCTCTCCCACGCGGCGACGCAGCTCGCGCACTTCCGGCGTGACCTTCTTCTTGACGATTCGCACGACCGGCGGGGGCGGCGCCGCCGGCGTCGGGACGGCACGCGCGCTCGCGGAAGGGTGGGCCGGTGCGCCGGCGCCCGCCTCGCGGCGGCGACGCGGCTCGCGCTCGCCGGCGAGGTGGCGGCGGGCGCTCGGCTCGGATGCGGGCTTCGGGCCCGGGCGCGCCGCCTCGCCGACCGACACGCGCGCAGGATCACCGCCGAGGCCGCGCGTCTTGGCGTCGAGATAGTCGTCGTAGGAGCCGGGATAGCGCGTCAGCGCGCCGCCGGCCACTTCCACCACCGCGGTGGCGATGCGGTTGATGAAGTAGCGGTCGTGCGAGATGAACACGATCGTGCCCGGGAAGCCGGCCAGCGCGGACTCCAGCACCTCGCGCGAGGCGAGGTCGAGGTGGTTCGTCGGCTCGTCCAGGCACAGCAGCGCGGCCGGCCGCACGAGCATGCGGGCCAGCGCCAGCCGCGCCTTCTCGCCGCCGGAGAGGACGGCGACCTTCTTCTCGACGCTGTCGCCGGAGAAGAGGAAGGCGCCCAGGATCGTCCGCAGCCGCGTGTGCGTCGACTCGGGCGCGACGGCTTCCATCTCCTCCAGCACCGTGCGCGCGGGATTCAGCGCGTCGAGCTGGTGCTGGGCGTAGTAGTGCACGGCCACGTGCGAGCCCAGCGTGCGCTCGCCGCGATCGAAGTCCAGCACGCCGGCCAGCATCTTGAGCAGCGTCGACTTGCCGGCGCCGTTGTCGCCCACCAGGGCCAGCCGCTCGCCGCGCTCCACGGAAAAATCGACGCCGGCATAGACGACGTTGTCGCCGTACGCCTTGTGGAGGGCGGTCAGCGTCGCCACGCGGCGCCCGGTGCGCGGCGGCTCCGGGAACGTGAAGTGCACCTGGCGGCGGGCGCCCGGCAGCTCGATGCGCTCGACCTTTTCCAGCATCTTCACCCGGCTCTGCACCTGGCGCGCCTTCGTCGCCTGGTAGCGGAACCGCTCGATGAACCGCTCGACCTCGGCGATGCGCTTGGCCTGGTTGCGCGCACGCGCCTCCAGCAGCTGGCGCCGCGCCTCGCGCTCGACGAGGAAGTCGTCGTAGTCGCCGGGATAGACGTCGAGGCCCTCCGGCGTGAGGTCGGCGATCGAGGTCACCATGCGATTGAGGAAGTACCGGTCGTGCGAGACGACCACGACCGTGCCGTCGTAGCTCGCCAGGAAGTTCTCGAGCCAGGCCAGCGAGGCCAGATCGAGATGGTTGGTCGGCTCGTCGAGCAGCAGCAGCGAGGGCGCCAGCAGCAGCAGCCGGGCGAGCGCCGCCCGCATGCGCCAGCCGCCCGAAAACTCCGCGAGCGGCCGGTGGAGCTCGTCGGTGGCGAAGCCGAGGCCGCTCAGGATCGTGCGGGCACCCGTCTCCAGGCGATAGCCGCCGAGGGCCTCGAAGCGATGCTGCAGCTCGCCGTACCGCTCGGTGAGCGCCTCGCTCGGCGCCGTCTCCAGCGCGCGGGCGACCTCTTCCATGTCGCGCTCGAGCGCCCACACTTCCTCGAAGCCGCTCAGCGCCTCGACGAGGACCGAGCCGGCGGCGGCGCCGGCGACCTCCTGCGGGAGATAACCGACCGTCGCCGAGCGCGGGCGGCTCACCTGCCCCGTGTCCGGCTCCTCCAGCCCGGCCAGGATGCGACAGAGCGTGGTCTTGCCGGCGCCGTTGGGACCGACGAGACCGATGCGCTCGCGGTCGGCGATGCGCCAGCCGACGTCGCGGAAGAGAACCTGACCCCCGTACCCCTTGGAGACGCCGTCGAGCTGGATCACCGCCGCCCGATCACCCCATGCTCTGGATCTTCTCGGGCGTGACCTTCACGGTCACGCGGACCTCTCCGGGCTTGCGGCCGGGATACTGGTCCTTGCCGAGATATTTCTTGGCGAGCGCGTCGATGTGCTCGTCGGCGCCCTTCTCGGTCATCTCCGTCACCCGGCCCCGCACCTGGACGTAGCGGTACGGGTTCTCGGGGTCCTGGATCGAGATGGCCACCTTGGGATTGCGCTGCAGGTTCTTGTCCTTCACGCGCCCGCGCGCCGTGTTGAAGCGGATGTGGCTGCCGTCGAAGTCGATCCACACCGGCGTCACCTGCGGCGCGCCGTCGGCGCCGACGGTCGCGATGTGGGCGAACGCCTTCTTCTCGAAGAGGTCCCGGTAGCCCTGGGGAATCGCCGCCATGATGATGTCCTTTCCCGCGTGAACGTTTACGACGGAGTCACCAGCTCGCCGCCGCGCGCCTCGGCCATGGCGCGCAGGGCGAACAGCAGCCGCACCACGCACTGCTGCACGAGCAGCGCGTCCTGGGTGAACGGGTCGGCCAGCCACTCGCGCGCGGTCTCGCCGCCGCCGGCCGCGAAGCCGAGCGTGGGCGAGAGCTTCTGCAGGCGCAACAGCAGATCGTCGGGCGGCAGGCCGCTGGCCCGCAGCCGCTGGACCACCGCCGCCCGCACCGCCGCGTTCCAGATCCCCGTCAGCCCTTCGAGCAGCGCTCCGTAGCACGTGGCGTCCTGCTTGGCCTGCATGTGCTCGAGGACGGCGGGGACCAGCGGGTTCACGACGATGTTGCCCTCGTCGTCGGTGCCGAACAGCGGCCCGATGACCGGGTCGCCGCCGGGCTCCGGCATGTTGTCGATGAGACCGATCGCCTGCTCCACCGGCACCGCCGGCAGCTGGGCGAGACGCTCGAGCAGGGGCACGTCACCTGCCATGGCTCTATCCTCCCACGCGTGTGGGCTCGCCGCGCAGATCCGCGCGCGCGAGGTCCTGCGCGCGCCCGGGCGGCACGAGGAACGACGAGGCCAGCGCGGCCAGACAGATCAGGAGACCGGTCACGAACACGGCGTGCAGGGCCTCGGCGTGGCTCGCGCCGGCGCCGAGGCGCCACGCCATCACCGCGCCCATGACGGCCAGCCCGATCGCGCCGCCGACCGTGCGGAAGAACTGGATCATCGAGGTGGCGGCGCCGAGATCGGACCGCGGAACCGCGCTCTGCACGGCGATCAGCATGGGCACCATGGTGAGCCCCATGCCGATGCCGCCGATGAGCGCGTCGCGCATGGCGGCGCCCGCCGTCAGCGACGGCGACCAGCGGCTGAGCAGCAGGAACGCCGCGGTCAGGCACACCATGCCCGACACCACGACGATGCGATAACCGATGCGCAGCACCAGCCGCGCGCTCAGCACCGACATCGCCACCCAGCCGAAGACGAACGGAATGAGCACGCTGCCGGACGCGGTGGCCGACATGCCGCTCACCGCCTGCAGAAACAGCGGCACGAACGAGATCGCCCCGAACATGGCCATGCCGGCCAGGAATCCGGTGGCCGCCGCCGCCAGCACGACGCGGTTGCCGAACAGCCGCAGCGGCACGATCGGCTCGACCACGCGGCGCTCGACGGCGAAGAACGCCGGCAGCGCCACCGCCGCGATCGCCAGCGGCATGAGCACGTCGGCGCCCGTCCACGCGGTGGCGCGGCCGGCCTCCAGCACGCCGACCAGCAGGGCGGAGACGCCGGCGGTGAAGAGGCCGAGGCCGGTGTAGTCGATGATCGGGCGGCGCGCCGCCCGCGCGCTGTCGAGCGCCTTGGCCAGCAGGCCCATGGCGATCACGCCGAACGGCAGGTTGATGTAGAAGACCCAGCGCCACGAGGCGTGGTCCGTCAGCAGCCCGCCGATGAGCGGACCGAGCAGCGAGGCGACGCCCCACACGCCGGAGATGTAGCCCTGCATCTTCGCGCGCCGCTCGAGCCCGAACAGCTCGCCGACGACGGTCATGCCGATCGGCATCAGGGCGCCGGCGCCGAGGCCCTGCAGCATGCGGAAGGCGATGAGCTGCGTCATGTCCTGCGCCGCGCCCGAGAGCGCCGAGCCGGCCAGGAACAGCACGAGGCCGGTCAGGAAGATCGGCCGCCGGCCGTAGAGATCGGACAGCCGGCCCCACAGCGGCATGGTGACGGTCGAGGTCAGCAGGAAGCCGGAGAAGACCCAGGAGTAGATCTCGAGTCCGCCGAGGCTCGACACCACGCGCGGCATCGCGGTGGCGACCACCGTGGACTCCATCGCGGCCAGGAAGATCGACAGCATCACGCCCGCCAGGGCGAGCCGCTTGCGACGCTCCTCCATCAGTGGGCGCCGGTACAGCTGGCGCAGCGACACGTCGCGCGCAAATCCGCCCAGGGAAGCAGGCTCTCGTGCGCGTCGGTCCACACCACGCGCAGGCCCGCGTCGAGCTTCTTGAGCTCGCTCGGCCACGTCGCCGTCGCGGCCGGCGCGTCCAGAGTCGCGCAGGCGCCGCACGCACAGGCGCGACGCAGGAACTCGAACGGATAGATGGAGCCGTGGCCGTCGGTCCAGTCGATGCCGAGCGCGTAGCGACCGACGAGGTGGATGTCCTTGGGCCGGTTGGGATCGCCCTGGCCGAGGATGGGGATGAACAGCTTGCGGCTCATGCCGTGCCGCCGCCGGCGCGGGCGGCGCTCAGGCGCATGCCGGCCAGCAGGTAGTGGACCGCGAGGTTCTGGTATGGCCCCCACGCGCGCGCCCGCCGGCGAATCGCCTCCTCGCTCAGCGTACGGCCGCGGCCGTAATGATGGTCGAAGGCCTTGCGCACGGCGAGATCGCCGGCCGGGCACACGTCGCCACGGCCGCAGCAGCGCGCCAGGAACCAGTCCGCGGTCCATCGGCCGAGGCCGCGCAGTGCGGTGAGCTGCGCGATGACTTCGGCGTTGGCCGCCGCCACCAGCGTCTCGACGTCGAGCGTGCCGGCCACCATCGCCCGCGCGAGATCGCGAATGTACTCGGCCTTGCGCGTGGAGTACTTGAGCGCGCGCAGCTCGCGCACGCGCGCGCCGGCCAGCGCGGCGGCCTCCGGAAAGGCCCAGATGGTGGCGCCGTCCGTCGTGACCGCGACGCCGTAGCGACGCACGAGCCGCGCGCGACAGGCGAAGGCGAACGAGAGGTTCACCTGCTGGGCGGTGATGGAGCCCACCAGCATCTCGAGCGCCGTCGGGGCCAGCGTCGGCCGCATCCCGTACAGCGGCTCCAGCAGCGTGCCGAGGATCGGATCCGCCTTGGCCATCCGGTAGAAGCCGGGCAGGTCGAAGTCGAGACCGAAGAGGCGCCGGACCTCGAACGTCACCGCGTCGCCGACGGCGGCCCCGCGCGCGCCGGGCACGTCCACCGTCAGCCGCGCATCCTCGACCGATCCGCTCGACCGCACCTCGTAGGGCAGCAGCCGATCGCCCTGGCGCAGCACGCGCCGGAACACGTCGCCGTCGAGGACGTTGACCGGGTCTTCGCCCCACAGGCGATAGCGGCCCAGCGTGGCGCCCACGTCGAGCGGGCCGTCGGCATGGAGAACGATCTTCATCGGCGGGTCACGCGAAGGGTAAGTGTACCAGAACGCTCAGCGGCGGAGGTGGTGCGGGACGTCGGTCACCACGACGTCCTTGCGGAAGAGCATCGCCCCCTTGATCAGCAGCGCGGTCTGGTTGTGCAGGATCTGGTGCCACCACCGCGCCGGGAGGAACTCCGGCAGCACGATCGTCACCACGTGGTTGGGGCCGCCCTGGCGCTGGAGCTGGTTGAGATAGTCGACGAGCGGTCCCAGCAGGGAGCGATAGGGGGAGTTGAGCACGATGAGGGGCGTGCCCATGCCGTACTTGACCCAGCGCTCCTCCAGCCGGCGCGTGCGCTCGGGATCGGTCTCCACGTACACGGCCTTGGCATTCGGCGACAGCGTCTTGGCGTACTGCACGGCGCGCACCACGCCCTTGTGGAGGTCGCCCACGAGCACCAGCACGGTGTTCGTCATGGGCGGCGGCGGCGTGAAGTCTTCCAGGGAGAGCTGCAGGGCGACGTCGTCGTAGTGGCGGCGCATGCCGATGAAGAGCGCGACCAGCGAGGGGATCAGCAGCAGGACGATCCAGGCGCCGTGCGAGAACTTCGTGACCGCGATCGTGAGCATGACGAGCCCGGTGACGAGGGCGCCGACGCCGTTGACGCTGGCGCGCCACCACCAGCCTTCCGTGCGGCGGCGCAGCCAGTGGCGGACCATGCTCGACTGCGACAGCGTGAACGAGATGAAGACGCCGACCGCGTAGAGCGGGATGAGGGCGTGCGGGTTGCCGCGAAAGATGACCAGCAGCAGCGCGGCCATCCCGCCCAGGATGACGATGCCATTGGAGAAGACGAGCCGGTCCCCCTGGTTGCCGAACTGCCGCGGGATGAAGCGGTCGCGGGCCAGGAAGAACGCCAGCCGCGGAAAGTCGGCGAACGAGGTGTTGGCGGCCAGCAGCAAGATCAGCATCGTCACCAGCTGGATCACGTAGTAGGCGGAGCCCGTGCCGAACACGTGACGCGCAAGCTGCGAAACCACCGTCTCGTCCTCCCGCGGGCGGATGCCGAAGTCGTAGGCGAGGAACGTGATGCCCAGGAAGAGCGTGACGAGCAGCGCGCCGAGCCAGGCCAGCACGACCCGCGCGTTGTGCGCCTCCGGCGGCTTGAAGGCGGGGACGCCGTCGGAGACCGCCTCCACGCCCGTGAGCGCCGAGCACCCGGCCGCGAACGCGCGCAGGAGAAGGAAGAGCCCGACCCCCTCGAGCCCGGCCGGGTGCGGCGCGTAGGGCGCCGCGCCAATCCAGCCGAACACCGCGCCCACGCCGCCGTACCCGGTCACCAGCAGCATGGACCCGACGAAGAGGTACGTGGGGAGCGCGAAGATCTTGCCCGACTCGCGGATGCCGCGCAGGTTGGCCACCGCGATGGCGACGACGCCCAGCACGCCCAGCCAGACGCGATAGGGAAACAGCACGGGCAGCGCGGACGTCACCGCCGCGATGCCGGCGGCCACGCTCACGGCCACCGTCAGCACGTAGTCGATCAGCAAGGCGGCGGCCGCGATCAGCCCGGCGACCGTGCCCAGGTTGTCCTTGGTGACGATGTAGGCGCCGCCGCCCTTGGGATAGGCCAGGATCGTCTGCCGGTAGGAGCTGACGACGATGACGATGAGCAGCGAGATGGCGATGCCGATCGGCAGCGAGTAGCTGAGCGCCACCACGCCGGCCAGCATGAGCACCAGCACGATTTCCTCGGTGGCGTACGCGACGGACGACAGCGCGTCGGAAGCAAAGACGGCGAGCGCCGTCGCCTTGCCGAGGCGCTCGTGGCGCGCCTGCGCCGTGGGCAGCGGGGTCCCGACCAGCAGCCGCTTCAGGCGGTGCACGAGCACCCGCCAATGATACGCCCCGCCCCCGGCGGGACGTCAGTTCCGCAGGTGGTAAGGGACGTCCGTGACCACGACGTTGCGGCGGAAGAGCATCGCCCCCTTGATCAGCAGCGCGGTCTGGTTGTGCAGGAGCTGCTGCCACCACCGGGCCGGGATGAACTCCGGCAGCACCAGCGTCACCATGTGATTCGGCGCCTGCTGGCGCAGGTGGTCGATGTAGTCGAGCAGCGGCCCCAGCAGCGAGCGATAGGGCGAGCTGAGCACGACGAGCGGGATGCCCAGCCCCCACTTGCCCCAGCGCTCTTCCAGCCGGCGCGTGCGCTCGGGATCGGTCTCCACGTAGACGGCCTTGGCCGACGGCGACAGAGCCTGCGCGTACTGGATGGCCTGGATCACGCCGCGGTGCAGATCGCCGACCAGCACCAGGACGATCGTGCTCATGGGCGGCGGCGGCTCCAGGGCGCGCAGCGAGAGCTGCCGCGCCACGCTGTCGTAGTGGCTGAGGATCGCCAGGAAGAGGCCGACCAGCCGCCCGATCAGCACGATGACGCTCCAGGCGCCGTCCACGAACTACGTCGTCGCCACCAGGACGAACGTGGTGGCCGTGGCGGCCGCGCCGGTGGCGGTGCTC
>Ga0066709_100001050_pt1 | contig 17230 bp, 21 predicted proteins | sample GraSoiAngelo_158_FD_79665 | JGI IMG/M metagenome (GOLD analysis project Ga0066709, IMG submission 79665) | Grasslands soil microbial communities from the Angelo Coastal Reserve, California, USA - 14_1009_16_30cm | ecosystem: Environmental > Terrestrial > Soil > Grasslands | place: USA...
TCATCGAGCGCCCGATCAAGGCCAACTTCATGGAGGGCCTGTCGGTGCTCGAGTACTTCATCTCCACACACGGGGCGCGCAAGGGACTCGCCGACACCGCCCTGCGCACCGCCGACTCGGGCTACCTGACCCGGCGTCTGGTCGACGTGGCCCAGGACGTGATCATCCGCGAGTCGAACTGCGGCACCGAGGACTACATCGAGATGGCCGTCTACAAGGCCGACGACCAGCCCAACGACGGACTGGTCGGACGCGTGGCGGCGCTGCCGATCAGGACCAAGCGCAATCGCCTGCTGGCTGAGCAGGGAACGGAAATCGGCCGCGCCGAGCTGGCCGACATCGCGCAAGCGTTCACCGACGACCACGACAAGGGCGTGCAGGTGACGGTGCCGGTGCGCTCGGTGCTCAAGTGCGAGGCCGTCAGCGGCGTCTGCCAGGCCTGCTACGGGCGCGCGATGGCCACTGGCGGGCCGGCCCAGATCGGCGACGCGGTGGGGATCATCGCGGCGCAGTCGATCGGCGAGCCGGGCACGCAACTCACCATGCGCACGTTCCACACCGGCGGCGTCGCCGGGGCAGACATCACGCACGGCCTGCCGCGCGTGGTCGAGCTGTTCGAGGCGCGCAAGCCCAAGGGCCTGGCCAGGATCGCAGAGCAGGACGGGGTCGTCTCGATCGAGGAGAGCGACAAGGCGCTCACGGTCGTGATCACAGACCCCAAGGGTGAGGAGCACCGCAGCGCCTTTCCCCGGCGCACGCGCCTGTGCGTGAGCGAGGGCGAAAAGATCACCGCCGGCACGCCGCTCAACGAGGGCTCGGTGTACCCGCACGAGCTGCTCGCAATCCGTGGACGGACAGAGACCGAGCAGTACCTCGTCAGCGAGGTGCAGGAGGTCTACAAGTCCCAGGGCGTGGACATCAACGACAAGCACGTGGAGCTGATCGTGCGCCAGATGCTCAAAAAGGTGCGCGTCGAGCAGAAGGGCGACACCGACTACCTGCCCGGGCAGTTCGTGGACCGCTTCGAGTTCGCCAAGGTCAACCAGGAGGTGATCGCCGGCGGCGGCGAGGCCGCCCAGTTCGAGGACATCATCCTCGGCATCACCAAGGCCTCGCTGAACACCGACTCGTTCCTCTCGGCCGCCTCCTTCCAGGAGACGACCAAGGTGCTGACCGATGCGGCGCTGGAGGGCAAGACCGACCGTCTGAACGGGCTCAAGGAGAACGTGATCATCGGCAAGCTGATCCCCGCGGCGACCGGCCTGAAGCGCTACCGGCGCATCGAGATCGAACCGTCCGAGCCGCTGCCGCGCGCGATCGACGAGGTCGGGCTGCTCGACCAGGACGAGATCGCGGCCGAGCTCGGGCTGGCCGACGGCGAGGGGCTCAGCACCGGCTACGGACACGAGTACGACGCCGATCTGGCCTCGCTGGAGAAGATCGGCGCGGGCGGCGCCGACCCCGGCTTCGTCGAGGAACTGGCCGACCTGGAGGTCCCCGAGGACGACGTTCCCGAGGGGTAGCCCGGCGGCGCGGCGCGCGGCGCCCGCGCAAGGGGGCCCGGCCGGAGAGGCCTGAGAGAATCCGGAGAGGCCTGAGAGAATCCTCACACGCGCGCGCGAGACTTTGCCGCGGCCGGGCTGTCTCGGTAGGGGTGAGCGGGCAGCCGCTGACACGCCGGTCGTTTCTCGCCGCCGGCGCCGGCGCGATGGCGGCGGGCGGCCTTGCGCGGCCTGCCGCTCCGCTGGCCAGCGCCTTGGGGCTCGCGCCGCCACGACTGTCGCAGCGCTGGCTGGGCGCGGTGCCCGCTGGCGGGCGCACGATCACGCTGCCCCCCGGCGCTGACCTGCTCGGGCTCGAGTGGGCCGCGCCGGCGGAGGCAGGCGTGCAGCTGCGCGTCGGGCGCCGCGGCGGGCGCTGGAGTGGGTGGGTCACCGCTGGCGCCTGCTGTGCGTGGCTGGAGGGCGCGTCGGCGTCGGCGCCCGCGCGCCTGATCGCCGGGCCGGTGTGGACCGGCGGCGCGAGCGCGCTGCAACTGCGCGCCACGCATCCGCTCGCCGGCGTGCGCCTGCACATCGTCGACGTGAGCGGCGGAGTTGGCGCGCACAGGCTGGCGCTCGCGCGGGAGATGCTGGGCTCGGCCAGCGCGCTGCAAGCCGCCGCGCCGACGCTCCACGCGGGCCCCGGACAGCCGCGGATCCTCGCCCGCGCCGGCTGGGCGCGGGGGGTGGCACGCCCGCGCGTCGCACCCGCCTACGGGGTGGTGCGGATGGCCTTCGTCCACCACACCGAGACCCCCAACGGCTACCTGGCCGCCGAGGTGCCGGCCATGCTGCGCGCGATCTTCGTCTTTCACCGCGATGTCAGGGGCTGGAACGACATCGGCTACAACTTCGTGATCGACGCCTTCGGCCGCATCTTCGAGGCGCGCGCCGGCGGCATCGATGAGCCGGTCGTGGGGGCGCAGGCGGGCGGCTTCAATCTCGAATCCACCGGCGTGGCGGTTCTGGGGGCGTTCTCGAGCCGCCGCACCTCGGTAGCCGCCGGGCGCGCCTTGCAGCGGCTGCTCGCCTGGAAGCTCGCGCTGCACGGCGTCTCCGCGCAGGGACGGGCGCGCGTCCGAGTCAACCCAGCCGGTGCTGTCTACAGCCGCTTTCCCGCCGGCGCGCACGTGTGGCTGCCGCACATCGCCGGGCACCGCGACGGCGACGCCACCGACTGTCCGGGCGATGCCCTGTACCACCAGCTGCCGGCGATCCGCCGGCGTACGCGACGGCTGGCGCCGTCCCCGACGCGGGCCACGTTGGTGCTCGGCGCGGCGGCCCCGCCGGCGCCGGCGCCCGGGGCGCCTGCCCAGCCCTCCGCCGGAGCCGCCTTCAGCCTGAGCGGGCGCCTGGCGCTGCTGGACGGCACCGCGATCGCCGGCGCGCCGATCAGGCTGCAGCTGCGCAGCGTGGCCAGGCATGGCGAAGCGGTGAACGAGCGCACGCTCGCCGAAGCCCGCACCGATGCCGCGGGCGGCTGGTCGCTGCCCCTGGGGCCCGCCGGCAGCGCCGGCCGCGAGGTGTGGCTGAGGGCGCTCTACGCAGGCGCCGTCGGGCAGCCCTCAGGGGCGGGGGCAGCCGTCTCCGACCCGCTGCGGGTGCCCGCCTCGCTCATCGCCTCGCTCGAAGCTGCCGCGCCCAGCGAAGCAGCGTCTGCGCCTCCCGCGCGGTGAGCCCCTGCTCGGGCGCGGTGCACACCAGCAGCGTCGGCGCGCGGCGCGCGCTTGCCCAGCGGTGGCACGCGGGGTTAAACGCGTCGTCGACCCACGCCAGCGCGCGCTGTCCGACGTAGGCGGTGACCGACTCGAGCTTCCAATGCGCGTGCGTCGTGCGCGCGTTTGGCGAAGTCCCACGTGAGAAGCGGATGAACGGCAGCGTTTCGGGTAGCCCCAGCAGGTGCGGCAGGTGCTCGTTGGCCTTCTCCTCCCAGCCGCTGGCCCAGACCAGTTCGAAGCTGCGTGCCAGCCGCAGCAGGTGACTGGCCGCGGTGGCCGAAAGGAAGTGGGGGATGCCGTCGATCGCGTGCAACGAGCCCTCGATCGCGCCGGCCCCGGACGGGCCCGGCGGCGGCTCCGACGACGAGGCGCCAAACGCGTCCAGGCGGCCGAACGCGTCCAGACGGCCGAACAGAGACACGACGCCGTCGATGTCGACCAGCAAAAGCGGCTTGGGCTCGGCGAAATTCGGTGTATTGACGCGGTATTTAGGAGCCACTCATGTTCGCCCGGGAAGCTGCTACGACGGCCGATCCGCCGAGGTTGCTCCCGGAGCAGTAAAGCAGCGAGCGACTCCGCCCGATGGTCTCCCGTCCTGACCCTCTCACCATGACACCAGCAATCGGACTCCTTCTCGCGCTCGCCTGCGCTTTCGTCGCCAACCTGGCCTTCTTCTACAAGCACCGGGGCGCCAACGCCGTGGCGAAGGTGTGCGTGCGCCACCCGCTGCGCTCGGCGTTCGCGCTGTATTCCTCCCGCTGGTTTTCGATTGGCATGGCCATCGCCACGGCCAGCTGGGGGCTGCACGTGGCCGCCCTGGCGCTGGCGCCCATGTCGGTCGTCCAGGTGGCGCTCGCCGGAGGCGTGGTGCTGATCGCGGTGATGGCCGAGCGCATGTTCGGCTTTGAGGTTGGCCCGCGCCAGTGGACCGGCCTGGTGCTGACCGCGATCGGCCTGGCGCTGCTCGGGCTGACGCTGCCGGCCATGCACGGGGCCCACGCGCAGTTCTCGCAGGCCGCGATGATCTCCTTCGAGGCCGGCCTCTTCGGGCTGGGTGGGCTGCTGATCATGGGCCCGCGCATTGGCAGCCCGGTCGAGCATCACGGGATCATGCTGGGCGCCGCCTCCGGCATCCTGTTTGGCGTCTCCGACACGGCGATCAAGGCGCTCACCGGCATCACCGGCGCCCACGGACTGGTCGGGCTGGCGCTGAGCCCGTGGCTGGCGGTGGCGCTGTGCGCATCGGTGGTCGCCTTCTACGCGTCTGCCCGCGGCCTTCAGGATGGCGAAGCGGTGCCAGTGATCGCGGTCACCGGAGCGGCCGCCAACATCGCCGGCATCGCCGGCGGGATCATCGTGTTCGGTGACCCGATGGCCGCGGGCACGCTCGGCGTCACGGTGCAGGCGCTGGCGTTCGTGCTGGTGGTCGTGGCCTCGGCCCTGATGCCCGCACCGCTGCGGGCCGCCCCCGTGGCCGCGCGCGCCTAACGCCCAGGCTGGCGTTCGCGCCGTAGTCGCAGTCCGTTGAGGCCCGCCGCGCCGCCGCGCCGCGGCCTGCCGGGCCGCGTTGTCGCTGCTAGCATCAGCGCCGCATGCCAACCACCTCTCAGCTCGTCCGCAAGGGGCGGGTCGCGCCGAAGAAGAAGCTCGCCACCCCCGGCCTGAAGTCGGGCAGCGGACGCAAGAAGAAGGTCGCCGCGCCGCAGCGACGCGGCGTTTGCACGCGTGTCTACACGACGACGCCGAAGAAGCCGAACTCCGCCCTGCGCAAGGTCGCGCGCGTGCGCATCTCGGGTTCGATCGAGGTGACCGCCTACATTCCCGGCGAGGGGCACAACCTGCAGGAGCACTCGGTGGTGCTGGTGCGCGGCGGTCGCGTCAAGGACCTCCCGGGCGTGCGCTACAAGGTCGTGCGCGGCACGCTCGACGCCGCCGGCGTGAGCGATCGCAAGAAGGCGCGCTCGCAGTACGGCGTGAAGAAGAGATAGCTCGATGCCCCGGCGCGCAGCCGCTCAGGTCCGCCCGCTCGAGGCGGATCCGATCCATCGCTCCAAGCTCGTGCAGCAGGTCATCAACAAGGTGATGCTCGACGGCAAGAAGTCGGTCGCCGAGCGGATCGTCTACGAAGCGCTGGCGCTGCTCGCAGAGCGCGGCGAGCAGGACCCCGTGGAGATGCTGGAGAACTCGATCAGGGCCCTCACGCCGACGCTCGAGGTGCGCTCCCGCCGCGTCGGCGGAGCCACCTATCAGGTGCCCGTGGAGGTGCCGAGCCGGCGCGCGCGCACGCTCGCGGTGCGCTGGCTGGTCGAGTTCGCGCGCCAGCGTCGCGAGAAGACGATGGCCCAGCGCCTGGCCAACGAGCTCAGCGACGCCGCCTCCCAGCAGGGCGGCGCGTTCAAGCGCAAGGACGACATCTACCGCATGGCCCAGGCCAACAAGGCCTTCGCGCACTACCGCTGGTAGCGCACAGCGCCGCGTCTCGCTCGACGCGGCACGCGTCCATCGGCGCCGGCGTGTGCGGCCGCCGGCCGCGCCGCGGGGCCGGCACGCCCACGGGGGGCGCGAATCGCTTTGCTATAGTCGAACATGCGTCGCGAACAGGCGGCTTTGGGTGTGTCTGCTCGCGTGCAAACCGAAAAAGATGGAGACCTCGAGCCCGTAACGCAGCAGACCCGGTCCGCACCAGATCAGCAGCGCGTGGGCCCGAAGGGCCCATTTTTTTGCCAGGAATCAGCCCCCCGCCAACGAACACCGTCTCTCGATGCCACGCAAGTACTCCCTTCAAGACACCCGAAACATCGGGATCATGGCGCACATCGACGCCGGCAAGACGACCACGACCGAGCGCATCCTCTACTACACCGGGCGCACCTACAAGATGGGCGAGGTCCACGAGGGCGCGGCCACGATGGACTGGATGGAACAGGAGCAGGAGCGCGGCATCACGATCACCTCGGCCGCCACGACGGCGGAGTGGAAGGGTCATCGCATCAACATCATCGACACGCCCGGCCACGTCGACTTCACGGTCGAGGTGGAGCGCTCGCTGCGTGTGCTCGACGGCGCGATCGCGCTGTTTGACTCCGTAGCGGGGGTGGAGCCCCAGTCGGAGACCGTGTGGCGGCAGGCCGACAAGTACCACGTCCCGCGCATCGCCTACATCAACAAGATGGACCGCATCGGCGCTGACTTCGAGCGCGGCGTGCGGACGATGGTCGACCGGCTCGGCGCGCATCCCGTGCCGATCCAGCTGCCGATCGGTAACGAGGCGGACTTTGCCGGCGTGGTCGATCTGGTGCGCATGAAGGCGATCGTGTACCGCGACGAGCTGGGCACCGAACAGGAGGAGACCGAGATCCCCGACGAGCTCGCCGCCGCCGCCGCGAGCGCGCGCGAGCAGCTGCTCGAGGAGGTCTCGCATTACGACGACGGACTGCTGGAACTGATCCTCGAAGAGGCCGAGGTGGGTGCGGAGCGCCTCAAGCAGGCGATCCGAGCGGCGACGTTGTCGACCAAGCTGACCCCCGTGCTGTGCGGCTCCTCGTTCAAGAACAAGGGCGTGCAGCCGCTGCTCGACGCCGTCATCGATTACCTCCCCTCGCCGCTGGACGTGCCGCCGGTGGTCGGCACTGAACTGATCAAAGGCGAGGAGAACGAGCGCCAGGTCGTGCGCAAGCCCGACGACTCCGAGCCGTTCGCTGCGCTGGCGTTCAAGATTGCCGCTGACCCCTACGTCGGCAAGCTGACCTACTTCCGCGTCTACTCCGGGCGTCTGCAGGCCGGCTCGCGCGTGCTCAACGTGGGCACGGGCCGCACCGAGCGGATCGGGCGCATCCTGATGATGCACGCCAACGATCGCGAGGAGGTCTCCGAGGTCTACGCCGGCGACATCGCCGCCGCGGTGGGGATCAAGCAGGTCATCACCGGCGACACGCTGGCGGCTCCCGACGCCCCCGTCCACCTGGAGAAGATCATCTTCCCCGAGCCCGTGATCAAGGTGGCCGTCGAGCCCAAGACCAAGGCAGACCAGGAGAAGATGTCGATCGCGCTGGGGCGCCTGGCCGAGGAGGATCCGACATTCCAGGTGCGCACCAACGAAGAAACCGGACAGACCGAGATCTCCGGCATGGGCGAGCTGCACCTGGAGGTGCTGGTCGATCGCATGCGGCGCGAGTTCGGCGTGGAGGCCAACGTGGGGCGCCCGCAGGTGTCCTACCGCGAGACGGTTCGCGGCTCGGTCTCCGGCGTCGAGGGCCGTTTCGTGCGCCAGACGGGAGGCTCGGGCCAGTTCGGGGTCGTCTACCTGGACCTCGAGCCGGCGCCGGGAGAGGGCTTTGAATTCGTCAACCGGATCAAGGGCGGATCGGTGCCCGCGGAGTACATCCCGGCGGTCAAGACGGGCGTGCAGGAGGCGCTCGAGAACGGCGTCAAGGCGGGCTACCCGATGGTCGATCTGCGGGTCACCCTGGTCGACGGCAAGTACCACGACGTGGACTCATCGGAGGTGGCCTTCAAGGTCGCCGGCTCGCTGGCGTTCAAAGAGGCGGCCAAGCGCGCCAAACCGGTGCTGCTGGAGCCGATCTTCGCGGTCGAGGTGATCACGCCGGAGGAGTTTCTGGGCGAGGTGATCGGCGATCTCAACCGCCGCCGCGGGAGACTGGAGGGCCAGGAACGGCGCGGCAATGCGATCGCCGTGTCGGCACGTGTGCCGCTCAGCGAGATGTTCGGCTACGCCACCGATCTGCGCTCGAACACCCAGGGCCGCGCCAACTACACGATGCAGTTCGAGGGCTACGAGGAGGTCCCGCCCAACATCGCCGAGAAGATCGTCGAGCTGCGCACCGGGGAGCCGGTGCCCGCCTAGCTCGCCAGTCACGCGTGATTGCAGTTAGATAGATTTCTACGACTTCGTCCTCCCCGGGCGGACGTCCAAGCCGATACAGGAGCGAACCAAAAGTGGCCAAGCAGAAGTTCGAGCGCGACAAGCCGCACGTCAACGTGGGGACGATCGGTCACATCGACCATGGCAAGACGACGCTGACGGCCGCCATCACGTCGGTGCTGGCCGAGAAAGGCAATGCCGAGGTCCGCACCTTCGAGTCGATCGACAACGCCCCTGAGGAGAAGGCGCGCGGGATCACGATCGCGACCTCCCATGTCGAGTATCAGACCGACAATCGCCACTACGCGCACGTGGACTGCCCCGGCCACGCCGACTACGTCAAGAACATGATCACCGGCGCCGCCCAGATGGACGGCGCGATCCTCGTGGTCTCGGCCGCGGACGGTCCGATGCCGCAGACGCGCGAGCACATCCTGCTCGCGCGCCAGGTGGGCGTGCCGTACATCGTCGTGTTCCTCAACAAGGCCGACATGGTCGATGACGAGGAGCTGCTGGAGCTGGTCGAAGTCGAGGTCCGGGAGCTCTTGTCCGAGTACGACTTCCCTGGGGACGACATCCCGTTCATCACCGGCTCGGCGCTGAAGGCGCTCGAAGGCGACGAGGCGTCCAAGCAGAAGATCCTGGAGCTGGCCGACGCGCTCGACACCTACATACCCGAGCCGGTGCGCGAGCTCGACAAGCCATTCCTGATGCCGGTCGAGGACGTCTTCTCGATCACCGGCCGCGGCACCGTGGCCACCGGCCGGGTCGAGCAGGGCGTGATCAAAACGGGCGAGACGGTGGAGATCGTTGGCATCCACGACACCAGCTCGACGGTCGTGACCGGCGTGGAGATGTTCAACAAGATCCTGGACCAGGGCCAGGCAGGCGACAACATCGGCTGTCTGCTGCGCGGCACCAAGCGCGAGGAGATCGAGCGCGGCCAGGTCGTGTGCAAGCCCGGCTCCATCACCCCTCACACAAAGTTCAAGTCCGAGGTCTACGTGCTCAAGAAGGAGGAGGGCGGCCGCCACACGCCGTTCTTCACGGGTTACAGGCCTCAGTTCTATTTCCGTACCACCGACGTCACCGGGGTCGCGAAGCTGCCCGACGGCGTCGAGATGGTCATGCCCGGCGACAACGTGCAGATGGAAATCGAGCTGATTCAGCCGATCGCCATGGATCAAGGCCTGCGCTTCGCCATCAGGGAGGGTGGCCGCACGGTCGGCTCGGGCGTGGTCAGCGAGATCATCGCGTAGTACCCGCCGCCTCGCCTGGCCGGGGCGCGCACAATTGGCAGTCCGATACGACTAACATGCCCCGGCCGCACGGCGCGGTGGCGGTGTGGGGCGGATTCCCGACGCGAGATCCGCTCCTGTCCGCCCCGGTGGGCAGCGCGAGCGCCGCCGCCCGGCGGAGCGCAGCGCCGACGAACTCCCCGCAACCCCCGACACCACAGATCAGGCCCACACACCCTCAGCGCAAAGCAAATGGCAGCCACCGCCCAGAACAAGATCCGCATCCGCCTGAAGGCGTATGACACCTCCGCGATCGAGTCGGCCGCGAAGGAGATCGTGGAGACCGCCACGCGCACCGGCGCCAGGGTCTCCGGACCCGTGCCGCTGCCCACCGAGAAGAACGTCTACTGCGTGATCCGCTCGCCGTTCAAGGACAAGGATTCGCGCGAGCACTTCGAGATCCGTACCCACAAGCGCCTGATCGACATCCACCAGCCGACGCCCAAGACAGTGGACTCGCTGCAGCGGCTCGACCACCTGCCGGCCGGCGTGGATATCGAGATCCGCCTGGCAACCTGAGCGCTCCCGCCGTCACCGATCGCGCCTGTGAAATGTCCGCCATCCTTGCCAAGAAGCTCGGCATGACCCAGATGTTCCTCGAGGACGGCAGCGTCGCGCGCGTGACCGTGCTCCAGGCCGGCCCGTGCCCGGTCACCGCGATCCGCACGCCCGAGCGCGACGGCTACGACGCCGTCCAGCTCGCCTTCGGCGAGGTCGGTCGCAAGGCGCTTTCCAAAGCCCAGCTGGGCCACCTGGCCAAGGTCGACGCGCCGCCGATGCGCCGGCTGGCGGAGTTCCGCAACGAGGCCGGCGAGCTGCAGCTGGGCGAGACCGTGACGGTCGAGTCCTTTCAGGTCGGCGCCCGCGTGAAGGTCTCCGGCGTCTCCAAGGGGAAGGGCTTTCAGGGCACGATCAAGCGCCACAACTTCGTCAGCGGGCCCAAGTCGCACGGCTCGCACAACATCCGCGCACCCGGCTCGATCGGCGCGTCGGCCACGCCATCGCGCGTGTTTGCCGGCCTGCGCGGAGCGGGCCAGATGGGCAACAGGCGGGTCACCCAGCGGGGGCTCGAGGTCGTCGGCGTGGACAGCGAGCGCAACGTGCTCATGGTGCGCGGCTCGGTGCCGGGCGCGCGCGGGGCGGTCGTGGAGGTCCGCAGCGATGGCTGATGCGCCGGCGGAGGTACGCGGCGATGCCTGACGCACCCGTGCTGGGCGCCGATCGGAAGGTCAAGCTCGACGACGCGGCCTTCGGCGAGCGCTTTCGCGGGTCGCTCGTGCACCAGAGCGTGCGCGCCGAGCAGGCCGCGCGCCGCAGCGGCACGGCCGCCACGCGCACGCGCGGAGAGGTCTCCGGCGGCGGCGCCAAGCCCTGGCGTCAGAAGGGAACCGGCCGTGCCCGCGCGGGCTCGAACCGCTCGCCGCTTTGGACGGGCGGCGGCACCGCGTTCGGACCACGGCCGCGCAGCTACACCTTCAAGGTCAACCGCAAGGAGCAGCGCGCGGCCCTGCGCAGCGCCCTGTCGCTGCACGCGGGGCGCGGCTCGCTTGCGATCGTGGACGCATCCGCCTTCCACGAGCCCGAGACGCGTCGGGCACGCGAGCTGCTCGAGGACTGGGGCCACGCTGGCCCCACGCTGGTGGCGCTCGGCGACGGCGAGTCCGCGGCGGCGCGCTCGTTCCGCAACCTCGCGCGCGTGTCCGTGCGGAGCGCCGAGCAGGTGGGCGTGAGCGATCTCGTGGGCGCTGCGTCGGTCGTGTTCTCCGAGCAGTCGCTGAAGCAGCTCAGCGCGCGGGCGCTGGCGGGGGCCGGCGACTGATGGAACCCTCGCACGTCGTGATCCGACCCGTGGTGTCAGAGAAGAGCTACGTGCTCGCCGCCGCCAACCGCTACACCTTCAGGGTTCATGCGCAGGCGCACAAGACCCAGATCCGTCAGGCGGTTGAGGCGCTGTTCGACGTACACGTGGTCGACGTGCGCACGATGAGCGTCAAGCCCAAGCCCAAGCGCCGCGGCGCGACCACCGGGCGCACGAGCGCCTGGCGCAAGGCGATCGTGCAGGTGCGCCCCGGCGAGACGATTCCGGTCTTCCAGGGCATGCAGGGGCTGGAGAGCTAGGCGGCGCAGCACGATGGCCATCCGCAAGCCCAAGCCAACGAGTCCCGGCAGGCGCTTCGCCTCCTATCCCGACTTTGGCGAGCTCACCCGATCGACGCCAGAGCGCAAGCTCGTCGAAGGGCTCAAGCGCAGCGGCGGCCGCAACGTGCACGGACGCAAGACCTCCCGCCACCGCGGCGGAGGGGCCAAGCGTGCGTACCGCATGATCGACTTCAAGCGGCGCAAGGACGGGGTGCAGGCGAGGGTGGCGGCGATCGAGTACGACCCCAACCGCTCTGCCTATATCGCTCTGCTGCACTATCGCGACGGGGAGAAGCGCTACATCCTCGCTCCTCAACGGCTCAGCGCGGGGATGATGGTGTCCTCGGGCGAGCGGGCCGACATCGCCGTGGGCAACTGCATGGAGCTGGCGCGCATGCCGGTGGGCACGGTGGTACACAACGTGGAGCTGCAGCCCGGCCGCGGCGGTCAGCTGGCGCGTTCGGCAGGCGCCTCCGTGCAGCTCATGGCCAAGGATGGCGATATGGCCACGCTGCGCCTGCCGTCGGGCGAGATGCGGCTCGTGCGCGTGAGCTGTCGCGCCACCGTGGGCACGCTCGGCAACGCCGAGCACCAGAACGTAAAGGTGGGCAAGGCCGGGCGCAAGCGGCACATGGGAGCGCGCCCGCAGACCCGCGGCACGGCGATGAACCCGGTCGACCATCCGCACGGCGGTGGCGAGGGCTCGACCACCGCCGGCCGTCACCCGGTGACGCCGTGGGGCGTGCCCACGCTGGGTTACCGCACGCGCAAGCAAAACAAGCGCTCAGACGCGCTCATCGTTCGCGGTCGGCGCCGCGGGAAGGGGAGGTCGCGATGAGTCGCTCGAGCAAGAAGGGTCCGTGGGTGGAAGCCCGCCTGATGGCCCGGATCGAAGGGCTGAATGCCGAAAACAACAAGAAGATGCTGAGGACCTGGTCGCGCGCCTCGACGATCTTTCCGGAGATGGTGGGCCACACCATCGCCGTGCACGACGGGCGCAGGCACGTGCCTGTGTTCATCAGCGAGTCGATGGTCGGGCACAAGCTCGGCGAGTTCGCGCCCACGCGCGTTTTCCGCGGGCATGCCGGCTCGGCGAAAATGCGATGACCCCAGATCGCTCTACCAATCCGAAAGAGGGCAACGCGGCCGAGGATGCCCAGATCGGGGCGGACGCCGCCGAGGCCAAGCAGGCCGATGCGGGCGCGTCGGCCGGCGGCGCCGCGGGCGAGCCCGAGGCGGCCCCCAAACGCCGCCGCGGACGCAGAGCGCGCAAAGCGGAGCAGGCCCAACCGGCCGCGGAGCAAGCGGGCCAACCGGACGCGGAGCAAGCGGGCCAACCGGCCGCGGAGCAGGCGGCGCGCCCGGAGGGCGAGTCGGCGGCCGAGCCTCCCGCGGCTGAGCCAGCCGCGGCCGAGCTGCCGGCCGGGGAGGCGCCGACACCCGAGCGACCCCGGCGGCCGTCTGCCCAGCGAGCCACCGACAGCGCCGCTTCCCCGGCGCCCGCACAGGCTCGCGCCCGCAAAGCGCCCGCCGCGCGCCGGCGCCGCCGCGTGGTTCGCGCCCGCGCCCGCTACGTGCGCACCCCGGCGCGCAAGGCTCGCATGGTGTGCCTTCAACTGCCGGGCAAGTCGGTCGCCCAGGCACGCGCTATCCTCGCCTTCACCCCTCGCGAGGCGGCGCGCGATTGGAGCAAGCTGCTCGAGTCGGCCGTGGCTAATGCGGAGAACAACCACGAGCTGCTCGAGGACGATCTCATCATCCGCGAGGCATACGCCGACGAGGGGCCGACAATCAAGCGCTTTCGCCCGCGCGCGATGGGGCGCGCAACGCCGATCCAGAAGCGCACAAGCCACCTCACAATCACGCTGACGGCCCGCCCAGATCCAACCAGGAAGAGCTAGCTGACAAATGGGACAGAAGGTTCATCCAGAGGCGATGCGCGTGGGTTACATCCACGACTGGAAGTCCAACTGGTTCAACGACAGGAACTTCGCCGACTATCTCGCGGAGGACGTGCGCATCCGCGAGCACATCGTGCGCAAGCTCGCCCACGCGGGCTTGTCTGACATCACGATCCGCAAGGACTCAGGCGAACTGGAGATCAACATCCACACCGCTCGCCCGGGCATCGTGATCGGCAAGTCCGGCAGCGAAGTCGACGCGCTGCGGCGCGAGCTGCATCGCATGACCAGCAAGCAGATCAAGGTCAACATCCTCGAGATCAAGCGCCCGGAGCTCAATGCCTCGCTGGTGGCTCAGTCGATCGCCGAGCAGCTGCAGAACCGGGTCGCGTTCCGTCGCGCGATGAAGCGCGCGCTCACCAGTGCGATGCGCTCGGGCGCCAAGGGCGTGAAGGTGCAGGTCGCCGGCCGCCTTGGGGGAGCGGAGATGGCGCGCACCGAAAGCTACTCCGATGGTCGTGTGCCGCTGCACACGATGCGCGCGGACATCGACTACGGCTTCTACGAGGCGCGCACCACGTTCGGGCGCATCGGCGTGAAGTGCTGGGTGAACAAGGGAGAGATCATGCCCGAGGGCTACACGGGCTCCGACCTCACCGACATCACCGCGCCGGCGCCGAGCGCCGAGCGCGATGGCCGCGACGGTCGCGCCCGTACACGCGGTGGCGGCGCCCGCCGGGCCCCGGCGCGCGGCGCCGGCCCGCCGGGTGGCTCGGCGGGTGGCGGCCAAGCCGACGAGGCGAACGGCGCGAGCTCGCCCGGGGGTGGTCGCTGATGCTCTCGCCGAAGCGCGTAAAGCATCGCAAGCAGCATCGCGGTCGCCGCTCGGGCATCTCGCGAGGCCAGGTGAAGGTGCAGTTCGGCGAGTACGGGCTCAAGGCGCTCGAGGGCGGTTGGCTCAGCAACCGCCAGATCGAGGCCGCCCGTATCGCGATGACGCGCAAGATCAAGCGTGGCGGCAAGGTGTGGATCAACGTGTTCCCCGACAAGCCGGTGACAAAGAAGCCCGCCGAGACGCGCATGGGCTCCGGCAAGGGCTCTCCCGAAGGCTGGGTGGCGGTCGTCAAGCCTGGCCGGGTCATGTTCGAGCTGGCCGGTGTTTCCGAGCCGCTGGCGCGAGACGCGATCCGTCTCGCGGCGCACAAGCTGCCGATCAAATCGAAGTTCGTCCTGCGCGAGGACTGAGGGCGCCACGGTGCAGGCCAAGCAGCTTCGAGACCTCGACGACGGCGAGCTTCTCAAGCAGGCGGCGGAGCTGCGCAAGGACCTGTTCGGGCTGCGCTTTGCCAACGCCACCGGCGAACTGGACGACACCGCCCGTCTGGGTCGCGTGAAGCGCGATCTGGCGCGCGTGCTGACGGTCGCCCGCGAGCGCGAGCTCGCGGCCCCCGGCAAACCCTCCTAGGCGACATCTGGCGCGAGCTCGAAGATGGCCGACAAACCCGACCAGGAAGCCGCCCCCGAGGACACGCAGCCCTCCGCCGAGGCGCCCGCCGAGGGCGGCGCAGACGGCGAGGCGCCGGCCGACCCGCACGCGTCTGCCGACGTCCAGCCGCCCGCTGAGCCGGATGCCCCGCCACCGGCCGAGGCCGACGCGAGCGAAACCCCGGACGCGGACACCGAGCCGCCCGAGGCCGAGGCCGAGGCCCCCGAGGCCCAGCCCGAGCCACCCGAAGCTCAGGCCGAGCCACCCGTAGCTCAGGCCGGGACCCCCGAGCACGGCGAGACTGGCGAGGCTGAGGCGCCTCCACCACCACCTCAGGCGCCGGTCGAGGAGGGCTCGCCAAAGGAGCGCCGTCGCCTGGCGCGCTCGCGGCATACGGGCGAGCCGCGCTCGCCGCGCTCGCCGGAGCAGCGCCAGGCCGAGCGACTGCGCGAGCGCCGGGAGAAGGCCGCTCGCCGGCGTACGCGCCGCTTGCAGGAACGTGCCAAGGCAACTCGCGTGTCCGAGGCGGCCCGGGCCGCCGCCGGCCGCGGCGAGCCGGAGCTGGCTCCCGTGCACGGCGCCGCCGAAGGGAAGCGCAAGATTCGCCAGGGGATCGTCGTCTCCGACAAGGCGCACAAGACAATCGTCGTGCGCATCGATGTGGCCCGGCGCCACCGCCGCTACGAGAAGATCGTGCGCAGTTCAAGCACCCTGCACGCCCATGACGAGAACAACGATGCCCGCCAGGGCGACATCGTCAGGGTGATCGAGAGCCGGCCGCTGTCGCGCACCAAGCGCTGGCGGCTGGTCGAGGTCCTGGAGCGCGCGCAATGATCCAGAACGAGACGCGGCTGCGCGTGGCCGACAATACCGGCGCGCGCGAGATCCTGTGCATCCGCATCAAGGGCGGCTCCAGACGCCGCTACGCGGGGGTGGGGGACGTGATCACGGCGACCGTCAAGCAGGCCAACCCGCAGGGCGCGATCAAGAAGGGCGAGGTCGTCACTGCGGTGGTGGTGCGCACCAAGAAGCCGATCGGCCGTGACGACGGCACGTACATCGCCTTCGACGAGAACGCCGCGGTGATCATCGACGACCAGAACAACCCGCGCGGGACCCGCGTGTTCGGTCCGGTCGCGCGTGAACTGCGCGAGCGCAACTTCATGAAGATAATCTCGCTCGCTCCGGAGGTGCTTTGATGCGGACCACACGCAACGGACAACGTCACAGCCTGAAGATCCGCTCCGGCGACCAGGTCAAGGTGATCGCGGGCAAGGCTCGCGGCAAGACCGGTCGTGTGCTGCGCGTGGACCCTGCCAAGGGTCGCGTGTACGTGGAGGGCCTGAACATGGTCAAGCGCCACCTGCGCCCCACCAAAGTGGGGGACACGACCAAAGGCCAGAGCATCGGCGGGGTGATCGAGCGCGAGGGCCCGATCCACGTCTCGAACGTGATGCTGCTCGATGCCAAAGGCAGGCCCACGCGCGTTCGGGTCGAGCGCGAGGACGGCGGACGCGTCCGCGTCGCCAAGAGCACCGGTGCGAGACTGGACTGAGACCACCCACGATGAACACAGACACGGTCAGCACACCCGCGCCCCCGGCTCGCCTGAAGACCCGCTACCTGGAGGAGATCCGCCCGGATCTGATCTCCCGATTCGGATACTCCTCGCCCATGCAGGCGCCGCGGATCGAGAAGATCACCCTCAACATGGGGGTCGGCATGGCCAAGCAGGACTCCAAAGTGCTGAAGGCGGCGCGCGAACAGCTGGCCACGATCGCGGGCCAGCAGCCAAGCGTGCGTCGGGCGCGCAAGTCGATCGCGGCGTTCAAACTGCGTGCGGGAAATCCGGTGGGCGTGGCGGCGACGCTTCGCGGCGAGCGCGCCTACGAGTTCCTCGATCGCCTCGTGTCCATTGCGATCCCGCGCATCCGCGACTTTCGCGGACTCAACCCGCGTTCGTTCGACGGTCGCGGCAACTACTCGATGGGCGTGCGCGAGCAGATCATCTTCCCCGAGGTCGACTACGACGCGATCGACGAGATCCGAGGTCTGGACATCACGGTCACCACCTCCGCCGCCACAGACGCCGAGGCCTTCGCGCTGCTGCTGGCGCTGGGGATGCCGTTCGCCACACAGGGCCGGCCGGCCGGGTTCGAGGCTGCGACGGTGCAGCAGGAGAGTGCGGCCTGATGGCAAAGACCTCGCTGCGCTTCAAGCAGACACGCACGCAGAAGTTCAAGACGCGCGCCTATACTCGGTGCA
>Ga0066709_100001052_pt1 | contig 17225 bp, 11 predicted proteins | sample GraSoiAngelo_158_FD_79665 | JGI IMG/M metagenome (GOLD analysis project Ga0066709, IMG submission 79665) | Grasslands soil microbial communities from the Angelo Coastal Reserve, California, USA - 14_1009_16_30cm | ecosystem: Environmental > Terrestrial > Soil > Grasslands | place: USA...
AAGCCGACCATGACGGTCGTCCGGAGGGTGAGGGCCGGGATCGCCGCGCGGAGGGCTCGGATCACCTCCCGCATCCGGCGCGCCGTCACCGCGCGCCGCATCGCGCGGAGGATCCCGTCGTCGACGTGCTGCACCGGCATGTCGAGGTACGGCACGATGCGGGCCCGCGCGAGCTTGTCGATCAGGCGGTCGTTCACGTGGGCGGGGTGCAGGTACATCGGGCGGATCCACGGCATGGGCGTCTCGCCGAGCGCCAGCAGGAGGTCGCCCACGTCGCCCTCGCCGTGGCGATCCTTGCCCCAGGCGAGGGTGTCCTGCGAGACGAGGATCGCCTCCTGCACGCCCCGGCGGGCGAGCGCCGCGACCTCGGCGACGATGTCGCCGAGCGGGCGGCTCCGGTGCCGGCCCCGGAACTGCGGGATCGCGCAGAACGTGCACCCCATGTCGCAGCCCTCGGCGATCTTCACGTAGGCGTACGGCACGCGCGCCTGGAGGAGCCGCGGCGTGGTGGCGTCGTAGAGGTAGCCCGGCGGAGCCGAGGTCGCCCAGTCGTGCCGGCCCGCCGCCTGGCCGACCAGGTCGACGATCCGGTCGAGCTCGGAGGTGCCGAGGATCGCGTCCACTTCCGGCAGCTCGGTCAGGATCTCCCCGCCGTAGCGCTGGGTCAGGCAGCCCGTGACGATCAGCGACCGGCAGCGGCCGCGCTCCTTCAGCTGGGCGAGCTCGAGGATCGTGTTCACCGATTCTTCGCGAGCGCGGTCGATGAAGGCGCACGTGTTGACGATCACGCACTCGGCGTCCTCGGCGCGCTCGGCGAGCGGGAACCCGGCCGCGGCCAGCATGCCGAGCATGAGCTCGGAGTCGACCTGGTTCTTCGGGCAGCCGAGGGTGGTCAGGTGCACGCGCATGACGGTCACCAATTATAAGCGCGGGGCTCCCGCGGCGAGGGCGCCATCTGGGCGGCCGCCCCGGGGCGCCCTCGACGGCGGGCGGGCCGGCTCGCGCCCCGCCCGGGCGATGGCCGACCGGGGCCGGGGCCGGCGTCCCCGCGCCGGCGCGCGGGAGGGTGCGGGGCTCACGCGCGGCGGGAGCGGGGCCCGAGGTGTCGGAGCGTCGCCAGGACGGTCGGGCGACCGTCGCGGCTCGGGCCCGGCGGGGCCCCGGGCTAGTCGAGGTGCAGCTCGCCTCGCCGCGCGGCCGCCTGGGCCTTTTTGTAGACCTCCCGCTTGAGCTCCTCCCAGGGCTGTGCTGACACTACCGTCCCCAGGTGGAAGGCCTGGCCGCACGTGAGGCACTGGTTTCCGCTTTCCATCGCCGCCTTGGCGTCCTCCTTACACTGCGGGCAGATGGGGCTCCGAATGGCCGAGTTGAGGAGGGCCGGGGAGATCTCGTCGCCGCTGAGATATTCGTACGCGCCCCAGAAGTCGGGCCCGAGGACCCACTCGACGCCCCTCCAGAGGAAGGTCGGCGGCCGGCGTCGCCTCTCTTTCCCGTCGGCGGCCGGGGGGTCCCCCGCGGACGGCTTCGCCCCCGCGAAGTCGCCCTCGGTCTGCCAGTCCGCGCCCGACAGGTCGACGGCGCACCCCGCGGTCTCGAGTCGTCGCGCGAGCTCCTGGCGCGAGCGCGCGTCGTCGAGAAACCGCACGATGTGGCGGCCCGCGATGTCGCTGAAGGGGCGCACGGACTCCAGCTCGACCAGGATCGTGCGCGACGGCGCCCGCGCGAACGCCATCCCCGCCTCGAAGATCACATTCATCCTCGGCTGGGGCGTCAGGCGCTTTTCCGCGACGGAGTCGTCCGCCTGCAGGAAATGATCGCGAAGCTTGGCTTCGTCGTCGCCCGACAGGATGACGACGACCGCCTGCGCCGTCTCGAAGAGCCGGTCGAGGACCGCGCCAATGTAGGGCGCCCCTTCGTGGGCCAACCGGATCGCCTGAGTCCATTCGATCGGCTCGAGCCGGAGGACGCGCAGGAAGGCAAACATCGCGCGCCGGGCCGCCTCGTTTCGGCCGTAGATGACGAGCACCCGCTGCGGATGCGGCGGGGCGGACGGCTGACCGCTCCCCTCGGTGGGGGGAGCGGCCGCCGCCGCGGCTCCGACGACCTGCAGGAGCTCGAGGCAATAGTCGATGTCGTGCAGCAACTGCCGGAGCTTCACCATCTCGACCGAACCCCGCCCCTCGTGCTCGGCGGTTCGGCTCGTCGGATCCTCGCGGACCGGCAGATCCTCGAAGAGCGAGGGGAGGACGGCCTTGAGCGCATCGCGAACCGTGGCATAGCGCTCGAACAAGTCGAGGACGTACAGGGGGTCGAAGTGGCGGGCCTGGGTCGCCACGTGCTCGACCACGTTTTTGCGAATCGCTCGGAGCTTCGCGAGGACCTCTTGCCGTTCCACGCCGCTGCGCCTCACTTGGTGCCGCCTCACCCGCGCTCGCCCGCGCCGGGAGGACGGCGAATTCGACCGGCCGGCCTCGGCCCCGGGCGCGCCGGGCCCGCCCGGCCCGAGCCGCGGCACGTCCGGACGCGGACAGGACAGACCGCCCGGCCGTTCACGGTTCCGGCGGTTGCCACCTTCGGGGAGGGCCTCAGACTGCGGAGAACTTCCGGAAGCGCTTCGTCTGCGGTCGCCAGGTCTGCCTCGACGGCGGGGACGTCCCCCGCGTCAGGGGACGACGTCGGTCCTACTGCCTCGGGCGCTGGCCTCCCATCGGAATCTGTCCGACCTCATTCACCTTCCGTGCGAGCTCCCCGGGGATCACTCGCAGAGTAATCCCAAGAGTCCATGCATCAGGCGTGCCCGGGCTCGGACGGCATGATTTGCCAGCACCTTAGCCCGGCCTCGCCCGCCGCCCGGTGTCAGGATTCGGGAGGTCGAGTGTTCCCGCGCCGCCACCGCGCGGACCGCCAAGGGTCAGAACGGAAGGGCCCGCGCGGCCCCGCGAAGCAGGTACCCGGGCGCCCGGCCGAGCGTGGCGCGCCGGCTCGCGCGGCGTCCCCCCGGGGATCAGGCGCTTCGGAAGTTGGCGAACTGGAGCGCGACCCCGAGGTCTCGGTCCCTGAGCAGCGCGATGACGGCCTGGAGATCGTCGCGGTTCTTGCCGGACACGCGGACCTGGTCGGCCTGGATGGCGGCCTGGACCTTGAGCTTTGCGTCCTTGATGAGCCGCACGATCTCCTTGGCCTTGTCCTGCGGGATCCCCTGCTGGAGCGCGATCTTCTGGCGGAGGGCGCCGCCCGCGGCCGACTCGACCGTGCCGAAGCCGAGCGCCTTGAGCGGCACCCCCCGCTTGTGGAGCCGCGACTGGAGGATGTCGACGACGGCCCGGAGCTTCATGTCGTCGGGGGCGTGGACCGTGATGTCGGTCTTCTCGAGCGTGACCTCGCTCTTCGTCCCCTTGAGGTCGTAGCGCGTCTCGATCTCGCGCCGCGCCTGGTCCAGCGCGTTGGACACCTCCTGCAGGTCGATCTTGCAGACGATGTCGAACGAGTTCTCGGCCACGGTGCGATCCTAGTGCGCGTCGAGCGGGACCGTCGCCACGCCCTGGGGCGGCACGAAGGCGAACAGCCGGTCGGGCAGGCCCGCGTTCTCGACGATTCGCGTGAACCGCATCGTCACCGTGTTCTCGAACTGATCGTAGAGCTCGGCACTCCGCACGAGGTACTCGCGCGGATCGACCTCCAGCACGAGCCGGGTCAGGCTCGGCTGGGGCCGGCGCGGCCGGAGGTCGAGCATCCAGTGGCCGGCGTCGTTCGTCTTCCGGGCGGGGTTGAGGAAGCGCACGGTGAAGTGCTCGCGGAGGCGGCCGAGCCCGGCGAGGAAGCTCCCGGCGGGGCCCGCCAGGGCCCGCGGGGCCTCGCCGACGTTCACCTGGTTGAGCTCGGGCGTGTAGATCCAGATCGACTTGCCGTCGGACACGATCTGCTGGGGGGTCGGCGCCGTGTACTCCCAGCGCATCTTTCCCCCCTTCTTCAGGTAGACGACGCCCTCGGCGGGGATGGTCCGGTTCAGGCTCTTGTTGAACGCGGCCTGGGCGAAGGACGCCCGGAGGTCCTCGAGCGCGGTGTACCGCTCCTCGACGCGCCCGATGACCTCGTCGAGGGTCCTGTCCGCCGCGGACACCGCGGGATGCCCGAGGAGGGCCGCGGCCAGCAGCACGGCGAGCATGTCACTTCCCCCGCTTGGCGAGATACTCCGGTCCCACCAGGACCTCGCGCGGCTTGGCGCCGTCGCCCGGCCCGATGATCCGGTCCTGCTCCATCATATCGATGAATCGGGCCGCCTTGGGATAGCCGAGACGGAGGCGGCGTTGCAGGAAGGAGATCGACGCCTGCCGCTGGCCGATCACCAGCTGGACCGCGTCCCAGTAGACCTCGTCGCGCTCGGCGGCGCTCCCCTCGCCGTGCGGGCCGCCGTCGGCCGGGAGCGTGACCTCCTCGTACACCGCGGTGCCCTGGGTGCGGAGGAAGTCGCAGATCGCCTTGACCTCGTCGTCGGCGACCCAGGAGCCGTGCACGCGGGCCTGCCGATTGGCGCCCGGCGGCACGAAGATCATATCGCCCCGGCCCAGGAGCTGCTCGGCCCCGTTGCCGTCGAGCACCGTCCGCGAGTCGACCTTGGAGGCCACCTGGAAGGCGATGCGCGTCGGGAAGTTGGCTTTGATGAGTCCGGTCACCACGTCGACCGACGGCCGCTGGGTGGCGACGATCAGGTGGATCCCGACGGCGCGGGCGATCTGCGCGAGCCTGACGAGCGCGGTCTGCACCTCGCCCGCCGAGGCCATCATCAGGTCGGCCAGCTCGTCGACCACGACGACCCAGTACGGGAGCCGCTCGGCCGGCGACGCCACCCGGTTGAAGCCGTCGATGTTGCGCACCTGCCGGCCCTGGAGCAGCTTGTAGCGCTCGTCCATCTTCCCGACGATCCACCGCAGGCGCGTCGCGGCCTCCCGGGCGTCGGTGACGACCGGCGCCAGCAGGTGCGGGATGCCCTCGTAGACGCCGAGCTCCAGGCGCTTGGGGTCGATCATCAGGAAGCGGACGTCGGCGGGCGTCGACTTGTAGAGGACCGAGCAGATCATCGTGTTGAGCCCGACCGACTTGCCCGAGCCCGTCGCGCCGGCGATCAGGAGGTGCGGCATCGCGGCGAGGTCGGACACGACCGCCTGCCCGGTGACGTCCTTGCCCAGGGCCAGCGGCAGGCGGCCCTTGGCCGCGACGAAGTCCTGCGAGACGAGGATCTCCCGGAGGTAGACGATCGAGGGCTCCGGGTTCGGCACCTCGACGGCCACCGTGCCGCGCCCGGGGATCGGCCCGACGATCCGGACGCTCGCCGCCTTGAGCGACAGGGCGAGGTCGTCGGCCAGGTTCACGACCTGGCTGACCTTGACGCCGGCCGCGGGCTCGAACTCGTAGGAGGTGATGACGGGTCCGGGACTCACCTGGACGATGCGCCCCTCGACCTCGAAATCCTGGAGCTTCCGCCGGAGGACCTCGGCGTTGTCCTGGAGCACCTCCCGCGTCAGCCGGAGCTCGGCCGCGGGCGGGGCCTGCAGGAGGCCGACCGGCGGCAGCTGGAAGGACTGGGCCCCGCCGGTGCCGAAGTCGAACGTCTCCTGCCAGGCGAGCCCCTTCTCGACGAGGCCGCCGCGGGGCCGGGCCTGCTCGACGACGATCGGCGGCGGCGACGACAGAAACGTGTCCGGCCCGCCCTCGATCGCCAGCCGCGGCGGCTCGGGCTGGACGGGCGCGCGCCGGGCGCCGCGGCGCCACCGCGCGGCCAGGCGGCCGTGGAGGACCCGGGCGAGCGCCGCGTACGGCGTGTGCGTGACCAGCAGGAGTCCGATCGGGAAGGCGACGAGCAGGACGAGCCAGGTGCCGGCCGCACCGACCGATCGCCCGAGGAGCTCGACGACCGCCCAGCCGATCACCCCGCCGCGGTGGATCCGCGCCTCCACGAGCGCGTCCGAGGCGAGTGCCAGCACCCCGCTCGCGGCGACCGTCAGCACCGCGGCGCCCCCGAGGGCCGACGGGCGCCGCCGCGCGAGCGGTCGCACGAACGCCGAGACGCCGTAGAGGGCCAGGAGCGCGGGGAGCGCGTAGCCCGCGTCGCCGAGCGCGCCGAAGACGAACCAGCCGACCCATACGCCGACCGGTCCGACCGGGCCCGTCTGGTCCACGGGGGAGAGGCCCGGGTCGAACGCGCCGAGCGCCGTCAGGCCGAACGCCGCGAGCGCGAGCGCCAGGATTGCCTTCACCTCCCGCACCCACCGCCCGGACGGCTTCGGGGCGCTCCGGGCGCGCCGGCCCTGGACCACCGGAACTTTGTCGAGCGCCTTCGTCTCCGTCGGGGCCATCAGGGTGAGAGCATCGCGCGAGGCGCAGGGCTTCGGAAAGAAAATATCTCGTCGGGTCTCCGCGCGGCATGGAAGTGCCATTCTGTCCCGGACTCGAGAGCCGAGACACTTTGTCTTTCAGACAGTTGCACGTGGCACCGTCTGTGCTTGAACCATTGGCTCGTATGGCAATTCTGATCGTGGAGAACTCACCGCAGGACCGGGAGCACCTGACGTCGCTCCTGAGCGCCGAGGGCTACACGGAGGTGGTGACGGCGGGGTCCGCGCGCCACGCCTTCCAGTACCTCGGCCTCGAGGATCCGGCCCAGGCGGCGGCCGACGTCGACCTCATCCTGCTCGACATGGGCATCCCGGACAAGGGCGGCGTCGAGGCGTGCGCGCTCATCAGCGAGCGCGACCGGCTCCGCGACGTCCCGATCATCATGCTGGTGAGCGGCGCGGAGACGGACGAGCTCGAGGCCGCGTTCAAGGCCGGGGCCGTCGACTACGTCTCGAAACCCCCGAGGCGGGTCGAGCTCCTGGCGCGGGTGCGGGCGGGCCTCCGCATCAAGCGCGAGGTCGATCGGCGCCGGGCGTGCGAGAAGGAGTCGTTCGAGGTCACCCGGCTGCTCGACGCCGCCTACCAGCGGCTGCAGCGGATCTCCTTCCTCGACGGCCTGACCGAGATCGCCAACCGCCGCCGCTTCGACGAGTTCATCGACCACGAGTGGCGGCGCGCGCTCCGGAACTCGAGCCCGCTGTCGATGATCATGATCGACATCGACTTCTTCAAGGCCTTCAACGACACCTACGGCCACCAGCACGGCGACGACTGTCTCCGGCGGGTGGCCGGCGCCCTCAACGTCGGGCTCCACCGCCCCGGCGACCTGGCCGCCCGCTACGGCGGCGAGGAGTTCGCGGTGGTCCTCGCCGGCGCCAACCGGGCGGGCGCGGTCGTCGTCGCCGAGACGCTGCGCGCGAAGGTCGAGGCGCTCGCGATCCCGCACGCGGGCTCGCGGGTGAGCGACCGGATCACCATCAGCCTGGGTGTCGGCACGACGGTCCCCGCCGCCGAGTCCGCGCCGTCCGCGCTGATCGCGGTCGCCGACCGCGCCCTCTACCAGGCCAAGGCCGCGGGGCGGAATCGGGTCACGGCCGCCCAGGGCGCGTAGCCGTCAGCCGGGCGGCGGGACCTCGAGGATGATCGGCAGCACGATCGGCTTGCGCTGAAAGCGCTGGTGGATCAGCCGTCGCACGGCGCCCCGGACGAGGGCCGCGACGACCTCGCGGTCGAACGGCGCCGCCGGGTCCCGCTCCGCGAGCGCCTGGCTCACGGCGGCCTTGACCTCCGCGAGTAACTCCTCGGACTCCTTCACGTAGACGACCCCGCGCGAGGCGAGCTCGGGCCCCGCGACCACGGCGCCCGAGCGGTCGACGGCGAGGGACACGACGACCATCCCGCTCTCGGCGAGCAGCTGCCGATCCCGCAGGACCACGCTGCCGACGTCGCCGACGCCCGTGCCGTCGACGAGGACCCGCCCGGTCGGGAACCCGCCGAGCACGCGGGCGGAGGATCGGGTGAGCTCCACCCCGTCCCCGTCCTCGATCAGCAATACCCGCTCCGGAGGGAGCCCCGCGCTCGCCGCCAGCCGCGCGTGGCCGAGCAGATGACGGTACTCGCCGTGCACGGGGATGAAGTACCGCGGGCGCGTCAGGCTGAGCATCAGCTTCAGGTCCTCCTGGCTCGCGTGGCCGGAGACGTGGACGAAGGCGTTGTCCTCGTCGAGCACCTCGGCGCCCAGGCGGAAGAGCGCGTTGATGACCCGCCCCACCGTGCGCTCGTTGCCCGGGATCTTCCGCGCGGAGATGACGACGAGGTCGCCGCGCTCGATCCGGACGTGCTTGTGCTCGCCCGCCGCCAGCAGCGCGAGGGCCGAGTTCGGCTCGCCTTGGCTCCCGGTGGAGAGGATCACCTGCCGCCGGGCCGGCAGCGCGGCGACCTCCTCGAGCGGCAGCAGCACGCCGGCCGGGATCTGGAGATACCCGAGCTCGGCCGCGATCCGCACGTTCTTTTCCATGCTCATGCCGAGCAGCGCCGCCTTGCGGCCGACGCGCGCGGCCAGCTCGAGCACCTGCTGGATGCGGTGGATGTGGGAGGCGAAGGTCGCCAGGATGATCCGCCCGGTGGCCGCCGCGAATCGCGGGGCGAGCGCGGGACCGACCTCCGACTCGGATGGCGTGTGCCCGGGGCGGTCGACGTTGGTCGAGTCCGAGCAGAGGACCAGCACGCCCTGCTCCCCGAGTTCGGTGAACCGGGCGTAGTCCGGGGTCTGCCCGTCGATCGGGTGCGGATCGAGCCGAAAGTCCCCGGTGTGCACGATCGTGCCGGCCGGGGTCTCGATGGCGAGGCCGATGCCGTCGGCGATCGAGTGGGTGACGCGGATCGGCTCGATCCGGAACGGGCCCACCTCGAGCCGGTCGCGCGGCCTCACGGGCATGAGCCGCGCCTCCGCGCCGAGCCCGTGCTCGCGCAGTCGCTCGGCGGCGAGCGCCAGCGTCAGCGGCGTGCCGTAGACGGGGACCTTCGCCTGCCGGAGCAGGTAGGGCAGGGCGCCCACGTGGTCCTCGTGGCCGTGGGTGAGCAGGACCGCGAGGAAGCCCTGGCGCTTGGCGAGCGCGTAGGAGAAGTCGGGGATGACGTAGTCGATCCCCGGCATCTCGTCGTCGGGGAACATGAGGCCGCAGTCGATCGCGATGACCTGGTCGGCGTACTCGACGAGCATCATGTTGAGGCCGATCTCGCCGAGCCCGCCGAGCGGAATCAGGCGGACCGCCGGCCCGGCGCCACCCGCGGACGGTTGGTCGCTCGTCTCCACGAGCTCTTATATTAGCGGCGTCGGCTGCGGGCGCGCGCAGGGAGTGGCTCGGGGCGTCGCCCCGGCCCGGGCCGCGCGGCGCCGACGCGGGCCCCCGCCGCCGCTCCCGACGCCCGGCGCGCCCGGGTGACCGCTCCCGGCCGGCAGGGTGTCCGCTCCTTCAGAAGCCCGACGCGGCGAGCCGCGCGAACTCCTCGAGCGAGAGCGTCTCGGCCCGACGGCCGCCGTCGATGCCGGCGGCCTGAAGCCGCTCCCGGGCCGTCGAGGCTCGGACGTGGAGCCCGGCGGCGAGGGCGTTGGCGACGGCCTTGCGGCGCTGGCCGAACGCGGCGAGGACGACCCGCCGGAAGCGGTCCTCGTCGTCGACCGGCACCGCCGGTTGGCCCCGGGACCGTAGATGGAGGACGGCCGACTCGACCCGGGGCGGGGGCCGGAAGGCGCCAGGCGGTACCCTCAGCTCGAGCCGCACCGTCCAGTGGAGCTGAACCAGGACCGAGAGGCCGCCGTAGATCCGGCCCCCTGGCGGGGCCGCGACGCGCTCGGCGACCTCGCGCTGGAGCATCAGCGCCATCTCGGCGATCGTCCGGTGGGCGTCGCAGAGTCGCATGAGGATCGGCTTCGCCATGCTGTACGGGAGGTTGCCGGCCACGAGCACCCGCCCGCCGGGCGCCGACAGCTGGCGATAATCCCACGTCCGGGCGTCGGCGTGCCGGACGTCGAATCGGTCCGCGAGGCGCCGAGCGAGCCCGGCGTCGAGCTCGAGCCCGAGGAACCGACCGGCGCGAGCTGCCAGAGCGGGGGTGAGGGCGCCCTCCCCGGGCCCGATCTCGAGCACGAGGTCGGCGGGGGTGGGGGCCAGGAGGTCGGCGATCGCGCGGGCGACCCCGGCGTCCCGCAAGAAATGCTGGCCGAGCGCCCGCCGCTTACGGGCGTCGGGCATCGAGCTCTTGGCCGAGCGCCCGGTGGACCTCCCGTACCCGCGCCTCGGTGGCTGCCAGCTCACCCGAGTTGTCGATCAGGTAGTCGGCAAGCCGGGCCTTCTCGTCGAGCGGCATCTGGCTTCGGATCCGTCGCCTGGCGTCGTCCGCCCCGAGCCCGTCGCGCGCCTGCTGCCGCGCGACTTGGGCGGGCTCGTCGGCGGTGACGACCACGAGCCGGTCCACGTCGCGGGAGTCTCCGCTCTCGACCATCACCGGGGCGTCCAGGATGACGATGCCATCGAACCCGGCGGCCGTGAGCTCGGCGAGCCTGGCTCGGACCCGCGCCCGGATCGCGGGGTGAGTGATCGACTCAAGCCGCGCCCGAGCGGCCGGATCCGCGAAAACGACGGCGCCGAGGGCCTTTCGGTCGATCCCCCCGTCGGGACGGAGGACGCCGCGACCGAAGGCCGAGACGATCTGAGTGTGGGCGGGCTGGCCGGGCTCGACCACGTCCCGCGCGAGCCGGTCGGCGTCGATGATGAGGCAGCCGAGCGCGGCGAACATCGCTGAGACGGTACTCTTACCGGTCGCGACGCCCCCCGTGAGGCCGACGAGCAGGAAGCGACGGCCAGTCGCGCTCACCCCTTGCGCCTGAGCGGGCGAGCCCCGGCCGCCGGCTCAGATGCCGAGGAGTGCCAGGACCGGCGACGGCGGGGGTACGGTCTGGAACCGACACCGGAGGTCCGGGTGCTCCAGGATCTCCACGTAGGTTCCCATCACGCGCTCGTAATAATGATAGTGGCGCCCGAGGGGGCCGCCGTTGTACTCAGTCAGGGCTTCCTTGACGGTCGGCCTGCGGGCCAGGATGTCACGAAGGTAGGCCATCGCGAAGTGGGTACTGACGACAGGGTCGGCCAAGTCCCCGAGCTCCCGCCGGCCACTGGCGAGGGACGGCCTCCGGAACGGGCCGACGACAGGTTCGAGGACCGCCGCCGTGCTCGGCAGGATCTGGTAGAGACCGATCTCCCCGGCCGTGCCAACCGCGTCGGGTCTAAACTCCGATTCAACCTCGGCCTGAGCCAGGCCAAGGCAGTGGTCAATGTTGGTCTTCCTCGCTTCGGCGATGAGGGCATCCGGGTAGCGCCGGAGGGCGTCCACGGGTGCGTCCGGGTTCCTCTCGATCACGTAGTCGAGGATCGCCTGGTTGAGCCGCTCTGAGTCCTCCTCAGCGGCCACCGCCAGGACGTGCCGGGCCATCACGGCCCCGCCAACAACGAGAACCGCGAGGCCTATCGCCCCGACTACACCCGCCTTCATGAGTCTCATGACTCCCCCTTTTGCTGCGCACTTCCCTGAGCGAGCCGTGCCGGCCGCCGCCTGGAGGGACCAATTTGGCTGCGGGAGTATCGCACAGGGTGAAGGCTTTGCGCAAGCGGTCAGGACCGGGAGCCCGGGGACCCCAACGGGCTGGGTCGCGAGAGTCCTGAAGGCCGGAAGTTCCTCGCAACCTCCGACCTCTCTCTATCTCGGCCTCGAAAGCCGCTACGGCTGTCTTCGGGTCGCCCCGGCAAACCGACGGGTCGCTGGGATCGCCTCCTGGGTCTGGTGGGAGAAGTTCGCTAAATCAAGCTGATACAGTGAGAGGCTGAATGCCTCTCGACCCGTGAACCAGGCCGGCGGGTCCACCTTCAGCCCCTGGAAGTTCAGAATCCAGCGATCGCTCACGCCCAGAGCGACCGCCCACGGAAGCCACCGATGCAGGGTGTCGCCGGGCAGGCGAGCCAGGCGATCCTTCTCGGCGCGGAGGAGGAACTCCTCGAAGCCCCGAACTCGCGCGAGGGCCTCCATGCCGGCCCGGGTGCGCCGCGGCATCAGCGGCGAGAACGCCAGGATGACCAGGCCGCTGCCGGCGAGCCCGGCCGGCGCGAGCCAGGGCGTCGGACCGAGCCACCCCGGCGCCCACGTGTAGAGGACCGCCGCCGCCGCACCGAGGCCCAGGCCGAGCTTGGCCCAGAGGATCCGCACCCTCTCGGGAGAGACGGCGAAGAACCCGTCGGCCACCATGGCCCGGTAGAGCTCCTCCCGGATGGGCGGGACCGTGGAGTCGTAGTCCCGCTTGACCTCCGAGAGGAGCCGGAGGTTCAGGGCCCAGTCGTCGCGAAAGAGCCGGGCGAGCGTCAGGGTCTCGAGCGGCTTCAGGTCGGGGTCGCCCGCGACCGGCTTGAGACGCTTGAAGAGGAAATCCGTCCCTCCGAAAGCATTCGTCACCTGCTCGATGCGCAGATAGCCGCGGACGGCCAGGTCCATGAGGGTCGCGATCACGTGGCGGGCCAGGGCGCGCTCGGCACCGAGCGCTCCCGCCTCGGCCGGGATGAGCCCCGGAGGCGGCTCGTATTCCGGCTTGACCGATTGACCCCTCGCCGGGCCGCGACCGTTTGCCCGGCGGAGCCCGAGCACCAGTAGGAGCGCGACCACGGGCAGGGCGAGCGGCCAGTTGTCGCCGAGGAGCCAGCGGGTCTCCCGCCAGGAAGAGGGGCGGGCGACGTAGCCCCGCGGCCACCCGACGACGATCCTCAGGCCCTCCCGGGGCCTGAGGGGACGCGTCGTCCTGAAGGCGACGAAGTGGTCCCCACGCTCCTCCGTGTAATCGCTGCCGCCCCCGCCGGGCGGCCCGGTATGGGCGATCGACCGGACGAGGTCCCCGGGCACCGCGCGGGGCACGGTCACGAACGCTTCCGCGACCCCGATGGGCACGTCCCACTCAGCGCCGGTCACATTCCAGTCGAGCTCGTCCACCTCGTCCCCCGCCACGAGCCCCTGTCGCACCCGGTAGAAGATCGTGAAAGTCCGGGTCGTGTTGGACGGGGCCGGCATCGAGGCCTCGATCCGGGCGTAGGGGCGGGGGTAGGACACCTCGGCGCGGAGAGGACGCAGGGCCTCGTCGAAGACGTGGACATCGTCGAGCCTCCGGACCAGCTCGGCGCCGCCGCGGAGTTCCCGGACCCGGATCCTCCGGTCGATGCCCGCGAGGCTCCCGCGGGACGCGAACGTGATCGCCTCGCGGACGGCGAGGCTCCGGTCAGGGCGGATCTCGAGCGCGACGGCGAACCGGTCGATCGAGGAGGCGCGCCCCTGTCCGGCCGCCGGCGCGGCCATGGCGAGCAGGACCGCGAGCGTCGCGGGGAGGCGGCTCAGGCGGCCCCGCTCCCGAAGGAGACGCGCGGGACCTGGCGCTCCTCGGGACGGTCCAGCTCGAAGTACTGCCGTCGGACAAAGTGGCCGAACGACGCGATCGCGTTCGAGGGGAAGCTCTCGACCGCGGTGTTCAGGTCGCGCACGACGGCGTTGTAGTAACGCCGCGCGTTTTGAATAGCGTCCTCGATCTCGCCGAGCGAGGTCTGCAGCGACTGGAAGGTCTGGTTGGCCTTCAGATCGGGGTAGGCCTCGGCCAGCGCGAAGAGCTGGCGCAGGGCGCCCGTCAGCTGGTTCTCCGCCTCCGCGCGTGTCTCGGGCGTCCGGGCCGCCACCGCCGCGCCGCGGGCGCGAACCACCTCGTCCAGCGTGCCCCGCTCGTGCGCCGCGTAACCCTTGACGGTGTCGACGAGATTCGGCACCAGGTCCGTGCGGCGCTTGAGCTGAACGTCGATGTCCGACCACGCCTCCTCGGAGCGCTGGCGGAGCCCGACGAGGCGGTTATAGGTGAGGATCGCAAACCCGATGAGCACGGCCACGACCACGAAGAAGACCAGGCCACCAAGCGTCATCGGCGCCCTCCTGGCGTGCCAAACCGCCCCCGAGCCATAGTGTGGATGAACCGATTATAGCGTCGGCCCCTCCCTGGCCCGAGTTTCCGGGGGGGCGGACTGGGGCTTCGCCAAACCTCCCCGGCCGAGTCTCGGCCAGCCGGGCCGGCCACTCGTCTGGGTCCAGGGAGTGAGGCGGGCCCCCGCGCGCCTCTGAGGACGGACGCCAGCTGTCTGAGCAAATCCAGAATGATCTAACCCCGCAGCAAACCGACCCCCCGGTATGGATCCCCGCCTGGGAGCGGGTCCCCAGGACGCCCATCCGGCGGCGAGCAGGCCGATTGGGCTCGACCACAGCGCTCGCCCAGTCCCCACGACGAGCGCAGAAGCCGACAGAGCAGGCCAGGGGTTCCCCCCCGGTTCCAACTCCGGTATCCTCCTGCTTGTCCCCCCTGATTTCGATGGCTAGCGTCCCAGCAAGACCCCCAGGTCTCGAGCCGCATTGGAACGGAAGCCCTTGGCTAAGGGCCCGGGAGGGACCGCGATGACCAGAACCTCAGGGCGGCTAGGGCGGCTTGTCGCAGCCACGTTACTCGTCTCGTCAACGTGTCCAACTCTCGCGCCGGCCCGGACGGCGCCGACCCGGGCGGCCTCATTCATTGCCGAGAGAAGATTTGAGGCCGGCGCGAGCCCTGTGTCCGTCGCCGTGGGCGACTTTGACGGCGATGGCGCGCTGGATCTGGCGGTGGCCAACATGCAAGACAACACCGTCTCGGTGCTGCTCGGCCGCGGCGACGGGACCTTCGAGGCGCCGAGGAACTTCGCTGTCGGCGACTCTCCTGTCTCCGTTGCCGTGGGCGACTTCAATGGCGATGGCGTGCCCGACCTCGCGGTCGCCAACGCGGGGTCCAACGACGTCTCGGTGCTCCTCGGCACCGAGGACGGGACCTTCCGGACCCCCCTCGTCTTCGCCGTGGGCAGCGATCCGCAATCCCTCGCCGTCGGCGACTTCAATCGCGATGGGATTCCTGATCTGGCGGTAGCCAACGCAGGGTCCAATGACGTTTCCGTGCTCGTGGGTAACGGCGACGGGACCTTCCAGGCAGCACGGAACTTCGGCGCTGGCACCAATCCTCGATCCGTGGCCGTGGGCGACTTCAACCGCGATGGGGTGCCCGACCTGGCCGTGGCCAACTTCGGTTCCCATGCCGTCTCAGTGCTGCTGGGCCACGGCGATGGAAATTTTCAGACGCCTCGGAGCTCCGATACTGGCACGGGCTTTTCCGTCGTTGAGGCTTCCGTCGCGGTGGGCGACTTCAACGGCGACGGCAAGCCGGATCTGGCGGTCCTCGTCAGTACGGGCGTCGCAGTGCTGCTCGGCAACGGCGACGGTACCTTCCAGGCGGCGGGGAACGTCTTGATCGGCCCGGGTCCCAAGTCCGCCGTGGCCGTGGGCGACTTCAACAGCGATGGGGTGCTCGACCTGGCGGTGACCAGTCCCGGTGCCGCAATTCCCGGCAACGTCGCGGTCCTGCTGGGCAGCGGCGATGGGACCTTCCACTGGGCCGGTAAATTCGGTGTTGGCGATTCCCCGCTTTCGGTGGCCGTAGGCGACTTCAATGGCGACGGGGTGCCAGACCTGGCGATGGCCAGTCTTGGACGGGTCTCGGAACTCATGGGCAACGGCGATGGGACGTTTCAAGTGGCACGGACCGTCGCGGGCGGCGGGCAACCTTATTTCGTGGCCGTGGGCGACTTCAACGGCGATGGGGTGCCAGACGTGGTGGTGGCGAACCTGCCAATCCCACTTTGTATATATTATGACTGTGGCGTCTCGGTGCTGCTGGGCAACGGCGATGGGACCTTCCAGGCGCCACTGTTCTCGGTCGCTGGCCGGGAACCCTCTTTCGTGGCCGTCGGCGACTTCAACGGCGACGGCAGGCTGGATCTGGCGGTCGTCGTTGCGTCGGGCATCGCCGTGCTTCTGGGCAACGGCGATGGCACCTTCCAGGCGCCCCTGAAGGTCGCTCCCGGCGGCGCTCCTCGTTCCGTAGCCGTGGGCGACTTCAATGGTGACGGGGCGCCAGACCTGGCGGTGGCGAATTTTGGTCCGGGCAACGTGTCGGTGCTGCTGGGCAATGGCGACGGGACTTTCCGGGCGCCACTGAACTTCCCTGTTGGGTCTACTGCCGTGGCCGTCGCCGTGGGCGACCTGAACGGCGACGGGGCGCTGGATCTGGCGGTCGGCACTGGGTCGGGCGTCGCGGTGCTGCTGGGCCAGGGCGACGGGAGCTTCCAGGAGGCGCGCACCTTCGGTGTCGGCAACGCCGCAAACTCGGTCGTCGTGGGCGACCTCAACGGCGATGGCGCGCTGGATCTGGCGGTCGGCACTCGATCGGGTGTCGCCGTGCTGCTGGGCCAGGGCGACGGGATCTTCCAGGCGCCACTGAGCTCGGGGTGCTGTGGCGGCACTCTGCTGGTCGGCGTGAGCGACTTCAACGGCGACGGCAAGCCTGATCTCGCCGCCGCCCCCGACTCGGTGCTGCTGGGCCAGGGCGACGGGACCTTCGAGTCGCCACTCGCCTTCGGGACCGAGGGTCTCAACCCTCGCTCGGCGGCGGTGGGCGACTTCAACGGCGATGGGCTCCCCGACCTGGCAGTGACCAACTGGGGTAAGGCCGACTCGGCGACTCCGCCACTGAGCGGCAGCGTCTCGGTGCTGATCAACAACACGCCGAGACCACCCTGCCGTGGTCATGGGCGAGGACGAGGCTGTCCGGGCCACCCGTGAGCGCGGCCGCGGCAGGTCTGGTCCGCGGTACGGCAGGGATGCCGAATTCCCGGGCTGCGATCGCCGTGCCTGACAGGGGACCGCCCGCGCCGTCGCCGAAGGCCTGTTGAGCCGCCCCCGAACGCGAGGGCATGTGCACCAGCCCGGCCGTGAGCAACCTGACCCTCGCGCGACGAGGTTCGGGAACGCCGGCCTCGTCAATCGGGCAAGCCGCCCCCGCGGTCCCGCTTCGACGCCCGCCCGGAAGACACCCCATCGGTCACCGGTCACATCGGACGTCGCTGATCGATCTCTCCTCTTAGGGAAAGGGTCTCCGCTCGTTCGCTTCGTGAGAGCGAGCTGGATCCGGCGTCATACACTGTCACGGTAGGCGCCTACGGGCGTGGCTCCGAGTTAAGACGGGTCGATCGGCTCTACGGGGGGGAGACGGTCATGGGGCGGAGGGCCTCGCGGGGCTGGCGCTCGCAAACGACAAGTGCCTCGCTGGTCCCGAGACAGGAGCCAGGGGGGCGCCCGTAATGTCGCCGATCCTGGCGCCGATCCTGGCGCCGATCCTGGCGCCT
>Ga0066709_100001053_pt1 | contig 17224 bp, 14 predicted proteins | sample GraSoiAngelo_158_FD_79665 | JGI IMG/M metagenome (GOLD analysis project Ga0066709, IMG submission 79665) | Grasslands soil microbial communities from the Angelo Coastal Reserve, California, USA - 14_1009_16_30cm | ecosystem: Environmental > Terrestrial > Soil > Grasslands | place: USA...
ACGGTAATCATTTCCATTAGAGCTTCGTTCCCATCCGCCGCCGGAGGTTTCGCGTTGTCTTCTCCCTCTCTGTGTTTAGGGCATTTCTGCCCTGCTCTTCAAGCTATCACCGGATTGTTTCTTAACAAGCATTTTCGCAAGAATTAACGCGACTCTCATCACAGACACGAACGTACTTTGAGGAGGGCGAATGGTCTTGGTGGAGTTCCGGCCGGGGAAGCGTTTTTTTTTGCTCGAGTTCTTCCTACCTGCGACTGTTGCCCCGCCCCTGACCGCGATAGGAAGCGCCCCACCGTTGCACGCTCACTTAAATGCTGGTCGCTAGATTCATAACCGGGGGCAGGCATGAGCCTTCGGGAATGAAATGAATTCTTACAGTATCGGTTAGCGAGCTAAACGAATTATCAGGTTAATCCCAGTCGAACACGGTTGCCCGGCAGAAAAAAGAAAAGGCGATTCGCCCGGAGAAGGGTGAGCAAAGGGGAAACCGCTGAAACCCTTGCCCGACCGAGCTTGCGGAGCGAAGGCCGAAGACAATCAGCTTTCCGTGCTTTCGCGCGATCCCCAGTCCGTTAACGCGCGTGCCGCCAAGCGAGGTATCACTGTCGAAGAAAAAAGTCAGTGTGCTCTTTGGCGCCAATACGGAAAGGGAGAGCACCAGCCTCGCGTTTGTCCAGTCGAGATGGGGGAAGCGAATGAATCATTTCGAGACTGACGGCAACTCATCATGTGTCATGACCTATTCCCATGACGGATTTGGACTGGGACATTTGAGAAGGAACACCACGATCGCCTCGGTTCTTGCCCGCCAGGTTCCCGATTCCAGCGTGTTAATGATGATCGGGTGTCCTTCGGGAGCGGTATTCAAGCTGCCCACAGGAGTGGACTTTATAAAGCTTCCCTCTGTGATCAAACGCAACACTGGGGTTTGGCTTCCCTTGCGGCTTCGGATCGGATTGGAGAAAACCAAGGCATTGCGCGTGGCCACAATTCAAGAGGCCGTCCGAGTGTTTCATCCGCAAGTCCTGCTTGTGGACCACGTCCCCGTTGGGATCTGGGGTGAATTGTTTCCTTCTCTGCAAATGCTGAAACGGAGAAGCGACGCGCCGACTATCGTCCTGGGCCTTAGAGATATTTTGGACGCCCCGGAAGTTACTCGTGCGCTCTGGGAACGCGAAGGAACCTATGAAGCGATTCGCAGATACTACGACGAAATTTTCATCTATGGACGCAAGGAGTTATTCGACACGGGCGCCCACTATGGACTGGATGGCGAGTTCGCTCCGAAATTGCGTTATGTCGGATATGTGTGCGAACAGGAACCGTACAAAAGTCAAAGTGAGATGCGCAATGAGCTCCAAGTCGAGGGCAAATTGCTGGTGGTAACGGGAGGTGGCGGAGCGGACGCCCTCCCGATGATGTTGGAGTGCATGAAGGCTTTGAAGCTGTTGGGAACGAACTCGGGGTTGGAAGCGATCTTTATCACCGGTCCTTTGATGGAGGGCGGTGAGCGCGAACACCTGCGCGAATTAGCAAAAGGGCTGAAGGTCCGAGTGCTAACCCATGTAGACAACCATTTGAGCTACATGAATGCAGCGGATCTGGTGGTCACAATGGCCGGCTACAACTCCCTATATCAGCTTTTTCGGCTACGCAAGAAGGGACTGGTAATTCCGCGATCAGGGCCAAGCGCGGAGCAGCAAACCCGCGCGCGGCTATTTGCTCAGCGGGGTCTCGTCGATGTCATGCATCCGAGGGAATTGTCTCCCAAGAGGATGGCCGACAAACTCATGGACGACTTGGAACGGACAGACTATCCACTTTATGAACCAACGATTGACACAAACGGAGGCCGGAAGGCCGCAGACCGGCTGGCCGAGCACCTTGCCGCAAGCCGTATCTCGTCCACAGCTTGCTCCAGTGGGCGGGGCCAAAGCGAGCCTCGGTTATATCGTTAGCACTTGGCCTCGTCTTTCGCAGACTTTCGTTCTGACGGAAGTACTGGCGCTTGAGCGGCGGGGCATCCCACTCCGCATATTCTCGATCAAAGAACCCGGTAACGAACCAGTTCACGGCGAGATGAGGCTTGTAAATGCAAAAGCGACCTATCTTTCGGTGCAAGGTGGCCGGAATCGAGTTCTGCGAGGGAACGTCGCGACGGCTTTTCGCCATCCCCTGCGCTATTTGAAGGCTTTGTCCCGCGCGCTACTGCTTCACCCGCGATGGAGTTTTTTGCAAAGTTTATTCCAGGCCGGTTACCTGGCAGATCTTCTGTTTCGCGAGAGGATCACGCATCTGCACGCGCACTTTGCCACCGCCCCTGCCAGCGTTGCGATGTTCACGTATTACCTCACGGGCATTCCCTATACGTTCACGGCACACGCGAAAGACATTTACTTCGACGCAAAACCAAGACTCCTGCAAGCGAAGATAAAACATGCCCGGGCTGTGATCACCGTCAGTGAATACAACCGGCGGCACCTCACTCGCCTGATACATCCCGCACAAACAAAAAAGGTGCATTGCGTTTATAACGGCATGGACCTAAGCCGTTACGCAAACGGCGACTCGTGTCTCGAGAAACCTCCTGTTCCAACAATCCTGACGGTGGCCAGATTGGTCGAGAAAAAGGGAATCAGCGATCTGATTCACGCGTGCCACATCCTCCGGGAACGAGGACGATCGTTTCGCGTCGAGATTGTGGGCAAAGGCCCGCTGCGAACCTACTTGAAGACTCAAGTTCATTTGCTGGGCTTACACAACATCATTGGATTCCGGGGAGCGCTGCCGCAGGAACTTGTCCGCGAAGCGTACAAGCGGGCTGCCATATTCGCACTGCCGTGCGTCATCAATGAGGACGGAGACCGCGACGGAATTCCAACGGTATTGCTGGAGGCCATGGCCTGCGGGCTCCCCGTTGTATCCACAGATGTTTCCGGGATTCCAGAATTGGTGGAATCCGGCCGCGATGGAATTCTGGTCCAGCCGCGTAACCCAGAGATGCTTGCTGACGCACTCGACCACCTTCTCTCAGACGAAGGACTGCGAAAACAACTAGGCGCCGCCGCTACCGCAAAAGTCGCAAAGAGCTTTTCTGTCGAGCGAAGCGTGACGGAATTGCTCGGGCTCTTTCACCTTGAGGGCGTCCAATGAAAATTCTTTACCTATGTTTTGATCCGAGCATCGATTTGGCGGCAGAGACGGGAGGAGCCGTTCATGTCCGCGGCATGATCCGCGCGATGAGAGAACTCGGACATGAGATTACCGTCTTGGGCACTTGCGTCAGCCGCCCTGAATGGATTGAGTCCCAAACCGCCGCAAGAGTGATCCCTTGCGGCATAACGCGCTTGAACCGTGTCCTGGAAAAAACTATTCGAAAAACCAACAACGTTTTGCATCGGCCACTTCGCCGATATCCTGATGCCGTCCGGCTACTGCACAATGGGACATTCTTCAACACAGCCGCCAAGATAGTACGCCGACTTTCTCCGGAGTTCATCTATGAGCGCTACAGCCTTTGGGGAATTGCTGGATTTACCTTGGCCAAGCGGTATCGAGTGCCGTTTGCCCTTGAGGTGAATGCGCCCCTGGTTTACGAACAGCAGCGGTACAGACAGAAACTAGCTTGGCCGCGTCTTGCTCGCTGGGTGGAATGTCGCGTTTGGCAAGGCGCCAATCCGGTGATTGTTGTATCCGAACCGCTGCACAACCATTTAATAGAAGCGGGTGTCGCTTCTGAAAAGATCCGCGTCCTCCCAAATGCGGTAGATGCGGCGTGGTTCGCAGCTGAGCCCGGCAGCATCGGCCCACCCAGAGATTTCCATGGACGCGACAAATTCGTGCTCGCCTTTGTTGGAAGCTTCAAGCCATGGCACGGCGCGGATTTTCTGCTCTCCGTGTTTGAAGAGTTTCACAAACTGCAGCCTTCCTCCCGGTTACTTCTGATTGGGGACGGCCCGCTGAAGGGCGAACTACAGGAAAAGGCCCGCCAGGCTGGTTTGGAGAACGCCGTTGTTTTCACGGGTATCGTCCCCCACGAAGAGATACGGCGTTATCTGGCGAGTGTGGACGTGGCCTTGGCGCCTTACCCACGCTTGGACAATTTCTACTACTCACCACTCAAGCTATTCGAATACATGGCCGCGGGGCGGGTTGTTGTGGCTAGCAACGCGGGACAGATTCCGCAAATCATCCGTCATCGAGTGACCGGCCTTCTTTATGAGCCCGGCGATCGAGCGGGGCTTTTGAACTGTCTTTGCGAACTGCGGAAGGACGCCGCTCTTCGCGAGGAATTAGGGAGAAACGCCAGAAAGGCAAGTGAGGCTTTCACCTGGGAACGGAATGCTGCCCGCGTCATCGAATGGATTCGACTGAAAGTGCATCGAGGAAATCTACGGGTCGCTGCTTGATGAAGATCCTGGATTTAGAGGCGATACACATGGCTCCTGGAGAGTATCTACAACCGCTGGCGGAATGGGATCCGGAACTACCTACTCTTCGCGCCGCGCTCGACCCCGTAGAACTGTCGAAATGCCTCTTTCCGATTGCGTCTTCGCATTGGGGCTCGCGGCGCGTGAAGGTAATTGGAACCCGGTTGCTCAATTGGCATAAAGGCAGCCGGTACACCTTCGAAATTACGGCTACCACGGACCACGGCTGGCACAACCTCATTGGCAAGGTCTTCTCGCGTGAAAGTTTCAATGTGTTCGATGCCATGAGAAGGATCTGGCGAGTGGGCCTGGATAAAGACTCAGAATTCGCAATCCCCGAGCCTCTAGCCTACGTGCCGTCGCTGCGCTTGCTCCTTCAAGAGAAAGCTATCGGCAAGCATGCCAAGGAGGTTTTTCTCGCCGGCAGCCCGGCAGAACGTGCTGAGGCTGCTGAACGCTGTGCGCATTGGCTCATGTGGTTTCAAATCCTTGCACCTAAGCAAGGCAAAATCATGAAGGTTCGAAGATTGCTGAGGCGAAGTGAGCGCAGGTTGCGCCAGATCGTGGATGCCAAGGTGCCGATTGCAAGCAAGGCAGAAGAACTCTTCCAGCGGTTGTTGGTTGTTTCCTCAATGCTGGAAGGAAATAACTGGTGCGCGGGACATGGAGATTACTCGCACTACCAAATCCTGTTCTCCGGGAAGCGTACGGTAACCTTCGATTGGGATGGCTATGACACCGCCGATCCATGTCGCGATGCGGCTCGATTCGTTGTTTCTCTCGAACGGCTTGCGCTCAGGGAGCTTAAGTCAATTCAGGACCTCGACGTGGCGACACGGACATTCTTGAACAGCTACTTGATTGCCAAACATCCGCGGTTTGCAACGAGATTAGGTTTCTACAAAGCTGCGCTCTATCTGCAGTCCGCGAAGCGGGACGTGGCGAGCCGTGCAACGGGAAGCCTTGAGAGGGCGCGAACCATGCTGGACAAGGGCCTGCGTGCTTTGGATCAGAACAGCGGAGGTAGCGAAAATGACTGAGATGAATGATTCCTGCACGACTCCAAACTCCCTCGGGAGCGTTGCCGTAGTCGATCCCGGTATACCTACCCTTTCGTCGGCCATGGACGTGAAAAGGTTGTGCGAGGATGCCAAGCTCTTATCGCTTACTCCATGGACAAAGGGGAGCTTGCTAAAGGCCGGAGTGCAGCTCCTAAAGTGGCACAAGCGCAAGCGCTGTGCATTCGAGGTCACTCTTCGTATTGACGTGGGATGGGAAGCGATCGGGAAAGTCTATGCGGAAGACCGCCCGGACGTTTTTCAAATTATGGCGGCCATCCGCCGAGCGGGCTTCGACGAGAAGGCAGAATACGCGATCCCCAAGCCGTATGCTTACATTCCATCTCAGCGTCTGCTTCTGGTGGAAAAAGTGGAAGGGGTATACGCGAAGGATCTTTTCCTGAAGGGCGACGAGCGCCAGCAAGCCCATGCAGCCATTCGAAGCGCCCAGTGGTTGGCACGGTTCCACGCATTGCCGGCGATACCAGCGCGGGTCGTGGGCCCCAGCGTGGTGCGGTCGCGCAGCGCAAAGAGATGCAAGGAGATCGTCGAGAGATGTCCGGCGTTGGCACAGAAAGCAGAAAGGCTGCTCAAAGAAATTGAGGAGGCGTCAGGCCGCTTGATCGACATTCCAATGACCGTGAGTCATGGAGATTTTCTTCCGGGACATGTGCTGTTTCGTGGGAACCAGGTTGTCGCGATCGATTTGGACAGTTTTGTTTTGTCGGATCCAAGCCGGGATGTTGCCAGGTTCATCCTATTTGGGCTTCAGAGGCTGGCAGCAAAGCGTCTTGGCTCGATCCATGCTTTAGACCGCGCTGCAACGCAATTCCTGGAGACGTATCTCGCCTTGGGCCGCCCTGAGATTACGAAGAACTTAAATTTTTATGGTGCAGCTCTCCGTTTGCAACGAGCAAAGCGATACATCTTCAAGCAGGTTAGCCGATGGCAGCAAAAGGCGGATGCCCTGCTCGATGAACGGTTCGAGGCATTGGGACAGTAGAGCCCAAGAAGGAGGCCACCATGGAATTCGCTCATTTCGCTCTTGATCCAGTTGATTCGGCCATCACCCCGTTCCTCGATGTCCAAGAGTTTCAAAAGCAGCTCGCATTGCTTTCATCCTCTCAGCCGGATTGGGGAGCAGTGGAGCAGGTCCGAACCGAGGTTTTGAAATGCCACCCGGGCCGCCGTTGTGCTTTTGAAGTCTCTCTAAGAAGTGGCAACGTCTCTCACGAATTGATCGGAAAAGTCTACAAGAAGGAATCCCTCAACGTTTTTGAAGTGATGACGGCCATTCGCCAGGCAGGATTCAACGATGAATCAGAGTTTTCCATTCCACGTCCCGTTCTTTATGTGCCGGCGCTACGTTTGCTCTTAGTCGAAAAAATCAGCGGCCTGCATGCGGCGCAAATCTTTCTGGAAGGACACCCGCGCGAACGGAAAGTGGCCGCCGTACGAAGCGCGCTATGGCTTGCGCGGTTTCACGCCCTTGGCGGCATTCGAGGCCGCACTCTGAGATCCGATGCGGTGTTCAACCATTGCTCCAAGACGTGCAAGCGCCTTGCAGACTGCTGTCCTTCTTTAGCGTCGAAGGGGCAGCGCTTGTTAGAAGCTCTTGGGCCCGCTTCGGCTGCACTCAAGGACATTCCCGTGGGGCCGAGTCACGGAGACTTCGTTCCGGCTCACGTGTTCCTCACGGGCGATCAAGTTGTCACCGTGGATTGGGATAGTTTCGTTCTGTCCGATCCCAGCCGCAATGTTGCCAGATTCATCTTAGGGCTTCGAAGGCTCGCCGAGCGCCATCTCGGTTCGATCCGTGCTTTGGATCCGTGCGCCACCCTGTTCCAAGAGACATATCTCAGTGAAGGCCACCGGTACGTTGCGACGAACGTGTCTTTCTATATGGCGGCTCTGTGCTTGCGCCAGGCCAAGCGCTATGTCCGCCGTCAGCGAGCCCGATGGCGCGAGAGAGCCGAGGTGCTCCTGGATGAAGGGCTACGGGCACTGACCCAGGTGAGGTGAAGTTCATGGTGGAGATTACTCCAAGCGCGGTCGATCCAAGGCACTCTGCTCTTGCGACCTTCCTCAACGCAGGAGAGTTCGAAAAACAACTTGACCTGCTGTCGTGTGCCGAGTGGGAGTGGGGCCCAGTACAACAAATCCAAACCCGAGTCCTGAAGTGCCACCCCGGCAACCGATGCACGTTCGAGATCAACATGAAAACGGAGCGAGGGTCGCATGAGTTGATTGGTAAGGTCTTTGTCACAGAGCGTTCGGACATTCATGACAACATGGCGGAAATCCAACAGGCCGGTTTCGGCTGTGATTCCCAATTTGCCATCCCCAGGCCCTTAACCTACCTGCCCTCGTTGCGACTTCTTCTTGAAGAGAAAGCTCACGGAGTCTCTGTCAGAGAGATTTTGCTCACAGCAGGGCCACGGGAGCGGAAAGACGCCGCGATGCGCTGTGCCCGGTGGTTGGCAAAGTTTCATGCCACTGCTCCGCGGATCGGACCGACTTCCATCGTTGACAAAATGATGTCCAAATCCAAAAGCCAGTCGCGCAAACTGACGCGGCTGGGTGGCTCGTTTGCTGAAAAATCCGGACGGCTTTTGGCAAAACTAGAAGCTCAAGCCTCCAAGCTCGGAATCGTAGAAGTGTGCGCCGCGCACGGGGAATACAATCCTAGTCACGTCCTCCTGGACGGTGAACGCACTGTTGTAATCGACTGGGATGGCTGCCAGGTAAGGGATCCCGCCCGAGATGTCGCAACTTTCATCATTGTCACGAAATGGCTAGCGCTCGACCGCACCGGCGCAATCGGGACTTTTGACTCGGCGTCCGATGACTTCCTGCAGGCCTACGTCGCCGAGCGGGGCCCCGACATTCTTGACCGGTTGCCCTTTCACTGGGGAGCTGTTTGCTTGAAACATGCCAAGTATTGCATGGCTTATCAGTTTGATCGTTGGGAGAAAAAGACCATGGCGATGCTCGAGGAGGGATTATCGGCGGTTAGCCTTACGGACTGAGAGAGGAATATGCCCCAGATTCTGCAAAACCCAGGCAAGCCAAGTGCCATCGACGCGTCATCTCTCGTTGATAAAGAGATTGCTACGCTCGAGAAGGTACTTAACCCTAAGGTACTGGGCAAGGAACTGACCTTGTTAAGGAACGGCCGTCTGCGCTGGGGCGCATTCCAAGATGTGAACTTCCGTGCACTCAAGTGGCACAAGGGGAAGCGATGCACGCTGGAGCTTTCGCTGCGTACGGATGGCGGTCCGCATGTGCTGATTGCAAAAGTCTATGCGAAAGACCGGCCTGACGTTCATCGGGCGATGGACGGATTGTGGCAGACGCGCTTCGGTCCGTCAGAGCAGTTCTCGGTTCCTGAGCCACTCGGTTACGTGATTCCTCTGCGGCTCCTTTTGGAAGAAAAGATTGAAGGAACAACCGCCAAAGAGGCTTTTCTAAAAGGCGATGAGAAAGACCGCGCTGAGGCCGCAGAACGGTCTGCGCGCTGGCTGGCTTACTTTCAGGAGTGCACTCCCCGCTCGGACAAGATTTCTCGACTTGACGAGGAACTCAACCGAATGGAGCGCTGGAGCAGGCGATTCACCGAGGTCGGCGGATTGCTATTCGACAAATCGAAGCTGCTCTTCGAGCAACTGGCAAAGACAGCTTCAGGGCTCGGAAGAGTGGAGCCTGCGGCCGGACACGGAAGTTTCAGTCCCGACCACGTCTTTTTTGCAGGTGACCGTACGGTGACAATCGATTGGGATGGATACGATGCAGGCGATCCTGCCCGCGACGTTGCAAGGTTCATTGTGTCAACACAGCGCTTGGCTGTTGGCAGGATGGGCTCCATTACTGCACTCGACACCGCGGTTGCCGCTTTCCTGAAAACTTACACGGAAGCTCGAGGTCCGGCCATTTTGCCCAGGTTGCCCTTTTATCGGGCTGCAACTTGTCTGAGGCTTGTCAAGTACGGCGTCTTTCATCACCGCGTTCCGCACTGGGAAGAGAAGGTTACGGCGATGTTGAGAGAAGGGCTCCGGGTTCTTGAAGCTTGAAAGGAAACCGACAGACTTTTTATGAGTAGTGAGAGAGCGCAACACACAGTCTTGGAGAAATGGACCATTCGATCGGAGCAATCCGCTCAAGCCGGCGCGCGAGCTTCTGTTCCGCAGGATCCGGCGCTGCCCGGATTGGCTTTGCTTCGCCATCCGCAAAGGTTCACTGAAGTCCTGGCGCCACTTCTGAAGGGGCGCTTCGGGAATGGCATCCGCTTGGAACAAATGGGTCATAGCGTTCGCCGCCACGTTCCCGGGAAGCGCTGCATCGTGAAGGTCGAGGTTCTGATGCGGTCCTCGGCGGGGGCACCCATCGAACGGCACCGTATTCTCGCCAAATACTATGCGGGCCATCATGGGGCGACCGTTTACGAGAATTGTCAGGAGCTTTGGCGCCGGGGATTCTCAATCGGGGACCTTCGAATTGCGGAGCCCATTGCTTATCACCCGCGCTGGCGGGTTCTGTTTCTTGGCTGGGAAAGCGGCCACACGCTCCGCGACTCCCTGATGGCCGGCGAGGATGCTAATCGAGCGGTAGAAGGAGCCGCATTGTGGCTGCTCAAGCTGCATGCTTGCCGGTTCCGCGGCGGGAGAATTTATGGTTACCAGCGCCATTTTCACACTCTCAGCGTCTGGGAACGAAACCTAGTGTGTGCGCATCGGGAGATCGGAGAAATCTTTGGGGGCATCCGCACGCTGATCAAGAGAGAGCTTGCGAAGTGCAAGAAAGGCCCGCGGGTGCCTACGCATAGGGATTTTTCTCCCGAGCACCTTGTCGTAGAAGAAGATCGTTTCGTTGGTCTGGATTTTGACGAATTCTGTCAATACGACCCCCTGTTTGATGTGGCTCACTTCATCGCTCACCTGCGGTTTCTGGCTTTAACGTCGTTGGGAGCCGTCGACTACCTGGATTCTTATGCGGCTCGTTTTGAAGAAGCGTACGCATCCGGATCCTCGAACTTCTCTTCGAACAGGATGCGGCTGCTCACGGCAATTGCTTTTTTGAAACTCGCGTATCTGGAGGCCGCAGTGCGCCGCATGAAGGGCGGGAAAAAGATTGTGTTCAAGTTGCTTCAAGCTGCGAGTCAATTCGCGGGTTCGTGAGTGGCAGGTGAAAGAGTTATTTGCGGGTCTTGGTCACGACGGGTGATTGCGTTGGCGGTAACTAGGGATCCTAGTTTTCGATTAGGGAGAGGAAATGAGTGATGCCAGGTGAGCTGAAATCCCCGATGAACGAAATGGAAACTCTTCGTTATTTTGCGCCTTTTCTCCGTGCGCACTGGAGGAAATGCGTCCTCGCGCTTTCGGCGATGACGCTTGATTCGCTGCTCACCGTATTTCGCCCATGGCCTCTCAAGGTTGTGATTGATCGAGTGTTGTCGCACAAACCGAGCCGTGTCCCCCTGATCCATGGATGGCTCGACAGCGCCCCGCTGACACACAACCAAATCCTTTACAGTTGCTGCATCGCGGTCATGCTCATCGCGGTCGTCACCGGCCTGACCAGTTATTTCTACACCAGCTTATTTGGTGATCTCGGTCAACGCTTCGGCTTCGACTTGCGCCGCGACTTGTTCGCCCACATGCAACGCCTGTCTCTCCGTTTTCACGATAGCCAGCGAACCGGCGACCTCACCACCCGGCTGACCTCCGACACACTAGCAATTCAGGAGTTCATCGCCAGCGGAATCATTGTTTTTGGTAGCAACGCTCTAATGCTTATGGGCATGACCGCTTTGATGTTCTGGCTCAATTGGAAGTTTGCTCTTGCCGCGCTGTCTATCGCCCCGGGAATGTTGTGGATGGTTTTCCGCTATAAGCGGCGCATCAAAAAGGCCAACCGCAAGGCCCGCATGAGCACAGGATTGCTCGCTTCCCTTGCTCAGGAGACCCTGGCTTCGATTCGCATTGTGCAAGGCTTGGCGCAGGAAGAGCAGCTTGATGAACGCTTCCACGAACACAGCGAAAGCAACCTTCAGGCTTTCATGGAAAGCGTGCGGTATCAAGCCCGCATCGCCCCAATTGTGGATTTTTTCGCTGCGCTGGGCTTGACCATCGTGATGTGGTACGGGGCCCACTGCGTTCTCGATGGAACGCTTACCACCGGTGACGTGGTCATCTTTTTTGCTTACGTCAATAGTCTCTACAGTCCCTTGAAAGCCATCACTCGCTCGGCAAATACGCTCGCGAAAGCCAGCGTCGGTGCGGAGCGAATTGTTGAGGTTCTGTCCGAGCGCAGCGAAGTGAGCGACAGCAAGAAAGCGCGGCCGGCCCCCCCGTTGAAGGGCTCGATCGAATTCCAGGATGTCTCGTTTGAGTACGAACCGGGCGTTCCGGTCCTCTCTCATATCAACTTGTCCGTGGCGCCAGGAGAGAAACTGGCCATCGTCGGGGCGACCGGCGCCGGGAAAAGCACGCTGATCAGTCTGGTTCTTCGTTTTTACGACCCCGTCGCGGGTGTCGTGCTCATAGATGGCGAGGACATCCGAAGTTTTCTTCTGCAGTCCGTACGCGAACAGATCAGTCTGGTTCTTCAGGACTCATTACTATTTAGGGGAACGATTCGGGAGAACATTGTCTTCGGCCGGACCAGCGCGTGCGACGAGGAGATCATCGCCGCCGCAGTGACCGCCAATGCCGACGAATTTATCCGCCGCCTCCCCGATGGTTACGAAAGCCCCGTCGGAGAGAGAGGCACGACTCTGTCTGGTGGACAGAAACAACGCATTGCCATCGCCCGTGCCGTACTGCGGGACGCCCCCGTTCTGATTCTCGACGAACCTACAAGCGGTCTGGACGCCGTTGCCGAACGAACGGTCGTGGACGCCCTCGAGCGTGCGGCCGCCAGACGCACCACGCTAATCATCGCGCACCGCCTCAGCACCGTCCGCTTGGCTGATCGCATTGTTGTCCTCGACCAAGGGCGCATCGCTGAAGTAGGAACTCACGAAGAGCTTCTGGGGCAAAACGGAAAATACGCCCATCTTTACAAACTACAAATGTCTTCTCGCCAGGAAAAGGTTTCGTCTGCCAATGACGAATGGAGGATGCTGTTATGAAAATTCGTCGTGTGCTCGTGTTCCTAATCTTTGTTCTAGCCTGCTCACTTTCCGCGAAAGCGGATAAAACGGGGACTGTTCGGGGGATTGTTGACGGCCCGGGTAGCACCCTTCTGGCCGACGCCGAGATTTCGCTAACCAACAAGGCGGGAGGCGATCCTTTGGTTACTAGTTCCGATGAGGAAGGCGAGTTTCTCTTTGAGAATGTGCCCCCCGGTGACTATGTCCTCCTCGTGAAATCACCGGGATTTCAAGATGCGCAACTTCCTGTGACGGTTGGCTCTACGGCTCTTCCTCATCTGCGTGTGAAGATGAAAGTGGCGCAGGTCTCGGACCAGGTGACCGTATCCGCCAGCGCTCAACCCGTTCTTCTGGCGGGAGAAAACAAGAATGCCGTTGACATCACCAGCGAATTGTTGAGGAACATGCCGGTGAAAAACGGAGACTATCTCGCGATTCCTTCGCTCTTTCTGGACAATTCCATGCTCGGCGCCGAAGGGCCGAAGCTGATCGTCGACGGTGTGGAAGTCAACCAGGAAGACCTGCCGGCTTCGAGCATCAAAGACATCGTCGTGAACCGCAACCCTTTTTCCGCGGAGTTTGGCCGGCCGGGCAAAGGCCGGCTGGAAATCACCACCAAGAAGGGCGTACACAGCCGGTACCGCGGCACCATTTTGGGCGTATACCGCAACTCAGACTTGTACGCCCGGGAGGCGTTTGCCACGGATAAGCCGTTTCAGGACCGCAAGCTCGTGGAGGGAGAAGTGGACGGTCCTTTGCCGTTTCTGAAAAAGGCGACATTTTTTGTATCTGGACGGTACCGCAGCTTTGGGGACGTAGCAGTGGTGAATGCCCTGACTCCTTCGGGACCTCTGGTAACAAATCGGGCCGTCCCGTTGGATGCCCTGGGACTTCTCGGCCGTCTCGATGTGCGCTTCAATCCAAACCACAAAATGATGGTGTTTTACCGGTTTAAGAACAAGACACAAGACAACCAGCTGGCCAGCAATTTCGATCTACCGGAACACGCCACAACACTTTTCAATCATGGGAACGAGTTAAGAGTCTTCGAAACGGCGAACTTCTCCAGTAATGTCATGAACCAGATCCGTGTTGGCTACAAGGCCGATACGGACAATACTTCCAGCGCCACCAATCAGCCAAGCATTGTAGTCCTCGGGGCCTTTAGCAGCGGTGGCGCCCAGGTCTCTCAAGCGAAAATCCAAAGAAACGGAGAGCTCGAAGACGCGGCCTCGGTATCGTCGGGGCGGCACCTATTCCGTTTCGGCGCCGGGATTCGCTCAAAATTCTTTCACGTCACCGACGCTTCCAACTTTGGCGGTACATACACTTTTTCTAATCTCACGGATTTTGAAAACAGCACTCCTTTTCTGTACACCATCAATACGGGCAATCCAAGTACATCTTTCAGCTGGACGGAAAATTATGCCTTCTTTCAAGACGACATTCACCTCCGGCACAATCTTGCTCTTTTCGCCGGTCTGCGTCAGGAGTTCCAATCCAGCATGCCCTATGCGCAGAACTTGGCCCCACGGCTGGCTGTGGCCTATTCGCCCGGCGATGGAAAGACGGTGATTCGTGGCGGCGTAGGCATTTACTACGACCGGGAGCCCTTGGACATGGTCTCGCAAAGTCGTCTCTACGGCGGAAACATCACCGAAACCGTCATCCCAAATCCCACGTATCCGAGTCCTGGGCTGACAGGCGTCACTCAAACTGTTCCCAGTATCGTCCGAATCGAACCTGTGCTGCGGTCCCCCTACCTGGTGCACGCGAGCGTGTCGGCCGAACACCAGTTAGGCCGGGGACAAAACTTTCTCACGTTGGAGTTAGGTACCATCCGCGGTGTGAAACTTTACCGCACGCGTAATGTCAACGCTCCGTTCCCTGGTACGACCATCCCTCCGGACCCAAACTTCAACAGAATTGACCAATTCGAGTCTTCAGCATCTTCCAGGGGGTACAGCGCCTCGATATCCTATCGCGGCCAATTCCGCAAGCTTCAGCTCATTGGCCACTACACACTGGCGCGGACGCTCGATAGCGCAAGCACCATGACTTCCCGCCCCGCTAACAACTATGACGCGAACGCCGACTGGGGACGCGCTGATTATGACCGCCGCCATCAATTGAACTTCATTGGGCTCTATAGCCTGCCCAAGAGTTTCAGGGCCTCCATCGTCTTCAGCGCAGGCTCGGGCCTTCCTTATGACATCACCACCGGATCCGACGACAATGGAGATACCATCGCCAATGACAGGCCGGCAGGACTCTGGCGCAATGCGGGACGAGGGCCCGGTTATTTGAATATAGACATGCGGCTCTCGCGACGGTACCGGCTGATGGCCAAGCGCGAGCATGCGCCAACTTTCGAATGGGCTATAGACGCCTTTAATGTTCTAAACCACGTCAACTACGACAACTATGTAGGAGACTTGCAGTCGGCGTTTTTTCGCCGGGCCAACGGCTCGCTGCCGGCGCGGCAGCTTCAGCTCTCGGCGCGATTCAGCTTCTGAAGGAAGAATGAGTGATTCGAATGCCCAATCTATGAGCCATGTCGGATCTCGGGAGCGAGATGCCCTGGCAACTTGCGCGACCGCACCGCCGTTGCGAGTCCGGAATTGAGCGTTTTGCGCCAATTGTCCGGGAGTACCATCGACGGGGAGAACGAGGGAGGCTTCTACGCCAAGGTCAAAAACTCAGCTCATCCAAGCAAGCAGCTCTGTGAGGGTGGCCGCTGTCGTTGACTCCGTTCCGCGCGCCATGGAAGGCCCAATCGCCACGGCCTCGTTATGACTCTCAAACCAAGCGAGGAAAGAAGACTGCTCGGCAACGGTCGGGGCGTTCCAATCTCTGGCGTCGAGGGCGTCGTTTCGAAAGTACTCCCACAAATTGCCATGCATTGTGTTGGTCCCCGATTTCAGACTGGCATTGACTACAGCGCCGGCGGAATGCCCGAATTCGGCGCTATAGTCTCCCGTCTGAACTTTGAACTCGGCGAGGGCGTCCGGAGGCGGGCGCACGATAAAGCTCGCGCCGTTCAAGAAGTCCACGACGTTGTTGTTTCTTGACTTAATCAGCGGATTGCAGGTTCGAGTCCTGCCCGGTTCACCAACTGTTTTCAACGAGTTTGTTGACATGTTGCGCGCAGGCTATTCGTACCTCAGCGCGACCATGGGATCGACGTTCGTCGCTCGCCGTGCGGGAATGAAGCAGGCTGCCATCGCAACCATGACCAGCAGCGCGCCGACGGCGACAATCGTGACGGGATCGTCCGCGCGCACATCGTAGAGCATCGACTTCAGATAACGCGTGACCCCAATCGCCACCCCCGTGCCAACTGCCGTGCCCACAAGCGCCAGCAACAGCCCTTGCTTTACCACCTGCCGCAAGACATCGCCTGCTTGTGCGCCAAGAGCCCGGCGGATCCCGATTTCGCGCGTGCGCCGCGTAACCTCATAAGCAAGAAGACCGTACAGCCCGATGCATGCCAGCGTAAGCGCCAGCAAACCAAAAAAGCCGGAGAGCCGCGCAACAAGCCGTTCCTGAAACAGTAGCCGGTCGATCTGCTGCGATTCTGTCGTGACGTCCCGGAGCGGTAAGTTCGGATTGATTTGCGCCACGGTTTTGCGAATCGTGGGAACCAAAGCCTGCGGATCGCCCGCTGTGCGTACCTCGAAAGCTGCGCCCATTCCGCTCTGTGGCACGTACATCATCGGCTTGATTTCCCGCCGCAGGTCGCTGTATTTCGTGTCGCGAACCACGCCAATGATTTCGTAGCCCGGACTCGCGGGGCCGTCCTCGCCTCCCGCGGATTCCCCGAAGCGTTTTCCCAAGGGATTCTCTTCGCCAACGTATTTCGCGACGAACGCCTGGTCCACAATCACGGGCGTCGCAACTGTCGGCTGCTTGCTCGCTGCGATTTCATAATCGGAAGAATTGAAACCGCGCCCCGCAACGAACGGAATGTGCATCGTGCTGAAGAAATTCGGCCCAATCTGCAGCACGTCCGAGTCCGACTCGCGATCTTGGGGCGTTCCCGGCCAGTGAAAGCTGGTGATCATTAAGGCCCCACTGAGCAACGGGACCATGGAATAGCTTGCCGCCTTCACCCCCGGCGTTTCGGTCAGGCGGCTCTGCAAATCGCGGTAAAAGCTGTCGATCTGCGCGTCTTTGTATCCGGCGAGCGCGGGGTTGATTCCGAAAAGCACCAGATTGTGCGAATCGAAGCCCACGTCGATGCTGCGGAGGTTTTGCAGCGTTCGTACCATCAGTCCGGCGCCAACTAGCACCACGATTGCCAGCGCCACTTGCGTTACCACCAGCGCGTTTCCAATAGTGAACCGTCTCCTCCCGCTGCGAGCCAGCTTGCTCGAGGCGCTGAAGCGAGCTGCAAATCAATGCACGTGATAAAAATGCGGTATGAGCGCTGCGTGCATATCGTCGATGTGTTTTCGACAGCGGCGCGCACTCCCGCTCTGAAGCGAAGGGCACATGCGAGATCACCTCGCCGGCCATGGACTCGAAACCGTCGCCGAAGCGCCCTGATTTGCCGTTGACCGGCTTGCCGCCGATGAAATGGGTAA
>Ga0066709_100001054_pt1 | contig 17215 bp, 24 predicted proteins | sample GraSoiAngelo_158_FD_79665 | JGI IMG/M metagenome (GOLD analysis project Ga0066709, IMG submission 79665) | Grasslands soil microbial communities from the Angelo Coastal Reserve, California, USA - 14_1009_16_30cm | ecosystem: Environmental > Terrestrial > Soil > Grasslands | place: USA...
GTCGAGCGTCGGCACGCTGTCGGATCTCGCGTCGGTGGCCGAGGTGCGCGGCATCGGCCTGGTCGCGGGAGTGGAGATGGCGGGCGGTGCCGAGCAGGCCAAGGCCGCGGCGTGGGCGGCGTGGGAGCACGGCGTCATGCTGCGCTCGGTGGGAAGCACGCTCGCTCTCGCGCCGCCGCTGATCGTGACCGAGGACGAGATCGATCGCGCCGTCGGCATTCTCCACGACGTCCTTCTCTGAGGTCTTGTTCCGGTGATCCTCCTCGCCCACCAGGGCACCGCCACCGAGCACAGCGGGAACACCCTCGACGCCTTCCGGTGGGCGGTGCGGCACGGGGCGACATGGATCGAGACCGACGTGTGGCGCAGCTCCGACGGGCACCTCGTGTGCATCCACGACGGCACCATCGACCGCACCACCAACGGACGCGGCTCGGTGGCGGCGCACGACGCAAGTGCGCTGTCCGGCTACGGGGTGCCGACGCTGGCCGACGCCGTCGCCGCCGTGCCCGGCCTGCGCTCGAACGTCGACTTGAAGGAGCACACGCCGGCCATGGCGTCGGCCATGGCCCGCTTCGTGGCCGAGCGCGGGCTGGAGGACAGGGTCCGCGTCGCCAGCTTCTCGGGTCGCACCATCCGCGCCTTTCGCCGTCTCGCCGGACCTCGCGTGCGGACGGCGGCGGCGAGCGACGAGGTGGCCGCTTTCTGGGTGGCGTCCCGAGCCGCGCGAGCCTTGCCGCGGCGTGCCTACGACGCGCTCCAGGTGCCCGTCGACGTGGCCGTCCCCCGCACGCGGCGGCGGCTGCGCGTGATCGACGCGCGGCTGTTGAACGCATCGCGCCGCGCCGGGATCGAGGTTCACGCGTGGACGGTCGACGCTCACGACGCCGCGCAGCGCCTCGACGGCCTCGGCGTCGACGGCATCATCACCAATCGAATCGACCTCCTCGGCCCGACCTTTGCCAGGAGCGAGGAATAGGTCCCCGCGCCGGGTGGGTCAGGTGGCGGCGCGCACGACGGCCGGGGACCGGCGCAGGAACTCCTCGAGCTCGCTCTCGTAGCGGTACCCGGTGGCCGGGCCCTTCGTGCGCGTCAGGCGCATCTCCTCGACATGGGCCAGCAGCGCGCCGGCGCTGGTGTAGCGGTACCGGAAGCCGGCCAACTTGAGGCGCCGGTTGTCGACGCCGCGGCCGTAGCGGAGCAGGTCCTGGAGCTCGGGCGGCAGGTCGAGGCGGAAGGCGCGGAGGGCGACGGCGGCCAGCGACGTCCCCACGGGTGAGAGCGGGAGCGCCGCCTTACGCAGCCGCGCCAGGACCTCCGACCACGGGACGATGCCGTCGCCGGCCACGTTGAAGATGCCGGGCGCGTCGTGGTCGACGCAGAACTCGAGCGCGGCGACAACGTCGTCGGTGTGCACGAACTGGAGACGTGGGTCGAAGCCCATGATGGAGGGGACGAGGGGTGCGTCGAAGAGCCGCGTGAGGGGCGTCTCCAGTTCGCCGCCCACCACGTTCACGAAGCGCAGCAACGTGGTGGTCACGTGGGGCGAGTCGCGGACGAAGTCGCGCACGTAGTCCTCCGCTTCGAGGAGCGATGACTCCACCACGGTGGCGGCCGGCCGCGACCGGGTGTGGAACTCGCGGAACCAGTAGGGGTCACGGCGGTCGGAGCCGTACACGAGCGACGATGACTTCACCACGACGTTGCGGACCGACGCCGACGACGCCGCCGCCGCCAGGAGGTTCATGGTCCCGATCACGTTGATCTCGTGAGCGGCGCGGTCGGAGGCGAGCGTGGAGTCGACGACCAGGTGCGTGTGGAGGATGGTGTCGACCTGTGTCGCCAGCACGATGCGGCTCAGAGCCGAGTAGCTGGTGTCGGCCTTGACGAACTCGGTGCGCTCCAGCGGCACCCTCGGCTCGGTCGTGTCCAGGCCGACCACGACCTCGACGTGGGGCAGCGCCTCGAGGTGCAGGGCCAAGCGGCCACCCCAGAACGACGACAGCCCCGTGATGAGGATGCGGCGGGACGGCGATCGCGGGGCCTGGTTCATGGCCGCACGCTCACCCCCACCACACCGATGTGCGGCGGCGCAAGAGGTCGTCGACCTCGTCCTGGATGAGCGACCGGATGTGGTCGGCGTGGGTCATGACGAGGGACCGCGAGTACCGCTCCTGCCCCGGCTCGGTGTCGAAGTGCACGGGCGGCAGGATGCTGACCCGGAACTTCGCCGGCAGGTAGGCGGCCAGTCCGAGCGGACCGAGCGCCGGGAAGAACGGCGTGATCGGGATGTACGGGACGCCGAGGGCCCGCTCCACCAGCGGCACGCGCGCCACGATGGGCATGGCCTCCTCAGCGCCGATTACGGCGATGGGGACGACGGGCACGCCCGCCCTCATGGCGATCTCCACGAACCCGCCCCGGCCGAAGCGGCGCAGCTTGTAACGCTCCGAGTAGTGCTTGGCCGGCCCCTTCGACCCCTCGGGGAAGACGAGCACGAGGTTCCCCTCGTCGTGCAACAGGCGGTAGGCGTTGTCGGGGTGGGCGGTCACGCCGCCGGCCCGCGACCACAGGGTCCCCACCACGGGCATGTCGCGGAAGAGGAACTCGGCCAGGCCGTACACGGCTCGGCCCGTCTCCTTCTCGATGCCGTGCATGATCACCGGGGCGTCGGGAGGCAGGGCCCCGGCATGGTTGGCCACGAGCAAGGCACCGGTGTCGGGCAGGTTCTCGAGGCCGGCCATCTCCGCCCGGAACCAGTACCGGTACAGGGGCTCGTAGAGGCGCCGGGCCCACTCCCTGGTCCGGGCCGACCGGCCCCAGTGGTCGACGTCGGAGAGGCGCGGGGCGGGAAGCGGCGGGGGCTCGGCCGGCGCCACCGGGACCAGTTGCGCCTGGCTCTGGTCGTCCTCGTCGAGCAGGCGCTCGGCCGCGGTTGTGTCAAGAAGGGGTTCCTCGGCCATCCCATCCGAGCCTATCGAGGCGGAGGGGCGGACGGAGCCGGGCACCCTATGCTCGGGCGCAGCAGCCGAGGAGGTGACCATGGCCGGAGGTGATCAGCGCGACCGCGTGGCGCGGCTCTGGGAGCAGCAACGCGACGCCTTGGAGCAGGCCATGGGACGGGCCCAGAAGCGAGGGCGTCAGGTGGCCGAAGGGGTGGCCGACGCCGTCCGCCGCATCACTCCCGACACCGACACGCGTGGTGTCCTCGAGCGAATCGAGTCACAGCAGCGTGAGTTCATCACGCGGTGGGCGGAGATGCAGAGGGAGACGTTCGACCGCTTGCTCGAGACCAACGAGGCGTTCTGGGACACAGTCAAGGGGGCCCTCGATCGCGGTGGGCGCCGCTCGACGCCGAAGAAGGCGACCAAGGCCGTCCCCACCGGTCCGGCGGTGTCCGTCAACGCGAAGAGCGCGTCGAAGAAGAGCACGGCGAAGAAGACCGCTACCAAGAAGTCGACGGCCAAGAAGCCAGCCGCCAAGAGAGCGACCACCAAGAAGTCGGCGACCTGACCGTCAGCGCAGTGTGGGCGGTGGAGCTTCGGGGGCGGCGCGGGTGAGGGCGATGGCCCACGACTCCTCTCCTGCCGGTCCGACCACCTTGGCCACGCCGTCCCTGCTCACCACCTCGTAGCCCCGGTCGCCGTCGGAAAGACGGGCCACGAGCCGGTCCCAGATCTCGCGGCCGACCACCGCGCCGGTGGGCGCCACCACCCACACGGCGGCGTCACCGCACAGGGCCGACGCGCCGCCGCGGGCGACGAAGCCATCGGGCCCGAGCGCATCGGCCTCGATCACCACGAGGTCGGAGCGGCGGCCGCGGCGAACATCGAGCACGTCGGGTCGGAGGCGTCGGGCCTGGCGCCACACATCGCCACCCCAACTGGCCACGGCTGCGCCCTCGGGCAGCATCGCCGCCAACTCCTCGGCGGTCGTGTCGGACTGCAACTCCTGGGAGACGATACGGGCCTCGTCGGCCGGGTCCGACGCCGCCAGCACGCGCACCGCCAGGTTCCAGATCGAGCCCGCCCCCGGATGCCACTCGACCAACCGCCGGCAGGCCGGCACCAGGCCCTGGGGCTCCACCCAGTACACGAGGTCGGACAGCGCCCACGCCGCCTCGCTGGCCAACTGGAGCGGCCCCGCGTGCGATCGAGCCACATGGCGCAGGTGCTCCATCGGGTTCACGGACCGATAGCCTGGCACGAACATGGAGAGGGCGGAACTGGTCGAGGCACTCCGGCAGCGGGGCTTGCGCATGACCGAGCAGCGCCGTCTGGTGCTCGAGGCGCTGGCCGACGCCGCCGACCACATCTCGGCCGAGCAGATCCTCGAGCGGGTGCAGGCCGATGCGCCGCAACTGAACATCTCCACCGTCTACCGCACCCTCGAGGCGCTCGAGGACGCCGGCCTCGTGTACCACAGCCACCTCGGGCACAGCATGAGCCAGTGGCACGTGACCGGCGTAGAGGAGGTCCACCAGCACCTGGTCTGCGAGGTGTGCGGCGATGTCCAGCGCGTGTCGTTGGAGGACTTCCTGCCGTACCAGCTCGCGCTCGAGAAGCGTTACGGCTTCCACGCCGACCCCCGTCACTTCGCCGTGTTCGGCCGATGCAAGAAGTGCAGCTCGTCGGGCTGACCCAGGGGGTTTGGGGGGAGCGCGAAGGCGCCGCCCATGAGGCACCGACGATCGCGGAGCGCCGCCGTATCGTGCGGACCCCCAATCAGACGAGGAGCGACCGTGGCCAATCAAGATGACATCCAGGCCCTCGCCACCGAGGCGGCCCAGACCGACGACGTGGCCCGGCTGCGCCAGATCCGCGATGAGCTCCTCGACATCGCGCAGTCGATGAGCCAGGCGGCGCTCCGGTCGGAGGACGCGACGGTCCGCACCATGGCAACGGAACTGCGCGACAGCGCGCAGAACGAAGCCGAGGAGGTGCGCCAGCGCGCCGCCCAACTGGAGATCGACCAGATGGACCCGCAGTACGAGGCGCGGCGGGCGGCGCGGGTGGCGGCCAAGGAGGCCGAGGATCAGAAGGGCCGCGAGATGGTGGGCGGTTTCATGAAGACCCTCATGGGCGAAGGGGGCGGAGGTGGCGGTGGAGGTGGCTTGGGCAAGCTGCTCGGCGGCCTCATGGGGAACAAGGACGAGACCGCCGCGCACGTGCCCACCGCGCCCGACGCGCCAGAAGCGGCGCCGCCCGCGCCGTCACCCGCGCCGTCACCCGGGGTGGCGCCGGGCACGGCGTGCTCGTCGTGCGGGGCCGCATTGACGCCGGGCGCGAAGTTCTGCCCCGAGTGCGGTGCCAAAGCGGGCCCGGCGATGTGCACGGGCTGCGGGGCCGAGCTGCCGCCAACAGGCAGGTTCTGCCCCAGCTGCGGCGCGCCGCGCGCCTGACCGCGACAGGCGCTCACTCAGAGCGGGAAGCCGAAGCCGCGCGACGGCTCTCCCCGCGTGAGCCGGACCCAGTCCTCAATCCTCTCGCGATGGTTGCCGGCCATCTCGTCGGGCAACTCCTCGGGCGCGAACCAGGCCACGTCGAGGACCTCCACCGGATCGGGCCGGGGCTCGCCATCGGCCTGGCCCAGGAACTCCACCACCTGCACCACGTCGGTGTCCCCGTAGGTGTCGACGTAGACGCCCAGGATGCCGGTCAGCCGCACCTCGAGCCCCACCTCTTCGAGGAACTCACGCCGCGCCGCGTCGGCCGGGTGCTCGCCGAGGTTCTGGAAGCCACCGGGGATCGACCACATCCCGTAGTTCACCTCGACGCCGCGGCGCACGAGGAGAGCCTTGCCGTCACGGATCGCCACCACCCCGGCGCACGGCGCGCTGCGAACCATCTTCCAGCGCGGGCCGTGGACCGGACAGAGCGGGGCTTCGCTTCCGACGTCGCACGGCCGTCCGCAGTCGTAGCAATGGATCACGCCGCCGGCTTCCAGATCTCGCCCTCGCGGCGCGCCACGGCGTCGACGGCGTCGGCAAGAGCCCGAAGGGACGGAGATGCCGCCATCGCGTGGGCGGAGATGGCCGCATCGAAGGCATCTTCGGTCTCGAGGTCGATGCGCAAGCCGCGCCGTTCCAGTTCTCGCCGTCGCGCCGCAGGATCCGACTTGCGAACAGGACCGGTGAACAGGCGCGGCCAGATCTCCACGACACGAGGGCCGTCGTCGTGGTGGAAGGGCCAGATCGAGAAGCCGGCCTCACGAAGCCTCAGGAGGAAGGGCATCCCTCGCACGCTGCCCGTCCCGACCGCGCCGGCGCCGCCGATCTGGAAGGTCGACTTGGGACGGATGCCACGCACTGAAACGCTCTCCTCCGTCCGGCGCAGGTGGGCCGGGAGGTGGGGGCGACGGATGCCCGGCCGGCCCCAGAACGGGAACGGGCACTCCGACAGCCAACGATCCCCCTCGGCGCCGGTCCGCTCCCACACCTCTTCGATGACGGAGGCGCCGAGGTCGTCGATGAACCACTCGGGAAAGGAGAAGGAGAAGTCGAAGCCCACCACGATCCCCGGGTCGCGCTCGGCCTCGTTCAACAAGCGGCGGAAGACGGCTTCGCGGTCGAGCCCATCGATGACGGTCCCGTCGCCCTCGGCCCAACCGATGCGCCGCGCCGCGCCACGCCGCGCCCCCGACCAGTCCACGGCCACGACCTTCACGGCTCGGCCGAGGCCTACAGGGCGCCCTTGCCCGTCTCGCCGGTCCGGATGCGCCAGACCTGCTCGACGGGGGTGATGGAGATCTTGCCGTCGCCGATACGACCGGTGCGGGCCGCCGCCATGACCTTCTCGGCGATACCGACGGCGTCGTCGTCGTCGCACAGGACCTCGATCCTGATCTTGGGCACGAACTCGACGGGGTACTCCTGGCCGCGGTAGGTCTCGGGATGCCCGCGCTGGCGGCCGAACCCGCGCGCCTCGCTCACCGTGAGCCCGCCGACGCCGGCTTCTTTCAGCGTCTCTTTGACGTCATCGAGCTTCGACGTCTTGACGTAGGCGACCACCATCTTCATGGGTGGCCCGGCGCGCTGCCGCCCGCGCCGACCTGTGGGGTCATCCTCTACCGTCCCTTCATCTGTCCCCGAGGGAAGTCAATATAAGCGGAGGGCCGTCGTGGCGACCGTTCAGCTCGGACAATTCACCGACGACCATGCCGACGAGATCGCCGCCGCCCTCGACGACGCCGGGATCGCGTTCTATGCCAAGAGCTTCGGGCGCGTCGTGCGGCTGTTGTCAGCAGCCGACTGGGGCACGCGGCTCTTCGTCGACCGCGCCGACCTCGATCAGGCCGTGACCATCGCTCTTCGCATCGCGCCCGACGGGGTGCGGCGCCGTCTCACCCGCTGATCAGCAAGGGGGGCTTGGGGGGCGGAGCAGCCCCGCCGGGCCCCGACAGGTCACGTCGATCAGTCAAGCCCGGCGGGGAAGCTGCGGGCCCCCCAATGAAACAGTGTCGCCGTCAGGCGATCTCGACGACCGCCCGCTCGAGCACTGGCTCCCCGCGGTCCTTGGTGGTGGCGCGGACGACGACCTGATCGCCTTCCTTCCAGAAGTTGGCCACGATCGTCTCGCCCGGGTACACGACCCCGGCGAAGCGCGCGTCGTAGGACCGGAAGCGGGCCGTGTCCTTGTCGCAGAACTCGTTGACGACGGCGCGGCCGACGATTCCGTAGGTGCACAGCCCGTGGAGGATGGGCTTGGGGAAGCCGCCCATGGAGGCGAAGTTGGGGTCGGCGTGGAGCGGGTTGCGGTCGCCCGAGAGGCGGTAGAGCAGGGCCTGATTCTGCGTGGTGGGCAACTCGACAGTCGAGTCAGGCTCGCGTTCCGGGGGCACGTTCTTCGCCCCCGACGGCCCACGGTCGCCGCCGAAGCCGCCCTCGCCCCGGATGAACGTCGTGAACGTGTTGGTGAACAGCGGCTCCCCTTTTGGGTCGACGCTCACCGCGTCGATGACCACGACGGCGCCCTTGCCCTTGTCCCACACGTTCTTGACCTCGCCCTCGGTGGTGACGGTGCCGCTCGTGGGGATGGGTTGGTGCAGGGTCAGCTTCTGCTCGCCGTGGAGGAGCATCATCGGGTTGAACGACATGACGCGGCCGATCCCGGCGAGGGCGGGGAAGGCGGGGACCACGCCGAACGTCGGCAGAGTGCGGAGGTTCGAGCCCTCGTAGGTGTACTCGAGCTCCTCGGTCCCGGCACCGACACCGAGCGCGTAGAGGATGACGTCCTTCTCATCCCACGAGTGCTGAAGGGCGTCGAGCTTGGCGCCCACGGCCTCGGCGGTGACGGGCATGGCTTCCTCCTCGTTGGGCTCGTCCGGCGGACAGTCAAGATACCGGACCGCTCACGCCCGCCACCTGCCGGCTTCAGTAGCTGAACGTCGTGGCTCCGCCGTCGCCGATCCACTTCCACAGCGGGACGGTCCCCTGGACCTCCGCACCGCCGATGAGAGCATCGCGGTCGAGCTTCTTGGCCTCGAAGCAGATGGGGCACACGTAGTAGCGACCCCCGGCCGCCTCGTAGCGCTTCATGAGGTCGGGCAACGGAGGGCAGCCGTCGCAGGCCACGCCGGTGGCGACTCCGTCAACCGCGAGTCGTACTGCTTCTTTGGTGAGGAACATGAGCGTCGCGTTGCCGGTTTCGGCGGCGCCCACGGCGACCAGGAGAGCGACGGTGACCTTCTCCAGGTCCTCGAGCCCGGTGGTGAGGCTGATGACTGCCTTGCCTGCCATGGTGACATCTCCCTTGTCGCGCCGATAACGCGATCGACGCTATGGGACACGCGTCACGCCGTCGTCCGGGGTTCACCCGACAAATCGACGGGGGCGAGGCTGTCGAGCATTCCGTGCTGGAGAGCGAAGAGCGTGGCGGTTGAGCGTGTGGAGGCGCCGATCTTGGTGTAGATGCGCTCGATGTGGGTGCCCGCGGTACGCGCCGAGATCCCCAGTTGCCGCGCCACTTGGCGGTTCGATGCGCCGCGCGCGATCAACGTCAACACCTCGATCTCCCGAGGAGTGAGCCCAGCGGGGCCCGCACGGCGCTTGCCCGTGCTGTGGCCGGCAGCGGCGAGCACGGCGTCGACCGCCTCGCCATCGAAACGCCCGGCGCGAACGTCTTTGCGCAATTCCGCAACCGCCTTCTGTTGGCCCAACGCCGGCCGGTGCGGGCGCGGCTCGATCATGGCGTGATAGGCGTCGGCGACGGCGAGCAGGCGACTGGTGGTCGACATCCCCGGGCCGGTCACGCCGCGGTGATAACCCGAGCCATCGAGGCGTTCATGGTGCAGAGACGCGATCGCGCCGAGACGGGCCAGCGCAGGCGGACGGGCGAGCATTCGCTCTGTGTAATAGGAGTGAAGACGCACGCGCTCGAACTCGGACGCGGTCAGAGGACCAGCCTTGTCCCAGATGGTTCCCGGCACTGCGTGACGACCGAGGTCGTGAAGCAACGCGGCGCGGCGGAGGGCGACGACGTCGTTCTCCGGCACAGCGCACTGGCGGGCCGCGGATTCGGCCAACGCGGCGACGCCACGCGAGTGGCCGGCCAGGAACGGCGAGCGGAGGTCGGTGAAGTCGGCGATTGTCTCAAGGGCGGCATCGAGCTCGGTATCGCTCAGCAGCCCCCGAAGGCCGGGCTCGGCCTCGATCAACGCGGCCCAGTCGAGCTCGCCCTCGAGCTCCTTCAACAGCTCAGGTGTGTCGCGGCAGAACTCGTCGACGATGGTGGGATCGAACTGCTTGCCCCGGCGACTGCGGGCAACGTCCACCGCACCCTCGACGCCATGCGTGCGGTGGTAGACCTCCACGATGTCGGCCAGGTGGAACAGCCGCATCGACAGAGTGAGGTCGTTGCCGCCGACGCCATGGGGCACGCCCTTGCCGTCCCACCGGGCGAACATCTGAGGGAGTGCCTGGCGGACCCCGGCGCCCAGTCCCAGGCGGTGGGCCATCTGCGCCGTCGCCATGCAGTGCAACAACATCGCCCGCGCGACAGCCCGCCCCCCGGTCACGACGAGCGTGACCCCGAGGCGCAACCGGTGCGGGAGCGACCCACCCGCACCGACGTGACGAAGCATGAAACCGAACAACGGGAGTCCTGCGAGATCGATCTCGTAGCTCTCGCCCCGGAACGCGATGTCGTCCCCGAACCACGACGTCACCTCGCGCGTGTCGGCCACGCAGCCCACCCAGGCGAGCAAGGCCGTGTAGTAGAGATCGGTCCGCTCGTCCTCGCCCAAGCCGACACGCTCGCCGATCCGGGCGGCCAGCAACCACGAGCGGAGGACGTGCTCCATCGGTTGCCCGAGCCCGAGGTCGCTGGCCAGGGAGAAGGCGGCAACCAGCTCGGCCAGCCGGAGCCCCGTGTCACCGCGCTCGCTGCCTCCGCTCATTGGCTTGAGGATAGGAATTGTCGGGTGAAGACCGGATGAAGGTCGTCCCCTCCTCCCGTACCTTCAGCGTCAGAAAGGGAGGTCGGCATGACGACAGCAACAAACACGAAGGACTCAGTGGCCCGGTGGTCGGTCGGAGGCGTGTTCCTCGAGGGCTTGGCGGCGCGCGACTTCCGCCGGCTTGCCGAAAGCCTCGACGCCGGCGTGCGCTTCCGGGCCTTGCTCCCGCCGGGGCCGTCGGAGTGGACGGGTGCAGACGCCGTCGCCGGCGCTCTCCAGGAGTGGTTCGGAGACGCCGCCGACTTCACCCTCGTCGATGCCACGGTCGGAGAGGTCGGCAACCGCATCCACCTGGCATGGAGGCTGCGACTCCGGCCGGCGCCCTTCGGCATCGGCGAGGGCTGGCATGTCATCGAACAGCAGGCCTATGCCGACGTGGGCGAGAAGATCGAGGCACTTGACCTTCTCTGCTCAGGCTTCGCGGCCGAACCCGGCACCGGCGAGACCGAGTGAGGGGCGAGCACGGAGCCTGAGAGGGCGAGTGGCCGAGAACAGCGCCCTCTTCAGGAGTCCGTCCTCGACCGCGACCAGTTGTGTGCATCGCTCGCGCTGACGTTCCTCAAAGGCACCAGGTGGGACGAGCGCAGCCAACTCGTCGGCATGCGCGGTGTTTTCGGCCGACCATGCGCGCGACGTGATCAGGAAGTCGGGAGTCAGATCGGTCTCCTCCACGGCAGCGAAGCCGGCGGACCGAAGTAGTTGGCGGTGGTCGCGACGCGTGGCCACCGCCCGCGGGCCCGAGCGATCGGCCCGCCGGCGGTCCGAGGGTGACAGCCCAGGGGTCACGAAGGTGGTGATGAAGGCCATGCGGCCACCGGGCCGGAGCAGGCTCCTCATCGCTCGCAGCACGGCGAGCTTGGCCCGCAGTCAACAGAGGACGTCGGTGTGGACGATGGCGTCGAAAGACTCGGCCCGAAACGGCAGCGCGGCGCCGGCCGCGGCCACCATCGCCGTTCGGTCGGCCAGTCCCTCTCGTTGGGCCCGACCAAGGGCGGTCCGGAGGGGGACGAGTGGCATGTCGGTCCCGACCACCCGGCAGCCGGTGGCCTTGGCCAGGTAGAGGCCCGGCCACCCTCGCCCGGTGCCCACGTCGAGTAGAAGGTCACCTGGTCGCAGGTCGAGCAGGCCGCCCAGCGCATCCGCCTGCGCGACGGTCGTGTAGCCGTTGGCGCCCCAGTCGGCACCGATCACGCGTCGCTCGATGTCGGTGCTGAGGTCGGTCGGGGCAAAGGTCGCGTAGCGCTCGGTGAACCGGGCCCGCGTCTCTCGCTCGTCGCGCGACGCCCCCCGCTCCTTCACGCCGGCTTGCGGGCGAGAAAGGCGTAGCCGAAGACCTCGTACGACCGCGCCTTCTCCTCGCCCTGTGAACCTCCGAAGGTGTCGACCGGCGGCCCGATTACGACGTCGACGAAGCCCGAGTCCTCGAGCATCTTGTGCCAGCCCTCACGGGGCATGCCGCCGGCGATTCAACCGGTCCACAGGTCGATGTCGCGCAAAGCCTCGGGAGGGACAGGACGGCCGTTGGCGATGTCGGCGATTTGCAGCCGGCCTCCGGGCCGCAGGACGCGGAAGATCTCGGCGAACACGGCCTTCTTGTCGGCGCACAGGTTGATGACGCCATTGGAGATGACGGCATCGGCCCAGCCGTCCTCGACGGGAAGCGACTCGGCCAGCCCGTCTCGGAACTCGACGTGGGTCACACCGAGCGACGCCGCCGTGTGACGCGACTTCTCCAACATCTCATCCGTCATGTCCACGCCGACGACCGAGCCAGCCGAACCCACCTGCCCGGCGGCGATGAAGGAGTCGAAGCCGGCCCCGGAGCCCACGTCGACGACGCGCTCCGCGGTGTCGAGCCGGCGAAGCGAGAACGGGTTGCCGACGCCGGCGAACGACTCCACGGCGCGATCGGGCAGCGCGTCGACGGCGGCAGGCTCGTACCCGAGACGCGCCGCCTGCGTGCGCCCGGTGTGGAAGTGGAACGTCGCGTCGGGGTCCAGGGCGACCTCGCGGTACTTCTCCTTGACCTGCTCCCGCAAGGCATCGGCATCAACCAGCACGTCGGTCATGCCTCTCCTCCTCGCCGGCGACCACCGGGAGGCCGGCTCTCTTCCATTCCGGGAACCCGTCCTCCAGCCGACGGGCGCGAAAGCCGCGCTTGTGGAGCTCGCGGACGGCATCGTCGGCGTATACGCAGTAGGGGCCGCGGCAGTACGCGACCACCTCGACCTCCTTGGGCAGGGACCGCAGTTGGCGCCGCAGGGTGGTCATCGGGACCGACCGCGCTCCGGCGATGTGGCCCGCCGTGTATTCGGCCTCGGGTCGCACGTCGAGCACGGCGACCTCGCCGCGACGCAACCGGTCAGCCAGCTCTTTGCGGCCCACCACGTCGATGCCGTCGCGGTCACCGAGGTAGGCGGCGGCCAGCTTCTCCAGGCCGCTCACGTGGTCGGCGGCCACGTCGCGCATGGCGGTCCACAACTCGGCAACCCGCTCGCCGGCCAAGCGGTAGTAGATGCGCGTGCCATCACGACGGGTCGTCACCACGCCGGCGCGGGCGAGGGCCCGCAGGTGGTGCGAGGTGTTGGCCACGCTCTGGGCGATCTCCCCCGCCAGCTCGTCGACCGAGCGCTCCCCTTGCGCCAGCACGTCGATGATCTCGGCCCGCCTCCCACTGGCCAGGGCCTTGGCCACCTCGGCGAAGGCGGCGAAGAGGGCGTCCTTGGCGACTCGGTCAGGGGCATCGGCCATGTCGTGATCCTGGGCGACGCCGCCCGGTTTGTCAAGTAATCATTTGACCTCTTGACAATCCGGCGGAACGGGAGCACTATTCAAAGCATCACTTGAGCAGCCTTCATCGAGGGGCTGGAAGGGAGCACAGATGGCCACGCGAGCAGTCGACTGCCCTTGCGGACTCACGCTCACGGGGAACGACGACGAGGAGTTGTTCCGGCTGGGACGCGAGCACGCCGACGAGCACCACACCAACGACAACATCCCCGATGACTTCATCCGCGAGCACATCAAGACGAACGCCCGCGACGTGCAGGTCGCGTAGGCGGTGTCAATTCCCGATGTGATCGCGGTCGTCGACGAGGGCCTCGGCAACTCGTCTTATGTCGTCGACCTCGGCGACGGCCGCGCTCTCGTCGTCGACCCTGTCCGCCATCCCCGCGGCTACCTCGACAAGGCGAGATGTCGTGGGCTCGAGGTGGCCTACGCGGTCGAGACACATCTCCACGCCGACTTCGTGTCCGGGGCGCGGGAGTTGTCGGCTCTCGGGACGCAGGTGATGGCGCCCGCCGACGCGCTCCACCGCTACGCGGTTCAGGGTCTACGCGATGGCGACGAGCGCGATCTGGGTCCCCTCCGGCTGCGCGCCCTGGCGACCCCCGGCCACACGCCCGAACACCTCTCCTATCTCCTCTTCGACGGCCGTCGCCCGGTGGCGTTGTTCTCCGGTGGCTCCCTCCTCGTCGGCGCCGTCGCCCGCACCGACCTCATCGACGCCGCCATGACGGAGCGCCTCGCCCGCGACCTGTGGCGATCTCTCCAGGAGCGGGTCATGGTGCTGCCGGACGACCTTCCCGTCTTCCCCACGCACGGGGCGGGCTCGTTCTGCTCGGCGCCGGCGGGGGCCGAGCGGATCACGACCATCGGGCGAGAGAAGGCATCCAATCCATTGCTGGCCGCGACCGACGAGAGTGCCTTCGTCGAGAGGCTCATGGCCGGGCTCGGCTCGTACCCGCCGTATTTCCTTCGATTGCGCGACGTCAACCGGAACCCGCGGCTCCACGGGCCGGGCGCGCCGGTATTGCCGGAGGTCTCGCCCGACGATGTGCGCCGTCTCCAGCGCGGTGGCGCCTGGGTCGTCGACGCCCGTCCCATCGCGGCCTTCGCCGCCGGCCACGTCCCTGGATCCGTCTCCATCGCCCTGCGGCCCCAGTTCGCCACCTGGCTCGGGTGGATAGTTCCCCCCGGCGCGCCACTGGTCTTCGTGCTCGATGCCGATCAAGACAGGGCCGAGATCGTGCGGCAGGCGCGCGCCGTGGGATACGACGACGTCATGGGTGAGTTGGTCGGCGGTATGGAGTGCTGGGTCGCAGCCGGTGGGGAAGCGGCCACCACGCCGTTGGCACCGGTCGCCGACGCCCACGATCCCGTCGTCGACGTTCGCCAGCGCTCCGAGTACCGCGCTGGGCACATCCCCGGCTCCGTCTCCGCCGAACTCGGTGACCTTGAGCCGTCGACCCTTCCCGCCGGCCCGATCACCGTGATGTGCGGGCATGGCGAGAGGGCGATGACCGCCGCCACCGTGCTGGCCCGGGCGGGACGGCATGACGTCACCGTCCTCATCGGCGGTCCCGACGAGTGGTCGGCACGACACGGCCGTCTCGACCACGCATGAAGACGGCCAGGGCGCCGTCGCTCGGGCTACGGGCCAACCTGGCGCAGTTCTCGTTGCTGGTGGGTGTCAACGCGCTGGTCGGGGGAATGATCGGGCAGGAGCGCACCGTCCTCCCGCTCCTCGCCGACCGCGTGTTCCACCTCCGCGCCTACACCGCGGCGTTGACCTTCATCGTGGCCTTCGGCGCGGTGAAGGCGGTGACCAATCTGATGGCGGGCACGCTCTCGGACCGCGTGGGCCGCAAGCCCGTGCTCGTCGCCGGCTGGCTGGTCGCGCTGCCGATCCCACTCCTTTTGATGTGGGCCCCGTCGTGGGCGTGGGTCATCGTGGCGAATGCGCTGCTGGGCGTGAACCAGGGCTTGACCTGGTCGACCACCGTCATCATGAAGATCGACCTGGCCGGGCCGGCGCGGCGCGGCCTGGCCATGGGCCTCAACGAGGCGGCCGGCTACGGAGCCGTGGCCGCCACCGCGCTGGCCACCGGGTGGATCGCCGCCGAGCACGGCCTCCGGCCGGCGCCGTTCTTCCTCGGGCTCGCCTACGCGGGGCTGGGCCTCGGGTTGTCGACCCTCTTCGTGCGCGAGACGCGTCACCACGCCCACCGAGAGGCGGACGACCGCGACGCGGCCGGATCTGGGGCTGCGTCGACGCGCCACGTGTTCGCACTGACGACCTACCGCGACCGGACGCTCTCGGCGGTGAGCCAGGCGGGCCTGGTGAACAACCTCAACGACGGCCTCGCGTGGGGACTGCTCCCGCTCTTCTTCGCCGGCCGCGGCCTCTCGGTCGGGGCCATCGGCGCGTTGGCCGCCATCTATCCCGCGGTGTGGGGCGGGGGCCAACTGGTCACCGGCGCTCTCTCCGATCGCATCGGCAGGAAGGGTCTCATCGCCGCCGGCATGTGGCTGCAAGCCGTCGCTCTCGCCTTCATTGCCATGAGCGCGACGTTCCGGCCGTGGGCGGCCGCCGCCGTCCTCCTTGGGTTGGGGACGGCCATGGTGTACCCCACGCTTCTCGCCGCCATCGGCGACGTGGCCCACCCGCGCTGGCGAGCGTCGGCCGTCGGCGTCTACCGGTTGTGGCGCGACGCCGGCTTCGCCATCGGCGCCGTTGTCGCCGGCGCCACCGCCGACGCCTTCGGGCTCACCGCCGCCATCTGGCTGGTCGCGCTCATCACCGCTGCATCGGGCGCGGTCGTCGCCGTGAGGATGGACGAAACCCGTCCGCGCGTCACGCGGGCTGGAACGACACCGGCAGCCGGCGCAGCCCTCGCACGATCGGGTTGATCACGCGCTCGGGCTCGCCGCTGATCTCCATCTTCTTCGTGCGCCGGAGGATCGTCTCCGCCACGACGCGCGCCTCGAGGCGGGCCAGGGGCGCGCCCAAGCAGTAGTGGATGCCGGAGCCGAAGGCCATGTGGTCGGTCGGGTTGCGGTCGGCGCGGAAGACGTCGGCCTCGTCGTAGTGCCGCGGGTCGCGGTTGGCCGAACCGTACAGCGGGAGGACGCGGCCGCCCTTGGGAATGGTGACCCCCTGGATCTCGACGTCCCTCGTCGCCGACCGGCCCAGGTTCTGCACCGGCGAGTCGTACCGCAGCGCCTCCTCCACCGCGATCGGGATGAGCGAAGGGTCGTCGCGGAGACGGCGGGCCTCGTCGGGATGGGCGAACAGCGCCAGCGCGCCGTTGGAGACGAGGTTGGTGGTCGTCTCGTTTCCGGCGATGAGCAGCAGCATGCAGAACATCAGGAGCTCGGCCAGGTTCAGCGCCTCGGGACCGCTGACCAGCGCGCTCACCAGGTCCTCGCCCGGCTAGCGCCGGCGCTCTTCGATCACAGCCTCGAAGAAGGAATACATCTCGGTGCTGCTCTGCGCGGCGCGCATCACATCGAAGTCGGGCGACGTGCCGCCCATCATGTCGTCGGACCACCGCTTGAAGTCCTTGCGCCTCTCCGGCGGGATGCCGAGCATGTGGGCGATCATGATCACCGGCAGCGGCGTGCCCACGTGCTGCACCAGGTCGGCGTGTCCGTCCTCGTTCTCCTTTATGAGGTCGTCGACCAGTTCCTCGCACACCTCTCGAACCCGCGGCGAAAGCTTGCCGATGGCGCTCGGGACGAAAGGCCGTGTCACCAAACGCCGGAGCTTGGTGTGATCGGGCGGGTCGGAGAAGATGAGGAAGCGCATCGACATGCCCTCGGCGGCCGCGCCCATCGGCCCCGCCATGCCCCCGCCCGCGCTGGCCGACGAGAACGTGTCGTGATCGCGCAACGCGGCCATCACGTCGTCGAAGCGCGACAACGCCCATACGTTCCTTCCCGTCACCTCGTACACGGGTGCATCGTCGCGCATCCA
>Ga0066709_100001055_pt1 | contig 17208 bp, 19 predicted proteins | sample GraSoiAngelo_158_FD_79665 | JGI IMG/M metagenome (GOLD analysis project Ga0066709, IMG submission 79665) | Grasslands soil microbial communities from the Angelo Coastal Reserve, California, USA - 14_1009_16_30cm | ecosystem: Environmental > Terrestrial > Soil > Grasslands | place: USA...
GAGCTGCGCCTGCCCCTCATCGACTTGATGAAGACGCCCATCGGCATCCTGGGCCCCGTGCGGGGCACGCTCTACGCCGGCATCGGCGGCGCGCACTTCAAGGGCGACAACTACACGTTCGGCACGAGCGAGCCGGGCATCTCGTACGTCAAGGATCCGCTGTTCGGCGAGGCGGTGAGCGGCTACCACCTGATCGACGGCCGCGCCTCGTACGGCTTCGGGCTGCAGTTCTTCTTCCTCGGTTACCCGCTGCATTTCGACTGGTCGAAGCTCACCGACCTGAAGGTCGCCTCCCCGACCCGTTTCGACTTCTGGGTCGGCTTTGACTTTTAGCGTTACGCTACAACGCAGAGACCGCAGAGGACCCGCAGAGACCGCAGAGTAAGAAAAGAAGGATCCAAGATCCGTTCTCTGCGGCCTCTGCGTAATCTCTGCGGCCTCTGCGTGGAAAGGGCTTGCGGCCGCTGTTTCGCCGTGATTGACGCCAGCGGCGGGGGCGTGCTACCGTCTTGTGTTCTGGCGGAGTCGGCTGAAGGAGGCTGCGGTGTACGCGATCGTCAGGGCCGGCGGCAAGCAATACCGGGTGGAGAAGGGCGACACGATCTACCTCGAGAGCCTCTCCGCCGCCGTCGGAGAGAAGGTCACCTTGGGTGAGGTGCTCTTCGTCAGCGAGGGAGGCGGCGAGAAGGGAGAGGCCAGGCTCGGCTCGCCCCTCGTCGACAAGGCCCTGGTCGTCGGCACCGTCGTCGGTGAGGGACGCGACCGCAAGATCCGCATCTTCAAGTACAAGAAGCGGAAGCATTACCGCCGCACGAAGGGTCATCGGCAGGCCTACACCGCCCTGAGGATCGACGCCATCGAGCTCTGAGCCGGGGACAAACAAGGCGACGGCCCGAGCGGCCCCGGGGTCCCCCGGCGCCGCTCCAATGTTTTTGTGAGGTTGGCGCATGGCGCACAAGAAGGGACAGGGTTCGAGCCGGAACGGACGGGACAGCAATGCTCAGCGCCTCGGCGTCAAGCGCTTCGGCGGCGAGCGGGTCAAGGGCGGCACCATCCTGGTCCGCCAGCACGGCACGAAGTGGAAGGCCGGGAAGAACGTCGGGGTGGGCAAGGACCACACCCTCTTCGCCCGGGCCGGAGGTGTCGTCCGGTTCGAGGACCACGGCGCGCGCGGTCTGCGCGTGAGCGTCGTCCCCGCGGCACCGTAGGGAGCGCCGCGGCCACCGTCCGCGAGGGCGGGGGGCCGGAATCGGTTCAGCGATGTTCGTCGATCGGGTCAAGATCTTCGTCAAGGGGGGAAACGGGGGCCGCGGCTGCGTGAGCTTCCGACGGGAGCCTTACGTTCCCCGGGGCGGCCCCGACGGGGGTAACGGCGGCGACGGCGGCAGCGTCTTCCTGCACGCCGTGTCCCACCAGAACACGCTCCTGCCCCTGCGCTACCACACCGAATACCGCGCCGAACGCGGCGAGCACGGCGGGCCGTCCAACCGCACGGGCGCCCGCGGTGCCGACATCCTCATCTCGGTTCCTCCCGGCACGATGGCCTCCGACGAGCCCACCGGGGAGAAGCTGGGCGAGGTGTTGATCGATGGCGAACGGCTCCTCCTCGTCCACGGCGGGCGGGGGGGGAAGGGCAACCAGGCCTTCCTCTCCAATCGCAACCGCGCGCCCCGCGAGGCCGAGCCCGGCGGGGAGGGCGAGGAGCGATGGCTGCGGTTGGACCTGCGCCTCATCGCCGACGTGGGGCTGCTCGGCTTCCCCAACGCGGGCAAGTCGACGCTGCTCTCGCGCCTCTCGGCGGCGCGGCCCAAGATCGGCGACTATCCCTTCACGACGCTCTCCCCGGTGCTCGGCGTCGTGGAGACCGATGGCGACGGCTTCGTGGTCGCCGACATCCCCGGCATCATCGAAGGCGCCCACGACGGCTCGGGGCTCGGCCTGCAGTTCCTCCGGCACGTGGAGCGCACGCGGGCGCTCGTGCACGTGGTCGACGTCTCGGGGACGAGCGGTCGCGACCCCGTCTCCGACCTCCGCGCGGTTCGCGAAGAGGTACGGCACTGGGACGCCGCGCTCCTCGAGCGCCCGCAGATCGTGGTCGCCACCAAGCGGGACGTGGTGAGCGAGCCCGATCCGCTGGCGGCGCTGGAGGAGGAGGCGCGGCGGCTCGGCCTGGAGGTCCGGCCCGTCTCCGCGGTCACCGGCGAAGGGCTCGCCGAGCTGAGGCGCTCGCTCGCCCGCCTGGTGCGCGAGGCGGCCGTCCGCGCGCTCGAGACTCATCCTTGAGGGTGGGCATCATGGGCGGCACCTTCGATCCCATCCATCTCGGCCACCTGCGCGCGGCGGAGAACGCCCGCGAGGCACTCGCCCTCGACGAGGTCCGCTTCCTGCCCGCCCAGGTCCCGCCGCACCGCACGGCCCCCGCCAGCTCGGCGCGCGACCGCTACGCCATGGTCGCGCTGGCCACCGCGCTGAACCCGCTCTTCGTGGCCGATGACCTCGAGCTGCGGCGCGAGGGACCGAGCTACACGGTGGACACCATCGCCCGGCTGCGCGACGAGCGCCCCGGCGACGCGGTCGTGCTCATCGTCGGCAGCGATACGTTCCCGGAGCTCCCGACGTGGAAGGATCACGACCGCATCCTCCGGATGTGCACGGTGGCCATCGTGACGCGGCCGGAGGACGGCCGCGAAGACGGCGGCCATGGCCAGCCGCCGACGGGGGGCCGGGGGCAACCGGAGAGTCCCCTCCGCATTGAAGAGCGAGCGGAAGACGTTCGCGTGCCCGGCCCGGGCCTGGCCGTCTCCGCCACCGACATCCGCCGGCGGGTGAAGGAGGGCCTCAGCATCCGCTACCTGGTGCCGGAGACCGTGGCCGACTACATCGCCAAGCGAGGACTCTACCGGTGAAGGCGCACGTGGCCATCGAGCGCGCGGCCCGCGCTGCCCTCGGCAAGAAGGCGAGTGAGGTCGTGATCCTCGACCTGCGCAAGGCGGTCGCCTTCACCGATTACTTCGTCCTCGCCTCGGGCGCGAACCAGAAGCAGATCCTGGCCATCGCCGACGCCGTGCTGGAGACGATGCGCGACGCGGGATTGCGGCCGAACCACGTGGAGGGCTACCCGCGCCAGGAGTGGATCCTCCTCGACTACGCGGATTTCGTCGTTCACGTCTTCACCGAGCGCACGCGCGCCTTCTACGACCTCGAGCGTCTGTGGGGCGGGGCCGAGCGCCGCGAGGTGGCGGGATGAGCGCGGTCGTCCACGAGGCGCTCTCCGGCGTCATCGCCGAGTCGCCGGCCATGCGGGAGCTGCTCCAGGTCGCGGTCCGGCTGGCCGAGGCCAAGAGCCCGGTCCTCATCCAGGGGGAGAGCGGCACCGGCAAGGACCTCCTCGCCCACTGGCTGCACTACAAGGGCGCTCGTCGGGACGGCCCGTTCATCAAGGTCCACTGTCCGTCGATCCCGGAAGACCTTCTCGAGTCGGAGCTGTTCGGCCACGAGCGCGGAGCGTTCACCGACGCGCGGCAGGCCAAGGCGGGCAAGATCGAGCTCGCCGCGGGGGGCACCCTGTTCTTCGATCAGATCGAGGACCTGACCCTCGCCCTCCAGGCCAAGCTGCTGCGCGTCGTGGAAGAGAAGCGCTTCGAGCGCCTGGGCGGCACGCGGACCCTCGAGGTGGAGGTGCGCTTCGTGTCCGCCTCCCGCCTCGACCTCCGGAAGGCGGTCACCGCGGGCACGTTCCGCGACGACCTCTACCACCGCCTCAGCGTCGTTCCCCTCACGCTGCCCCCGCTGCGCGAGAGGCCGCAGGACATCCGGCCGCTCGCGGAGGCGTTCCTCGCGCGCGAGCGCGAGCGCCATTCGACCCAGGCGCGCGGCTTCGCGGAGGAGGCGATGATCGCGCTCAAGGGCTACCCGTGGCCGGGCAACGTCCGCGAGCTGCGCGGAGCGGTCGAGCGCTCGGCCCTGTACAGCCCGGGCCCGGGCGAGCTGATCGAGCCGGCGGCGCTCCCGCCGCAGGTGCGGGAGCAGCCGGCGACGCTGTGGGCCGGCCGCGAGCAGCGGCCTTCGCTGCGCGAGGTCGAAGCGTCGTACATCCGCTACGTGCTCGAGCAGGTCTCGGGCAGCCAGACCAAGGCCGCGGCCGTCCTCGGCATCAGCCGCAAGGCCCTGTGGGAGAAGCGCCGGCGGTACGGGATTCCCTGAGAGAAAGAGAACATGGAAAACAAGAAGTTGAAGCTCTTCCGGGAGAAGCTGGTCCAGAAGAAGAAGGAGATCCTGGAGGCGTACGAGAAGAACAAGACCTACGGCAAGGAGGCCGACGAGGAAGGCGCGCAGGACATCGCTGACAAGGCGTCGAACTCCTACACCAAGGAGTTCCTCTTCAGCCTGTCCAACAACGAGCGCGACATGTTGCAGCTGGTCGACGAGGCGCTCGTCCGCATCGACGACCGGCGCTTCGGCGTCTGCGTCGTGTGCGAGGACGAGATGGACCGCAAGCGCCTGGAGGCGGTGCCGTGGGCCAAGCGGTGCATCTCCTGCCAGGAGAAGCAGGAGCAGGGCCTCCTGTGAACCTGGCCTCCCTGGCCCGCAAGGGGCTCTTCGATCCCCTGCTGGCCGTCGTCTTCCCCTCGCGCTGCCCCGCTTGCGCGGCCGAGCTGACCTCGCCGACCCGCGGACCGCTTTGCGAGGCGTGCTGGGCCGCCCTGCCCGTCCACGTCATTCCCGCCTGCCCATGCGGGCTGCCGCTGCCCGGCGCCGTCCGAGCGAAAGCCGGCTGCCCGAGGTGTCGGCGAGGGCTCACCCCCTTCCGCGCCGGGGCCAGCCTGGGGCCCTTCGAGGGCCCGCTGCGCACGGCCCTCCACGAGCTGAAGTATCGCGGCCGGCGGCGGGTGGCGGCGCGACTGGCCGAGGCGATGCTGAGGCGGGAGGACGTGCGGAGCCTCCTCGACGCCGGCGCCGTCCTCGTGCCCGTGCCGCTGCATCCCCGGCGCCGGCGCGAGCGCGGCTTCAACCAGGCCGAGCTGCTCGCCGCCGAGCTGGGCCGGCGCTCCGGCCTCACCGTGGCCGAAGTGCTCGTGCGCCGCAAGGACACCGCGGCCCAGACCGGCCTGTCCGGCGCCGCCCGCCGCACCAACGTCGCCGGCGCGTTCGCCGCCCGCGGCAAGGGACGGGTGGCGGGACGGGTGGCGGTGCTCGTGGACGACGTCTTCACGACCGGCGCCACGGCGATGGCGTGCGCCCGTGTGCTGGCGGCCGCGGGCGCGGCCGAGGTGCGCGTGCTGACCGCCGCCCGGGTCGTCTGAGGAGGAACCCAATTTCCATGTCCCAGCCCCTGAAGCTTCTCCGGGTGGCGGCCCTGGCCGCCGCGATCATGCTCGCGGGGGGCCCGGCCCGCGCCTGGGGACCCATCGCCCACCAGGCCGTGAACGCCCACGCCATCGACACCCTCCCCAAGGGACTGAAGCCGTTCTACAAGAACCACCGGCTGGAGATGCCCTCGCTCTCCCCGGAGGCCGTGGTGCCGGAGGAAGGAGTGGACCGCCGCTTCGCGGCCGACCGGCTCATGTCCTTCCCGTTCGCCGACATGCCGCATACCGAAGCGGACATGAAGGCGAAGTTCGGCGAGGCGGGGGAGAAGGCCGGGCGCCTGCCCTGGCTCATCGAGCAGAGCTACCAGCGCCTCGTCGACGCGTTCAAGGCGAACGACAAGAACCGCATCCTGGCGGAGTCGGACCAGCTCGCCGGCTTCGTGGCCGACCTCCACAACCCCCTCGCCCTCACCGACAACGCCGACGGGCAGAAGACCGAGCAGCACGGCCTGTGGGTGCGCTTCAGCACGCGGCTGCCCGAGGCGATGCAGAACCGGCTCAAGCTCGACCCCGAGACCGCCCGCTACCTCGACAACCCGCGCGACTACGTGTTCGCGATGATCAACGACACCTACGTGTGGCTCGACAACCTGCTCTATCAGGAGGACCTCGCCCACCGCGGGCAGGGCGGCTACACCGAGCTCTATTACGAGATGCTCGAGCAGCGGGCGGGCCGCATCCTCCGCGACCGCCTGAGCGAGGCCGCGGGCGACGTGGGCAGCTACTGGTACTCGGCATGGACCGCGGCGGGACGTCCCGAGCTCCGTTAGCAGATATTTGCTTCAGGCCCGGCGACCTTCTAACATCGAGCTTCGCCGTGTGACATGGACGACGCCCTCCGGCCGGTCCCCGACGCCGAGCTCATCGAGCGGTGCCTGCGGAAGGACAACGCCGCGTGGGACGGAATCGTCGTCCGCTACTGGCGCAAGGTCTTCCACATCGCCTACAAGTTCACGGGCAAGCACGACGAGGCGGAGGACCTCACCCAGGACGTCTTCATCAAGCTCTTCCGCAGCCTCGACAAGTTCAACCGTGACGCCGACTTCTCGACCTGGCTCAGCAGCGTGGCCCGCAACTACTGCATCGACCACTACCGGGCCAGCAAGCGCGAGCGGGAGGTGCTGGTCGAGGACCTCGTGGCCTTCGACCTCGCGCCCGCGTCGCCGGGCAGCAACCCCCATCGGGCCCTGGAGGATCGCGATCGGCGGAGCTTCCTGCGCCGCGGCCTCGAGTCCCTGCCCGCGAAGCTGCGGGAGGCGGTCGTGCTCCGCGACCTGCAGGGCCTCAGCTACCAGGAGATGGCCGACCAGCTCCACCTGCCCGAGGGCACGGTGAAGAGCCGGATCAACCGGGGACGGGAGGAGCTCGCCCGGCTGCTGCTGCGCGCCCAGCAGCCGGGACGCAGTCGGAGAAGCGCGGGGGGCCCGGCGCGGCTCCAGGCCCGGAGGTGAAGTGATGCAGCTGGCGGTGGCGGACAGCGGCGACGTGAAGATCGTCCGCGTGAAGGAGCCCAAGCTCACCTACCCGAACCTCGCCCCCTTCTTCGCCGAGGTGCGGCAGCTCGTGGAGGGAGGCGCCCGCAAGGTCGTCATCGACCTCGCGGCGGTGGGCTACATCGATAGCGCCTCGATCGGCTGCCTCATGGACGTGCGGCGGCTGCTGCAGGACCGCGGGGGGGTGCTCAAGCTCTCCGGGCTGCAGCCCCGCGTGGAGACCATGCTGTCCATGACCGGCGTGCACAAGATCATGGACATCCATCGCGAGGAGGCGGCGGCGGTGGAGGCGTTCGGCGCGCGCAAGGCGAAGGGGCAAGGCGATGCGTAAGGTCCGCCTGACCTCCGGCTACGAGCTGTCCCTCGACGGAGACCTGCTGGGCGTGCTCGAGGCCCTGTACCGCGAGGTGACGCTCAAGCACGAGCTGCGGGTGTCCTTCGACGATATGATGAAGGAGATCCAGGGGCTGGTGGACCAGATGACCGAGGAGGAGCGCAAGCGGTACCTGGTCGAGAGCCTGTTCCTGAACTCGGTCACGTACGAGAACGAGATGCTCGACGCATACATGCGGAAGCTCACCGCCGGGAAGAAGAAGGGGCGGGGGCGCACCGCCGGGAGGGCGCTGTGAGGAGAGCCTTCGTGCTGATGGCCGTGATGGTGGCCGGTGGCGCCCTGTCCGCGGGGGCGGACGACGTCAAGCCCGAGGGGGCCAAGCCGGCCGCCGGCGGTCCCCGCATCGCGGTGGAGCCGCCGTCGTTCGACTTCGGCAAGGCGGTCCAGAACAAGACGCTGCAGAAGGAGTTCTCCATCCGCAATCTCGGCGACGCCGACCTGTTGCTCGACAGCGTGACCACGTCGTGCGGCTGCACGGTGGCCGAGGGCTACAGCAAGGTGGTGAAGCCCGGGGCGAGCACGCGCCTGCTCGTCTCCCTGCAGACGCGCACGAGCTCGGGGAAGCTGCAGAAGAGTGTCCTCGTCAAGTCGAACGACCCCGCCAAGGGACTGTACGAGCTGAAGCTGGAAGCGACGGTCGCCCCCCCCGAGACGAAGTCCCCCGAAACGAAGTAGCGCGTCAGGACAGCGCGAGGCGGGGCGAGGGCGCGGCCAACGGCAACGAGGGCAGCCCCATCACCGGCAGCTCGGGATGGGTGACCACCGTCCACGCGTCGGGGCTCTCCCAGAGCCGCTGGCAGAGCGCGGCGTGGAGCGCGTGGCCGGCGCGCGTCGCCTCCAGGTGGCCGACCACCGGATGGCCGAGCAGGGACAGGTCGCCGATGGCGTCGAGGATCTTGTGCCGGACGAACTCGTCCTTGAACCGCAGGCGGTTGTTGAGGACGCCGGTCTCTCCGATCACCACCGCGTTGTCGAGGCTGCCCCCGAGGGCGAGCCCGCTCCTTCGCAGCGTCTCCACTTCGCGCAGGAACCCGAACGTGCGGGCGGGCGCGATGTCCTCCGCGAACGTGTCGGCGGCGACACGGAACGAAGCCGCCTGGTGGCGGAGGAGCGGGTGGTCGAAGCCGATCACGTAGCTGACGCGGAAATGGTCCGCGGGGGAGATGCGGATGGATTTCGCGCCCCGCACCACGTCCACCGGCTTCAGAATCTTCAGGTAGCGGCGGTTGACGGCCAAGGGCTTGAGGCCGGCCTCGTGGATGAGGATGACGAAGGGGGCACCGCTCCCGTCCAGGATCGGCACCTCCGGCCCGTCGACCTCCACGAGGGCGTCGTCGACGCCGAGGCCGTGCAGGGCCGACAGCAGGTGCTCCACCGTGTCCACCGAGACGCCGTTGCGGCTGAGGGTCGTCGCATGGTCGAGCCGGGCCAGGTACTCGATCGAGGCTGGAATCTCGACGCCGACGTCGGTGCGGAGGAATCGGATGCCGTGCTCCGCCGGGGCCGGCTTCAGCTCGAGGCGGACGGGCTTGCCGGAGTGGAGGCCGATCCCCGTGCAACCCACAGCTCTCCGCAGCGTCCTTCGATAGGGCATTAAAACTCGCGCCTGGGGCTGCAAGCCATATACCAGCCGCTAGCACCCGCAACTAATTGATCTGTAAGGGTCTATTTCACCGGTGTGGCCATGCGCCACGCGTTCTGTAGCCACGCCGTGGTTTCGTGACCACAGCCGGCTTCAAAAGCCGGTCCCACCCATCGCCTCGTGCGCTTGGTAGGCCCCCGAATCGAGGATCCGGCGCGTCTCGTCGAGGGCCCGCGAAATCTCCGCGTCGGTCGAGTAGAAGTGCGGTGAGAAGCGGATCCCGGCTCCCGGCCGGAAGTCCACGATCACCTCGCGGCGCAGCAGCTCCCGCGTCACCGCCTGGCCGTGGGGAACGTCGAGGATCACCATCCCCCCCCGCTGCTCCGGACGCTCGGGCACATGGGGACGGAAGCCGCGCTCCCGGGCCAGGTCGACGAGCATCTGGACCTGCCGCATCGACTTGGCGCGGATGGCCTCCACCCCCGCCGCGGCCACGATCTCATACCCCGCCTGCGCGGCGTAAAGGGCGGGCACGGCGGGCGTGCCGTGAAGGAAGCGCGTCGCGTCGTCCGCGTACTCGATCGCCCCCGGCTCGAAGGCAAAGGGCGCCCGATGGGCCATCCACCCCGTGAGCCGCGGCGCGAGCTGGTTGCGCAGCCGGGGGGCGACGTACAGGTAGCCGGCGCCGGGCCCGCCGCAGAGCCACTTCACCGAACCTCCGGTGGCGAAGTCGACGTCCCAGGCCGCCACGTCCACTGGCACCGTGCCCGCCGACTGATAGAGGTCGGCCACCACGAGGGCCCCGACCTCGTGCGCGCGGCGCACGATCGCGGGCACGTCCTGGATGAAAGCGCTCTTGAAGACCACGTGGGACAGCGGCACGAGCAGCGTGCGCTCGTCGATGGCGGCGAGGAAGCGCTCGAGCGGCACGCTGATCCCGTCGTCGCTGGGAACGGTCACGACCTCGGCCCCCAGCGCGCGGTGGGCCTCGTACACGTACATCACCGAAGGGAAGTTCAGCTCCTCGTAGACGATCTTGTTGCGCCGGGAGGAGAAGACGAAGCACGACAGCACGAGGGCCTGGCACACCGAGACGTTCTGGTGCATGACCACGCTGCCCGGCGGGGCGCCGATGATCCTCCCGACGGCGTCGCCGACCGTGATCGGCATGCGCCACCAGCCCTCGGCCCAGGCCCGCACCCCGCGGGAGGACCAGGTGTCGGTGTACTCCTCGAGCCGCTTCCCGACCGCGCGCGGCATCGCGCCCAGCGAGTGGCTCACGAGGTACGTGGTGCGCTCGAGGATGGGGAACTCGGGCCGCCAGGAAAGAAGGGGGTCTTCCATCAAGCGCGGCCCGAGGGTTCCCCGGCGGTCACCCGCGCCGTCCGCGCTCGAGCATCTCGCGCAGGTACCGGCCGGTGTGGCTCTCCGCGCAGGCGGCCACCCGTTCGGGGGTGCCCGCGGCCACCACCGACCCGCCCCCGGGTCCCGCCTCGGGGCCCATGTCGATGACGTGGTCGGCGGTCTTGATGACGTCGAGGTTGTGCTCGATGACGAGGACGGTGTTGCCGGCCTCCACCAGCCGGCCCAGCACGTGGAGCAGCTTGCGGATGTCGTCGAAGTGCAGGCCCGTGGTCGGCTCGTCGAGGATGTAGAGGGTCCGGCCGGTCTCCCGCCGCCCCAGCTCCCGGGCGAGCTTCACCCGCTGCGCCTCGCCGCCGGAGAGCGTGGCCGCGCTCTGGCCGAGGCGGATGTAGCCGAGGCCGACGTCGATCAGGGTGAGGAGGAGGCGGTTCAGCCGCGGGTGGGCGGAGAGGACGGGCTGGGCTTCGGCCACGGTCATGTCGAGCACGTCGGCCACGGTCCGCCCGTGGTACAGGATCTCCAGCGTCTCCCGGTTGTAGCGCCGGCCGCGGCACGCGTCGCACGCGACGTAGACGTCGGGCAGGAAGTGCATGCCGATGGCGCGTACGCCGTCGCCCTGGCACGCTTCGCAGCGGCCCCCCTTCACGTTGAACGAGAACCGGCCCGGCTTGTAGCCGCGGGCCCGCGCCTCGGGCACGAGGCTGAACATCTCGCGGATGAAGGTGAAGGCGCCCGTGTAGGTGGCGGGGTTGGAGCGCGGCGTGCGGCCGATGGGGCTCTGGTCGATCGCGATGACCTTGTCGATGGCCTCCGCGCCTTCGAGCGCGCGGTGGCGTCCCGGCTCGGGCGCGGCGCCGTAGAGCCGGCGGCCCAAGGCACGCTGGAGGATGTCGTCGACGAGGGTGGATTTGCCGGCGCCGCTGACGCCGGTGACGGCGGTGAAGACGCCGAGGGGGATGTCGACGTCGATGTCGCGCAGGTTGTGCTCGCGCGCCCCGAGGACGCGCAGCTTGCCCTTCGGGGAACGCCGCACCGCCGGGACCTCGATGCGCAGGTCCCCGCGCAGGTACCGCCCGGTGAGGCTCCCGTCGAGATTGCCCGGAGGACCCTGATACATCAGGCGGCCGCCGTTGCGGCCCGCGCCCTCCCCGAGATCCACCACCCAGTCCGCGGCCCGGATCGTCTCCTCGTCGTGCTCCACCACGACGACGGTGTTGCCGCGGTCGCGGATGGCCCGGAGCGTCTCGAGGAGCTTGCGGTTGTCGCGCTGGTGCAGCCCCACCGACGGCTCGTCGAGGACGTAGAGGATGCCCTGCATCCGGGCTCCGATCTGGCCGGCGAGCCGGATGCGGTGGGCCTCGCCCGCGGAGAGGGTGGTCGTCGGCCGGTCCAGGCTCAGGTAGCCCACACCCACCGATTCGAGGAAGCGCAACCGGCTCAGGATCTCCTGCAGCAGCCGGTCGGCGACCGGTCGCTCGCGGTCCGGGAACTCCAGGGCCTCGAAGGCGGCGCGGGCCTCGCCGACGGGAAGCTGCACGTAGTCCGCCAGCGAGTGGCCGCCCACGCGCACGGCCAGGCTCTCCCGGCGCAGGCGGGCGCCCCCGCACTCCGCGCAGACCGCCTCGCTCAGGTACGGCCGCAGGTCCTCGAACGCCTCTCCCCCTTCGCGCTCGTCGGAGACTTCCTCACCCTCTCCCGGGCTCATCCGCAGGAGCCGCTCGAGCCTCCGGCGCAGATAGGGAAGCGCGCCCGCGAACCCGTCGCCGTCGCCGGCAAGGAGGACGTGGCGCGCTTTCTTGGACAGGTCCCGGACGGGAACCTCGAGCGAGAAGTTGTGCCGCTTGGCGACGTCCTCGAGGGCCTCCCGGAGGAGGCGGGGGCCATGGCGCTGCCAGGGGTGGATGGCGCCTTCCAGGACCGTACGGCTCTCGTCGGGTATCACCTTGGCCGGGTCCACTTCCCAGCGGTGGCCGAGACCCTGGCAGCCGGGACAGGCGCCGTAGGGGCTGTTGAAGGAGAAGGCCCGCGGCGACATCTCTCCCACCGAGACGTCGCACTCCACGCACGCGAGACGCCGGCTGTAGAGGCGCTCTCCGCCTCCCTCGAGGGAAACGAGGACGGTGTCGCGCGCGAGGGCAAGCGCCTTCTCCAACCCCGCCACCAGCCGCTTGAGGATGCCGGGCCGGACCACGACCCGGTCCACCAGCACGTCGATGCGGTGGTTGCGACGCGGCTCGAGCACGACGGGCTCGGCCAGGTTTCGTACCTTCTCGTCGATACGGGCGCGCACGAAGCCCTGGCCGGCCAGCTGGGCCAGCTCTTTCTTGAACGCCCCCTTGCGGCCGCGGACGACCGGGGCGAGCAGGGCGAGCACGGTGCCCTCGGGATAACGCGCGAGGCGCTCCGCGATCTGCTCCGCGCTCTGGGAGGAGATGACGCGGCCGCAACGGGGGCAGTGCGGCTTGCCGAGGGCGGAGAACAGGACCCGGAGGTGGTCGTATATCTCCGTGACCGTGCCCACCGTCGAGCGGGGATGGGAGGCAGTCGTGCGCTGCTCGATCGCGATGGCCGGGCTCAGCCCGGTCACCGACTCCACGTCCGGCTTCTCCATCTGCTCCAGGAATTGCCGGGCATAGGCGGAGAGGCTCTCGACGTAGCGGCGCTGGCCCTCGGCGTACAGGGTGTCGAAGGCGAGGCTGCTCTTGCCGGAGCCCGACGGGCCGGTGATGACGACGAGGCTGTGGCGGGGCAGGTCGCAGTCCACGCCCTGCAAGTTGTGGACCCGGGCCCCCCGGATCGCGATGGGATCTTCCTTGTTGGCTCTCACGGCGCTTGGACCAAAACCGCATTCTATCAAAGGCGCCGCGGCCGCGTGTGATGGGGGCCGCTTGCGGCCCGCCGCGCAGGCTGGTATGCTCTGCGGTTTAGCCCTCGACTCCAGCGGCTGCGAGCGAAGCGCGATTCATTCGCCCCGGGGCCGCGAAGCGGACCGTATGATGAGCGGCGGCGAATTCACTTCGCAGCCGCGGAAGACGCGAGCGGGGGGTTCGGGGGGTGCGCCGCTAGCACCCCCCGGCTCAATGAGGAGGAGACGAATGAGCGCGAAGAAGACGGCCCCGGCCCCGGCCGCACGCAGGTCGAGCGCCGCTCTCGAGCTCTACGAGAAGGCGGTCAAGGCGGTCGGCAAGCGCGATTACGACCGGGCCCGGGACCACCTCGACGCCCTCATCGCGAGCCACTCCGACGAGCGCGAGCTGCTGGAGCGGGCGCGCTCGTACCGGGCCCTGTGCGAGCGGGCGATCGCCGAATCGAAGCGGACGGCTTTCCGTCCCAAGGGCTTCGAGGATCTCCTCAACCACGGTGTCTACCTCCACAACCGGGGTGAGTACGCGGAGGCCTTGAAGGTGCTCCGGCAGGCGGCCGAGATCCACCCGAAGAACGAGCACGTGCTGTACTGCCTGGCCGCCACCGCGGCGCGGGCCGGCGACACCGCGAGCGCGCTGAAGGCCCTGCGCTCTGCGGTCGCCGCCAGTCCGGCCAACCGGGCCCAGGCCCGCAGCGACTCGGATTTCGACCCCATCCGGGAAGACGAGGAGTTCATCGAGATCGTATACCCGCAGGCGAGCTGACGAGCCGCGGGGGGGTGCTAACATCGAAACGTGACACCTCTCGACGCGCAGGCGGTGATCCTCGCCGCGGGCAAGGGTACGCGGATGAGGAGCGCGCGGGCGAAGGTGCTCCATCCGCTCCTCGGCGTCCCGCTCCTCGACCACGTCGTCCGCGCGGTCCAGTCCGTCGGCGTAGATCCGATCACGGTCGTGGTGGGGCATCAGGCCGAAGCGGTGGAGGCGGCGTTCCGCGGGCGCGGCCTCGCGTTCGCCCGGCAGGAACCTCCCCTCGGCACCGGCCACGCGGTGCTGGCGGCGCGGGAGCGGATCGCCGTCCATCCGGAGCGGACCGTGCTCGTCCTCTACGGCGATCTGCCGCTCCTGCGGCCGGAGACGCTCGGCCGGCTACTCGACGCCCATCGCTCCGGGGGAGCGGCGGCGACCTTGCTGAGCGTCGTCCTCGACGATCCCGCCGAATACGGCCGCATCGTGCGCGAGGCCGACGGCTCCGTGCGTGCCATCGTCGAGAACAAGGACGCGAGCCTGGAGCAGAAACGAATCCGGGAGATCAACGCCGGGATCTACGCCTTCCAGCCCGGACGCCTCCTGGAAGCGCTGGCGCAGCTCCGGCCGCAGAACGCGCAGGGGGAGTACTACCTGACCGACGTCATCGGCCTCTTGCGCAAGGCGGGGAAGCGCGTCGACGTCGTGACCGCGCCCGACAGCCACGAGGTACTGGGCGTGAACAGCCACTCGGAGCTGGCGGCGGCGGCCCGGCTCCTCCGCCAGAGACGGTGCCAGGCCCTGATGGCCTCCGGCGTGAGCATCGAAGACCCCGAAACGACGTTCGTGGGCCCGGAGGTCGAGGTGGCCCCCGACGCCGTGCTGCGCGCCTTCACCGTCCTGGAGGGACGGACGAAGGTGGCGGCGGGCGCGGTGGTGGGACCCTTCGTGCGCATCGTGGACTGCGAAGTGGGACCCGGGACGCAGATCCTCGACCACTGCCTGCTCCGCGAGTGCGTGGTGGAGGAAGGGGCGACCGTGGGGCCGTTCGCGCACGTGCGGCCGGAGACCCGGATCGGCGCGGGGGCGAGGGTCGGAAACTTCGTCGAGCTGAAGAAGACCCACCTCGGTGACGGCTCGAAGGCGCCGCATCTCTCCTACATCGGCGACGCCACCGTCGGGCCGGGCGTGAACATCGGCGCCGGCACGATCACCTGCAACTACGACGGCGTCGACAAGCACCCGACGCGGATCGAAGCCGGCGTCTTCGTCGGCAGCGATACGACGCTCGTCGCCCCCATCACGATCGGCGAGGGCGCGTACATCGCCGCCGGCAGCGCGATCACGGAGGACGTCCCCGCGGGGGCCCTCGCCCTCGGCCGCGCCCGCCAGGTGATCAAGAAGGGCTGGGCGGACGCGCGCCGGCAGCAGAAGGCCGGGGCCGGCAAGGGATCACGCGGGGGGTCTGGGGGGGCCTGAAGAGGACCCCCCAGCTTGGATAGCGAGCGCGGGATTCATTCCCGCGCGAGCGAAAGAGGGCGGTTGACATGTGCGGGATCGTCGGCTACGTGGGGACGCGGGACGCGGTCCCCGTCATCATCGAGGGCCTGCGCCGGCTCGAGTACCGCGGGTACGACTCGGCGGGCGTCGCCGTGGTCGACGAGGGCCGCCTGAACCGCCGCCGCTCGGTCGGCAAGCTGAAGAACCTCGAGGAGAGCCTGCGCGCCGAGCCGCTGAAAGGCGCCTTCGGCATCGGCCACACCCGCTGGGCCACCCACGGACGGCCGAGCGAGGAGAACGCCCACCCGCACGCGGACTGCAAGGGCGAGCTGGTCGTGGTCCACAACGGGATCATCGAGAACTATCTCTCGCTGAAGTCGCGCCTCGCCGCCGCCGGCCACCGCTTCGTGACCCAGACCGACACCGAGGTCGTCGCCCATCTGGTGGAATCGCACCTCGGCCGCGGATCGCTCGAGGACGCCGTGCGCAAGGCGCTCGAGGAGATGGAAGGCATCTACGCCCTCGTCCTGATGCACACCGGCGAGCCGCAGAAGCTCGTCGCCGCCCGCCGTGGCCCGCCGCTCGTGGTGGGCCTCGGGGAGGGCGAGCACTTCCTGGCCTCGGACATTCCGGCCCTCCTGCCCTACACCCGCGACTTCCTGTTCCTCGACGACGGGGACGTGGTGGTCGTGACGCCGAAGTCGGTGCGCATCACCGACCCCCACGGGCGCGAGGTCACCCGCGCGCCGCAACGCATCGCCTGGGACCCCGTCCAGGCCGAGAAGGGCGGCTACCGCCACTTCATGCTCAAGGAGATCCACGAGCAGCCGCGCGCCGTGCGCGACACCCTCCTGGGCCGGATCGGCCTCGAGGAAGGCGAGGTCCACCTCGAGGAGCTGGGCCAGGCCGCGGCGGAGCTGAAGCGGTCGCAGCGGGTCCTGCTCCTGGCCTGCGGCACGAGCTGGCATGCGGCACTGATCGGCAAGTACCTGCTGGAGCAGCTCTCGCAGGTGCGGGCGGAGGTCGACTACGGCAGCGAGTTCCGCTACCGCACGCCCATCGTGGGACCCGAGACGCTCGCGGTCGCCATCAGCCAGAGCGGGGAGACCGCCGATACGCTCGCCGCCTTCCGGGAGGCGAAGCGTTTGGGCGCCCTGCCGATCGCCATCTGCAACGTGCAGGGCTCCATGCTCACGCGCGAGGCGGCGGGCACGCTGCTCACCCATGCCGGGCCCGAGATCGGCGTCGCTTCGACGAAAGCCTTCACCTCGCAGCTCGTGGCCCTGGCTCTCCTCGCGCTTCACCTGGGCCGCCTGCGCGGCACCCTCAGCCCCGAGCGGTGCCGCGAGCTCCTGCAGAGCCTGTCCAAGGTTCCCCACCTCATGGAGAACGCGCTCCAGGCCTCGGGGCGCATCGACGAGATGTCGAAGTTCTTCGCGCACGCGCACGATTTCCTCTTCCTCGGCCGCGGGATCAACTACCCGATCGCCCTCGAGGGCGCGCTGAAGCTCAAGGAGATCTCGTACATCCACGCCGAGGGCTATCCCGCCGGCGAGATGAAGCACGGCCCCATCGCGCTCATCGACGAGAACATGCCCGTGGTGGCGCTGTGCCCGCCGGGGCGTACCTACGAAAAGATGCTCTCCAACGTCCAGGAGGTGAAGGCCCGGGGCGGGAAGGTCCTCGCCATCACCATGCAGGGCGACACCGAGGTGCCGAAGATCCTCGAGCAGCCCCCGGACATGGTCGTCGACGTGCCGGAGGTGGACGAGGTCTGGTCTCCGCTGCTCACGGTGCTTCCGCTTCAGCTCCTCGCCTATCACACCGCGGTGCGCGCCGGCCGCGACGTGGACCAGCCCCGCAACCTCGCCAAGTCCGTCACCGTCGAATAGCC
>Ga0066709_100001056_pt1 | contig 17205 bp, 13 predicted proteins | sample GraSoiAngelo_158_FD_79665 | JGI IMG/M metagenome (GOLD analysis project Ga0066709, IMG submission 79665) | Grasslands soil microbial communities from the Angelo Coastal Reserve, California, USA - 14_1009_16_30cm | ecosystem: Environmental > Terrestrial > Soil > Grasslands | place: USA...
GGATGCGGGCGCTCGTCCTTTCCGCCGCGGCACCGATCGAGAGCGCCCCATTGCGCCTCGAGGCTCGCGCCACGCCGGCGCCCGGCCCTCGCGAGATCCTGGTCCGCGTGAGCGCGTGCGGCGTGTGCCGCACCGACCTGCACATCGTCGAGGGCGAGCTGCCGTCCGCGCGGCCGTCCATCGTGCCCGGACACCAGGTCATCGGCCGGGTCGAGCGCACGGGATCGATCGCGCGGCGCTTTCAGCCCGGCGACCGCGTGGGGATCGCGTGGCTCCGCGGGACGTGCGGCGCCTGCGAGGCCTGCCGCGGCGGGCGGGAGAACCTCTGCGAGCGCGCCGAGTTCACCGGCTATCACGCCGACGGCGGATTCGCCGATTACGCGGTCGTGTCCGAGGCCTTCGCCTACGCGATCCCGCCCGTCTTCGGCGACGCGGAGGCGGCGCCGCTGCTCTGTGCCGGCATCATCGGCTACCGGGCGCTCAAGCTGAGCGAGGTGAAGGCCGGCGGACGGCTCGGGATCTACGGATTCGGGGCCTCGGCGCACGTGACGCTCCAGGTCGCGCGCGCCCGCGGCTGCGACGTCTTCGTGTGCACGCGCGAGGAGTCGCATCGAGCGCTCGCGCGCCGGCTGGGCGCAACCTGGGTCGGCGGCGTCGGCGACGCGATGCCGGCGAAAATGCACGGGGCGATTCTCTTCGCGCCGGCCGGCGAGCTCGTGCCCGTCGCGCTGCGGAATCTCGAGCGGGGCGGCACCCTGGCGCTGGCCGGCATCTACATGACCGCGGTGCCGCCGCTCGATTACGAACGCGATCTGTTCTACGAACGAAGCATCCGATCCGTCACCGCCAACACCCGGGTCGACGGTGAGGAGCTTCTTGCGGAAGCCGAGCGGATCCCGATCCGTCCGGCCACGACGACGTTCGCGCTCGAAGATGCCAACCGCGCGCTGGCCCTCCTCAAGCGTGGCGGCTTTGCCGGGGCTGGAGTTCTCTTGACCGGTGAGGGTTCTCGCGTATGATCACCGAACAGTTTTGACGGAGGCTCACCGATGAGCGATCAAGAAGACCTTCTGCGCCGCGCCGATCGGGTCCTGCCCGGCGGTGTCTTGGGCAGTCACCGGAGCGGCCCCGGGCTCGAATTCGTCGTCAAGGAAGGCCGGGGCGCGTACCTGTGGGACATGAGCGGCCGCCGCTACCTCGACTACCTGCTCGGCTCCGGCCCGATGCTGCTCGGCCACGCGCATCCGGCCGTCGTCGAGGCGGTCGAGCGGCAGATGGCCCGCGGCACCTCGTACTTCCTCCTGAACGAGCCCGCGATCGAGCTCGCCGAGGAGATCGTCAAGGCCGTCCCGTGCGCCGAGCAGGTGCGCTACACGTCGAGCGGCTCGGAGGCGACGTTCTTTGCGCTCCGCGTCGCGCGCGCGTTCCGCAAGCGCGACAAGATCATGAAGTTCGAGGGCGGCTTCCACGGCACGCACGACTACGCGCTGATGAGCGTCGTGCCCCGCTCGCCGAAAGCGTTCCCGGCGCCGATGATGGACTCCGCCGGCGTCCCGCACGCGATCGAGGCCGAGGTGCTGATCGCTCCCTACAACGACCTGGCCACCGCCGAGGCGCTGATCGCCACGCACCACGACGAGCTGGCCGCGGTGCTGATCGAGCCCTACCAGCGGACGATCGTGCCGGCGCCCGGCTTCCTGGCGGGGCTGCGCGCCGCGACGCGCCGCTACGGCGTGCCGCTGATCTTCGATGAGATCGTGACCGGCTTCCGCTTCGCGTACGGTGGCGCCCAGGAATACTACGGCGTCGTGCCCGACCTGGCGGCGTACGGCAAGGTCGTGGCCGGGGGCTTTCCGCTGGCGTGCATCGCCGGGCCGAAGGAGATCATGCGCCACTTCGACGCGGCGCTCGAGGGCACCGCGGAGTACGTCTGGCAGGCCGGGACCTTCAACGGCAACGCCATCGCCTGCGCAGCCGGCCTCACGACCCTGGCCGAGCTCCGGAAGCCGGGCATGTACCAGCGGCTCTTCAAGACCGGCACGCGCCTGCGCGAGGGGCTGGCCGCCGCCGCGCGCAAGCACGGCGTGCCGGCGCAGGTCAGCGGCGAGCCGCCGGTGTTCGACATCTTCTTCACCGACCGCGAGGTCGTCGACTATCGCGCGACGCTCACGGCCGATCGCGACCGGATCAAGCGCTTCAACCAGGAGCTGGTTCGTCGCAAGGTCGTCAAGGCCGTGAACAAGATCTACGTGTCGCTCGCCCACACCGACAAGGACGTCGAGGAAACGATCGAGATCTTCGACCAGGCGCTCGCGGTCATCGCCGCCGGCGCGTGAGGTCGTGGAGGAGTTCATGAATCTCAGCCGACGGCACCTGCTGAAGCTGGGCGGCGCCGCCCTGGCCGGCGCGTCGATGGCTCCGGTCGTCGCGCGCGCCCAGACGCCCAAACGCGGCGGCACCCTGGCGATCCGGACCTGGGATCCACCACACTTCGACCCGTTCCAGACGATCTCCTACAAGACGCACATCGCGCTCAGCTTCACTCACAGCCGGCTGCTCCGGCACAAGGCGGGGCCGAGCGTTGTTCCCGGGGCGTTTCCGATCGAGGGCGATCTGGCCGAGTCGTGGACCCAGCCGAACGAAATGACGTACGTCTTCAAGCTGCGCAAAGGTGTGCGCTGGCAGGCCAAGCCGCCGGTGAACGGGCGTGAGCTCACGGCCGACGATATCGTGTTCAGCGTGAACCACTTCCTGACCGTGAAGGGCAACGCCAACGCGTACATGCTCAAATCGGTCGACAAGGTCGAGGCGCCCGACAAGTACACCGTGAAGTTCACGTTGAAGGAGCCGTTCGTCTGGTTCCTCGACATGCTCGCGAACCCGCACGCGGTCGCCATCGTCGCCAAGGAAGTCGTCGAGAAGCACGGTGACCTCAAGAAGTGGGAATCGGTCATCGGCACCGGCCCCTGGATGCTCGACTCGTACCGCCCGAACGTCGGGCTCACCTACGTGCGCAATCCGAATTACTTCATTCAGGGGCTGCCGTACATCGACCGCGTCGAGGCGACGGTGGACGAGGACAACGCGTCGCGCATGGCGGCGTTCCTCAGCGGCAAGTACGATCTCGGCTGGGCATTCCCGGGCACGATCGACCGGGTCGACTGGGTGCAGGTCAAGGACACGCTGGCCCAGAGGCGGCCAAACCTCAAGACGGTCGAGTTCCCATCGCCGGTGATGAACCACATCTCGATGCGCACGGACCAGAAGCCGTTCAGCGATGTGCGAGTCCGCCACGCCATGTCGATGGCCATCGACCGCAAGGCCATCATCGAATCCGCGTACGAGGGCGTGGGCGCGATCAATCCACCGGTGCCGGCCGCGCTCAAGGAGTGGTCGGTCCCGCTCGACAAGCTCGGCGAGGGGGCGAAGTACTACAAGCACGATCCGGCCGAGGCCAAGCGGCTCCTGGCCGCCGCTGGCTATGCAAACGGGTTTCCCGCCTCGATGTGCTTCACGACGTACGGCACGCCGGTGCTGGTCGACATCATGCAGCTCGTGCAGAAGGATCTCAAAAACGTCGGCATCGACGTCAAGATCGACCAGAAGGAGTACGGCGCCTACATCGCGACCTGCTTCTACGGCAAGTTCGACTCGATGACGTTCGGGCCGCAGACGGGATTCCTCGAGCCGGACAACTTCCTGTTCGGCCAGTACTACCCGGAGGAGCTGAAGAACCAGAGCCACATCAACGATCCGGTGGTGGCCGACATGCTCGTCCGCCAGCGGCGAACGCTCGATCTCACCAAGCGTCGCGAGATCATCTACGACATCCAGCGGCACCTGGCCAAGCAGCAGTACTACGTGCAGATGCCATCGCCCATCTATGTCGGGGTTTGGGAAGGTGCGCTCAAGAACTACGGCCCGAACATGGGCTACGACTACGGCGGCCGGCTTACGGCCGCCTGGCTCGACCGCTAGGCGAGTCGTCAGCCGCCCGTGCTGAGGCGGTACCTCGTCAAGCGGCTCCTGATCGCGATCCCGTCGCTCCTGATCGCGTCGCTGATCGTCTTCACGCTGCCGCGCCTGATCCCGGGCGATGTCGTCGTCCTCATGCTGGCCGAGAAAGCGTACGCGAAGGATCTCGAGGAGCTGCGCGCGAAGCTCGGCCTCGACCGGCCGCTGCCCGTGCAGTACGTGGAGTGGCTGGGCCGGGTCACCCGCGGTGACCTCGGCGAATCGCTCTGGACGAAGCGGCCGGTGCTGGAGGAGATCGGCCAGCGACTGCCGGTCACGTTCGAGCTCGCGTTCTTCGGCCTCTTCTTCGCCCTCCTGATCGCCTTGCCCGTGGGCATCATCTCGGCCGCGCGCCAGGATACGATCAGCGACTACTTCGCGCGGAGCCTCGCGATCTTCGGGCTGTCGGTGCCGGCGTTCTGGCTCGCGACGCTTCTCATCGTGCTGCCCGCGATCTGGTGGGGCTGGAGACCGGTGACCGGCTTCGTCGAGTTCTCACGAGATCCGTTCAACCACGTGACGCAGCTGCTCCTGCCGGCCGTGATCCTCGGCATCGCCACGGGCGCGGCACTGATGCGCCTGACCCGCGGCATGCTGCTCGAGGTGCTCCGCCAGGATTACGTCCGCACCGCGTGGGCGAAGGGGCTCGCCGAACGCGTGATCGTGCTGAAGCACGGCCTGCGTAACGCGATCATCCCCGTGGTTACCCTGCTCGGGACCCAGCTCCCGCAGATCATCGGCGGCACCGTCATCATCGAGACGGTGTTCGGCCTGCCCGGCATGAGCCGTTTCCTGTTCGACGCGATCAACCAGCGCGACTATCCCGTGATCCAGGGCGTGAACCTGGTCGTGGTCTCGCTGATCGTCGTCATCAATCTCACGGTCGACACGCTCTACGCCGTCCTCGACCCGCGGATACGGTACTAGTCGAGCTTGGGCGTGACCACGCGAGTCGAGAGTCCTGAACAGGTCGCGCCGGCGAACCCCGTGAGCGCGGGAGCTCGTTCGTGGGTGGGTGTCGACACGGTACGTGTGGTCGGAAGCTTCACCAGGCGCAAGCCCCTCGGCGCGATCGGCGCCGTCATCGTCGTCGCGCTGCTGCTGATGGCCGTGTTCGCCGAGCGGATCGCGCCGCACGGCTACGACGACACGATTCGCGGCGCGCGCATGAAGCCGCCTTCGGCGGCGCACTGGCTCGGCACCGACAACCTCTCCCGCGACATGTGGAGCCGCATCGTGTACGGCGCCCGCGTGTCGGTCACGGTCGGCTTCGCGACCGTCGCTCTGGCGGTCACCCTCGCGACCGCGATCGGTGTCTCGAGCGGCTACTTCGGCGGCGTCTACGACCTGGTGATCCAGCGCGTGGTCGACGCGTGGCTCTCGTTTCCGTACCTGGTCATCGTGCTGTCGGTCATGGCGGTCCTGGGGCCGGGGCTCCTCAACGTCGTGCTCTCGCTCGCCATCATCATTGCGGCCGTCAACTCGCGGGTGATCCGCGGCGCGACGATCGCGATCGCCCAGGGGACGTACGTCGAAGCGGCGCGCGCCCTCGGCTGCGGGCACGCGCGCATCCTCGTTCGCCACATCCTGCCGAACGTCACCGCGACGATCATCATTCTGGCCACGATCGGGCTCGGCGCCGCGATCCTGGCCGAGTCGGGGCTCTCCTTCCTCGGCTTTGGCGTGCCGCCGCCGTACCCGGCCTGGGGCGCGATGCTCTCCGGGTCCGGGCGCACCTACATGTTCCGCGCGCCGTGGATGGCGATCTGGCCGGGTCTCGCCATCTCGCTCGCCGTGTTCGGGTTCAACATGCTGGGCGACGCCCTGCGCGACGTGCTCGATCCGCGGCTGCGTGGCGGCAGTGCGAGGTGAGCGCCACCGATCCCTACACCACCATCAGGCTTGACGTCCTTCGACCACGGGAGTAGAGAGGGATTACGGTGACGCGATCGGGTGTCGCGCACCGTCGTGGGCCCACGCCAATCCAGGAGGTGTTCGATGGAGATGACACCACCGGACCTGACAGCCGCGCCCCACGGAGCCTGCTAGCGGTTCCGAGCGGCGCCCGCGAGTTGCAGTAATTCATTCCCGACGCCAGTCGGGACGCGCAGCCCGGCCTGCGCAATGCGAACAGGGGAGACCGTGGGCGAGCACGTCTCGCCCACGCCCCCGACGCTCCCCGGTGCCTCCAGAGGAAACGCGCTCGCTTGCCCACTGATCTCTTTCTCGCCGCTTCCGGCTGGCCTGCCGAGACGCTCGCTGGAGTCGTCCCGCCTTCGTGCCATCGAGGTCTCGTCCCGGCTCCCGCTGCCGTGGCCGAGGGCGCCGAGCTGCTCGTGACCTTTCCCGAGTGGCGTCCCCGAGTGCCCGCCCACCGGATGGTGCCGGCCCTCAGCGCCCTCGGCGAGAACCCGCGTGGTTTCCGCTTCGAGCTCTCCACATTCGCGACGGGCGCGTGGTCGCCCTGGATCGCCGGCGCCACCATCGGGCCAGCGCGATTCGCCGAAGGAGTCGCTCGATCCCAGACGCTCGTCTGCGAGATCGACGAGTTCATCGCGAATCCGCCGGCCGAGCGCGTCCGCCTGGCGCTGCGCGCCAGCGTCGATGCCGCGGCCTCCGCGCTGGCGGCGCGGTGGTGCGCGTCACTCTCGGCGTGGAGTCCCGGACCCGAAGCACCCCTCGCAGCCGGCAGCGCCCGCCTGGTCGTTCCGGCCTTCAGCCAGATGGAGGAGGACGAGGCGATCAGGCATCGCGTCTGCTCGCCGACGTGCGTCGCGATGGTCCTGACGTACCACGGCCATCACGTCGCGGTGGCCGACCTCGCCCGTGAGATGCTCCAGCCCGAGCTCGATCTCTACGGCGTGTGGCCGGCCGCGATCCGCGCCGCCGGTCGACGCGGCGTCGGCGGCTACCTCCTGCGCTTTCCCGACTGGGCGGCCGCCGCGTGGTGTCTCGAGCGAGGACTGCCCGTCATCGCGTCGGTCCGCTACGGCGCCGGAGAGCTGACGGGCGCGGCAATCGGGGAAACGTCGGGGCATCTCCTCGTGCTGACCGGGTATGCCGGCGGCGACGTCTTCGTCAACGACCCCGCGGCGCCGCGGGCCGCGGAGGTCACGCGGCGCTACCGGCTCGACGAGCTCCGCCGTGTGTGGCTCACTCGCTCGGGCGTCGGCTACGTGCTCTTCGCCGCGACGTCGGCGCCGCTCGACGCGTTGCCCGAGCCCGCACGCTGAGAAGCGCCGGTTTCCGGGTGCGATACAATGCGACGAAGATGCGCAAGAAGCTGCCGTCCGGCGTGGTGCTCGTGGCGCTCGCGATGTGCGCGTGCGGAAGCGACACGCGCGAGTGGATGAAGCTCGATCAAACGTACACGACGGCCGAGTTCCGGCGCGATCTTCAGGAGTGCACGATCAAGGGTAAGCTCGACGACGACTGCATGAAGGCGCGAGGCTGGGTCGCCGTCACTCCGCCCAAGGTCGAGCAGAAGAAGGAAGACCCGCTCTCGCAACCTGCCGGTCGCAGTCCGCGCCGCTAGACCTCGCTCCGTTCCTCCACCGGCGCCTGATCGGCCAGACGCGAGGCGATCAGGCGAACGCGGTCCAGTTCCTCCGCGTCACCGGCGCGCGACGCGAGCCCCTCGGCGACGCGCATGCACTGCTCCACGGTCGAGCGGTCGCCGAGCATCCCGAAGGCCTCCGCCGCGTGCAGGACGCCGTTGAGGGAGCGCTGCTGGCGAGCGCGAAAGAACGCGATCCAGTACGTCTCGCGCGCTCGGGCCGCGGCGTCGCGCGCGAGCCCGGGGAAGACGCCGAGACGGAGCGAGGCGTTGGCAACGGTGAGGAGCCCGAGCCAGCCCGGGTGGCTGAGGGCGGAAGAATACGCTTGTCGCCACGCGCGAACCGACTCGCCCGGATCGTTGCTCTGAAGTGCCTGGTCCATGGCCTGGATGTGGGCCGTCCAGGGGCCGAGCGTCTCCACCTTGCCGAACAGGGGCCGAGCCATCACTGCACCTCCGTGTCGCCGTCCGCTTCGCTCCGCGGGGCGCTTGTCGAATGTTCGAGGTCCATCGAAGTGTCCTCCGTGCGAGATGGGCACCGCGCTCATGGGGTCAAGCCCAGGCCATCGATTCCCTGGGCGCTCGCCGCCCAGCGTTCCGTGAAGGCGCGGAGGTGCTCCTCGGCGTACGGATCCCGCGATTGGTCTACGACCTTTTGCGCCACGCGAATGCACTGTTCGACGACCTCGCGGTCGCCGAGCTCGGCGAAGCGCTCGGCCGTGATCAGCACGCCCGCGAGGGACCGTTCGCTCCGCGCACGGAACAGGGCGGCGAGATAGGCCTGCCGGGCCTTCGCCACCGCCGCTGTCGTGAAGCCGGCCCGAGCTCCGAGGGCTCGATAGGTGTCCCCAGCCGCGATGACGCCTTCCCAGTGGCGGCTCTTCAGGGCGGCTGCGTACGCCTCGCGCCAGAGCGACTCGGCCACGGCGAAATCCCCTCGCGCCATGGCCTGTTCAACCTTGAGGAGCCGGGCCTGCCAGGCGAGCTGGGCCTCGGTCCCGATGGCGTGATCGGCGAGGACGTCCCTGACGGTCGCCGACAGCAGCATCGGGCCGAGCGTCGAGGCCATCGCTGGGATCAGCAAGCAAAGCCAGCGGCTCGACCAAAGCTCTCTCATGACGTCCTCCATGCGGGGTTGATAACGCAAGGCTGATACCATCCGGAAATCACCTGAAAAACACTGGGTTAGTGATAGGGTCTGCGAATCGGCACGCCCACGCTGGTCAAGAGTTGAACACCGTACTGACCGGCGGGTAAGATGCTTGAGCCCATGAAGCACCTGGCTGACCTGCTCGGTGATAGCCCTGGCATCCAGGCGATTCGGGAAAAGATCGAGAGGATCCTGACTCGGCAGCAAGACGCCCGGCGGCTGCCTCCTGTGCTCATCGAGGGTGAGACGGGGACGGGCAAGGGACTCCTGGCCCGGCTCATCCATCGCGCGGGACCACGGCCAGACGGTCCCTTCGTCGACGTCAACTGCGCCGCCATTCCGGAGACTCTCCTCGAGGCCGAGATGTTCGGCTTCGAGCGAGGAGCCTTCACCGACGCCCGGCGCGCGAAGCCGGGCCTCCTCCAGACGGCCAACCGGGGAACGATCTTCCTGGACGAGGTGGGGCTTCTGTCAGAGGGCCTCCAGGCGAAGCTCCTCAAGGTCCTGGAGGGGCGGACCGTGCGCCGGCTCGGCAGCACGCGCGATGAGGCGATCGACGTCTGGATCCTGACCGCGACCAACGAGGATCTGAAGTCCGCGATCCAGGGACGTCGCTTCCGAGAGGACCTCTATCACCGACTCGCCGTGCTCACGCTCACGCTTCCCCCGCTTCGCGACCGTGCCGGCGACATCCTCATGCTCGCCGAGCACTACCTCGCCCGCGCGTGCGCGGACTACGGCGTGACGACCAAGACGCTCGCCGCCGACGCGCAGGCGGCGCTCACCGCCTACGCGTGGCCCGGCAACGTCCGCGAGCTCGCCAATCTGATGGAGCGCGTGGCGCTGCTCTCGTCGGATCCCGCCGTGACCTCGGAAGCGCTCGGCCTGACGTCCATCGCCCGGAGAACAGCGTCGGCGCCAGCGAGGCCGGCGGCCGGTGGGCCAGCGAGCTCACTCGACGACGCCGTGCGCGACCGGGTCGCCGACGTGCTCCGTCAGACCAGCTGGAACATCTCGCGCACAGCGGCGCTGCTCGGAATCTCACGGAACACCTTGCGCGCGCGCATCGAGAAGTACGGCTTGCGGGCCGGCGAGGCGCCGGCGCCACCGCCGCGACCCGAGCGGCGCCCGGCGCGCCGGGTCGAGACTCCGCCGGTCGCGCCGGAGGCCGCTCCTCCTCCACCCCCCGTGATCGTCGCCCCGCCGGCCTCGGCCCCGCTCGAGTGGGAGCGCCGCCGCGTCACGATGCTGCGCGCCTCGCTGCTGGCGCCCTCGGCGCCCGAAGCCCTGCTCGAAACCAATCGCGCGCTCGAGCTGCTTGTCGACAAGGTCCGAAGCTTCGGCGGGACGATCGAGGGACGCGGACCCACCGGAATCGCCGCCGCCTTCGGTCTCGACCCGACGGAGGATGCGCCGAGCCGCGCGGCCCACGCGGCGATGGCGGTCGTCAACGCCGTCACGCGAGCCCGACAGGACGCCGGATCGGGCCCCGCCATCAAGGTCGCCGTCCATACGAGCCAGATTCTGGTCGGCCGCGGTCCGGGCACGCCCGAGCTCGACCTCGAAGGCAAGCAGGCCGCGCTGATCGAGCTCAGCGCGCTCATCGCGCGCGGTGGCGCCGACAGCGTGATGGTCAGTGAGGCCACCGCGCCCTTCCTCACGCGCGGCTTCGAGTTCCTCGAGCTGCGCGGCGAGGAGTTCGCGCGCGGGCGCGCGTATACCCTGGTTGGCCGCGGGCGGACCGGGCCCGGTCACGAGGGGCGCGACTCCACGTTCGTCGGGCGGAACCGCGAGCTCGAGCTCCTGTCGAGCCGCCTCGAGTCCGCGATGCGGGGCCGCGGGCAGATCGTCGGAATCAGCGGCGAGGCGGGCATCGGCAAGTCGCGCCTGATCTTCGAGTTCCGCGAGAGCCTCGCCGGGAAGGCGGTGACGTGTCTCGAGGGCCAGTGCCATTCGCACGGCACGGCGGTGCCCTATCTGCCCATCCTCGACGTGCTCAGGGCCGCCTGCGGCATCGCGGAACGCGACGCGCCCGGGGTGATGGCCGACAAGGCGCGCACCGCGCTCCTCGAGGCGGGCATGGATCTCATCGAGACCGCGCCCTATCTCCTGCATCTCCTCGACATCGAGCCGGACCGGGAGCGCTTCGCCAACCTCACGCCGGACGTGACGAAGGCGCGGATCTTCGAGACGCTCCGCCAGCTGACCATGCGAAAGAGCCGTCAGGCGCCGCTGGTCATCGTCGTCGAGGACCTGCACTGGATCGACAGCACGTCCGAGGAATTCCTCGCCTCCATCGCGGAGATTCTGACCGGGGCCCGCCTGCTCATGGTGTGCACCCATCGCGGCGGGTACCGGCCGTCGTGGATCGAGAAGTCCTACGCGACCCAGGTGGCGCTCCAGCCGCTCGCCCCGGAGGACAGCCTGCACATCGTGCGGTCGGTGCTGGGCGCGGACCAGGCAGCCGACTCTCTCTACGAGCGCATCGTGGCGAAGGCCGAGGGCAATCCGTTCTTCGTCGAGGAGCTGGCGCGGACGGTCCGAGAGCAGATCGGCGGCGCGACGCCGATGAGCGTGCCCGACACCGTCGAGGAAGTTCTCGGCGGCCGCATCGACCGGCTCGCCGCCGAGGAACGGCGGCTGCTCGAGATCGCCGCAGTCGTCGGCAAGGATGTGCCGTTCGCGGTGGTTCACGCCGTGACCGGGCTGCCGCGAGACGTGCTGGTGAGGTCGTTCGGGCGTCTCAAGGGCGCCGAGTTTCTCTACGAGACGAGCCCCGGGCCGGAGACCGAGTACACCTTCAAGCACACGCTGACTCACGAGGTCGCGTACGGACGACTTCTCGCGGAGCCGCGGCGCACCTTGCACGCGCGCATCGCGGAGGCGATCGAGCGCCTGTATCCCACGCGGCTCACCGATCACGTGGAGCGACTCGCCCACCACGCCTTCGAAGGCGAGGCGTGGGAGAAGGCGCACCGGTACCTCCATCAAGCCGGTACGAAGGCGTTCACGCGCTGCGCGCACCAGGAGGCGGCGGTCTGCTTCGATCGGGCCCTGGAGGCGCTCGGCCGGCTTCCCGAGAGCCGGGAGCGGAACGAGCGCACCGTCGATCTGCGGTTCGACCTGCGCAACACGCTCCAGCCGCTCGGTGAGTTCGGGCGCATTCTCGAATGTCTTCGCGAGGCCGAGGGGCTGGCGCGGACCCTCGGCGACCAGCGGCGTCTCGGCGAGGCCTCCGCGTACCTGACTGACTATTTCCGGCTGATGGGCGACCAGGACCGCGCGATCGAGTACGGCCATCAGGCCCTCACGATCGCGGACGCGGTCGACGAGTTCACCCTTCGCCTGCGGGCGAACACGTATCTCGGGCAAACGTATTACGCCCTCGGCGACTATCGCCGCGCGGCCGGCTTTCTCGTGCGCAACGTCGACATCCTCGACAACGAGCGGATGCTCCGGCACTACGGGTTCGCGCAGCTGCCGTCGGTCCACTCGCGCACGTGTCTGGTGTGGTGCCTGGCGGAGCTCGGCGAGTTCGAGGAGGGTGTCAGGATCGGGCGCGACGCGATCCGGATCGCTGAGTCGGTCGACCACCCGTTCACTCTCGCCACCGCGCACGCCGGTATCGGCGCGTTGTACGTCCGGCAGGGAAATATCGAGGCCGGGCTCCCGATCCTCGAGCAAGGTCTCGGGCTCTGCCGCACCTGGAAGCTCTCGCTCTGGTTCCCGCCGATCGCCTCCGCGCTGGGTATCGGCTACATGCAGTCGGGGCGTGTCGGCGACGCGGTCTCGATCCTGGAGCGAGCGGTCGAGCAGTCCGAGGGGATGCGGCTCGGAGGATGGCACTCACGCGTGCTCACGGGGCTCGGCCTGGCCTACCTGCTCGCCGGGCGCGCGAACGATGCGCTTCAGGCGATCCGTCGTGCTCTCGGCCTGGCTCGGGAGCACAAGGAGCGCGGCCACGAGGCATGGTCCTGGCGAATCCTCGGCGAGATCCCGCTGCGGTCGGAGCTCGACGTGCCCGAGGCCGAGGAGGCCCTGCACCGGGCGCTGGCCCTCGCGACCGAGCTCGAGATGCGCCCGCTCATCGCCCACGGCCGCCTCGGCCTGGGCCGATGGTACCGGCGCGCCGGGCGGCCAGCGGACGCGGAGGGACACCTGCGCGCCGCCGCTGGTCTCTTCGCCGGGCTCGAGATGCGGTCCTGGGCGGCTCAGGCCGAGTCGGCGCTCGAAAGTCTACGCTGAGCGGCCGTCCGGCTTCGGCCTCGCCGTCTCGATCTGCAGATCCTTGATCCGACCGTAGCGCTTCGCGAGGCGGCGAATCTCCAGCTGGAGCGCCTCGGCGTCGTGGGGATCGAGATGCCCCACGATCCGGATGTGATCGACGCGTTCGGGCCGCTCGCGCTTGATCCTTATTTGCCGACCGTCGCCTTGAACCTCTTGGCGAGGGACCGGACGCTCTTCCTGAAGCTGGCCAACTGCTTCCTGGTCAGGTCGCTCCTGAACTTGAGCGTGATCTTCCGCGACTGACCTTTCTTCGGCGGTGACTTGAAGGGCATGTGGGTTCCTCCATGCGTTGCCGGGTTTTGGAGATGAGCGCGATCCGCGTGCGTCCACGATCTTATCGAACAACTCGTCGGCGTGGAAGACTCCCGTGGGCGTGTCCAGGTCCCTGACGCTGTAGTAGCCCTCAGCCGGGTCGTACGTCTCGCGCAGCGAGACCGGCTCGTCGAGGGCGACGCGCACGAACGTCGCCGCCAGGTTGACCCGTCCGGTCAGGTCGAAGATGTTGGTGCCCGACGGGAAGCGGCCCGCGTTGATCTCGGTGAGGCACGGAACGCCGCGCGAGCTCTCGCGCAGGTCGAAGTTGAACGTGCCCGACGCGCGCGAATCGATCGCACGAATGGCCGCGGTGCACACCGCCACGACCTCCGGCGCGAAGACCGTCTTGGCGAGCTGGGAGATCGACGACGTCCCGCTCGGGTTGCCACCGCCGCCGAAGTACGAGAGTCGCTCGCACGTCTTCACGAGGACGAGCGCGCCCGATTTCCAGATGGCCTGGCACGAGAAGTCCCGGCCGGGCAGGTACTCCGAGAGGATGAACGACGTCGCCGGGACACCGCGCATCTCGGTCCAGTACGCGATCCAGCTCCGGGCCTGCTCGGCGCGCGTCACCGGGATCGCCCCCGTCGAGCCGCTTCCGCTGCGCACGCGGCACCAGACCGGCCGCGGCAGGCGGGCGAAGATCGCGTCGAGGGCGCGCAGACTGCTCACCGGGTAGGTCGCGGGGACGGGCACGCCGTGCGCGCGCAGGGCGACGTTGAGTCGATACTTGTCCTGGCACAGGTCGACGACGGACTTGCGGGGCAGGAACAGGCGGCAGGGGAGCCTCGTGCGAGGCCGCGTGAAGGCCCGGACCTCGGCGTCGGTCGTCGGAATCAGCAGATCCACGCGCTCGCGCGCGATCACGCGCCGCAGGGCCGCGAAGTAGTCGGGATGCGCCAGCGCGGGCACGAGGTAGTTTCGATCGGCGGACGATTTCTTGAGCAGGAAGCGATCGCTGTGACAGCCGACGATCGTGAGCGAACGGTATCCGGCCCGGAGGCCGCGGCTCAAGTTGCTGGTCGCGGCGCTTCCGGCTCCCGTGAGGAGCAGGCGTCTCCTCACGGGCGGCCGACTCTCACCGCGATCTGCCGTCTGGCGAACGCGCGCCGGATGGTCTCCTCGTAGCGCCCGCGATTGAACCGCGCGTCGGCGGCGGCGATGTTCGAGGCGACTCGCGAGAACGTCACCCCGGTGCGGCGAGCCATCCGCCACGCCGCCGCCAGCAGCCGCGCGAAGTCGGCGCTCGCCTCGCGGAGCGCCTCCGCGAAACCATCGGGATTCGTCTTGAACTGCGCCTTGAACTCGCGGCGAAGGTCCGGATGACCGCTGGCGGTCGCGCGGGTCGAGCGGTCGGCGAGATCCTGGCGGATGAGCCCGCGCCGGACGAGGCGCGCCTCGTAGATCTCGACCAGGATGTCGAACGCGGCGCCCAGCAGCGGTCGGGCGTACACGTACTTGTTCCCTTTGCGCCGGGCGCCGGCGACCGCGCGCATCGTCTGGTTCTGGAAGAAGAGCCGCCCGGCTCGCCGCCGCCCGCTCCCTTCCATTCGGTACTCGCCGATCCGCGAGAGGATGTTCTTCGAGAAGAGCTTGCCCTGCGTCTGCGCGAGAACCGCATCGACCACGCGGTCGAAGTGGAGGATGGTCACGAGCGAGACGAGGTCGGCGCCGGCTTCGTCGTGCGCGCGGCGCTCGAACTCGAGTGGGCCCTTCGGCGTCGGGCCGATGACGTGCTTGAGGATGATGTGGCCCATCTCGTGGGCGATCACGTCGAGGTTCTCGCAGTACGGCTGCCGAGGGTTCCGATCGGCGAAGCCGAGCTCGATGTACCACTCGCCCGACCAGGCGTTGTCCCCGATCGCGGTCACACGCGGGATGATCTCGAGCTTGCGCTGGCCGCTCTTGCCGACGAGCGAAAGCCGCCGGCCCAGGTAATACTCCCAGATCTCGAGGACGCAGCGGACCGATGCATACGCGGTGGCGGCCGAGAAGTGTCGTGTCCCCGGTTTGAGATAGTCGAAGTCGCCGCGGGGGCTCGGCCGGACGGGGCGCTCGCGCGGCTTGCTCTTCGGGTATGGAGGCCGCCAGAGATAGTCCGCGGTCACCAGGTCGCGGTAGGGCTTCTTGCCGATCGCGTCGACCACGTACAGCCGGCCGTCCTCGGGGCCGGCTTTGATCGTCCCGGGCCTCGGCGTGACGCGAACGACGCGGGGCATCGCGAACCCGGGAACGACGCGATCCTGGGGATAGAGAAGGAACCGCGTGCCGGTTTCACTCCAGCGGAACCGGGGCGGGTTGGGCCGCACGGAACGAATCTACGGCAAACGCTGGGAGCGCGCTACTCCATCGAGTCACGCGCGCGCTACCGCGCGCGGAGCTGCACCCCGTGGCCGTCGGGATCTTCGGCCGTGAGCCCACGGCGAAAGCCGAGCGGCGAGTCGGCGATCGAAACGAAGACCGGGCGAGCGGCAGGACCGGAGGACGCCCCGAGCTTTGCCGCGGCGGTCTCGGCGTCGCGAGTCACGAGCAGCGTGTGCCAGCGGACGAGATCGTTGCCCCTGGTGTCCCGAGGATACGGCCGCCCGTCGCGTGGGTTGAGATATTCGAGGAGCTCGATGGCCGGGCCCTCGGCGGCGCGGAGCGTGGTGATCCGGAGCCGGGCGCTCGGGACGTCGTTCAGGCGTTCCTGCTCCGGCCCGTAGTTCTCGCCACCGCCCACGATCCGCAGCCCGAGCGTGTCCCGATAGAACCGCAGGCTCCGCTCCGTGTCCTCCACGACGATCGCCGTGTGATCGATGCCGAGGAAGACGCTCTCGCTCGGCCGCTGCCAGCGCGCGTCACCCTTGCCGGGAGGGAACTGGAGAATCTCGAGCGCATGGCCGTCCGGGTCCTTGAAGGAGAACGCGCGTATGCCGCTGGCGTTCGGATTCCAGTCCGGGAGTCGCTGGGGCTCGGGCGAGGTCTGGGCGACGTTGTGGCGGCGCAGCCAGAGATACGCTTGGTCCATGTCATTGACGGCGATCGCGATGTGCTGGAACCCGCGGTCGTTGCTCCGCGCGTTGGCAGGCAGCGTGCGCCCCTTCGGGGCGAGGTACTCGAGCAGCTCGATTCGCTCGGTGCCGAGCCGCATCGTGACGATCCGGACCCGCGCCCCGGCCACCCCGAGCAGACGTTCGATCTCGGGCGCGGACGCCTGGACGTCCGACACCTTTTCGAAGAACAGCACGGTCGAGTAGAAGGCGACCGACCGCTCCATGTCCGCGACCGTGATCGCCACGCCGTGCACGGCCCGCGTCGGCGCCGGATCGACCGTCGATCCCGCACGCGAAGGGGACATGTGAACCGCCAGCGCCACCCCGAGCGCGACGACCAGGAGCGCCGGCGCCAGCCGCAGCCGCGCACTCATCGGGCGGTCAAGGGCAGTTCCGGTGTCGACGTCGTCAGCTCCACGACGTCAGGCCGCGCGCCGCTCTAGCGGCCCTTCCGCATGACCCGGCTTGACGACCAGGTCGTAGTCGAAAGGCATACGCCGCGCGACGTCGCGCCACACCGCATCGGTCAGGTCCTCGTAGCCCGCCGGCGTGCGAAGGACGATCCGTCCAGGATGCCAGAGAGTCTTCGGGACGACCTCGACGGCCAGAAGGGACTCGCCGTGAAGCCGTCGATTGATCGTGCTGCGGATGTCGGCGCGCAAGACGTCGGCGCGGTCGCGCCGCCGGTCCGCGCGGATCCGCCAGACCAGTGGGACCGCTACCAGGAAGACCAGCAGGGTGATTGAGATCGCAGTTGCGAGCATGTTCATCGCCTCCGGGCATTGCGACGACCGAACGGCCCCTCGAGATTCTTTGAATCTTTCGCGCCGCCCGCGGCATCTAATTTA
>Ga0066709_100001058_pt1 | contig 17189 bp, 16 predicted proteins | sample GraSoiAngelo_158_FD_79665 | JGI IMG/M metagenome (GOLD analysis project Ga0066709, IMG submission 79665) | Grasslands soil microbial communities from the Angelo Coastal Reserve, California, USA - 14_1009_16_30cm | ecosystem: Environmental > Terrestrial > Soil > Grasslands | place: USA...
CCGACGTCGATGCAGTGGTGCGCGAGGAGCTTGTTCTTGTACGTGAACTGGAGCGTCGCATTCGTGATCCGCGTCGTTCCCGGCGCGGTGTACGTCCATTCCGCGTACTGGCCTTGCGAGTAGCTGTAGCTCGAGCCGCCGACGGGCCACAGCCAGAGCCCGTAGTTGCCGCCGAGGGCGCTCTGCATCCCGTACGCACCGCTCTGCGACGAGGAGGCCGTGTGCCAGCCGGCGTAGCCGTGGCCGTTCGGCCAGTCGTAGAGATTGCGCCAGGTCGGGAGACTCGGCGTGACCGGCGAGGGCGGCGGCGGCTCGGCCGCGTCCGCAGACGTGTTGTCCGAGTAGTAGTCGCCGCTGTACGACGGCGAGACCTGCCAGTCGTACGACCCGCAGCCCGAATACGTCGGAGGGGCGTAGTACCGGTGGTGGAAGAGGCGCCTGGCCGTCGTCGTCGAGGTCGTCGTGTCCGCCGTGGTGACCGTCCCGTACGAGTCGACGGCGCAAAGGGTCTTTGCCGCATTCCGGTGGCTCGACGCCGCAGGCGTGACGACGAATGCCGCGACCGCCGCCGCGATGATGACCCGACGTGCGGTCGTGAGAGCCCCCCTGGGGCGGGGATGGACTGGGCGACGCATAAATGCCTCCTCTCGCGTTCGCTGGCGCGAGGGAGTCCGCCCGCCCCCAGATCCGACCACCCTCCGCGCAGCCTGTCTTGGTCACGCGGATGGTGGAGGCGGACGGCGCGTTCCGCTATAGGACTTCGGTCGTATCTTCGGTCCTAGTTGCGGATCAGGTCGAGCACCTCGTCCCGTTTCCGCTCCATCAGCTCCTGCGAACGCGCCTCGAGGTTGAGGCGGAGCAGCGGCTCGGTGTTCGACGGGCGCACGTTGAAGTGCCAGTCGTCCGCCGTAATGGAGAGACCGTCGAGGTGCGAGACCTCTCCCTCCGCGCCGAAGCGCTCCTTCAGCTCCTGCAGCTTCAGCGGGACGTCCGCGACGGGCGTGTTCAGCTCGCCGGTGATGAAGTAGCGCTCGCGGTACGGGCGCAGCACCTCGGAGAGCCTGCCGCGCTTCGAGATGTACTCGAGCATGAGCAGGAAGGGGACGACGCCCGAGTCGGCCTGCGAGAAGTCTCGGAAGTAGTAGTGGCCGGAGACCTCGCCGCCGAAGGTCGCGTTGTCCTTGCGCATGCGTTGCTTGATGAAGGCATGGCCGACGCGGTTGACGAGCGCCGTGCCGCCCGCGCGCTCGACCGTGTCCGGGACGGCCCAGCTCGCGCGAAGGTCGTAGATGATCTTCGCGCCGGGCTCCTTCTCGAGGATCGATTCGGCCAGGATCGCGGTGACGAAGTCTCCGGGGACGAACTCGCCGGTGTCGTCGACGAAGAAGCAGCGGTCCGCGTCGCCGTCGAAGGCGACGCCGAGATCGGCGTGCTCCTCGAGCGTCTTCCTGACGATGAACTCGCGGTTCTCCGGGAGCAGCGGGTTCGGCTCGTGGTTCGGGAAGCTGCCGTCCGGCTCGAAGAAGCAGCGGACGGCGTCGACCTGCGGCAGGCGGTCGAGCACCGGCGGCAGCATCGCGCCGGCCATTCCGTTCGCGGCGTCGATGACGACGCGCAGCGGCTTGATCGCGGCGGTGTCGACGAACGACAGGACGCGGTCGACGAAGGCGGGCCAGATGTCGTACGGGGTGATCGTCCCGGCGGGACCTGTCTCGTGCCTGGCACCGGACATGGCCCGGTCGCGCACGTCCAGCAGCCCCGACTCTCCGCCGACGGGCAGCGCGCCGCGCCGGACGATCTTCATGCCCGTGTACTCCTTCGGATTGTGCGAAGCGGTGACGGCGATGCCGCCGTCGAGCTCCAGCTCGCCGACCGCGAAGTAGACCATCTCGGTGCCGACCAGGCCGAGGTCGAGCACGTCCGCGCCTACGTCGGCCGCGCCGCGCATCACCGCGTCCTGCATCGACGGGCCGGAGAGCCGCATGTCCCGGCCGACGGCGATCTTCCGCGGCTCGAACTGCTCGACGTAGGCGCGGCCGATCGCGTACGCACCCTCCTCGTCGAGCTGGTCGGGATAGATCCCGCGGATGTCGTACGCCTTGAAGACCTTCGGGTCGAGCACGGGCCGATCGTAACGGGCCCATGCTCGACGGCAGTCGTCTGTCAGCCGATGCAGGAGCCGGCGGGATGGTGCCGCTCCTGCTCGCAAATTGCGCCAAAACGTGGTACGACCCGCCCGGTTCACAGAGGGCGACAACCGAGGAGGAGCATGATTCGCTACGCAGCAGCAGCAGCTGCCGTGGCCGCGCTCGCCGCCGCGGCGGCAGCCGGCGCCGCCACACCGCCGCAGGGCTACCAGTCGGACGCCAACTTCGCCGCGAGCTTTGCGGGCAACGGAGTCCAGGCGGTCGACGCGACCGCGCAACAGACGAGCTGTTATACGCCGGAGACGCCGTACTTCGACGCACTCACCGCCGCCGACGGCTATCTCGACGGAGGCATGTCGCCGTGCAAGGGCGCGGCCACGACGGGCGAGGACCTCGGGCCGTACGCGACGCAGGACCGCACGGCAGCCAACCCGATGCGCGTCAAGGACCACTCCGAGTCGGACATTCGCGTCGACCCGGCAAATCCGAGCCACCTGATCGGCCAGAGCAAGTGGGTCGTCAGCGCGGAGGGCTACAACCACCTGCTCGGCTTCTACGAGTCCTTCGACGGCGGTCTCACGTGGCCGGTTCAGGGTCACGTGCCGGGCTACGAGGGCTGGACGGACAACACCGATCCGGTCGGCGCGTTCGATCCGTACGGCAACTTTTACTCGCTCGTGCTGCCGTACCAGTTCTCCTACTCGAACAGCGGCCGGCACGCATACAGCAACGGCTCGAACCAGATCAATCCGGCCCTCCCGCCGGAAGTGGTCTCGATGGCCGTCCGTAAGGCCGGCGGCGGTGTCAACGGCTGGATCACGACGCACAACGGACGGCCGGATTACCTCATGACGGCCGACAACGCGGCGACGAACGATCCCGACAAGCAGTGGATCGCGATCGACACCAATCCGGCGAGCCCGCACTACGGCCGGGTCTACGCCATGTGGACGATCTTCGTGAAGAACCCGGCGATCATCTACGAGTCGCACGCGGACGCCCACCCCGACGGCACGCACACCGACTGGACGGCGCCGCAGATCCTGCCGACGGTGTCGGGCAAGCGTTGGGACACGTATCTGCTGCCGCACGTCGCGCCGGACGGGACGGTCTGGACGACGACGACGAACAACCCGCAGAAGCAGGACTTCTCGCACGCGTCGATCAGCCTGATCTGGTCGAAGGACGGCGGCGCCACGTGGCAAGGGCCGCTGCCGGTGATCGCGAGCGTGAACGTGCCGACGTACCAGAACACGACCTTCCGCGAGGGGATCGTCAACACATTCGCCGTCGGGACGAAGAAGGTCGGGAAGTACTACCCCCTCTACGTCTCGTACGAGGACGGGGCCTCCGGACTCTCGAACGTCTACCTGACGGCGTCGTACGACAACGGCCGGACGTGGAGCGCGCCGATCCAGGTCAACGACAACGAGGGGCCGACCGAGGCGCTCCAGCCGAACCTGAACGTCGCGCCGAGCGGCACGGTCTCGGTCGCGTTCTACGACCGCCGGCTCGCGTGTCCCGGCTCCGGCACGTCCGAGGCGTCGGGCGCCGGAATCGCGTTCGACCCGATGTCGCCGTACGGCGCCGCGAACTACTGCGTCAACACGGCGATCCAGTTCTACAGGCCGAGCCTGACGCCGATCGGGCACAACGTCCGGCTCTCGGGGCATACCTGGGATCCGCAGCTGTCGGCGCCGCACCAGGGCTGCATCACGTGCACGGGCACCTTCATCGGCGACTACTTCGGCGTCGACTCCGGCGGCGGGGCCACGTACACGACCTCCGTCTCGACGTTCAACGACGGCGCGAATCCGTTCTTCCACCAGCAGCAGGTGGTAGCGAGGATCGGCACGCCGTAGCCGTTTCGCGTGTCGGGGCCGCGGCCCGCAGAGGCCCGGCCCCGACACGTAAAATTCCGTCGTGGAGCGCAAGCTCGCGACCGTGCTGTTCGTGGACCTCGTCTCGTCGACGAACCTCGTCGCTGCCTCCGATCCGGAGGTCGTACGGCGGCGTGTGCAGCGGTACTTCGACGACGTCGCGAGCTGCATCATGACGCACGGCGGGATCGTCGAGAAGTTCGCCGGCGACGCCGTGATGGCCGCGTTCGGCGTCCCGCTCGCTCACGAGGACGACGCCGAGCGTGCCGTCCGCGCCGCGATCGCGATCCACGACAAGGTCGCCGAGCTCGGCCTCGAGATCCGCATCGGCGTGGAGTCCGGCGAGGTCGTCGCCGACGCATCCGACTCGACCTTCGCCACGGGCGAGGCCGTCAACCTCGCGGCGCGCCTCCAGCAGGCCGCGCCCACCGGCGGCATCCTGATCGGCCCGGCGGCGCAGCGCCTGACGCGCGGCCTGATCGAGGCCGAGGAGTTCGGCGCCCTCGACCTGCGCGGCTGGAACGACCCGGTGACGGCGTACCGCGTCCTCGGCACCTGCGGGGGCGGGCGTCCGCTCGGCAACCTGACCGCGCGGCTCGTCGGCCGCGACGAGGAGCTCGAGCTGCTCGAGACGACGTTCTCGCGCACGGTCCGCCACGGCCGCGCGTCGCTCTTCACGCTCTACGGCGAGCCGGGCGTCGGCAAGAGCCGTCTCGCGCGCGAGTTCGTCGCCGGGCTCGAGGGAGCGACCGTCCTCTCCGGACGCTCGCTTCCGTACGGCGAGGGCGTGACCTACTGGCCGCTGGCCGAGATGGTCAAGGCCTCGGCCGGCATCGCCGACGACGATCCGTCGGAGGAGGCCCGCAAGAAGCTGCGCGAGTCCTGCGAGGACGAGGCCGTCGCGGACCTGCTCGCGCTCGCGGCAGGCGTGCTCGAGGCCGTCGAGGGCGAGCGCAGCCCGCAGGAGATCTCCTGGGCCGCCCGTGCGTGGGCCGAGCAGCTCGGTCAGGCGCAGCCGCTCGTGCTCGTCTTCGAGGACATTCACTGGGCCGAGGAGCCGCTGCTCGACCTGATCGAGCATCTCGCCGCCTGGGTGAAGGAGGCGCCGCTCCTTCTGCTCTGTCTCGCGCGGCCCGAGCTGCTCGACGTGCGCCCGACCTGGGGCGGCGGCAGCGTCCGCTCGACCGCGATCGAGCTCGAGCCGCTCGCGCCGGCCGACAGCGCCGAGCTCGTCGAGGCGCTGATCGCCGAGCGCAAGCTGCCGATCGACGTCGACGCCGTTCTCGCGAAGACCGAGGGCAACCCGTTGTTCGTGGAGGAGACGATCCGCGCGCTCGCAGAGCAGGACGGCGGCGCGGAGCGGATCCCCGACACCCTGCAGGCGCTGATCGCGGCCCGCGTCGACCGGCTGCCGGCGGAGCAACGCGTCGTGCTCCAGCGGGCCTCGGTGATCGGCCGGATTTTCTGGCCGGGTGCGATCGAGCACCTCTCGGCCGACCTCGAGTCGCCGGCCGGCGCCCTCGAGGGGCTGTTGCTCCGCGATTTCGTCCTGCCGGAGAGCCGCTCGTCGATCACCGGCGAGTCGGCGTTCAAGTTCAAGCACGTCCTGATCCGCGAGGTCGCCTACAGCGGGCTCTCGAAGGCGGCGCGCGCCGAGTACCACGCGCGGTTCGCCGCCTGGCTCAGCGAGCGGACCGGGGAGGAGCTGCTCGAGATCCGCGCGTTCCACCTCGACCAGGCGGCACGGCTGCACGAGGAGCTCGACGGCAAGGCCCCCGCCGAGCTCGCGGAGCAGGCAGCGAAGGCTCTGGCGAGGGCCGGCGACCGCGCGATGTCGCGGGAGAGCTTCCGGACGGCACGCAAGCTGTTCCTGCGGGCCGTCGAGCTCGGGCCGACGCTCGGGCGCCGCTACTCCGCGGCCCGTGCCGCATGGCGGCTCGGCGACGTGGTCGCGCTCGCGATCGAGATGGAGCACGTGCGGGAGGCCGCAGCGGGCGTGGAGCCGAAGCTCGAGGGCCGCGCGCTGACGGCGCTCGCCGACGTCGCGCTGATCCAGGATGCCGACGCCGCAGAGGCGCGCGACCTCGTGGAGCGTGCACTCGACGTCCTCCAGCCCGGCGACCCCGCCCGCTTCGACGCCCTCTGGACGCGCAGCCAGGTCGCGGCCTGGCTCGGAGACGCCGGCGGCTTCGAACGCTGGGCGAAGGAGGCGCTCGCGGTCGCGCGCGAGTCCGGCCGCAAGGACTTCGAGGCGATGATCGTCCAGTCGCTCTCGAACAGCTACCTGCTGCGGCTCGAGCTCGAGCCCGCGGAGCCGCTCGTCGAGCGGGCGCTCGAGCTCGCGCACGAGAGCGGCAGCGTCGTCGGTCGCGCGGCCGCACATCACGCTCTCGCGTGGCTCGAGCACACCCGCGGGCGCTGGCCCGAGGCGGAGACGGCGTACGTCGCAGCCCGGGAGCTCTACGCGGAGATCGGCCTCGTGGGCCAGGAGGCGAGCATGACGCTCCACCTGGGCCGGCTGTATGTCGCGCAGGACGAGGTCGAGCGAGGGGAGAAGCTGCTCCGTGAGGCCCTTCGCACCTTCAAGGGAGTGCGCGACCGCGCGCATCTCTGCGAGGCGCAGCGTTCGCTCGCGCAGCTGCTCGCGGCGCAGGGGCGGCTCGAGGAAGCCGAGCGGCTCGCGCTCGAGGCGCGCGAGACCGTCGGCAACGAGGACAAGATGTCGATCTCGACGACGAAGCTCGCGCTCGGTCAGGTGCGCGCGGCGCAGCACCGGGACGAGGAGGCCGAGCACCTCATGCGCGAGGCGGTCGACGGCCTCGAGGCCTTCCAGATGTACTCGCCCGAGCGCGAGGCGCTGCGCGTCCTCGCCGGCTTCCTCCGCGACCGCGGCCGCGAGGACGAGGCGGCCGCCTACGAGGAACGGCTGGTCGAGCTGCTCGCCCGCAGCGCGGCGCCGATCGCCTGAGTCGACGCTTCGTCGGGCGCCTCGCTGATCACAGTCGCCGGGCGGTCGAAGCGCGCGAGCGCCTCGCCGAGCGGCTCGGCGCGCAGCGTGCCCTCGCCGTACGGGAGGTGCTTCGTCTCGTTGCGGTTCGCGTACGCGATGTCCGAGAAGTGGATGTGGAACGGCGCGCCCGGCTCGAGCACGTCGTCCGCGGCGGCGAGCACCTCCGCGAAGCGCTCGACGTCCGTGAAGGCGCCGTCGCTCGTCGCGTGCACGTGTGCGAAGTCGAGCACCGGCCGGACGAAGTCGACCTGCGCCGCGATCGCGAGCACGTCCTCCACCGTCCCGAGCTCGCGCACGCGTCCCATCACCTCGACGCCGAATGGGACGAGACGATCCTTCGCCGCGAGGCGGTCGCGCAGATCGCCGAGCTGGTCGACGACATCCGCGATAGCCTGTTCCCGTTCGCGCCCGAGCAGGAAGCCGGGATGGAAGACGATCAGCTGCGCGCCGACGGCCTTTGCAAGGCCCGCGGTGTGGTCGAGCATCCCGAGCGCCATCTTGAACTTCTTGCCGCGGTCGACGTGGCCCATGAACGCGGCGAGCGGGGCGTGCACCGAGAGCGCGACGTCCGCGGCGTCCGCGGCGGCGCTGAGCAGCGGCGCCTGCTCGTAGTCGAGCCAGAACCCGCCGACGAAGCCGAATTCGCAGGCGTCGTAGCCGGCGTCGGCGAGCTGGACGATCGCGTCGGTGAAGTTCTCGGCCGCTGGGAGGTCCGACGGCCCGAAACGCAGTGCGCCCATCGGCGCGAACGCTACCGCTCGGGCGCTGTCAGGTAGGCCGCGATGCCGACGACGGCGCCCCCCTCGAGAAGCGGGACCGCACGCACGTCGCATCGTCCATCGATCTTCCGGACCTCGGCATCCCGCGTCTCGGCCGCATCGTGGAGCACCCGCTGCAGCAGGTCGAGCGGAACGGGTCGCCGAGCAGACCGGCAGCGCCGGTGTCGTAGAACTGCAGCCGCAGCTCCTCGTCGACGATCACGACGCCGTCCGACGCGTTGCGCTCGAGTGCCGCGACGACGAGAGCGACTCTCGGATCGAGGTGGTCGGGCGTGCCGTTCAGCAGCTCGTCGAGCGCGTCGAGCGTCCCGCCCGGATCGCCCTCGAGCAGGATCGGGGCGCCGAGACGCTCGGCGCGGCGGCGGAGGTCACCGTCGACCTCGGCCGTGTGGAAGAGCACCTTGACGCGGGGCCGGTACGCGCGGATCACCTCGGCAGCGCGCCCGCCGTCGATTCCCGGCATGTTCACGTCGAGGACGATCGCGTCCGCCACTGCTCGAGCGCGAGCCGGACGGCTTCGGGGCCGTCGGCGGCCTCGCCGACGATCTCGACGGCCGGCGAGAAGCTGAGGATCGTCCGGAGCAGCGCCCGCGTCGGGGCGTCGTCGTCGGCGATCACGATCCGCTCCGGCGGCGAAGAAATGTACGGGCTTTCGGCGGATCTCCTCCAGATTCCGAGGAAACCTTCATGCCGTCCGACGCGTTTTCTACCGTGATCGCGGATGGCCAAGCGCCCGACCCGTATCGATCTCCTCGAGCTCGACATCGACCTCCGGCTCGCCGACCTCTGGCGGGAGGCGGCCGAGATCGGCGAGTGGAATCTCGAGGTCGTCGCCGCCTTCATGCGGGCGGCCTACGGCAAGGGCTACTGCGACGCCCTGACCGAGGACAACCCGGGCTCGCTTTGCCACGACCACGGCTACCGGATACCCGGCCGGGGCCTGCGTTCGCCGGCTCGCGAGAGCTAGCCTCGCGCCACTGGCCGGCCGTGCCTCCCGGCGGCGGAGCCGCCGTCCAGCACGGCCTCCCGGCGGCGGACGCCGTCCAGCACGGCCTCGCCACGCCGACCGCACGCCGCTCTCCGCGGCCGTGCTAGAGCACTGTCCGCTCCGGCGGCGCACGCCCAGCGTGGCGCCAGAGGCGCGAGCCGCGCGGCGGTAGAATCGTCGGCGTGAGCCGCAAGCGCAGTCCGGCGCGCCTCGTGATCGCCCTCTCGGTCGCCGCGGTGCTCGCAGTGTTCCTGCTCTACACGTCGATCGCCGGCGGCAGCACGCCGTCGGTGCGCCCGAGCCAGCTCGCCGCCCACAGCGGCAAGGTCTCGCTCGCCGGCCGCGTCGTCGGGCCGGTGACCGGCGACGCGCACGCCGGCGGCCTCCACTTCCGGCTGCGCGACGTGCGGGGGACGGCCGTCGTCCCAGTCGTCTACAACGGCACGGTTCCGGATCCGTTCCGGGTCGGCAGGGACGTCGCCGTCGACGGCAGGCTGCAGAACGGGACCTTCGTGGCCGCGAAGGACACACTCGTCACGAAGTGCCCGTCGAAGTACACCGACAAGAAGGCGTAAGACTCTGCCCGAGCTCGGCCGCGCCGCCCTGATCGTCGCCCTCGGGCTCGTCCTCTACGCGACCTTCGCGGGCGGCTGGGCCGCCGCGCGTGGCCGCCGCCGGCTCGCCGTCTCGGCCCGCAACGCCCTCGTCGCCGCCTTCGGCGCGACGCTCGTCGCGGCCGCCGTCCTCTGGGCCGCGCTCGCCCGGCACGACTTCTCCTTCCAGTACGTCGCCGACCACACGAGCCGGAAGCTGCCGCTCGGCTACACGCTCGCGGCCTTCTGGGGAGGCCAGGAGGGATCGCTTCTGCTCTGGCTGCTGATCCTGACCGGCTACTGCGCGCTCGTCGTCTGGCTGACGAGCCGGAGTGCGCGGGAGCTGTTGCCGTGGGTCGTGCCCGTCCTCGGCGGCGTCGCCGCGTTCTTCGCCTTCATGCTCGTGTTCGTCTCGAGCCCGTTCGCGACGCAGCCCGCGCCGGCCGACGGCGCGGGGATGACGCCGAGCCTGCAGAACCCGTACATGCTCGCGCACCCGCCGCTGCTCTACCTCGGCTACGTCGGCCTGACGATCCCGTTCGCGTTCGGGATGGGCGCGCTGCTCTCGCGCCGCACCGACGAGCGTTGGATCGTCGCGACGCGCCGCTGGACGCTCTCCGCGTGGACGTTCCTCGGCATCGGCCAGCTGCTCGGCGCGCACTGGGCGTACGTCGAGATCGGCTGGGGCGGTTACTACGCCTGGGATCCCGTCGAGAACGCGGCGCTGATGCCGTGGCTCGCGGCGACCGCGTTCCTGCACTCGGTGATGATCCAGGAGAAGCGCGGGATGCTGAAGGTCTGGAACATGATCCTCGTCGCGCTCGCGTTCTGCCTCTCGATCTTCGGCACGTTCCTGACGCGCAGCGGCGTCGTGAACTCGATCCACTCGTTCTCGCAGAGTCCGCTCGGCGGCTGGTTCCTCGGCTTCATCGTGCTCACGGTCGTCTTCTCGGCCGGGCTGATCTGGCTGCGCTTGCCGCTGCTGCGAGCGCGCACGCAGCTCGAGTCGCTCGTGTCGCGTGAGGCGACGTTCCTCTACAACAACCTGCTGCTCGTCGCGTTCTCCCTGACGATCCTCTTCGGCGTGATGTGGCCGATCGTGACGGAGGCGCTGCGCGGGACGCCGAGCACGGTCTCCAAGCCGTACTACAACTTCTTCCTGCACAGCTTCGGGCTGCCGCTCTTGCTGTTGATGGGGATCGGCCCGCTCGTCGCGTGGCGGCGCGCCTCGCTACGCGCGCTCGGAAAGACCTTCCTCGTGCCGTTCGGCGTCGCGCTGCTGACCGGGATCGCGCTGGTCGCCGCAGGCGCCGACTCGTCGCTCCCGGGGCTGCTCGCGTACACGTTCTCTGTGTTCGTGCTCGCGTCGATCGTGTACGAGTTCGTGCGCGGAACGCGTGCGCGGCACGCGCTCGCCGACGAGTCCTGGCCCGCTGCGTTCGCCTCGCTCGTCGCGCGCAACCGGCGCCGCTACGGCGGCTATGTCGTCCACGGCGCTGTGCTGCTGCTCGCGATCGGCGTCGCCGGCTCGAGCGCGTACCAGACGGTGCGCGAGCAGAAGCTGACGCCGGGGCAGTCGATGCGGGTCGACGGGCGCACGCTCACGTACCGGGGACTCGAGCACCGCCAGGGAGCGAACGCGCAGGAGTTCCGCGCCGTCGTCGACGTGTCAATCGGCGGCGGTCACGTGACGACGTTGCACCCCGGAAAGAACGTCTATCCCGTCGAGCAGCTGACCTCGAACGAGGTCTCGATCTACCACGACTGGCGAAACGGCGGCGACCTGTTCACGATCGCCGACCAGATCGACCGGAGCGGCGCCGTGTACTTCAAGGTGCTCGTGAAGCCGCTCGTCAACCTGATCTGGCTTGCCGGCTTCGTCTTCCTCGGCGGCTCGCTGATCGCGCTCTGGCCCGACCCTGCGGAGCAGCGGCGACTCGCGGAGCGGTACGCGCCGGAGGCGGCGATCGCGTGACGACGCTTGCGCTGGTGCTGGGTGCCCTCGTCGCCATGGCGGCCGTGTTCGTCGTCGCACGGCCGTTCCTGCGCGAGCCGGCCGCGAAGGACGACCGGCTCGAGACGCGAGGCGAGCTCGAGCAGCGGCGGCTCGCGCTCGCCGAGGAACGGGACCGCGCGCTCGCGGCCCTGAAGGAGCTCGAGTTCGACCACCGCACCGGCAAGGTCTCGGACGAGGACTACCGCGCGGCGGTCGGCCCGTTGCGGCGCAGCGCCGCCGAGGCGTTACGCGCGCTGGAGCCGAGGGCAGAGGCGGGCCATGAGCGCGTCCGAACCACTTCCTAGCTGCTCCGGCTGCGGCGCGCCGCTGCCGGCGGCTGCGCGCTTCTGTCCCGGCTGCGGCCGGCCCGTCGATGCCGACACGGGGACGACGGTGCGCGCCGAGGTGCCGCCGAGCGAGACCGGACCGGTGCCTGTCGCCTACGAGGTCACCCAGCCGCACTGGTTCGGTGTGACGCCGCCGATCGCGCTCCTCGTCCTCGCGCTCGCCGCGCTCGCCGCCGCCGTCGTCCTCTTCGCCGCGGGCGACTGGCCGATCGGGCTGATCCTCGTGGGCGTGTCGATCCTGGTCTTCACCGGCTTCCTCGAAGTCGCGCGACGCAAGCCCGACACAGCCGTGACCCGGATGTCGGCCGATGCGTTCGACGGGATGCGCACCCGCGCGGGCTCCGCACTCGAGGCGCTCGCCGCGCGGAACCGCGCCGGGCGCGAGATCGTACGGCTCCGGCACGAGCTGGCGCGCGTGCACGCACACCGGCGCGACCTCCTGACCGTCTTCGGCGACGCCGCCTACCGCGGCGCGCCGACCGACGACCTCCGCGCCGAGCTCGAGCGCGTCGACACGCGCGCGGCGGAGCTCGACGCCGAGGTACAGCGGGTTGCGGCCGAGGGGCGGGCACGGATTGAAAGGGCCCGGCTTGCGGTACAGGAGACGCAGATGGTCTCGGTGCCGGAGCCCTATCCGCCGCCCGATGAGGGCAACCCGCCGACGCCGTCGCCGATCCCGGAGCCGCTCCCGCCGCCGGACGAGGGTACGCCGCCCCAGCCGGATCCCGTGCCGACGCCCGGACCCGAGCCCGGCATCGAGCCGCCGAAACCCGCGTAGCATCGGCCTACCCGGGTGGACTGGAGGGTTGGCCGCCCGGTCGACGAAACTGTGGTGGTGACGCGGCGCCTCTTCTGCCTGCTCCTGCTCTCGCTCCTGGTCGTCGCCCCGGCGGCCGGCGACGTCGGCAGGCAGAAGGCGAATGTCGACGCGAAGATCGGGAACCTCCGCGACAAGATCGCCGCGGCCCGCGCGAAGGAGGCGCGGCTCTCGAGCGAGATCAAGGGCGTCACGACGCAGATCCGTGCGCTCGAGGCCCGCGTCGGCGACGTCTCGAGCAAGCTCGCCGTCCTCCAAGACGATCTCGCGCTCCACCAGCGGCGGCTCGCGAAGCTGAACCAGCTCTTCCGGCTGCAGACGAAGCGGTTCGACTTCCTGCGCGCCGAGTACCACGCGTCGCTGACCCGGCTCGACGCGCGTCTCGTCCAGATCTACAAGCAGGAGGAGCCGACGACCGTCGCCGTCATCCTCAGCGCCCACAGCCTGCAGGACATGCTCGACCAGTTCGACTACTTCAACGCGGTTGCGAAGCAAGACAAGCGAATCGCGACCGAGGTCGCGCAGGCGAAGGAGCAGGTTCGGCAGGCCCGCGAGGAGACGAAGAAGGTCAAGCTCCACGTCGCCTCCGAGACGCAGGTGATCGAGGTGCGGGCGCAGCAGGTCGTCGTCGTCCGCGACCGGCTGCTCGCGAGCAAGCACGAACTCTCGGGCGCGCGCGCACAGAAGGCGCACAGGCTCGCGATCACGCGCGCGACCGAGAAGGAGTTCGTCGATGAGGCGGACGCGCTCGCCAAGGTCAGCGCCGCGTTGACCGCCAGGATCCAGGCAGCGCAGAGCTCGACCGGCTCGTACACGCCGCCCGCCGGCGAGTCCTCGCACGGTCTCGTCTGGCCCGCACAGGGTCCTGTGACGAGCCCGTTCGGGATGCGCTGGGGCCGGATGCACGAGGGCATCGACATCGGCGCCGGCTACGGCGCGCCGATCGTCGCGGCCGCCGCCGGCCGGGTGATCTACTGCGGTTGGGAGGAGGGCTACGGCAACCTGACCGTGATCGACCACGGCAACGGGCTGGCCACCGCCTACGGCCACCAGTCGTCGATCGCCGTCGCCTGCGGGCAGGACGTGGCCCAGGGGCAGACGATCGGCTACATCGGCTCGACGGGCCACTCGACGGGCCCGCACCTCCACTTCGAGGTGCGCGTGAACGGGAGTCCGGTCGACCCGCTCGGCTACCTGTAGCCGACCCGTATCTCTTTTCCAAAGTAGGACGTTTCTGAGTTGAAATTGAGAAACGGGGTCTGGCCCAGCACCGGCTGCGGCACCCCGTCTCTCGCCAGGTCGTCTCCCGACGACGCGAGCCGCCTCCCCCCGGGGCGGCTTCGCGTTTAACGGAGAATCGTCCCTAAGGCGGGGCTCAGCCCGTGAACGTCTGGTAGAGCAGGAAGACATTCAGGCTGATGATCAGGCTCGCGACGACGCCGGCGGCGGCTGTCGTCGCCTTCCGGTTGACGAGCGGGCCCATCAGGTCGCGGCGCCTTGTAAAGAGGACGAGCGGGATCAGGGCGAAGGGGATCCCGAACGAGAGCACGACCTGGCTGAGCACGAGCGTCCGCGAAGGGTTGACGCCGACCGCGACCACGACGAGTGCCGGCAGCATCGTCACGAGGCGGCGGAGCCAGATCGGGATCTGCCGGCGTATGAACCCCTGCATCACGACCTGCCCCGAGAGGGTGCCGATCGCCGAGCTCGAGAGTCCCGAGGCGAGCAGCGCCAGCGCGAAGAGCGCGCTCGCCGCGCTGCCCAGGATCGGCTCGAGCGTCTTGTGTGCGCCCTCGAGCGAGTCGACGTTGTGCAGGCCGCTCTTGTAGAAGGCCGCGGCGGCCATGACCAGCATTGCCATGTTGATCAGCCCCGCGATGCTCATGGCGATCAGCACGTCGATCCGCGTGTAGCGGAACAGCCTCCGCGCCTGCGTGTCGTCCTCAGGCTGGATCCGGTTCGCCGTCAGCGCGGAATGGAGGTAGATCACGTGCGGCATCACGGTCGCGCCGAGGATCCCGACCGCCAGCAGCACCGAGCCGGAGCCTGCGAACTCGGGCTTGACCGCGTGGAGCGCGACCGTGCCGAGTGGCGGGTGCGCGAAGTAGAGCTCGGCGACGTAGCAGGCGCCGATCACGAACACGATCGACGCGACCACGGCTTCGAGGGGCCGGGCCCCCCAGCGCTGCAGGCCGAGAATCAGGAACGCCGCGACGGCCGTCAGCAGGGCCGCCGGGAAGAGCGCGACGCCGAGCAGCAGGTGGAAGCCGAGCGCCGCGCCGAGGAACTCGGCGAGGTCCGTGGCCATCGCGATCGCCTCCGCCTGGATCCACAGGAGGATCGAGGTGCGGCGCGAGAACTGCTCGCGGCAGACCTCCGGCAGGTTGCGCCCGGTGGCGATTCCGAGCTTCGCCGACAGCGTCTGGATCAGCATCGCCATCAGATTCGAGGCGACGATGACCCAGACGAGCGTGTAGCCGTACTTGGAGCCGCCGGCGATGTTCGTCGCGAAGTTGCCGGGGTCGATATAGGCGACGGAGGCGATGAACGCGGGCCCGAGAAACGGCAGAATCCCGAACTTCCGGGAGCCGCGGAGGATCTGCTCGCCCCGGCCCAGGGGACGTTCCAACGCCTCTGGGCGAGTCGCCATCATCCAGGTTTAGTCTAGCCTAAATCTCGCGGATCACGTGTAGATCAGGGAGATTCCGGTGCTTCTCCTCGACGTCGAAGCCGTAGCCGGCGAAGAGCTCGTCGGGGACGACGAAGCCGACGTAGCAAACCGGGAGGTCGTCGACGAGGCGCCGGTACGGGCGGTCGAGGAGCGTCGCCGCGGCGAGAGAGCGCGGCCTGCGGAGCTCGAACGTCTTGCAGAGGAAGCGCAGCGTCAGGCCCGTGTCGACGACGTCCTCGACGAGGATCACATCGCGGCCCTCGAGCTCCGAGTCGAGGTCCTTCAGCAGGCGGATGCCGCTCGTCCCGCCGAGCGCCGCGTCGGCGCCGAAGCCCGCGAGCTCGATGAAGTCGATCGCATGGAGGATCGGGATCGCCCGCGAGAGGTCCGAGAGGAAGACGATCGAGGACTTGAGCGCCGCCACGAGCAGCGGCTCACGGCCCTCGTAGTCACGCGCGATCCGCGCGCCGAGCTCCCGGACGCGCGCCTGAATCTCTTCCGCAGCGAGGTACACCTCGCCGATCCGTGTGTTTTCGACTATGAGGCGATCGGAAGCTTGAATCGCTCGGCCAGGCGCGCCACGTCGCGCTTGTAGAAGAGCTTGACGTTGACGTCCGGATAGCGGTCGCGGAGCTTCCGCAGCTTGCGGTTCTTCCGGGTCACGAGCGACTGCTTCATCATCGTGATCTCGACGTAGAGGTCCTGCTCGGGCAGGTAGAAGTCGGGCGTGAAGGCCTCGATCGTGCGGCCCTCTGCGTCCTCCTCCAGCACGAACGTCCGCGGCTCGTACTGCCACGGCAGGCCGTAGAAGTCGAGGACCTTCGCGCACTCCAGCTCCGCGGCGTTGGCAAAGCGGGGAGGAGCCTCCCCGCAATATGCCTGGAAAACCGGCGTTTCCAGCATCGATAAGACACCGTACCAGCGGGCTCGGACGCCGAAACGTTTGGGAAAGGCTCACGTTCGTACACTTCGCCCATGCCGCGGGGCCGCAACGGCGAGCCGTTCACGATCGTCCAGCTCTCGGATCTCCACTGCGGGAAGCAGTACTTCCTGCCGAATCTGCTCGAGCGCGCGATCTCGGAGATCAACGACATCGGTCCGGAGATCGTCATCTGCTCGGGCGACCTGACGACCTTCGGCTTCAAGGAGGAGTACGAGCTCGCGAGGAGCTACCTCGACCGGATCGACTGCCAATCGGTCGTCGTCATTCCGGGCAACCACGACTCCCGGAACGTCGGCTACGTCCACTTCGAGGAGCTGTTCGGCGAGCGGAACTCCGTGCTGCGCGTCGGCGGCGTGACGGTCGTCGCGGTCGATTCGACGGAGCCGGATCTCGACCACGGGCAGATCGGGCGGGGCCGCTACCGCTGGATCGAGGAGCAGTTCGGCGCGGAGCCGTCCGAGTTCCGCGTCTTCGTCCTGCACCATCACCTCCTGCCCGTTCCGGGCACGGGGCGCGAGCGGAACGTCGTCTACGACGCGGGCGACTGCATCGAGTGCCTGCAGCGCGCCGGCGTCGATCTCGTGCTCTCCGGGCACAAGCACGTGCCCTACGCATGGCGATTGGAGAACCTGTTCGTCGTGAACGCGGGCACCGTCTCCTCGCGGCGCCTGCGCGGCAAGACGCGACCCTGTTACAACGTGATCGAGATCGCCGAGCGGCACGTGGACGTGTGGCGCAAGTACCCGTTCCACAACGAGGAGCGGATCATCCAGTTCTCGACCGAGACGCTCGCGTTCGAGAAGTACACCGCCCGCATCGAGGACGAGGTGACGGCTCGCACATGAGAGCGCTCGCGATCATCGACGGCGAGCACCATGGGCCGGTGGTGCGGGACGCGCTTGCGGCGCTGCCCCACGAGTTCGTCGCGGCCTGGTGCGCCGGCGGGACCGAGAAGCTCGTCGGCGGCGAGGACTACGGGGTGCCCGTGGCAGGCGAGCTCGACGCCGCGATCGCTGAG
>Ga0066709_100001059_pt1 | contig 17181 bp, 24 predicted proteins | sample GraSoiAngelo_158_FD_79665 | JGI IMG/M metagenome (GOLD analysis project Ga0066709, IMG submission 79665) | Grasslands soil microbial communities from the Angelo Coastal Reserve, California, USA - 14_1009_16_30cm | ecosystem: Environmental > Terrestrial > Soil > Grasslands | place: USA...
ACACGTTGGCCATTAGAAGGACGTATGTGAAGATTTTCACCTGATAACGGATGCCCATGAGCGCAATGTGTGCGAGTTGCCCACTTGCCGCGTTTCATGTTCTCTGCATGAGTTACCAGCTCGCAATGGAGTGGATTCACACATGCCCGATTCCTGCACGTGTGATCCAGTTCAAAGCCTTTTGGCACCTGGCCATTGCTCTGCTCCCAAATCCATCGATGTGCTCTTACCTGTCTTTTTGGTTTGGAAAGCGTAAATTGCCCATACCCTTTTGAAGTCAAATAGCCTGTCCACAAAACGCAACCGTTCTCCAATTGCCGAGTGAATCGGTTGAATCTGAAAACAGGATCAAGGGCTCTTTTTGGCTTTCTCATTGTAGCTTAATGGTAAGGCCAAAAGGAGCCTGTTTGTCAGTCCCATATACAGCCCAGAGTGTCGGGAAAGCAGGCTCATGTTGTGGAAATCTTCCGTCGAGGTCTGTAAAGTAGATCAAGCAAACTGGCGGGTCTTCCGACACCCTCTCAAACACCGCCCTGAAATCTGTACCGCCGCCACCGGCAAAGTCCCTTGGCAACGGGTCGCTTGGGTCGCACTCCCGTACCGAGTTAACCTCAGTGTCGCAGTCAATCAGCGTTACCGAGCTTGGGCGACACTCCGCACAAATCCCTTCCAGCTCACCTAAAAACCTGTCCAACAATTCAGGCTCAATACTCCCGCTTGTGTCCACCGCAACCGCTATCCGCCCTAGCCTTTGACTGTAAAGACTCGGTAAAATGAACCCTGTGTGCGCGTACCGAGGGTTCGGCCGTGTCCACGAGTAATCATCATTGGCCCGATCTTGAACAAACTCCCGCAGTATGTCCTGCCAACGTGCCGGCGGATGAATCGTGTCATCCACCAACCGCTTAATACCCGCCGGCAAGTTCCCCGCCATCTTCGCGGCATGGACGGCCTGTACCATGGCGACTTTCCAGCTTGCTGCCTGTTCCTTTTTCTCCGATTCATCTCCGCTCTGGTCACGAACTTCGCCCATACCCTCGCCACCTTGCTGGTCTTGCGGCAACCGGTTGTAAACCTCTTCCGCCGACATCCCGGCATACTGCGGGTCTTTGTACACGTCACACTTTGGCCAAGGAAAAGGTTCAGTCTTGCCCTTGCCGCGCGCCAGTTCGTTGCACGCCTCAAGCTGAAGGTTTACCACATGATCGCAGGCAATGTTCCAGCGTTTTGCGTCCCGTGTTCCACGTCGAAGAGGATGGAGCAATCCGCAGTGCAAAACCTCATGCGCCAAAACCGTTTTCGTCTCTCTCTCCGCAAGCCAATCCACAAAAGCCGTATGCCACCACAGGCTTTTCCCATCGGTGGCCATCGTTGCGCAGACCTTCCCTTGCGTATCTTCCACGCTCTTCAGGTTCAAAAGCAGCGTGCCGAAAAAGGGTTCTTGAAGTATCAGCGCAATTCGCGCCTTTTGCATCTTCCCGGTTGCACTCATGACAACACCTCAGCATTCCGGCTCGCCCACGCCACTCCCGCCGGACACAGCAATATCCGCTTGTCCACCCTCAGCGCGTCCCGCATCGTCAATATCTCAAACTCCTTCGGCATTCTCCCCAAATACCGCATAACCCTGTCCAGGTTGCTCACATTGGCCTTGCGCCCCAATCCTGTCGCCACCGCATAGAGCGCGCTTGGTTTGTCCGGGACAATCGCATTCACCGGATCAGCAATGATGCTGTCCAGTGATGGCAGGCTCGCATACAAATCCAACCAGGCGTAAAACTCCGCCGCTCTACCCTCTCCCACCGCACCCGCCCACACCTCAAGTTCCTTCACCCCATCATTCATCCATCCGCCCACACTCGCCCACCCTCGAGGTGACGGTGAATTCCTGATCTCCTTCGTTGGCTTGAACTCGCTCAAAGCCTGTGGAAACGATCTAATGAAAGCCACCAGCTCTGTCGGCATTCCAGCTCCGTTCGCCCAGTCGCTCCAATCCTCTGTGCTAACCTCTAGCTCAACTATCGTATCCCACCGACTCTTTAGCGGCTCAATCATGCCACTGACGCCACTCATTTGCCCCGTCTCGTTCGTCGCCCCCACAAACACAACCTCAGGACTCAGCTTTGTCCCGTTCACCGCCCGCGCCAGCACCAATTGCATCAAAGCCGCCTGCACCGCCGGACTCGCCTGCCCTATATCGTCCAGAAACGCCACTGTTGGCTTCGTCGCCCTGCACAGTCTCACCAGCTCGCCAAACGGTACGAAATGCGCCGTTCCATCCCCGTTCAACGCCGGCATTCCCTTGTAGTCTGTCGGATCCGAGATGGCCGGATGCATCAATACCATGTCTGCCCCAAGCGCCGTACACGCTTGCGCCACCAGATCAGACTTCCCTATCCCAGGCCGTCCCTTAATCAACACCCTCCTCTGCGACCGTATTGCCCTCTCCAAAAAACCGCTCAGTTGCTTCGCTCGCATAGTTTTACCATCCTCCTTTCAAATCAGTATTTCCCGTCTCTCCTCATACGCCAACTCCACACTCTCCCACGTTTTGCCGCAGTCGTTGCACTTACACGGCTTCCCAGCCGGCGCGCTCAACCATCCGTGCGTGCATATCCCCTTGCGCTTTAGCCTCGCTTCACGACTGGCTTGCCGATTCAATTCAGCCGATTCCAAGTCGGCGTCCTGTAAACCGTTCGGCAGTTCAAAGTCCCAGTTCATACTCCAATCCTTTCCGCCGTCCTGTCTTCGTTGTCCCGGTCAAACCTGCTCTCCACCCTCGCCTCGTTCGCCTTCACAAACGCTTCAATCTCTTTCAGGTTCGCCAATATCAGGCGCGCCTTTGCCACCCCAAACGTGAACCCATACTTGCTCTCCGCATCCAACGTGATCGTTGCATGTCCCTTGTAACTTCCAGTCTTCGTCATAGTTCTACCTTTCGTTCACCGCATGTTCACTCCCTAACCAGCTTACTGCGTGCCACCCCATAACTCCCTCTCTCTCAACATCCCTCCCTTCCTCTCTAACCAGCGTGCATTGCACCCGCATCATATACACTATGCAGCTTAGTAAGTCAACCCTTGCCTGTACCTCCCGCTATCTCTATCTTGCCCACGATGTCAGCTTTGCCGAAGGCTACAGAGCAGTCTTTTCAGGTGGTTCCCAAGCCAGTCGGCAAGCGTGGCCTTAAGCAAGCCTACGACTTGCGCGACCTCGCAGCTAAACAAGCCATTGCTTTGGACCACCTCAAACCAAGCGCTGATCCGCGTGAGGTCTTGTCTCGGTCTCAAGCCATCCTCGCCCTGATTAGAGCGTGGGAGTCTGCCAGCGACAGGATCAGAATCCTTAAGGGTGTGCCATTGCCAGGCTCACGCCGTCCAGCTCCGCAAAAGCCTCAACGCCAGTCCCTTAAACCACTCGCCCAGTGGAACGAGCAACCCTCGCCAACAGGCAAGACAACTCCCATAGACCAGCAAGGGGAAGGGACCGAAGAGACCACCTGAGAAGAGACCGCGCGTCACCCTGAAGCGAGAGAACAATCCACTGACCACCGCAAGCCAACCAACCCGCTAGAGGGGGATGTAAGGGGGATTCGCACCAACTCGTCAAGTACTCTTTAGAACTACCCGCGAGTAGAACTTTAGATCCATTGCACTGCTATGTATGCCGACAGGGGGCCAAAGTTGATGTCAAGGGGCCAAAGTTGATGCCGTTACAATCCCACAGACCAAGCCGCTGGACCAAGCGTCAGACCAGACCACCGAGCCGGCGGAGTGACCGAGCCCGAGGCGCCCAGTCCACGATGCGAGCCTAAGGAATCTCTTCGCGCCGCGACCGTCCCCACGGGTGACACCGGCCAGGGGCCGATCAGGCGTTCGGACTCTATACACCCCCCTTTCTGATGGAACCAGGTTTTCCACGCGGGGACACCGGTCAAGATGTAACTTTACCTCTACGGTTGAGTTACGTTGAAATCCGCTGGCAAGAAAGCACATTGTAAAGGCTGTATTGATTGGAGATAGAAACACGGTGGGCCGCAAGTACGCGAAGACTCCCCCTGCTGTACAGACGCAGCATGAGACCCGGTGGCCGCTTGTTTGGCCGTGGCTACGCTGGCGTGGAGCCTAAAGGGGTCCGCTGGGCAGATCGGATGGAGCCGTGAGCTGCCGCCGTGGGTTTAACCTGTACCACTGGGGTAGAGCAGAGTAAACGTGCTCTTTCAGTAAGCGGCCACCGCGCTGTAGTGAGCAGCCTCGTGGGTCTGGACGGTGGGGGAGCTGAACCTTGATGGCCTTGAGTGATCGTGGTGTTGATTAGCGTGGGGCGTAAACCGCCGGGGTTATGCCGCTCTAACACGGCAGGATTAAAGCCAAGCATCCCGCGAAAGGAACAGAACGTCTTCATGTGCGATTGGCCAGATCGTATTGCCGACTTGCGCACAGCGGACCCAAGTTGGTGCGCTCGCATCGTTGGGTTTATGGCCGCCCACGTCCCCAGGACTCGGTCGGAGAAGACGTTCTGAAAGCATGGCGGTCGCCGCTGTGAAATTCCTAGAGGTAGAAAGATGCCCTTGCGGGCACGGCGACCATTAAATAGCCTCAAGAATTTCACGGGGCGATGATATTATAGCGAAAAGAGTTGTCAAGAGTGGAATATTATGCTTGAGTAGGCAAGCTATGAACCATGAGTATCTGGAGGCTTTGATGTTTATGGGGATGCTGATTACGCTGGGGCTGGTGATGAAGCTGACTGATTCTGACTGGAACGGGTGGTGGTTTTTTGGGATGTGGCTGGGGTGCATGTTGTTTTGCGCGGCGTTTGGAGATTGGGGCCCGTGGATTGGGTGGGGGGTGTGCGGGGTGGTGTCGCTAGCGATTGGGTTGACGTTGAGAGGGATGTTTCTGGTGGTCAGGTGGGCATGGAGGAAAAGAGTATGAGAGACGAACTGATAATGCACGGGATTGTAAGTGGGCAAGTGTTCTTGGCGGCAGGGATTTGTTGGTATCAAGGAGCGTGGATGTTCGCGCTGGTGCTGGCGGTGTTTGGGGTGCACCAGATCGTGGAGGGCTGGAGGGCGTGGAAGAGATGAATGATGACGCCAAAACACTGGCTGCGGCGAGTACATTTCGTAAACTCCGCGCGTTTTGCCGGACAATGAAAAAGGGCGACTGGTATTTGAACGAAGCCCATGCGTTACGTTGTCCCGGTTGGTTGACCAGACATCCTCATTGTCCGCTCAGTTTCGTTGCCGGAACACGCGATTATACCGAGTGGCAGGTTGCCAGCAGAAAGCTCGGTTTTACGCACAAAGAATACAGCGAGATTCTTGCCGCTTCGGATCACAACCGACCCAGCATTAAGATGCGCCGCATCCTGCTTCGCGCGGCGGGGCTCAAGGAGGTGCCAACATGAACAAACAACACACCGCATGGGAAATAGCGGCTGGGGCGTTGGAATGCGCCTTGGCGAGCAGTCCTTTTTCAGAGGGTGGATGGAGAAGGCATGAAATGGAGGTCATCATCAAGGAAGCCTGTGAAGTGCACGCCAAGGCCGTGACTGCCGAGCGTGATGAGCTATTGCGCCGGTCGCTGGTCAACCGCGAAGTGATTGCCAACATGACTGCCGAGAATGCCGCGCTGCGGGCGCAGGTGAAGCGGTTGCGGGAGGCGTTGGAGGACGCCAGGGGTTGTCTGTGCGCGCACAAGTATCCGATGAACGGGACCGATTTCCAATCCTCGCCGTGGTTTGAGGAACGTGAAAAGACGCTCAACCACATCAAAGCGGCACTGGCCGACACGCAACAGGAGCAGGACCCGTTGATCGAGATAATCGACAAGCACCACCGGCTCGCGGCGGAAGTACGCTTCATGCTTCACAACCGCGGCGCGGAACCAAACCTCTCGCAACTCCAACGATGCGATGCGCTCCTTCGAGAAATCGCCGGACTGCCACCGGAGGCCGACACGCAACCGGAGGAGAGACTGTGACCGTCACGATTCAGCGGCGGGATTGGAGCAGGAGCGTCAGCTATTGGCAATGCCACGATTGCCTTCTTGTGCGCGCTGTCCGACGCACGCTCCACTTGAGGCTTGATGGCTCTGTCTATATCGCCAGACCGACGGAGGTTGTCATCTGGCACAACAGGAAACGTCGCGTTTATCGCTACAACCGAGACTTGGAAAACCGGCTAGAGGTCGCACATCGCGACCCGTCGCTGTTGCCCATGACCATTCGATTGAGATGAGAGTTTTGATCGCCTGCGAATTCAGTGGTGTTGTCCGTGATGCCTTTGCCGCACTGGAGCATGATGCGTGGTCCTGCGACCTGTTGCCTACAGAACGACCGGGCCAGCATATTCAGGACGATGTTCTCAATCACCTAAACGATGGATGGGACTTGATGATTGCCCATCCGCCTTGCACGTATTTGACCAATGCCGGAGTGCGTCATTTGCACGAATCGGTTTCATTGCGTAATGGCAAGAGAGCCAGAATTTTCGGGGCGGCCAGAGTCGAGGCCATGCGTGAATCCGCCTGCTTTTTCAATCTGTTACGCAACGCTCCGATTCAGCGAATTGCAATAGAAAATCCTACACCGCACAAGTACGCCTTGGCACTGATTGGACCGTATCAGCAGGCGATTCAGCCTTGGGAATTTGATGTTCCTGAAACAAAGCGCACGTGTCTGTGGCTAAAAAATCTTCCGCCTCTGATGGCCACGATCATTGAAACGACTCGATTCCCAAAGGTACACCGCACCAGTCCGGGACCAGATCGCTGGAAAGTCCGGTCACGAACGCCAATCGGCATCGCAAAAGCGATGGCCGAGCAATGGGGTTCTCTGCGATGAAAACCGAAACGTACCTCAACGCTCCGCTCCGGTCCTGCCGGACCTGCGCGTATCGGGAGCGAGGTTTATTTGGTGACGAGTGCACTCGAAGCGGGTTTCTTTGCCGAATCGAGCGCAGATTCGTTACGCTGCCGGGAGCCCAATGCGACATCAATTTCAGCGGCTGGGCACCGCGCCCGCCCCGGCGCAGTCTTAGACGCTGGCTGCTGAATTTGCTGTGGACATGAACTGGGAAATAGACCCATCGGAACTCGCGCAATTTCTCAAGGAATATGACGCCGGGTTGCACCCGTTGCCGTCAGAGGACGAAGCTGCGTTACGCAAGTCCGAGCCGGAATTTCGCAGGCGACTCCGCGAGATCATTCACGGCAACCAGGACGAACAATCCTTCGCCGAATGATCCGCCGCAAATGGGACCTGTGCCCGGAGTGCCGTGTCCGGCACAAGCACGCCTCTTCTCCACGCTGCGGCTCCTGCTCGGCTAAACTCAAGAACCGCAAGCGAGGTAAGAAAGACTGGCAATTTGAGAAACTTGCGTCGAGTTTGCCTCTCGCATGATTCAGGACTGGTCAAACATTCAGGTTTTCAACCTGCCAGCAGCTAAACGGAAGCTTGGAATTCCATCGGCATTCGCTCCCAGCGCGGCAGTTGAGGTCAGCATTGTTGCCACCGAAAACATTCCCGCATTCGGACCCGTAACGAGCCAAGGCAAGAAAGCGGACAGCGCCAATCCCAGCGCCAGTTTCGGGCGTGTCATCGGCTTGGCGACCGCTGCAATTCTCTCTGGATTCAGCGGGCAAGTGATTGAGGCCGGCGAAATAACCAATCCGGCTTGGGCATGGACAATTGGCGATCCCATTTTCCTTTCCGGCACAGGATTATCGAACGCACCACCGGCCAGTGGATTTGTGCAACAGATTGGTACGGCCAAAGGAACGACGACAATCGTGGTTGACTTGTCTGACCCGGTCCTCTTGTAATCGGGCATGGCCTCAAGAAAACCGCTGGTCTTAAACGCAGGTCAGATTCAACAGCTTCAAGCTGGCGACACTCTGGCGGCTCCTTTGGCTGGAGCGCAGGAAGTTTCCCTCACCAACGACGACGTTGGGTCCCATGTTCCTGGCCAAGTCGTTTATCTGGATACCAACGATGGCGTTAAGAAAGCTCAGGCCAATACATCTGCAACAGCGTACGCTTTTGCTTTCGCTTCAACAACGGTCTCTAATGGGGTGGCAGGTGTATATGCGACTGATGGAATCCTGTCTTTGACAACTGGGCAATGGGATAGTGTCATGGGCAGTTCCGGAGGACTTACGGCCGGAACAATCTATTATCTCTCAGCTGCCACTGCTGGCTTAGGCACAGCCACAGCCCCATCGGCGGCCGGTCAGTATGTTGTGCGCTTGGGCATTGCGCTCTCAACGACTGAATTGTCCATTGGCATCCGAGACCCCATACTTCTGTGAGTGTCCTGAACAAAAAGTTGCCGTTGGTCCTGGACACAACAGGTCAAACCCAACGTCTGCAACCTGCCGACCGGCTTTCTCCGGAAGGCACCAGGTTGACGAGCCAAGATGATTTTGACGAGTTGCAAAGGAATTTCCGTTCTCTTTGCAAATGGATGGTGGACGAAGGATTTGACATGCCTGACGAACTAATCCGAGAATCTGAAAAAATATGAGTTCGATAATCGGCGTGGTGGGTCCACAAGTATTATCCGATGGCGTTGAGTCCTTGGAGCGATTAGGGCGCACAGGCGAAGTGGTATCATCCTTGTTGCATGGCCGCTATTACGAGACCGCAAAACGAGGTAATCTGTTCATCGTCTCTACTCCTGCCGCCGGTGTTACGGTGCCGATTTACACCAATGCAGCTCAGCAATTCGTCATCTACAATCCTCTGTCCAGCGGTGTTGATTTGGTGATTAAGCGTGTTTGGGTCGGGTACGTTTCCGGGACGATGGTTGCCGGGCACATGTGTTACGCCGGCAGTGTTGCTCAAGGCGTGCCAGGAACAACCACGCAAGCTCTCATTCAAAACGCTCGATTGAACATCAATCCGTCCAGCGGCAGCGGCGCTGGCAACAAAGGCAGTTACTATTCACCCGGCAGTCCGGCCACGGCTTTAGTCGCCGGCAATTACCTCCGGCCAATGGGCAACAGCCAGGTGGCTCAGACTGCCGCTGGAACCAATGCGCCTTGGGTGCAGATGGACGATGTTGAAGGGGCAATCATCGTGCCGCCTCAAGGCATCCTTGTTGTTGCTGCCAACGTGGCTGCGGCATCGGTTTCCACCATCGCCGCGCTGATCGAGGAAGTGCCGGTCTAATCGGTTATGGCCATCCGGCTCAGGAGCGGAAAGACCGGGGCCACACTGACCGTTGATCCGACAGTCAACGCTGCTCGAACCATCCTTTATGATTCCGCCGGAAACGCTGTCTTTTCCAAGACAATCAACCGCTTTGTCTTGGCGCAAGTCGGCACTCCGGGGACAACGGTAATTGCTGCGGCAAGAGCCGGGTACAAACTGAAAATCGTTGGAGCGGTGTTCACACTCAGCGCAGCAGGCACAGTGAAATTTACCGGGGCATCGGATTTGACAGGAGCAATGGACGTGGCGGCTCAAGGTGGGTTTGTTATCCCGCCAAACGCCATTTTCCCTTACGTGGAAACCGGCGTGGGAGAAGCCCTTTCCATCGTGACCACGGGTGGCGGGGCCAACGGCGTTATCCTTTACATCATCGAAACATGATTGATCCAATTGAACTAAAAACACTGTTGCGTCGGCAAAACTGGCTCAAGGAACTTCGAACACCATCACGCTGTTATGCCGAAGCGATAGATCGGGCGTGGAAGTTCTGGACCTATTACGAGCAAATCAACCGAGATTATTGCCCGGACGATCCGGTATATTCCATTATCAATTCGGGCGCATTATCGCTTACGGCAGATCATCTGACTGCCCAAGCTGCGGCAGCAGGGCAAGGCAGGATTTTGGAGTTTATCACTGGTGGTGAAGCCGCTGCTTCCGCTGTCAATCGAATTTACGTTCAACGAGCTGGAACATCCATTACCGGCAATTCCGTCATCACACCGGAAAAGTTCAATTCTCGTTCCCCGGCAGCATCTGGAGTTTATGGGAAAGCTGGGACACAAGCTCTTGTCGGCAATCCCATGCTTGTCATTTCTTTGAATGCTTTTGGAGGTTTCCAGAGATGGGTAGCTGCTCCAGGTGAGGAAATGTATTACGTAAACTCAGAAGTGATCTCGGTACGATCTAATTCAGGAACATCCACGTTTGGCAGCACGCTTGTCTTCGAGGAGTTATGAGTTCATATTCTGGAGCCTCAGCACCAGGTGGAATACCAGCAGTTTTGTGCCAGGATGGTTTGCAGTTTATTACCATTCTTGCTGTTCGCAAATATGGTGAAGGAGTAACCGCTGCTGCTAGCTTGCAACAAATAAAACATACTACTGGTTCTACAGCCGCAAGCCTCGGCGGTTTTACAGCCGAAAAGTTTAACACTCTATCAGGAACTATTCTTGTAGTAATCGGAGGAGGAATACCAGACGGAGTTTCAACAACTCTTTATTCTTTTGGAACTGCTAATTTTACACACTGTTCGATTGTTTTTAGCAAACGATACACGCCTGTTTTGCAACAAACAGGAGAAGCGTTGTATTATGCCGCTGGTAGTAATTTTGAAGCAGGTTCTTTAGAAGTGTCTGTTCCAGCTACAGGACCAGACCGGTCTGTGAGAAGACGGCCAACAAAACGAGGATGGTGGATTCTTTATGGCAATAGCAGTGTGACGAATCATGAAGTAACTGGCACTTTCCAGATTTTCGCTTCTCATTTCAATACCGACACCACTTGGTCAGACGCTTTTTCCTGGAGGCTTGGAACTCGGATTGAACCGTTAAACATAAACTTGTTTCCTCCATCTGCCGGGGCAATCACATCAGAACGAACCTTGCTTGGCGTTGGCACCTGAAATAAACTCAGCGCCATGCCGGAATCCGCTCCATTGCAGTTGACCGATAGCCAATACGATTTCGTTAAAGGCGTCTTCGGTGATCGCATCCGCACCATCAAAACCGAGCAAAGCCCAAATGGTGTTCCACGAAACGGTGTTGTCTGGCTCTTGAACGGGACGTGTCGAGGTGGAGCGTTGACCCAACGAACAGGCTGGCAACCCTTGGTCAAAGACGCAGGGTGGACCGGCATTTTTCAAGGGGCGTTCATGCTCGAACGGGATTACGCCGACCCGTATATTGTGCTAGCCATCGGCGGCGAACTCTGGCGGGTGCGTGTGGACACCAATAACGCCGTTCAAAATCTCTCAGCAACATTTGGCGGGCTTACCATGCCACCGACCGCGCCCCAGTCGTTCTTCGCGCAAGCTGAACAATTCCTTGTCTGGCAAGCCGGTGACGACGTTACCAATCCGATCTTTTTCTGGGATGATGGCGACGTGCTAATCGGGATGCGACGCAGCAACGGCTTTGTAGCGGTCAACGATCCGACCAACGAAATCCCGCCGGCTGGCCCGATGGATTACGCCCAGCAACGGCTCTGGTACGCCATCGGGCGCAGTTACATTGCCGGTGACATTGTGCGAAACCTGACCAGCGGGACTGCCGCATTCAATTATCGTGACAGCGTTCTTCATGTAACAGAGAACCCGGTGGCCACGGCAGGCGACGGTTTTGTTGTGCCCACGCAGGCCGGGAATATCCGTGCGCTCAAACACACCTCCAACCTCGACAGTGCTCTTGGCGAATCTCAGATGTTCGTGTTCACGCGCAAAGCCATTTATGCCTGCACAGCGCCGATAACGCGGGTGGACTGGACAGCGGCAACGAACAGTTTGCAGCCGCTTCAAAAGGTGGTCCTGACTGCTGGCGGAACTTTTGCCGAGCGCAGCGTTGTTCCGGTCAACGGCGACTTGTTCTTTGCCGCTCCTCCAAACGGCGACATTCGCAGTCTAACCGTGGCGTTGCGGTATTTTCAACAATGGGGTCAGGTGCCAATCAGCCGGCAGGAAAACCGGATTCTGCAATTCAACGACCGCAGTTTGATGCGATATGCCAGCGGGACATTGTTCGACAATCGGCTACTGCAAACATCCGCGCCAGTCCAAACTCCGGTTGGAGTTGGATTCCGGGCGATTCTGCCGTTGGATTTCGATTTGGTCAGCACATTGACTGAACGCGAACCGCCAAGTTGGGAAGGGCATTTTCAAGGGCTGCTCGTGTTGCAACTGCTCTCAGGCGATTTCGGCGGGCGCGAACGGGCTTTTGCCGTGGTCTGGAGCGAGCGCGATGGAGAGATACAGATTTGGGAACTGACCAATTCCTTGCGTGAAGACGACGGTAATCGTGTCGAATGGCAAATTGAATTCCCGGCTTATACCTGGGGCGATTTGAACCAGCTTAAAGAACTCGAAAGCTTTGAAATCGAGATGAGCAAGCTTCTTGGAACCGTCGAATTCCGAGCCGAATACCGTCCCGACCATTTCCCGTGCTGGCTTCCGTGGCGTTCTTGGAAAGTGTGTTCAGCCAAGGATTGCACGGAATTGATGGACGATCCGTGTTCGGATACAGGATACCCGACTGAACTATTCTGCGAATCATTCCGTTCAACCATGACGCTCCCCAAACCACCGGTTACGTGCATCGCGGCCAGCGGTCGAAACAGCAACATCGGGTTTCAATTTCAGGTGCGGTTAACAATCAAAGGCTGGTGTAGGATCAACTCGGTCAGGGCGTACGCATTGCCACGTCAACGCCAGCCGTTTTCTGGTATTATTTGTTAAAGAATGGCAGCTAATTTTCTATGCGGTCAGGTTATTCGGGATTGTCCGTGCCAGGATGATCCGATCTCCAATTTCAGTTCGGAAGAGCCTGACCGACCTGTTTTCATCGGGCAGGTGAATTGGGGTGATCCACCTCCGCTTAACCAATTTTTCATTGACCCGGCTTGCCTTGGGTTCTGTTACTCGTTCGAGAGCCAGGAAGAAGCTGATCTGTGCGCCTTGCGCGAAGCCCAGCTTTGTGTCTGGCGCGGTTACGGCCCTCCTGGAACACCCACTTATCCGAATTATCCACCCGACTTTGGGCCACGCGCCAGACGCGGGCACTTCGCAAACACCCAACAGAGTTGCACGATTGAATGTGTTGACGGGACGATGCACACGGAGATTGTCGAAGCCGGTACAGTGTTGGCTTTGACCCAAGCCGAAGCGGACGAGAAAGCCCATGCGTTGGCCTGCAAACGTGCGTCTCACCGAACGATCTGTTTCCTCACAGATATGTTGCCGCCAGGATGCGTTGGGCAGGTTTATGGCGTTTTGTTCCAAGCGCAGGGCGGCACATACAGTTACACATTCGCGGTTGTTGCTGGCGCGTTGCCGACTGGTCTTGCGCTAGCTCTTGACGGGACATTGAGCGGCGTACCGGGTGTAGCCGGAACAGCGAGCTTTGATGTCGAAGTGACCGATTCAGATGGCAACACGCAAACCAAGACGTTCAGTCTGACCGTAATCACCTGCGGTGTCACTGGCTGCACAACGCCTGCTGTGCCGGACAGCCCATCTGATCTGACTGTGCCGGATAACACAATCGTGGATACGATTGCTTATTCGCTCTCAATCCCGTTCACGCCGAACACGGATTATTTCTTTGCTGGGACACCTGATTACGGTGTGTACCGGATCGAGTACGTGAACGGGGCTGCGCATACGCAGGCCGGTGGCATACCGCCGCATGGTGAATTTTTCTGGGTGAACGATCATGCTCCGTTTTCAAGCGATTCTGCTGTGATGGCGCTTTGGGACAGCGGATTTGGCATGTTGGACGAGCATTTGATGCCGCCGTTTGATTACCAGATGCTCACCTATTATTACGCTACCCAAGCGGATTGTGAAGCTGGGTTGGCTGGCATCTATCTTGGATTTGACCAGTTAACTACGAACCAAGTTGGATTCCGCGTCAAATATACTTACAGCGATACAATTGATGGTGTGCCGAATCCGACTTGGCAACTGCGTCGGATAGCGAAGTTGGCAACGACACCACCAGCACGGCTACGGATTAAACCTGCTGATTTTGCCGTGGTGGCTCCCGTGCTGATACCGACTTCAGGCACTTGGGCTGGTATCGGGCCTGTATGGGATGGGACATGCCCTGAGTTTGACGCGACGATTGGGTTGTCGAACCTGATCTGGCGCACGCCGCTTGTGGACACTCAGTTGAATGGGTTTGCGATTTATCCTGCTCTGACAAAAGTTTACCATGACCTGAATCAGTCCACGCCGACTTTTGCGGCGTGGATTTTGGCTGTGACATTTAACGATGGTGGAGGCGGATCAACGCCGTGGATCGGGTTTGGCGGCAATGGCACTGATCCGGTCGGCGATTATGTGTTCACTCCGGTTGTTGATGGGTGGACGTTGACTGGTCGGAAAAGCGACGTGCGACTGGCGACAACTGCGCCTTGTGCGGGTTGTATTCAGGTTGGCCTTGATCTTGTGGCGTTGAGCAATGGATCGTTGCCGGCCATTGACGGCGTGGCCCCCGCTTTGGGGGATCGTGTTCTGATAAAGGATGATGCTGAAAAGAACGGGATTTACACGGTAACATCGCTCGGCAGCGCGAGCACGAAATGGCGCTTATCCAGGACCGCTGACAGTATCGGTCAGGGTATTTGGTGCAAAGTGACTGAAGGCAGTTTCAACGGTGGTTGTTGGGAACGGTTGATTACGGTTGGCTCGATCAATCTTGGTGTAACGGACCAAGTCTGGGCACAAATCCCGATTATACTGAGGGTTGAGTCGTATTAAGTGCTTGCGCTCTAGTTCGTGAAGTGCCAAAAGGGCAGGCATGGGGCAACGCCCTACGCTGCAAGACGTACTGATTAGCGAACTGCCACAGGCAATCGGCCATTGCGCTGCCGATGTCCTAAACGTGTCCGCTGCCGTTAACGCGGCTACACAGCGGCTCCTTTACGCACGCGAAGGTGGCGATGCAGGCTGGGCGGGGGCATGGGCTGAAATCGCCTTTGATTTGACTCAATCCGAGCCGTTCTTCACCGCCCCTTACGACGTGGCCAGAATTGAGAGTCTGGACGTTTGCACCTTTCCTGTCCCAATCCAGAATCAGTTTTACGAATATTTGAGATACGGCTTCGGGCGTTGGCCGAAGAGTGTGTGCGCCACAGATCGTTGTGCGCCACTGACTGCGTACGATCGTGGCACAGTGCCGACCTTCGCAGACTTGCAACCGCCCAACACCAAAATATGGGTTTACCTGACTGATTTGGCTGATGCCGGGAAACGGGTATTGATTCAGGGCAAAGACAACAATGGCGTGATTGTCCGAACACTCGACGGGCTTGTTCAAGTCAGCGGACAATTTCTCACGCTATCAGCACCGTTCGTTGCCACACCGCAGGAATGGAGTGTCATCACAGGCATTCAGAAAGACATTACGCTCGGGCGTGTTAGCTTTTACGAATTCAACACCATCACGAGCGCACAACGATTGCTGCTGACGATGGAACCCGGAGAAACGGTGGCGTCGTATCGACGTTATTATGTGGGCGGTCTTCCATCCTCTTGTTGTAACCCTCCGAGCGCAGCGAACACGGTGCAGGTAACTGCGTTGGTAAAACTGGAATTTGTTCCGGTTAGAGTTCCGACCGATTATTTGCTGATCCAGAATGTTGAAGCTTTGACGCATGAAGCGCAAGCAGGCCGATACATGAAGATGGACACCGACAATGCAAAACAACAGGCCGAGTATCATCATCGTGCAGCCATCCGATTGCTCCAAGGCCAACTGGTGCATCAAACCGGTAAACTTTTGCCTGCCATAAATTTTGCTCCCTTTGGCACCGCACGGTTGAGACACCAGAACATCGGGTCACTAACATAAGCTCAAACATATTTCCATGTTTTACGACTAACAATGTTATGAACGGTGGCGTTGCAAACAGAATATTTCTTTGCAAGTGCAGGTTGAGTCATGCCGTGTGCGCTATCCTTACGCAGATTTACAACCTGTTCTGTTGTCAATGTCGTCATAAAATGCCTTTCGCCTCTACTTTTTCCCAATCGCCCTTTACGAGCGGCATCAACAGAATTGTCTTTGAGTGTTCCAAGGGACAAGTGATACGGATTGCAGCAAGGTGGATTATCGCATTGATGAAGCACATTCAATCCTTTCGGAATTGGACCATAACATTGTTCAAACACAAATCGATGTGTCTGTTGCCATTTGTTGTTGATTGTGACACCTCCATATCCTTTAGGCGTTTTGCTTCCTTGCCAAATCCAACAGTCACGCAAACCAGCAATCTTCACCTTGCTCCAAAACCGTTTCAAAATGTTGATTGGATTGGCGCATTTTTTCCGATTCGCTTCTCTTGCGATGCGACAACTTTCGTGAACTGTCATATAATCTGCACAGTGCCTATTTTTTGACCAAAGTGTCAATCTATAATTACTGAATATGGCAAATTATTTTACTATAGCGGGCGAAGGCGGCACAGCTCCTGGGGCAGCGTCTTATGTCGGGTTAGGGGATTATCCAAGGCTGTCGCAGATGTTGCAGGAACAACAAAAGATGGCCAATCTGGGCCGCATCCCCGGTGCTGCTGGTCTTGAAGCGCAGAGTTCTGCTGATATCGCATCGTTGTTAAATCCTCCTGCGTTATTCCCAGACACCTCGCGGATTGCCGCTGAAACTGCTGCTGGTCGAGGTGTTGCTGGCAGCGGTGCGGGCTATTCGACTGCCGTACGGATGACCGATGATGAACGCTTGAAGAGAATGGCGCTTGGCCAGCAGATGCTTGGTCAAGCGTATGTCCGTAATCCTGCCGCTCCACCAATTGATCCATTGCGCTTGGGCATCACACCGTATCAACAGCAGGAATTGGCTTTGCGAAGATTGGGAGTTACTGGTGGTCCTGCTGGTGTTCGCCCACCAGGAGGCATCGGCCATTATGGAGGCGGTATGCCTCATCTTGGTGCTACACATCCACTCAAACCACCTGTTGTTCATCCTGATGACATACCTTGGATACCCACCGATGTTCCGGGGTCAGACATTGTCCCTTGGTCGGACCCTGAAAGCATGAACTGGGATTGGCTGAACGAAGAGCCAGAAGACCCCTCTTCATTGATAGACCAACAGCCGATACCCGAAGCTGCTTACCCAGGACTGGATTATACTCCTTACGACATGCCGCAATATCCACCTTGGCAACCTCCGCCGGATGAAGGAGACGAATGGATGGTTTAATATGGCCAATGACGATGAAATGGATGAT
>Ga0066709_100001060_pt1 | contig 17167 bp, 13 predicted proteins | sample GraSoiAngelo_158_FD_79665 | JGI IMG/M metagenome (GOLD analysis project Ga0066709, IMG submission 79665) | Grasslands soil microbial communities from the Angelo Coastal Reserve, California, USA - 14_1009_16_30cm | ecosystem: Environmental > Terrestrial > Soil > Grasslands | place: USA...
CCATGGTTCCAATGGACAATTACCTGATGAATCTCAATAGCGGCCAATCCTATTATCGTCCCGCCTATTTATTATTTGCCGTCCTCAAGCGTGATCGTATGGCCTGCCGGTTCCAGGGGGCCGTCGAGAGGGTCTACAATCATTTCTATCGCCACGACTTCTACTACCACGAGTCGGAAGCCAACTGTACTGGTATTAGTATGGACCCGCTCAGAGCCATTGGCTGGGAAATCCCCCGCCAAGGCCCAACCGGTTTTCTGAAGGCTTTCGGCGCCTTTTGGTACGTCTCGGCCAAAGACCTGAGCTTTGCCAATGGCGAGAGGATATACGACTATCTCATGGAAGAGCGGACCCGGCTCCTGCCACGTGTTGCCTTTGAAGCCTGTGGCTACGATCTTCTACAAATTGTTGAAGGTGAGGCTAGGGCAGCGAAACGCCCTCTGAGTCCGTATGAAAGAATGTTAGAGGAAGATGTTGAAGGCATCATTTATGCCCGTATCTCCCAGATCCCATCCAGCCGAGTTTTCGGAACATATCCTGCGGCGTCACTCGAGGACTACCGGCATCGAGTGCCCACCGACCGATCTAAATGGAAGATTGTTCCCCTCAAATCGCGACCCTTTCCCGAATTTCTGCGAGAACAGCCGGGGCCCACCCCGAGGAAATCTCTTGTCATCCCAGCAATGAACTTGGTCGCTCTGCTTCTAATAGGAGGGCTGGGAGTGGGAATTCGTTCGCTCCACAAGGCGAGGAGAAAGCATCGAATCCCACAATTATCTTGAACTACTCTGACCCGCAATCAGGCAGGGATTGTGGGAGCAGTCGCCAAGATGCAACAGTTTAAAGAAGCGTCGCAGCGCCCCTGTGTTCGATAAGACGTGGTTCTACACGGGCGAAAGCCCGAAGCGCAACCGAGGATAGCGGCCCCGGCTCCTCGCTGGCGCGTCGGGCTCCCAAACTCACCGAGAAATGGACTAAGGAGCCCTTGTGGTTGCTTGCCCCGTTATGATACAAACGACACACTCGAAAAGGGAGAATCAACATGGCTCACGGTAACTCTCGCAAAGGGTTCTGGCACCTGATTGCTACCCAGTTCCAGGGGGCTTTCAGCGACAATGCCTACAAGTATATCGTGACCCTGGTGGCTCTCAAGACGGCCCTCACTCCCGAACAAGGAAAGCAGCAAGTCTCTATTGCCGGGGCCCTTTTCGTTATCCCCTTCCTGCTTTTCTCGATGTATGGTGGGTTTCTGGCTGATCGATTTAGCAAGCGATCAGTCACGCTCTGGACCAAGCTGGCTGAAGTGGTCATCATGTGCCTGGCAACTGGGGCACTCTGGGCCGGCAACCTCTACTTATCGATGGGTCTGCTCTTCCTGACAGGAGCTCAGGCCGCATTCTTCGGTCCATCCAAGTACAGTATTCTTCCTGAACTGTTGCCCGAAGAGGACCTGTCCTGGGGCAACGGCGTCCTGGAAATGACGACTTTTGTGGCTATCATTCTGGGAACGGTGGCCGGCCCTTTTCTGGTCGAGAGCCTCAAAGGGCAGCTTTATCTGGCAGGATTCATCCTGGTGGCCCTGGCTCTCACCGGGAGCTCCACCAGCCTGGGAATTGAAAGGCTGCCGGCAGCCAATCCAACCGCCCGATTCCGACTCAATTTTGTCGGCGAAATTGTCCACTACTTGGGAAAAGCTCGACAGGACCGGGTTCTCTGGCTGGCGGTGGCCGGCAATATCTACTTCTGGTTTCTGGGATTCTTGTTACTCACCAATATTGTGATTTACGGCCATGATGTTTTGCACCTACAGGAGACCCATATTGGTTACTTGAATGCCGTTCTGTCGTTGGGTATTGGATTCGGCAGCTACATCGCTGGTCATCTCTCCGGACATAAAGTGGAGTACGGGCTGGTCCCTCTGGGCGCGATAGGTATTTCGGTGTTTTCACTCCTCCTGGCGATTCCGGGATGGGGGTTCTGGGGTTCGGCCGTCCTGCTAGCCGCGCTGGGATTTGCATCGGGTTTTTTCATCGTACCTATCAACGCCTTACTTCAACAACGTCCTGACCCCAGTATCAAGGGAGCCATGATTGCAATGGCCAACCTCATGACCTTTGTCGGAATGCTGGTCGCCATTGGCCTTTTCTGGTTAGCCACCGTGGCCTTGAAGATGTCGCCACTCCAAGTGTTTCTAATCGGCTCGATTTCGACCCTGGTTGCCACAGTTTACGTTTCAATCTTGCTTCCAGATTCGTTGCTGCGGTTTGTCCTCTGGCTCATAACCCACAGCCTGTACCGCATCCGGGTGGTCGGGCGAGATCACACCCCGGAAAAGGGTGGAGCGCTGTTTGTTTCGAACCATATGTCGTTTGTGGATGCGCTCCTCTTGATTGCTTCGACCGACCGGTTCATTCGATTCCTTATGGAAAAGGATATTTATGAGCTGGCTTTTATCAGGCCTTTTGCCAAAATTATGCGAGCCATCCCCATATCAGGACAGCGGGGACCCCGGGCCTTGATTTACGCCTTGCGCGAGGCCGGACGGAGCATCCAGTCCGGTGAGATCGTCTGCATTTTCGCTGAGGGTCAAATCACGCGTACCGGGCAATTGCTTCCCTTCCGCAAGGGTTTTGAGCGCATCATGAAGAATGTGGATGCACCCATTGTGCCCGTTAATCTCGATCGCGTCTGGGGTAGTATTTTCAGTTACCAGAAGGGACGCTTTTTTTGGAAGATACCCTCTCGCATCCCGTATCCGATCACGGTCACTTATGGCGCTCCCCTGCCTGGCCATTCGACAGCCGAAACGGTCCGCCAGGCCGTCCAGGAGTTGGCAACCGAAGCATTCGTATTTCGTAAGAGCGATCAAACCCAGCTTCAGCAGGCTTTTGTGCGCAGAGCCCGAAGGTATCCCTGGCGCTTTGCTGTCGCCGACGGGATGACTCCGCGAGTCAGCTACCTGGGATTGTTGCTGCGCAGCGTATTCCTCGCACGTCTGTTAAAGGGGGAGTGGCGGGACCAGAAAATGGTGGGCTTGCTGGTCCCGCCCTCCGTGGCAGGGGCCGCTGCCAACATCGCCGTCATGCTGTCGGGCAAAGTCCCTGTCAACCTGAACTATACGGTGTCGCAATCAGTGCTCGAGTCCTGTGTGGCGCAGTGCGAGATCAAAACTATCATCACCTCGCAAGCCTTTTTGGAAAAGGTCAAGCTGACAGTCCCACAGATTGCAGTGCTCTATTTGGAGGACCTTTCAAAACTCAAGACGTTTGATCGCATGATGGTGGCGCTGCTGCTGTCCCTCTTCTTGCCTGCACGCCTTCTACAATCCAGGCTCGGGGGTGGAATCCATCGCAACGTTGACGACCCGGCCACGATCATCTTTTCCAGTGGCAGCACGGGCGACCCTAAGGGGGTCATACTTTCCCACCACAATATCTATTCGAATCTCGAAGGCATGGGCCAGGTTTTTGCCATTTCACACCGGGACCGTGTCTTGGGAGTTCTCCCCTTTTTCCATTCTTTTGGATTCACGGGAACCCTGTGGTTTCCTCTCGTGATGGGTATGGGAGCCATCTATCATCCCAACCCTCTGGATGCGCGCACCATCGGTGTTCTGGCCGGGCGCTATCGGGCAACGATCCTGCTGGCCACGCCCACTTTCTTGCAAGGCTATACTCGCCGCTGCAGTCCTGAGGATTTCGGCAGCCTTCAATTTGTCATGGTAGGAGCTGAGAAGCTAAGCGAACGAGTGGCCATAGCTTTCGAGGAGAAGTTTGGCATCCGTCCCATGGAGGGTTATGGATGCACCGAGTGCGCGCCCATTGTTTCTGTAAATGTGCGAGATTTTCGAGCAGCAGGATTCTACCAAGTAGGTCAAAAACGAGGACGTATTGGCCACCCGCTACCAGGCATCAGCGTGCGCATCGTTGACCCGGAAACATATCGGCCCTTACCTCCCGGCCAAGTCGGTCTTTTGCTGGTAAAGGGTCCCAATGTCATGATGGGCTACCTGAACCGGCCGGATAAGACAGCCGAGGTACTGCGTGATGGTTGGTATGTGACTGGAGACCTGGCCATGCTGGATGCTGACGGGTTTTTGACCATCAGCGATCGCCTATCTCGCTTTAGCAAAATTGGTGGCGAGATGGTCCCTCACTTGAAGGTGGAAGAGGCCCTACAGCAGCTCTTGGGCGCAACGGAACCGGCCGTGGCTGTAACTGGAGTCCCTGACGAAAGGAAGGGCGAGCGATTGGTGGTCTTACATACGCTGCACGAGGATAAGCTGAGAGAGGTGCAGTCAGGATTGGTAGCCTCGGGTCTCCCCAACCTCTGGATACCTCGCCCCAGCTCCTATTTTCGAGTGGAAAAAATCCCTTTGCTGGGCACGGGCAAACTGGATCTTCGCTCCGTTCGTGAACAAGCGTTCAACCTGGCAGCCGGTGAATCCAACCAGGCGGTTGGAAAAGTGAAGGAATGATAGCTCTGTTCTGTCTGATCTCCCTCCTTGCCGAGCTGAACCATACAACGCTCTGGCAACGGGAAATTCAAAGGTCAACGGATCGGGGCTCCACACACATTTCGGGGCAAAGTAAACCTTAGCTGGCGGGACCCCGCTACCGCCGACAAGCTGACTGCACAGTCTGCTCTAGTTTGAACGAATTGATTTTTGCACCGGAAACTGTGCTAGACCAGCTAGCAGTGAAGACAGCTCTTGCAGGCTACCCCTCGTTTTACTAAGTTTTATTAAGGAGCAGCAATTCATACTATTTTCCCAGTAAAGTCGTGACAGGGAGCAGACGATATCCTTTCAAGCGCTCGAAGCCATAAACGGTTGAGATGCCAAAGGGATTGTAAAAGGTATGGAATCATGTCCTTCGGCAAAATTTTTGTTTACATTGAAGGGCAATTTTCTTAATATCTTGCCATCCTGGTTCGAGAGTTAGTTCTAGAGGAAAGCAGTTTCAAGAATTTAACCTAATGACTCGAAAAATTTTCGAAACGAACTATAGGATTGTCTTTTTCCTGGTGGCCGTTATCCTGTGGCCGTCGCAGGCCAACCAGATGGTTGGTCTTGGCTCCAATTTAGAAGTTTCTGTCTCACCCGCTCCGGAAAGAATTGAAAGTGAGGCGTTGACCAATTCCTTGCGTCAGTTGGGACGCCGGCGCTATAGCCGTCTCAACCAGGGAATCCTGGTGGAGTCTCTCGATGGGAGCAAGATTCTGGCCGAATTGAATTCGGATGTCCCGTTCAATCCCGCCTCTGTGATGAAGCTGGCCACTTCCTTGGTGGCACTGGATCGGCTAGGTCCAGATTATCGATTTCACACCTCGGTTTACGGTGATGCCCAGGTGGATCCGCTGAAGAAAGCCTTGTCTGGAAATCTCTTTCTGATCAGTGATGGTGATCCTGTGCTCCGTCCGGCTGATGCTCAAGTTCTTTCCAGATCTCTCGTTCGCGGCGGACTGCGAACCGTAGACGGCAACTTAGTAGTGGTCGGTCCATTTTCGCTCAATGGAAAATTTACCACTCAAAAATCGGCTGAGCTGTTGCGGCGGTATCTGACTCGCAGTGGGATTCGAATTAAAGGCAAGTTACAGTGGGCCCCGCAGGATTCTGTTGAGGTTCAATCAAAGGTCTTGCTACTGAGCCACTATTCCAAGAAATTAAAAGAGATTTTGTGGATTCAAAACGCACACAGTGTCAATGAAATTGCGGACCGCCTGGGGGATGCGCTGGGAGGGCCTGATGTCATTCGTCAATTTCTCATCGAGGTGGCCCAAATCGAGCCTGAAGAGATTTATGTGAGCCGGCCGTCGGGTTTGGAGCACAATCGGATAACGGCCCGCGCCACGGTGAAGATGTTACGGAAATTGTATTACTGGCTTGAGGATCATGAAATGAAGATGCAAGACATCATTCCAGTTGCTGGAATCGATGAAGGGACCATGGCATTGCGGTTCCGCAATATGGACTGTCGGGGCGGGATACTCGGTAAGACCGGCACCAACCCCTCCCAGGATGGCGGCATCAGTTCGCTAGCGGGCATCGCTTATACGCGCGACCATGGTCCAGTGCTCTATGTGATTCTCAACACCCATGGCAGGGTCATGACCTATCGCCGCTGGCAGGATGAATTCCTGAAGAATTTAATTGAAGAAAGCGGGGGAGTGGGGGAATACCTCAGTGGCCATGAGGAACTGGTGAATGTTTATTCCTCTTCCGCCTGGGTTCCCTCGGAATATTTGGGAACTCTTGAACCTGACCCCGTGGTTACCAAGCAACCCGTCATCAAGAAGGCAAAAGCCCAATCCCGAAGGGCGCGCCGATCAAGACGGATAAGAACTTGATTAACTTCCAATCAAATCCCTTCCTGAATTAAGCGGTGTGGCTCCGAGGAGTCACACTCGGCATTCAACCTCGGAATTCGGGTGCACATCTTATAAAACCCATCCAATCTTGGATCCCTTTTGTGTCCTTCAACAATTCAGCTCGTTATGCACGATGAGACGAGAATTTTGTGCTCGTTTCGCTTGCGGGTGGAGCGGGCGCTCTGCGCACCCTGGAAAACGCGCGACGGAGCGCGCATTCCACCCGAGCTATTATCTGACACCGACTGGCGGAGCAGGGAATAAGGCCAGTTCCGCTACATAAACTAACTAACTAGACTTTTTGTCCCGCGTGTAGCCACGATAAACTACTACGTTAACTTTCAGAGGCTTCCTTGTCTGCTCAGGGCTGACAAAAATGCTTTTAAACGAAGCTCGACTATTGTTGAAGTGACAGTGGGACGACTCTACAATTACCAGTAAATGCCTCCTCCACTTCAGCTCGGAGGGTAAGAAGATGAATTGGATTTGGATTGAATTGAACACTTGTTTTTCCAGATGATCGTCTTGCAAATTCTTTCAGGCATTGTAGGATGCTTTCTTTTGATCTGGAACATTAACCTGAGGCGCTTGTCTGTGGCTCAACGCCCTCGTTTTTCCCGCCGCCCCAGTTTCCGCTTTGGTGTCCCCCTGCTGGGTGGCGGCCTCGTTCTGCTGGGGTTTGGCCTCTCTCTCCAACGTAACCTGCTTTGGGCAGGATTAAGTTGCACGGCGAGTTTTATTCTGTGCTGGCTGCTGCTACAGCACGATCAGTATTCAGCTATGATAAGGATCTTGTACGATGATTACTACATGCTCAAGAAACAAAACCCCCACTCCAAAGAGTTTGATCTCTTATTTTCCATAGTGAAGTCACGCTACCCACGCTGGAGTGAAGATCGTATGATGGAAATTTGCGCTGGAAAGGACATCAAGCAACTCGTCTTGCTCTTATTGGTGATCGAGTATGAGATTCATCCACTCAACGACATGCTGCTGTACGAAAGACTCAAAGCTAAGGTAGCAGAGCTACATCCACAAAGTTAGACTCCAGATTGGAATAGGCGTTTTCAAAAAGCACCTCTTGCTGACGATCAGTCTGCCAAAGGCACTTCAGCACCGAGCCTTTTCTATCCGGTAAAACGCTGGAAGAATGCAGCAACCCTGGCTTAGGAGATTTCTCCAAGAATTGAAATCTTGGGGAGTAGTGGTTAAGCTTAACTTCTTCTCATACCTCTCACGCCCTTCCCATTTTATTTGATATCGCTTCCTGCTTTTCCTGCCGATAATTAGAATTATCACTTCTGGGGTTGGAAGCAGGAAATTTGAGTCCAGCTCAAATTGATCCAAAGAGGAACGCATGACGCTGCCGTCCTTCTTAGCAAAGTTTAAAGCCCTAACTTGGGTTGAGATCACTCACGTTCAGGGTTTGATGCAATTACTGATGAAGCCGCGCAACGGCATGCCTTGGTCTCGCGAGGACAAAGCGGCTATCCTTTCCCACTTGAAACATATGGGCAAATCGCTTCCATTGCTGGCTTTCTTTACTCTTCCGGGAGGTGTCTTGCTGCTTCCGTTACTTCCCTGGTTCCTGGAACGGAGGAAGAAGGGCAGCAAACTCCCAGTCAGTCCAACCACCTCTGCCGACACAGCCAATCCATCAGGTGAAGCAACACAACAACCGGTTCAGTAACCCAACAGGTTTAATTTAAGGGACATGAACTTCGGTTCAATAAAGCTCCCTCAATGGCACTCAAGACTTAACCCTGAATTCCGAAGTTGAATCAGAATGCATTGTCCGTGCTGGGTATGATCCGCGGTTAGACTAACACCCAGTCGAGGAGTTGGCTGACGGCGCGATGCGATTCTTGGAACGCGTTCCGATGGTCTTGCGCGCCAGATAGATCGGAATGAGAGAACGCGATCCGGCCGAAGGGGGCGTTGCGGAGCGCATCGCGGGGTGCCGGTTTGCCATTGGCTCCGAAGAAGAAGCCCGGTTGAGGATTGACGAAGGCGTGACCCCAGCGATTGAGCACAATGCCGGCAATATCGCGTTTGGCATCGAAGCCGGTACGGCCAAACATTTCCGTCATTTGCTCGCGAATTTTGCGTTCATAGTCGCGAAAGGACGTCGAGAGCAGCTCCATGCGGCCCCTGTGGCCCTGTTCGGCTGTTGGGAGCCCCGGCTTGGCGAAGTCGACGAAGAGAGTTAGAACCGTCGGCAAATCCGGGCCAGCCACAGGCGAGTCGATGCCGAACGTCGCCATCTTGCGAACTTCCGTGAAGCTTCCGATGCCCTCAAACCAGCGAGCGCCCGAGATTCCCAACTTGTAGAGGAACTCCCAGTTGCGCACCGCCACATTGGCCACCAGGTAGGGCGCATAGTAGAACTGGGAGTAGGCACTCCGGCGACCAGGCTCGAGGTCGCGGACCACACGGCGCGTGATCCAACCGCCCCCGGCCATGACGACGGTCTTGGCTTTGACACGATACGTCTCGCCGCCTTTTATGTAAGTAATCCAAACGAAATCGGACTTGTGTGGCTCGCCCGCATGCTCCACCCGGACAGCGGTTGATCGGAGGCGAAGGCGCACGGGCTGATCTTGGCGGTCCAGCGCGTCGAAGTTCACGCGGTTTTTCCAAACCGCCTCCATGCTGCGCGGGCCTTCGATGGCGTCAGGGATCAGGGTCTTGACGATGAGGCGAATCATGCCGGAGTTGCCGCCGGGAAACATTTGCCAGCCAGTCTGCGCCGAATCGTCAACGGAGGGAATAGATGACCAAGAGTATTCGCAAAAGCCCGAGAGGGCGTCGGGACCCAGTCCCATACCGCCCGCAATCTCAGAGGTAAACCAAAGGCGCGCAGTTTCCCGGCTTAAGCCATAGATCTCCATTAGGTAGTCTTCTAAAGTGATGCTGTCGAGGCGGCGCGAAATCTCGTCCCCGGGGTAATCGTATTCCCACCGCCTTCTGGCGCGATGGCCGTGCTGCAAGGCGAGAAGCTCCCGGCGTGTCTTTTCGGGCAACGGAGCGCCCTCCAGATTCTTACCCCAGGGATCGGTCAACCAAAGTCCCGGCTGCTTTCCAAACTTCGTGCCGAGGTAAAAACCGTAGCTTTTCGGCATGGTGGAAAGCATCTGGTATGGGCTGCGGCTGAGAGGGATTTCGGGCGAAGGCCCTTGCCAGGTTTGATATTGTTTGAAGGCGTTCCAATCGAAACCGATCGTGTCGTAGACCTGCTCGAGGAAACTCTTTGGATACGGCGGCTGAAAGTGCACCGAAGCCTGGGGAGCGTAGAGGCGATGCCCGTCGACGACAAATTCGTTGCGCTTGGCCACGCCACCGAAAATCGGATGATTTTCGAGAACCAGGCAAGTGCGTCCGGGGCCCGCCCGGTTGTGGAAGAAGAGGGCAGCCGAGAGACCGGCGAAGCCGCCGCCAACGATGACGCAATCATAGACTTCGCCGGTGTTTATCGCGTCAGAGGGAACCGCATCGTATTGGCCGTCGCGAACCGCGTGCGCAGCCCGAAAGACTTCCTCAGTGTTGCCCGCCGAGTTGCGGTAGTCGCCTTCGCCCGTGTAGTTTCCCTCCCACTCACCACCCTCCTGCGCCAGTAGGCGAGCGGGTGTGACGGAGGACATGAGCAGGCTGCCCGAAGCGAGCAGTGCGGAGTTGAGAAAGTCCCGGCGGCAGACAGAGTCCTTCATACCGAGGACTCTGTCGGTATGTTGGCTAGACTCCGACACGGCGTACCCTCTCCTTTGTCAAAACTCGTCGAGGATGGAGGATCGAGGATCGAGGATTGCGATGTGATCCCATGTTTGCGATCTTCGATCTTCAATCCTCTATCCTCGACCTCCCCTCTGCCAGGCAAATTTGTCATTTGTTCTTTTCAGAAGTAGTCCGTCTTTAAAAGGGCGGACGAGAGAATCCGCCTTACCACTCGAACCGGGCGCCCAACTGGTGAACTGGAAGACGCCGCCGCCAGTGCGGGCATTCTCCGCCCGGAATCCGCTCGTTTCAACTTTGAATTCCTCCACAGCCTCCATGGGAGGAGCTGTGGCGATCGTACCTCCATACTGGATCACGGTCGAGGTGCCATCCACCATAATCTCTTTGCTGAAGGCGGCGCTCCCGCCAATATAAGAGGTCCACGAGTTCCCTTCCACTGCGGGGGTGACGGCATAGGCGAAACCCTCGAGCGAGCGACCGCCATCGATGTTGAGAGGTAGGTCGTTCACGACTCGGCTCGGCATGTGCGTCCCGAGGACGGTGTTTCCAATCGGCAGAATGTCGGCGTCAGCTGTGACTTGGACCGATTCCGTGACCTCTCCAACCTGCATCTGCGCGTCCAACGGGACCGCCTGCGCAATCCCGATTGTAATGCCGTCGCGCTTATAGGTCTTGAACCCCTGTTTGGCGAAAGACACCTTGTATCTCCCGATCGGTAGATTCAAGATCGAATACACGCCCGCTTCGTTGGTCAAAGTGGTGGTCTGCACACCGGTATTGACTTCCGTGGCTTTCACCTCCACCGCGGGAATCACGGCAGCCGTCCTGTCAGTCACGGTTCCAGTGATCTTTCCACGGTCCGACTGTGACCACACTATGCCAACCGACAAAACGAGGTACAGTCCCCCCCATCCAAATCGGTCTTGCCCTCATGATGTCCTCCTAAGATTGTTTGAAGCAGCAACACGTCCAAGCAACCGAGGGGGCAACTCAAATCACCCTCAGGAACCCTACTCCAGCTGTTCATTTTCTTATTCCAAGAATTTTCGGAACCATACTAACATGAGTTGTGATGGGTGGGCGACAAATTTGTGGGTTATTTCCTGAAATGCGGGCCTGTGCTGCTTGCAGCGAAGGGAGCCTCGTAGAGGCGGCATCTTTGTAGAAGGACGCTTACCTTCATGACGCTCCCAGCCCCAGCGGGGCGTCATGACGCTCCTACGGAGCTCTGTGATTTATTTTGGGCTGTGAACTAAAAATATTTCGCCTCTACGAGGCTCATTGCTTCTCTCATTACCCACAAATTTGTCGCACACCCTTCATTGATATTAAGCGGGTGGCCATCTCTGCTTAGTACTCGATTTCATAAATGCGCTTGCGAATGCCTTCCGTTTTCATGCCGATTGTTTGCGAAAACATCATCTTGTTCGTGGTCTTGCTGAGTGTCATCATGGTTGCAGAAACTCAGATGACTTTTGCGGAAACCCAGCCTGCACCACTACGTGTTTGGCGAGTTTGAGGCTGTACCTGAAGACCTCAGACAATTGCTTACCTTCTCTTCGCAATGGGACAACCCTATTGATCCAACGGGGGTCATAAACCAGAATTCTGACTGGGTCGCACGGCCGCAATGAGTGCGGCCGAAATCAGGAAACAAGATGACAGAAATGTCACCACTTCCCGATGAGTAAAGTCTTTGGACAGGAGATAACCAACGATAGTCGGACCAAGAAAGGATCCGGCGCTGTTCACCATATTGATGAAGCCGACTGAGGCAGCGGCGGCCGATTCGCCCAGAATCAAACTCGGGATCACCCAAAAGGAAACCCCCCAAGAAAAGGCAGCCGCTCCCGTGCAACAAAGAAGCAGCAGCACCAGTGGAAATGGCAGTCGGGGAATTGCGCTGAGGAGGAAAAAGCAAGCTGCCAGAACCAGTGGAACCATCGTGTGAAGCTTTCGCTTTCCGGTTCTGTCCGAAGAGCGTCCGACGAGCGGAATAGTGGCCATAGCCAAAGCGAATGGCAAGGCCGAGCAGACCGTTGAAAGCGTAACTGAAAGACCTGACGCACTTCGGATCGTGGCCGGCAGCCAAAGCAAGTAGGCAAACATGGAGAGATTAGCGAAAGCACAGGCGAGAGCCAGCAGCCAGACGTTGGGTTGCCGAAGGCCCGACCAAGCGGTCCAACGACCGCTACTCCGCAATTCCTGTTTTTCTTCATCCAATCTGGAAGAAATCCATTCTCGTTCGTCCGGTTTCAACCAGTGAGCTTGACGCGGATGGTCCGTCAAGAAAAAAAGGATGATGACGCCGAACACGACGGCCGGAAATCCTTCCAGGATGAACATCCAGCGCCAACGTGCCAAACCGAACGCGTTCAGCTGCAAAATAAGAGCCGAGAGGGGACCCCCCACCACCACCCCAGCCGGCGCGGCCATAGTGAAACCCGCCATCGCACGCGCCCTGTCTTGCTTGACAAACCAGTGGGAAAGATAAACAACGATCCCCGGAAAGAAGCCGCCTTCGGCAATGCCCAGCACGCAACGAGTGATGTAGAACTGGTTGGCTGTGTGAACGAATCCCACTAAGACAGTGCATAGCCCCCAGCTAATCATAATACGCGCCATCCAGATCTTAGCGCTCCACCGCTCGACCATAAGTGCCCCTGGAATTTCTAAGAGGATGTATCCAATATAGAAAATTCCGGCGCCTAGCCCGAAGACAGCCTCCGAGAAACCGAGGTCATCCGACATAGGCAATTTGGCAAAAGCCACATTGGCTCGGTCCAGATAAGCGATGATGTAAAGAATGAAAAGGAATGGGATAAGCCGGCCGAAAATCCTGCGGCGCGTCGGATCTGCTACCGTAGCTCTCGAAGAGAGAGTTGAACCTGCTTGCTTTGGCACGAATTCCCGATCAGCAGGAGACGCCACGGGGGTGCTGTCTGTTCACGATTTGTTTCCTCCTCTTAAGGCCTCAACCCAACGCTGCGCCTCTGCTGACAAATAATGGTCGTCTCCTCCAATGAGCAGGAGCTGGTCGCCCTGAGCCGCACAGCGCCTGGCATGGTCCAAGCTGTAACAAGCGGTCCCCATCGCCTTCTTGTACTTGTGACAGGCGAGACGCACCTTTTCGTAGGCTTCCAGATATCCAGGGTGGGCGAATTGCTTGAAAAGCCCCAGAGACATGGAAAGATCCATCGGGCCGACGCACACACCGTCAATGCCTTCAACGCCCACGATCTCCTCAATGTTTTCGACGCTCAGTTTGGACTCGATGATAGGAATACAAAGCAGGGAATTATTGGCGTCACTGAAATACTCGTTTGCATCGAATCCGTAGACGCCGGCACGGCGCGGCCCATACCCTCGAACTCCTGCCGGAGGATAGCGGCAGGCTTCAACCAATTTCTCTGCTTCCTTGCCGGTATTGATGAATGGACAAATGATGCCCGGCGAACCCAGATCCAGAAATCGCCGAATCTCGTCCGGATCAAAGCGTAACGGCCGGGCCAGGAGTACCGCATTGGTGGATGTGGCAGCCTGTAGCATCGCCCGCACCGTCGCGGTGGTATTGGCTGAATGTTCGGTATCCACCACCAGCCAATCATATCCCGCTCTTCCCAAGATTTCTGCCACCGCGGGATCGGAGAGAGCGATCTGAGCTCCCAGGCAGACTTCTCCTGCTTTTAACCTGGCCTTTAACTTTCTTGCTTTCTCAAGCTCAAGGATCACGTGTTTCGTCGATGACAACTTCGTATCCCTACGTTACACCGATGTTCAAAGATAAATCGACGCGGTAGAGTGGATCGAGTCCCGCCGCAACTCGGTCCACATTGCTGGCTGCACAGGCGGCACGGCGCCGTGAGGTTCCGTCGGTGCCGCCGGAGACATGGGGCGTGGCAACAACGTTTGACAATTTCAGGAGGGGATGATCCGGAGCTAACGGCTCCCGGCCGAATACGTCGAGGCCAGCACCGGCCAAACGGCCTTCCCTAAGGGCCTCCAGGAGAGCTTTTTCATCCACCAAGGCCCCTCTGGCAACATTGATCAGACAAGCCGTAGGCTTCATCAACCTGAGCCGTCGGTCGTCAATGATGTGCCGGGTGGATTCATTGAGGTGCAAGTGCAGCGAGACAAAATCACTCTCCGCGACGACGCGGTCGAGGTCCGCAGACTTTCCCACGAACTGAAGTCCAAACTCGTGCTGTTCGTCCAGAGAAATGTCTCGGATATCGATGGCAAAGATTCGCATGCCAAAGGCTTTTGCCCTGCGAGCGAGTTCCCGACCGCTCGCACCGAACCCGATCAGCCCCAGGGAGCGATTTTCTAACTCACTGCCAACGGGAACGTACAGCACCCCGCGTTGTAGGTTCTCCTGCGCCTGGTGCCAATGCCGCGAAAGCAACAGCATGAACATCAGCGCACACTCCGCTAGGGGCACTCCGGAAAACTCACCCGGACAGTTCGCCACGGGAATGTGCTTCTTCCGCCAATACTCCAAATCAAAATGATCAATTCCGGTGCCGAGAATTTGCCAGAGCTTGACAGAAGCGGCGACATCTGCCATAGCGCGTGTTCCCATCGACCCTCCATGATCGAGAACAACATCGACTCCCTCGAATTGTGGCAGCAGCGGGGCGTTTGAATCATAGAGAAATAGATTGTGCCGGCCACTGACAGCGTTAATGATATCCCTTTGCCAAGGGTCCCTGGACTGGGGCGGAGGCGGAAGATATAAAACTCTTAAACGTTGGATCATCTGGCCAGCAATTTCAACGAGAAGGCTACTCTAAGTCGTCGTGCGTTATTCTCAGAGGAAGCGGCAGGCTGGCAGCGAAACTTCAGTTCGATACCGATGCCCGTCGCTGCTCGTGAATGCGTTAGCGAAACGATGAAGCTGACCTACCTCTGATTCATACTTGCGATTCGCCTGATGATAGTATAATCATCGGCAGCCTCAAAGGATTTTTTCGGATGAGATCAAAGGGTGGATGGTTGATAAGGCATCTATGCGTCTCATTAAATCAGCCGGTATCGCTTTTCTCACGATCAACTCCCTCGCTATAGTTGCTTTCGCGTCCGACAACAAAGGGGATAGTGAGTGGCCAGCCTACGGACGTGATCCCGGTGGCCAGCGCTACTCCCCGCTCGCGAGCATTAACCGCCAGAATGTGCAGTCGCTCAAAGTCGCCTGGACGTTTCGCACGGGCGATGCCTATCAGCCCAAGCATGGGAGGCCGACGGCGTTCGAAGCGACGCCTCTTTACGTGGATGGCACTCTCTACCTGGGTACTCCACTGGGTCGCATCATCGCACTCGATCCGGTAAGCGGCAAACAGCGTTGGTCATACGATCCAAGAATCGACAAGGATAGGGGATATGGGGACTTTGCGAACCGTGGGGTCTCCATATGGAGGTCGCCATCCGGACAATGCCGTATCTTTATCGCCACGATCCATCGTCTGCCACGACAGTCACTGCCGCACGGTCAAGCCACTCCGCTAGTTCGCAAGCCCGCCTCTAGAGTTCTGAATTACCTTCCAACTGGAAACGGTCCGCAGTTCGTCGAAAATCCCCAGGACAGGCTGCCTTTCTCTGATTCCACTGAGGAGAAACTAAAGCGGTTACTGACTTCAAGAGACGACATTGTCTTCTTTTTCATGCTTCCAAGAATCGGAACACTTCTTCTTATTAATCGAATTTTTTTTCTCATTATTGGCAAGTATTTTGGCTAGGTGTGTTCGGTGACAAAGTCTCGGTATGGCAACCCGAGCACTACTAGGTGCAAAGGGCTAAATAATTTCTAAACTTCCAGATGTGCTGTTCAATTTCATTCAAAGGGCTGCATCATTGGCCCACAATATGCTAAGAAACCTGTGCCCTGAATTAATTAGAGAGTGCAAACAGTCTTATAGTTAGAGAAATAACATCTGCAAAAAGTTGTCGATGTTGTTCAGTTTTTCCTACTGCCCGAAGGGACTACCTTGTGGGCCCCAGTCACCGAAAAAGCATAGACCGTAACGGGGATCTTACGAAAATTTTGGTTCTCGTTTCTACAACAAGAATCCTCTCGCCCTCATCCTCTTCGCCGGATGGCTCGGAGACCTGGGGGTAACGGTGTTTTTGAAGTGTTGTTGATTGGTCTTTCACACCGAAGGGGTTTTGCGACTGGTGCGGTCTGCGGGTCAGCAATATTGGGCCCTGAAAGCGTGAGGACAAGAGGGTGTGTGGGACCAGCCGCTGGCTACTGACTTCTGACTTCCGCATCCTGGCCCGTGGATATCAAACATTGCTGTTCTCGTCTCTGGGCGGGTCGTTGTACTCGGTTTCTGGATTTCGAGGCGAGTATAAGGTAGACGACGAGCAGATGGGCCCGCGTATCAAGGGTACATCCCTTGCTGGTTACCTGCGACCTTCGTTTCTGCTTGGAGCTGGGATGGACACAGGAAACGCGTGCTGGCACACGCAAGAGGTCCAAGCCATTCCAGCCACCAACCGAGACATCCCGTAGGAAGAATCGGTTTGAACTTTAGTCTGTCATTTGGGAAATGCGTTGACATATTTCTCGTTTCCACCCCTGCTCAAACTTTTGCTTCTGCACTGACTCGGTTTCTGGCGACTCATCGAGTCAGGCACGAGCAACAGCATGTTTTCAGAGCCTAGAAACGGAAAGCGTTCCTAGTGCGTATTTATGAAATCGAGTACCTATTAGAAAAATCCTTATGAGTAACAACGACTAAAGGGCAGCCCGAAAGGGGGAAAAACTGAAGCCAAACGACAGCGCAACTTCTTCTTGATGATCCATCTATCACACTACCGGATACGCCACAAGGGAGGTAAATATGTATCGCCCATACACCTTGGCTAATCGCTCGACCACCGAATCGGTCGACAACCGGATGATTGCCTCAATGAGGCTCATCCTGGCCTTATCGTTGCTCCTAATCATCTATATCGACCCCACGCAACCAGACCGCTACGTCCCTGTCACTGACGCTACCCTGTTCCTCTATGTTGCATACAGCGTCATCCTCTATACATTGACTTTGCGACGCAAGCAGTTCCC